>Ga0067045_1027702_pt1 | contig 69172 bp, 46 predicted proteins | sample TerdegcTABiofilm_FD_59184 | JGI IMG/M metagenome (GOLD analysis project Ga0067045, IMG submission 59184) | Combined Assembly of (Gp0054472, Gp0054536) Wastewater bioreactor microbial communities from Singapore -Terephthalate degrading...
GGCTTGATCCGGCCTCCAAAAGAGCGGAAACCGCCCGCCGCTGCGGGAAAGCATCAACGCACCCTCGCATCGTCCCGCACCCATTTCCGAGAGAATCCGCTTCCGAAAGCGATCGGTCGCCCCTTACCCAACCAGGGTATTGCGTATACGATGAATCGTTCACCCTTTGGAGCGCCGCTACCTGAAAAAAGGCCACAAAGGGGACGATGGTCGGAACGGCGCCGCAAATGCGCGGCAGGATGTTTCTCCTGAAAGCGGCCGGCCGTCGAGGTGCCGCGTCGCTTCCCAACGGGCTCGGCGCAAATCTAGGGGATCGGCGGTCCGCCGCCGGTTCGTTCTAGCATTCTTACGTGTAAGCGAGATCGCCCGATGTCTGAGTCGCAGGACTCTCTACCGATCCTTCAACATTCCCCGCGTTCGGACTCCAGGAATGCCTCCGGTGACGGCCCGGTATCCGGTGATGGCCGGATCAAAGGGACGTGCAGTCTCATCGCACTAGGGTGTCCCAAAAACCTCGTGGACGGAGAACACATGCTCGGCCTGCTCGAGGCCGACGGTTACCGACTCGTGACCGAACCCGATCGGGCCGACATCGTCATCGTCAATACTTGCGGCTTTCTGCAAGCGGCACGTCAGGAATCCTTCTCGGTCATCGAGGACATGCTCAAGCTGAAGCGCCGGGGGCGTATCTCGGGGGTGGTCGTGGCGGGCTGTTTAGCGGAGCGCGATCGCGAAGCGTTGCTGAAGCGCTATCCCGACGTGGATCAGGTGGTGGGCCTGTTCGCGCGAGAAGAAATCGTCCGTGCCGCGGACCGCGTCTTGGGCGGCATCCGGGAACAGCGGACGCTGTTCCAGCCCGCCTCCGTCGTGCCGATGAATGATGCCCGGCGCTTCCGCGTAACTCCCAGGCATCTCGCGTATTTGAAAATATCCGAGGGCTGCGACCGGCTCTGCACGTTTTGCACGATTCCGCACATTCGGGGAAAGCACGTTACCAAACCGATGGAAGACGTGGTGGCAGAAGCGCGGAGCCTAGCGGCGGACGGCGTCCGCGAGCTCATCGTGGTGGCTCAAGACACGACGTACTACGGCTTGGACTTGTACGGTCGTCCGATGTTGGCGGAGCTGCTGCGGCAACTGCGGCAAATCGAGGAAATCCGCTGGATCCGCCTGATGTACCTGTATCCCATGTACTTCACGGATGAACTGATCGAGGTCTTGGCCGAGGGGGGCAAGATTCTGCCGTATTTGGACCTTCCCCTGCAACACATCAACGACCGGATTCTGCGACGGATGAAGCGCCGCGTCGGCCGGGCGGAAACCGAGGTCTTGCTGGATCGCCTACGCTCCGCCGTCAAGAATCTGGTGCTGCGGACGACGATGATCGTCGGCTTCCCCGGTGAAACCGAGCGCGAGTTCGAGGAGCTGACCGAGTTCGTCCGGGAGCAGCGTTTCGAGCGCATGGGAGTATTCGAATTCTCGCGCGAGCCGGGCACGCCCGCCGATCGCATGAAGGAGCATCTTCCGCGTCGCGTGATTCAGGAGAGGCGCGACCGATTGATGGCCGTCCAGCAGAAAATCACCTACCAGTGGTCGCGAAACCAAGTGGGACGAAGGCTGACCGTACTGCTGGATCAGCCCGTGCCGGAGCAGGAGGGCGTCTGGCTGGGACGTTCGTACGCCGATGCTCCGGAGATTGACGGCGCGGTTTACGTGACCGGTGAGGGACTGCGGCCCGGACAGTTCGTGGAATGCGAGATCGTGGCCGCGGAGGGCTATGACCTGGCGGCCGCGCCGATCGAGGAGGCCGCGGTCTCTGAGCAGTAAGCGTCTTGCACACTCGGCCGGCGAAGCGGGACACAGGAAATGTGTGCTTGCCGATTCGGCTGAAGAAGCCCGAGTTTCGATCCCCTGACCGGCGAGGAGCGACGCGGCAAGCGTCGCCCCCGCCGTCAGGCAAATCAAAGCCCCACCGCGAAGCGCTCGCCGGAGCGGCCGACCCAGAAACCGCAATTTCCGACAAGCTTCGTGCTTCGACCCCAGGAGGGAGGGCTGCGCTAGGCTCCCGCAAACCCAGTCGCAATCGATGGGGCTTCCCGCTGGCTCCTTCCTTGATGGATTGGTTTTTCCGACGGTCCGCTCGAACCGCCGGCCCCTTCAAGGGGTAAAACAGCCGCACCTTCGATCCGTCGACACCGTCCCGTCTCTCCCGGCACTTCCGGTCGTTCGCGGCCGGCGTGCGGCGGAGGGCTTCGCATTAAGCCGACGGTTCAAACTCTTGATATAGCCACTGCTTGGCAAGTTGATAGTCGTCCACTCGCAGCGGATCGTGGGGACGGGGTTGCCACAACCTGTGCCCGTTGCCCGCTATCACCACGCAGTCGTTTTCTCGCGCTTGGTGCAAGGTCCACGCAATCGCTTCCGTGCGATTGGCAACGCGTCGAAAACGAGCGGGCGTATAAATATGTTTTTCCACGCGATCGATCAAGAGGGAAAAATCGTCGTGGGCGGGGTCGCCCGTCGTGAGCACGGCCAAATCCGTGCGGCTCTCCAGCACCTGGACCCACGCCGCGTCGTCGGCACGTCGGGCCGGCGGTCGGCTGATACAAATCAGCCGGCCGGCCACCATCGGCCGCAGAGTGGAGAGAACGGCATCCATGGTGTGCGCATCGGTCGCGGCGTCCACGAACACGGAAAACGGTTGGCCGCAAATCACCGGCTGCATGCGGCCGGGCAGCGGCGTCACGGCTTCCAGTCCTTTGACCACCGTCTCGATGGGCACGCCCGCCGTCAACCCCACACCTGCCGCAACCAGGCAGTTCCGTATGTGGTGCCGACCGAACAATTTGGTTTGAACGGGAAAGGTTTCGTTCCCGGCCGTCAGGAAGAACGTCTCCTCTCCCAGCTCGCGCGTAATCTCTCGCGCTTGGATGTCCGCGGACTCTTGCAATCCGACCGTGAGCACCGGTTTGGACGCACAGGCGGCGGACGCTCGGCATGCCGCGTCGTCTGCATTCAAGACGGCGCAACCGTCCTGAGCCAAATACCGCAGCACGTCCAGCGGCATCGCGTCTGCATGCCCTGGGGTGCCCCGCTGATTCGTAACCGCGACGGCGCGGAAGGCGAGCCCGGCCAGGCGTTTGTCCGCAAGCCCCGCCGCAGAGACCTCCAGCACGGCATGGGTGCATCCGCTCTCGACCATGCGCGACAAGCGGCCGGCCAATTCATCCGGGTCGGGAGTGGATTGCGACGCCGCGGCCGAATCTTCGCCGTCGAAATAACCCAAGCTGCTCAACATGCCGACGCCGTGTCCGGCCTCGCCCAGGATTCTTGCGATGAGGCACGCCGTGGTCGTCTTGCCCGCCGATCCCGCCACACCCACCAGGTGCAGCTTGCGGGCCGGATAACCGTGCAGCGCCTGAGCAATTTCTCCGAAGGCCGTCTTCGCGTCGCGGACATAGCAGACCGGGACGGGCAGCTCTCCCAAGGGGGCATCGGCCAAGACGGCGGCACAGCCGCGTTTTACCGCCTCCCGCAGCGCCGCGTCGCGTTTCGGTCCGGGACCCAGAGTCACAATGTAAAGGTCGCCCGGCCCAATGCGCCGAGACTGTCGTCGGCACCCCGTGATTTTTACATCTTGGGCGCCGACCAGATGAAGATCGGGCAGCAGTCGGTTCAACCGAATCGTCGTTGCCGTATCGGGGCAAACACCCATCGCCAGAGGCCTCCATACCTCCGCGGTGATCCTCCAAGAGCGCCGACCGTGCGATAACCGGGCGACGCGGACCGCTGGGCGGAGAACGTCTCCACCCCCGGCAGGGCCCAAAAGGCCTTGCCTTTGCCGGCTTGGTGCGTCCGGCCCGTCGCAGCCGGCCACGCACTTCCTTGTGCATGTCAGGCGGGATTTTCCGGATTCCGCCGGATATGTCAAGCCGGGAAATGGCGGACCGCAATCGCGCGGTCCGTCAACCGTGGACGGAGGTCACCGAAGCGTCGCCGTCGAGCGGTGGCGCGGAAAATGCGGATCGTAACACGGCCGGCTGCCGATGAGATCGCCGAAAGCCGAATCGAAGCGGGAACCGCCGGGCTTTTCGTTGACACTGCCTATTGGCGTATTTAGAATCGACTTAGGTCTCGCTGCTTATCCAGCTTACCCGGACCGCAAGACCCAGGGCACACTATTGGACATGCTGAGACGACCCCCCGGCCGGTCGTTCGCAGGCCTTTCTCCCAGCACCGAGTGATTTCTCAGGAGCGGATTCGTCATGGCGAGAGAAAACCAAGGGCTTCAAATCGCCTTGATCATCTTTGTCATTCTTACGCTTTTGCTGGGAGTGACGACGTACCTCTTTTTCCGGCAATACGACGAGCAATACCGGAAGGCTCAAACGGCCGCGGAAGAGGCGGCCAATGCCAATAATGCCGCCCGCTCCGCGCAGACCGATCTGAATACGCTCAAGGGCATCCTGGGTTTCAGCACCACGGAAGCGATGGACAAGATTACTCAGGATGTGAAAACCGAAATGGATACCTATGCCGCCGATCTCGACGATTCGCAGAAGAATTATCGCTCGGTGGTGAAGCACTTGTTCGACACGCTTCAGGCGAAGAGTGCGACCCTGGTGGCTACGGAACAGAAACTCCGCGATGCGGAGACCAAGATCGCCCAATTGGAACAGAGCAAGGCACCTCTGATCGCCCAGCAGCAAAATCGGGCGGACGCCGCGGAGCAGACGCTTGCTCAGGAGCGGCAGAAGTTCATGGCGGATATGCAGGCTTCCGTACAGGCTCGGAACGATTTGCAGGGACGCATGGACAACCTCCAGCAGCAGGCCCAGGAGGCCCAGGCTCAATTGGCGTCCTTCAAGCAGGAGGCCGAGACTCGGCTGCGCACGGTATCCAATCTGCTCAACGCCCGCACCCAGGAAATCGAGCAACTGAAGAACCCGCGATTGGATTCTCCGGATGGAAGAGTTCAATGGGTGAATCAGCAGCTTGGCACCGTGTGGATCAACCTGGGTGAGGCGGACGGCCTCAGCGTCGGTGCGACGTTCGCCGTTTTCCCGGGCGACACGCTGAACGTCGCGGAGGCTCAGCGGAAGGGCGCGATCGAGGTGACCGCCTTGCGGGGACCGCATTTGGCCGAGGCCCGCATCGTCGATGACGTCATCTCCAACCCTGTGGTACCGGGCGACGTCATCCACACGCCGATCTGGTCGCCCGGCGACCGCCGGCGATTCGCGCTCACGAATTTCGTCGATATCGACGGCGACGGCAAGAGCGATCAAGAGCTGCTGATCTCGATCATCCGCAACAGCGGCGGCGTGGTCGACGCCTGGTTGGACGATCAGGGCAACATCAACGGCAGCATCACGCCGGAGACGGACTACATCGTCCTCGGGGCGGAACCTCCGGAGGGAACGGACGTCGCCGTCATCCAGGCCCGATCCGACTTCTTGAAGCGGGCCGGGGAATTGGCCGTCGTCTCGATTTCGCTCAAAGACCTGCTCCGTCGCATCGGTTACAAGCGAGAATCGCAGGTCGTGCGCTACGGATCGGCCGCCAATCCCGAAGATTTCCGCGCTAAACCGCCCGAGGGCGTGGTTCGCGAATCGCCCGGCACCGTGAGCGAGATCTTTCAGAAGCGTCAACCGCCGCGAGGCGGCAACCGCTGAAATGGCGCCGGCCCCGGGCCGGAGTGCGAGGACTCCAGTGATCCTTAAAGGCGGCACGGGCCGAAGCTCGGAGATTCTCGCCGGCCCGCTGTTGGGTTAGGCCAGCCGATTGCCGGATAGCGGCTCACGGTTTCTTCCGCTCCCGGACGCCTTGCTCCCGCCGCACGGCGGTGGCTCGGTGCGGTCGGTAACCGGGGCGTGACGGCCCGGCCTGTCCGCCGCTTCGATTCCGCCCGGCCCGCGATTTGCCGGGAGGCGTTTTCTCTCGGGCCGCCCGTGCCTCCCTCGGAGGCTTGGCCGGGATCAGGCAGTGCGGACCGTCGCCGATCAAATCCTCCCGCCCTCCGGTCAACAACGCCTCCCGCACGGCGAAATAGTTCTCCGGCTTCCAGTATTGCAGCAACGCCCGCTGAAGACGCCGCTGCTTCTCCCCTTTGGCGACGTACACCGTTTCGCCCGTAATCGGATCGATCCCCGTGTGATACATACAGGTGGCGATATCGAAAGGCGTCGGCATGAAGTCTTGGACCTGGCGCGGGCGATAGCCGGTCCGCTTTAGGAACTGCGCCAGCCGAATCATGGCCGCCAGGTCGCAACCGGGATGGCCTGCGATGAAATACGGCACCAAATATTGCTCCTTGCCGGCCGCCCGCGAACTTTCGTGGAACTTGGCCGCGAATCGCTCGAAGTCCTCCACGGAGGGTTTCTTCATCAGCCGGAGGACGTCGGCGTCGCAATGCTCGGGAGCGACCTTGAGGTGCCCCCCGACGTGATGGCGGACCAACTCGTCGATGTATTCCGGGCTTTGTTGTGCCAAGTCCATGCGGATGCCGGACGCGACGAAGGCCTTTTTCACCCCGGTCTCTTGCCGCACCGCCCGATAGAGTTGAATCAGCGGCTGATGATCGACCTTCAGCAGCTTGCAGATTTTGGGGTGGATGCAGCTTAGGCGGCGGCATTTCTCCCGGACCTCGGGGCGGCTGCAATTCATGCGATACATGTTCGCGGTGGGACCGCCGATATCGCTGATAACCCCTTTGAAAGCGGGGTCGGCGGCCATCCTGCGCACCTCGTCCAATACCGAGGCCGCACTCCGGCTCTGGATGATCCGCCCCTCATGGGCGGTGATGGAGCAAAAAGTGCAACCGCCGAAGCAGCCGCGCATGATTTGCACGGAGTGTTTCACCACCTCAAAGGCGGGAATCGGCTCGTCGCCGTAGCAAGGATGCGGGCGGCGTTGGTAGGGCAAGCCGTAGACCCGGTCCATCTCGGACTCCGAGAGGGGATAGGCCGGAGGATTTACCACGACCGCCTCGCGCCCGTGAAACTGCACCAGGCGTCGGGCATTGAAGGGATTCGTCTCGAGGTGGGCGATCCGTGTCATCCGGGCGAAGGCCTGTTTGTCCGCGGTCACCTCCTCGTAGCTCGGCAGGAGGATGCCGTCTTCCGGCGGCGATTCCGCGGCCCCCAGCCGATACGCCGTGCCCCGAACGTCGCGCACGGCGCGAATGTCTTCTCCCGCGGCCAAACGGCCCAAGATCTCGATCAGAGGCCGCTCTCCCATTCCGTAGACGAGCAAATCGGCCTTGGAATCGAGCAGGATCGAGCGGCGGACCTTGTCGCTCCAATAGTCGTAGTGGGCGATACGGCGGAGACCGGCCTCGACGCCCCCCGCAATGATCGGAACTCCGCGAAAGGCCTCTCTGGCCCGCTGGCAATAGACCGCCGTCGCACGGTCGGGACGCAAGCCGATGCGGCCGCCCGGACTATAGGCGTCGTCGTTGCGAACCTTGCGGTTGGCGGTGTAGCGGTTCACCATGGAATCCATGTTGCCCGCACTGATCGCGAAGCAAAGCCGAGGTCGCCCGAATTGTCGCCACGGTTCGCAGGAACGCCAGTTCGGCTGGCTCAGCACCGCCACCCGATATCCCTCCGCCTCCAGCAGGCGGCTGATCAATCCCACCGCGAAACTAGGATGGTCCACGTAGGCGTCGCCGCTGACGAACACCACGTCAACGTAATCCCATCCGCGAGCGAGCATTTCGTCCCGGGTAGTCGGCAAGAACGATTGACAATCCGGTTTCATGCGGACACTCTGCGTCTTCGAGCATTCAGGCTGCGGCGGGATCGGTGATCTTACGGAACGATGACTCGTCCGTGTCCGACGGGGTAATCGGCGGCTTTGTCATTCTACGGAAGATTATGCGCCGGGCCACTGCAAATCGGTCCGTTCCGCCATGCTTGCGCGAGAAACCGCACCGGACTGGGTTTGAGAAAGGACCGGACCGCCGAATGTCGGCCCTACGAACCGCATTTGGCCCCCGAAGCCGCAGCTTCCTGGGTATCGATCTCGAAGGCTCTCCCGCTGATGCCGCGGCGCGAGTGCTCCAGCGATTCGGCGGCCAGGATTTGCCCCCAAGGCGTAGGATATCGGCCCGTAATACAGGCTTGGCAAAGGCCTTCGGCGGGCAAACCGATCGCCCGCGCCACCGCTTCCACCGGCAGATAGCGCAAGGAATCGGCCCCCAAGTGCTGGGCCATCTTGGCCTGAGCTTCTTCGGTCAATTTGCCGTCGGCCAAAAAGGGCGGGGCGAATAACTCCTTCACGGACGACATGTCGATGCCGTAAAAACACGGGGAAATGATGGGCGGGCAGGCTACGCGGACGTGGATCTCGGCAGGACGCCCCAACTGGCGCATCCGCTGCAACAAGACGCGCATCGTCGTGGATCGCACGATGGAGTCCTCGACCAGCAGCACGCGCTTACCCTCCAGCACCTCGCGGAGCGGCGTGTACTTGGCCCTGGCCTTCCGCTCGCGGCTTTCCACGCCTTCGATGAACGTACGACCGGCGTAGCGGTTGCGGATCAAGCCTTCCAAGCAGGGAATGCCCAAGGCATAAGCCAAGGCGTCGGCCGCGGCCTTGCTGGTATCCGGAACGGGCACGACGATCGTCCGCCCGTCATGCACGTCCAGGGTTTCCAAGCGGGCCAATTCCTCGCCCAACGCCTTTCGGGCCAGGTAGACGCTGCGGCGATCAAGCGTGCTGGCCACATTGGAGAAATAGACCCATTCGAAAAAGCAGTGGGCACGCCGCTTCACCTCGCAGAACGCCTCCTCGCGGAGTCCTCGCGGGGAAACGATGATCGCCCGGCCCGGCTCCACCGGCTTGATCTCCTCCGGCGAGAAACCCAGGTTCAGCAAGGCCACGCTCTCGCTCGCTGCGGCGAAAAGCCGGCCGTCGAAGGCCCAACTCAGGGGTTTGATGCCGCAGGGATCGCGCACCACCATCATTTCGCCCAAGGCGTTCAAGAACACCAGGCTATAGGCGCCGTCGAATTCGTCCGGCAAGACGCGGCAAACGTTCAAGAGGTCCGGTGCGGGATTCGGCATCAGTTCCCGGCACAAGACGTGCATCATGACTTCCGTGTCCGTCTCGCGTATCAAATGATGGTCGTTATCCTCCAGCAGCCGGTCTCGCAACTCCCGATAATTGGCCAATTGGCCGTTGAAGGCGAAGCTGAACCACTTATGCTTCTTGATGTGACGCCGCTCAAAGGGCTGTGCATAGCCCACGTCGTCGCGGCCGCAAGTGGCGTATCGCACGTGGCCGATCCCCGCCGGTCCCGCCAAGCTCGACATCAAGCGATCGTACCGCTCGCGATGCCCCAAAGCGAAGACCTCGCTGACCGAACCGACTTCCTTATGAGTCAATAGAAGCTGCGGATCATCGGAGCGATAGCGGGTCAAGCCGGCGGCCAATTGCCCGCGATTCTGGATATCCAGCAGCATCTTGGGAAGAAGGCGGGTAGCCTGTTCCGACCCTTCCGGGCAGAGAGGGCTTTTTTCCCGGCCCGGCAAATGATAGACGGCCACCACGCCGCACTCTTCGCGCAACTCACCCATGGGAGCTTGATTCCCAGTTCGGTTCCGGAACCGCTGTAAAGATCGCGGGGAGGGATCGGCATGTTCGAAGCACGAAGCATGTCGCGGCGGCCCCGGATGCCGACGCGTTTAGCCGGTCCACGCTCGGGCGCTTCCTCCCGCCAGGCCACATTCTTATTTTAAGGCCGCAACCGCGCTATCTCAACGGATACCCGAGCGTGGAAGGCCGCTTCTCCTCCCCGTGTGGCGATCAGCCTTGACCCCAGAAAGTGCGGCGAGAATCACAGACGACCCCGATGGCTAGGCCGGCATGCCGCCGGGGAGCGGCGGTCCGGCGGATTCGGGATTGGGCGGGAACACGCCGAGCGTCTGCATGGGGTGCACCCAACTTGCGGCCTGTCACCCGGCGGGCGAACTGCAAGGTTTTAGCCCCAGCTTTTGCAGCAACCAAACGGCCGGACACCAATTCGTGAAGGCCGACTGAAGCAAATTCAGCCCGGCAAACAGCGTTAGGAACAGCCAGTATTGGCTGTGGACCATCGCCAACACGACGCTTGTGGCTACCACTACGCCGGCCATCAATCGCAATCCACGTTCTACGGTCATATTTTCACCTCCGGATATCGAGCAAAAACCAAGCATCCACTTCCAGGAAATCAAGGAATTCGGATCATTCCGCAATTCGGGGGCCCGCTAGGGACGCCCCGGAATGACGGACCGGTCTCCCGCCGGAATCGCCTCCTCCGCCCGATTCGAGGGTACAACTTCTTCGACGCTCTTCGCATCGTCGCCATTCGCTTTCGTATCGGCGTACGTTGGCGGCAGGGGACAGCCCGTCGAGCAGCTACCGCTCATGCATGTGGGGATCCCCATCCAAGGCAGAACCCAACGATTGAGGGCGAACCAGGAGGCGAAAATGACCAAGAAGAGCAGGATTTCTTTTCCATTCATGACCTTCATCCTTCCAACGTCCACTCGTGTCGGTCGGTATTACAAAGAACCGGAGTTCGCGTTCACCGATCACCACCGAACTTCCGCCGCCACTTCTCGCGCAGTACTCCGCACAGCTTCTGATGGAACTCGGGGGGCAACTCGTACAATTGCCCCGACTTATACAGCGTGACCGTCTTGCGGATGTTGTCTACCACGATTTGGCAGGGATTACACCCCTCCAAATGCCTTGAAAACTCCTCGCACAAGGCGGGATCCACATCACCATCCAGGTAGTCATTGAGTGCCAGCAATAACTCTCGGCATTTCATGGCGTTTTCCCGACCCGTGGGAATCCGGACGACGCAACGTCGCCCATCGCTTGCGTCACTTTGGATGGACGCGCGACCTGGGCGAACGGTTACAACGCTGCCGATGCCTTGTGGCCGTACCGCGGAGAGAAGCGGCAAGGTCCTATGGGAGAGAGGCCAGATACTCTCGTAGTGCGGCGGCGAGTTGGAAGCCGAAACTTCGGCCGGCCGCGGGATCGACTACGGCTTTTCCCGCGCAGGCATAGGGGAATTCGAGGGTGGCGGCCAGACGAATTCCCTCCAAGGACGATGCCCAGCGGGAAAACATCCGCGGTTTTTCCTCGGTGTTCCATCCCACACCGAAAGGGATGTTGTTTCGGGAGCGGTAAGGCAGCGGTTCGCGGGCCTCGCTCTCCAGAATCTGCGAAAGGCGGTCGATTTCACCTTGAATACCCTTATCCGGGCTGCCGACCAAGAAAATCTCCTCATCGCGTGCGCCGCGGATGTAGGGACAGTGCAGGTCCAGCGCGACCCGCAAGAGTCCGTTCGACCAACCGGGCACAAACTCCTTCAGGGCGCGGACGCTCGGGTAAATGGGTTCATCCAGATAATCGCGATTATGGTCGTGCGGGCGGCGGTTCTTGCCCTGGTCGCCTTCCTCCACACCGTCTTTATCCATGAAGGGAACGGCCGCGAATTCCACGTTGTCGCAAAACCAGGCGGCATGGGGACCGGTGAGAACCGCTTCGATAAGTCCCTCCAAGACCCAGTTGGCCATCATTTCGCACGCGTGGTGTCGACAGGTGAGCAGGACGCGGTGGACCGGCGGTCGGCTCAGGCAGCCGAAATGGAGCCTTTCCGTGCGCCGGCCCTTCCGAGTAAGGGAGTGATCCCTCACCTGCAAGCAAGGCTCGTCCCGGAAACGCTCAAGGAACCGCCGCAAGTCTTCTTCGAGATACGGTATCGCCAAGCAGAATCGCGCCTCTTCAACGTCGACCGGGAAGGCAAAAGATAGGGTGGTCCCGTCAACGGTGTGGCGGCCGAGCCAACGCCAGGGTTCCCCGCCGATCTTCGCTGCGGGGCCTCGGCAGGTGAAGACATCTTTATTCGTGAAGTGGAAGTGCCACTCGGTACCAGGCTGCCCGCGGACCCGAAAGTACCAATAGAACCACCATCCCTCCGTGTCGCGCAGGTCCGGTCGAAGATAGACATGCCGGTTTTCGATCCGCTCGACAAGAATGTTGCCGCCGGGGAAATTCGCGTCGACGATCACGTTTGCTTCCCCGTCCGCCGCCGTTCGAGCCGATTCGGAGGCCGACAGGATGCGAGATCGCGACGCCGTCCCCAGCACGGCGCTACTCACAACACCCGCCGTAAACTCCCGGCGTGTTACAGAGCGAATGGGCGCGCGATTGGACATTGCAGGATCCTTCCGGTGGCTGGAGATTGCGGAAAGCATGCTCTCAAAATAACCGGCCGAGCGTGAAAACAGCGACCATTCGCCCGCGGTATTGGCCGGAAAACCGCACAGAGCGCGTGACGGTGTGACACGGCTCTCAGTATCCGCGCCATCGTCTCGACCGTCAAATAGGTGGGGACGTCGATATTGAGATATCGGCGGCACGAAGCCGTGATCCCAATTTCCAGCGTTTTCGTCGACGGACGGAGGCGAGTTGCGGTGCGGAGACAAGATTCGCGGGGTTTTCGGCACCTTCAAGCCCCAGTCCGCTACAATTATCCTGAGAGCAAGCGGCCGGACCGAACGGGGCTCCGCCGTCGCGTTTCGCTCATGTCCATACCAACAGGAAACACACGATGAATGCCGAGACGCCCTCGAATGGAAATCCGTCCGCCCGATCCGCCGCTCAAGTGATCGTCCCGCGAGCGATGATCGACATCCCATCGCAGGCGATCGTCAGTCGAATTCTGGTGAAGAACGCTTCCGGTTCGATTACGTTATTCGGATTCGACGCCGGCCAGGAGGTCTCGGAGCACACGGCGCCGTTCGAAGCGATGATCCAGGTTCTCGAGGGGGTGGCCGAGGTTTCGGTGGCCGGAACTTGGCATACCGTCGGCGAAGGCCAGGCGATCGTGCTTCCCGCCGGCGTTCCGCATGCCGTCCGCGCCAAGCAGGCGTTCAAGATGTTGTTGACCATGCTGCGAAACGCCTAGACGTCGTGCCGGGCCGAGGCCGCCCCGGTGTTGCGACTGCTAGCGTATCGGCGTTCGATGACGCACTTGAAGCGAGGCCGGGCCGATTAAGCCCGAGCGAAGCAGCGGCGTATCCTTCCACGCCACGCGCCACGAGATCGAGTACGGCATATTGGTTTCGGTAAACCGAGGCCCGCCGGAGCCGAGGGCGTCCCCGACCAAGCGATTCGACCAGGTGTTCGCCACGCGGATCGTGAGTTGATTCTTTCCCGGCCGCGCCGCGGAGGACAAATCCACCTCGAACGGCGGGGTCCACACCGTCGCCAATCGCCGGTCATTGAGCCAAACCTCGCCGATGCATCGGACGTCGCCGAGGCTCAAGATCAGCGACCCGTTTCTCGAGCCCTCATCCGGCAGGGTGAACTCGGTTTGATAGACGGCCATGCCCGAGAAATAACGCACGCCCGGATCGGGGTGCTCGGTCCACGAGATCAACTCGTTGAGCACGATTTCTTCGGGTGCGCCCCAACCAGGCGGAAACCGGACGGTCCACGGCCCGCTCAGCACCGTCTCAGCCGCCGGCTCCGCACGGACCGTAATCTCGCGACCGCCCGCGAATCGGACGCGGTATTCTCCCGGTTCGCGGGCTTCCAGTTGCGGCGTCCCGTCGGCATCGAGGTGGATCGCCATCGGAACGATGGCATGTGCCACGGCGGAGCGAAAGAGCACCTCGCCGCCGTCTTTCAAGATCGATACGATCGGGTCCTCGTTCACTCGGGAGGTATTCGCGACAAACACGACGAAGCTCGATCCTTGCGGCGGCAAGTTCAAGGGGACGGTCATGCCGTGCTGCGAGCGTCGATAGGCCGGGCATGGAACGATCGACGCCTGACAGGGGTCCCACAACTCGGGCGGCCCGGGGCAATCGCGAAAGGTCAGGGTAAGCTGCCGTTGACGCGGCTGCCGGTTCCACACGAAATACACTTCCGCGTCGGGCAGGCTGCGGTGGATGAAATCCAAATCGGCATCGCCGGCTTCTTCCAAGGAGACATCCGGCAGCACGCCTTGCTCGGCCAAGACGTCGCGGAGCGGCTTTCCCCAAACGACGCGGCCGCCGCCGCGGCGATGCTCCATCGCACCGTTCTCGGTGCCATCGCCCCAAAGCGCGTCGGCGAGGTTCCGGACCTGATCGTCGCACCGGGGGTAATCGGTCAGCGAGTTGCCGCGAACCGGTCGCGGTCCCACCACCGTCAAACCCTGCTCGACCAACTCTGCCAGCTTGGCAAGCACGGCCGGTTGAATCTCGCGCTTGTCCGGAAGCACCAGGACGGCATAGGAGGTCCCGTGGCCGAAACTCAGCCGCCCCTTTTCCATGCGAGCACGAGATAGCAAGACCTCCGCATTGACGACGTCGTAATCAAAGCCGAAACCTAAGGAGGGGTCGATGTGCTTCGGCGGCACGGTGTTGAATCCCTGGTCGCCGTAGTAGTAACAGACATCCGCCACGAAACGGCCTTGCTGGAGGAGGAAACACGAGCGGGAAAGATAATCGACGAAACTGCCGGCCAGAGGCCACCAGGCGATGTGCGGCGAAAAGTGGGTGCCGGCGGTGTAGACCCAGCCGGGTAACCCGACCTCCGGCGGCCGGTGTGCCGCCGTATGGAACGTGAAGTGATTCGTGCCCTCGCAGAAGGCGCGGTCGGCGAGCGGTTTCAATTCGGTCGGCCCGTCCTGCCAGTGGCGCCAACTGGTGAACGCCTCCATATCCACCAACGGTTTGCCGTAGATATGGGCGGCGGCGGCCGTTTCCTTGACGACCCAGATGTTGTGTTCCTTCCAAAACTCTCCCCGCGGAATATCAACGGCGCCTTGGGCCTGTAGGGCGTCCACCGGCACCTGATGGAGAGGCAGGCCCGGCCCGCCCGCCTCGGCACAAAGCAACAACCCCTCCGCCCGCGACAGCTCGCTCGCCCGGCGGTAGAAGGCGTCCACCAGAAGCTCGCCCAAAGTCTTACGAAAATCGTGCAGAAAGCGGCGGGTCCGATACTCATCGCCGATGAGGCAGCCGTCCAGCGCCGGCAGCAGCCGTTTCATATCGTATCCCCGGCGGCGCCGAAACTCATCCAGAAAGCCGGGCGTCCAGGTCGCGCCGCGAAGCTCGTAACTGCACACATACATCTGCTTAAGCGCGGTGTCGCCGAGCGGTCCTAACTCCGCTTTGAGCGGTTCTAGAATGTGTTGAAAATGCCATTCCGTAGCCGCGGGATTGAAGTGATCGATCGCCAGGCCGGCCGAATTGGGGCTGGGCAGCACCAGCTTTTGTCCGGTATTTGCGCAGACGTACCGCCGAACGAGAAAACGACCCGGCGGCACTTCCACCCGCAGCCTGCCGTCGGCGTCCAATCGGTCGCTCCAATCGAGGATCTGTTGCGGGTCGTCCACGGCGGGCGGCGGCAAGCCGGCGGAGGACCAGCTTCCCCGCGGTCCGCCCCGGTTTCCATCATGAATGGCCGAGGCCGACCAGGGACCGTCCGGCTTGAGCTGAGATGTGTAATCCAGGAGTTTTCCGCCGGTCCGGCTGCCATCCTCATGCAGGGACGTGATGACGTTGCGTCCGTCCGTGGAATACAGCTCGAATTCCCCCAATTCGATGCGTTCCTCGGCCGGGTTGTGACCGCTGAGAATTCGCAGCTTGACGAACTTTGCCGGGCGGGCCGAGAAATCGAAACGCTGCGGTTCGGTGTGCGCTGCGAGCTGCCCACGGACTGCCGGCTCAAAGCACTCCGGTTCGTCCGAGAAGTCGGAAATCCATATCTCAAAATCGCGAGCAAAACGTTGCAACGGGCCGATCGCGTCGCCGTCGCTGCTCGCCGTGTTGCACAGAATGGCGTGATCGACGTGGTGTCGTCCCGGGGAGCATACCTCGAATACGAACTCATGGGCCGGTCGCCGCCGCTCCAGAGGAACGGCCAAGACGGCGACCTCCTGCCGAAATAGCGGGCGTCCGTCGCCGTCTCGTGGAGCGGCTGCCGGTAGCTCCGGGAACGGCAATGCGACGTCGAGAGTCCCCGGTCCTTCGCAGACAATCTCGGAAGAGAACAGGCCCATCGCGGCATATTCCGGCGTCACCCAAGGGCCTCCCGCGTTCCAACTGCTGGAGGTGATGAGGCCGACCTCCAGACCCAATCGTCCCGCCTCGCGGACGGCGTGGGCGATCGACTTGACCGATTCCGGCCCCATGAAGGCGGGGCCGGCCGGGATGCGGTTGTTCGGATCGCGGGCCCCGATGTCGAAGATGTAGACGCCGCGGACGCCCTTTCGTTGGAATTCCTCTAATTCTCGGCTTAATTGGCCGGGGTCCACATGGCCGTTGAGCCAACACCAATACACGGCCGGCCGGGCAATATCCGGCGGATTGGTGAACCCTTGCCGCCATGCAGGCGGAGCCCCCGTCACTTCGCTGAAACCGGGAGAAACGGCAACGGCCGCGAAAATACCAATCAACGTGGCCCAACAATAAAGGCGTCCACTTCGAACAGCCATGGGATTGCCTCCCTCAAAGGTCGCGCGAAACTTGCTCGATCACCTCCGGCTGGATCAGAAAAACCCAGCTTCGCGGGCGGATAGCCCGATCGTACGCTTGGGCTGGAACTGCGCCGTGGCGGTGTTGCCAGTGTAACGCGGACGAGGAGTGCGCCACAAGAAAGCGACCATTGCCTCGGCGGCGGCCAATCGCCGTTGCCATGCTCTTCCTCTCGGCATCGCCAGCGGCATGAACCCGCGGCCGCCTCGCCGCGGGCGGACTAGGGGAAAAAGGCCGGGTAACCTGTGTCGGGGTAGAGGGGGATGGGTTCGACGGCCTCGGCTGCGGACCGAAGTCTATCGTGCGTCTCACCGGCGGTCGCTCCCGGCGGAGGAAGGCGTCGTACGCGTCGCGATTCCGGGCTCCCCACCCCGCGGGAATCGTGCGGAGGCGACGGCGGCGCGCTCGGCTCTGCGGCGGCTAGCGGATTAATACGGCTTCCGTCGCTCTTGCCTCGTGGCCAAAGAATCGGTTCCAGCGGCGGGGCATCATCACTCGCATCGGTACTCGCATCCGGGTCGCCAATCGCCGATTCCCCAGGCGCTGCCGCACCCTTTTCGCGGTCTTCGCCAGCCGGCGGTGCTTTCGCACTGCCGCTCGTGGACGAGGAATCGGCCGGGTTGGCTATGGCTGACTGCCTCAAAGAGTCGCCTGCGCTGGCGCCGCCGTTGCCCGGGCGAGCGCCATCGTCCGGGTTTCCTTCACCGTCTGTCTCGGCGGGAATGTTCGCGATTTCGGCCGCGGTGTCTCGCGAGACCTCAGGGCTCGAACCCGCCTTGGAGGGAATATCGTCTCGGGAGGTTTGTCCCGGCGCCGCAAGGACTTCCCTCGCGGTATCAAGGTGCCGCGAATCGGCACGGAGCGACGCGGGCGGAGGGACGGCTTTGCCGTTGGGTTCTGCGGAATCCGCGGAGTCTTCCAATCGTGCGTCGCTTGCCGTGCCAACAGCACGTCCATCTGGCGAAGCAGCAGTCTGGGGGGACAACCCGGCCTGAGTGGCGGGAAGCGAATGCGGCGCTTCCGGGTCGGAACGGCGATTGGTACCGCGGGCGAGGTCGGTCGGCGGGACAGACTCGGAAGCTGAGGCTGAGACCACCGGCTCGTCCCGTCCCACAGCATTAGACGGGTTTAGGGAAGCGTGTGGCCGGCGAACGGCCTGGACGTAGCGACTTACCTCTTCCCGGACCTGCGGGTACAGGAAGACGTTGGCAATTATGCAGATCGCCGGTATCAAGATGACCGGCAGAATCATCGGCCGTCGAGCCATCAAAACCCACAGCTTGCGAGAGTGTTTTGTTCACGAACCGAGAGGGCGCCCGATCGGGGCCGGATTACCTTCGCAAACATACACCACGGCGGAACGACGCGCAGCGAGAAACGCCGGAAGAACGAGGATTCACCGGACCGATTGCGGTCAAGTTAAACCGCAGGAAACGACTGGCGAAACTATGTCGCCCGAGATGCGACTGGGCGCAACCTGCGATTGGGCGTAACCACGGAGTAGCAGCCGAAACCTTTTACCGCGTCCTGCGTGCGGAGGTGCGATGACGTGGTTGGTAAGGCACGGAAAAAAGGGTAGGATGAAGAGATCGCCGCGCGGCAGCTTGATTGTCGGACGAAAGTTTGGATTGATGGATATTCGCCCGCCCTCCAGAAATGATTATGAGCATCCCCAAGCCGATCCGACTTTGGATTGGGGAGTCTCCGTCCCGAACATAACGCGCCGGGAGCCTACCGCGGATGAGGTGATCGTCGCCGAGCTGGTTCCTCCTCGGTCGATCGCCCCGCGACCGCCCCGGCGAAACTGGCCGCTGTTTTTCGTGCTTCTCCTCGCGACGTGTCTGAGCACGTATTTCGCCGGCGGCGGGCGAAGCTCGCTATGGGACGGCCTGACGTACAGCCTGTGCCTGATGACTATCCTTCTCTGTCATGAGATGGGGCACTTCCTCCAGGCGGTTCGCTATCATGCCCCGGCCACGTTGCCGATATTTCTCCCCATGCCCTTCTCTCCCATCGGAACCTTCGGCGCCGTGATCGCCATGGATACACGACGTTTGGATCGGCGGCAGCTTTTCGATATTGGTATCAGCGGCCCGCTGGCCGGGTTGATCCCAGCCTTGGTTTTTTGCGTGCTCGGACTTTATTTCTCCGAGGTCAAGCCCATCCAGAACGGCCCCGATGCGATTCAGCTCGGTGAACCCTTGATCTTTCAATGGTTGACCCGGTTCTTCTTCGGGGAGATTCCCAGCACGCACACCGTGTATCTCAGCTCCATGGCATTCGCGGGTTGGGTGGGATTGCTGATTACCTCGCTGAATCTTTTCCCCATCGGGCAACTCGACGGCGGACATATCCTGTACGCCCTTCTGGGGCCGGCGGCCAACCTGGTGTCGCTCTTAGTATTGATGGGCGCTACGGCGGCGGTCGTCCTCGGCGGCTATTGGGGCTGGATCTTGTTATTGTTCTTGTTGGGGTTGATGGGGCCGGCTCACCCGCCCACGGCGAACGATGCAGCTCCACTCGGATGGACGAGACGCATTCTCGGCTGGGCGGTTCTTCTGCTCCCGATCATCGGTTTCACGCCGCAACCGCTGACGCTGTAGGGTATTGGACGTTGGCAGGAAGCGGAGCACGACGAAAAACCCCCACGTTCCGGATCGCGGTGATCCCGGCTTCCGGAGACACATCCGTCGTATTCGCCTTTCATGCCAACGGAGCGCCCCCTGCACGGAGTCGCGGTTTCATTTCCAAATACCCCCGGGCATATCGCCCGAGGTTTGGATGGCAGCCGGCGGTCCGATCCCATAATCGTCTGATAATCCTCTGAAAACCGTCGGCGAAAAGGTGGTTTCGTATCTTCAGTCTTTCGTTCAGCGAAGGGACCGGCTCAAGAAAACGCGACAGGGTGTACCGTTTTGATACACCCTGTCGATTCGCTTTCAACGGAGTTGGATCGGTTCCCCGACTTCGGAAGGAGGGTCAGGAGACGTCCAGCTCGATGTCGTTGATGGTCAATTCGGCATCCGAACCGCCGGAATCGGATAGCCGACTCCAATCGACGTCACGGGCGTCGTCATCGCGATCTTCCAATTCGGCCTCGCGTTGGCACTTGATGCAAAGCGTGGCGTAGGGAAGGGCGGTCAATCGCGCCAAGGGGATGCTGCAACCGCACCCTTCGCAAATGCCGTACTGGCCTTCCGCCATCCGCTGCAAGGCCTTTTCGACACGGAGCAACTCGCGGCTCTCCAACTCGGCGAGCTTGGAGCTGATCTCGTCCTGGACGGAGTCGAGCGCGAAATCGACGATGTCTCCGCCGGCTTCGGTCTTGATCTCCTTGAGGAGACTCAAATCGCCCGCCAACGCCCGGCGCAGAGCCTCTCGCCGCTTCAGCAGAATCTGCTGCATGTTCAGAATGGATTGTCTTCGGTTCATGATTCTTCCACCTCGGTGTCCGATCTTAGAAGTAGCTGAAGCCCCGCCCTCAGTCTTTCTTCGTCGAACGACCCCTTCTCATTAGTTGCCGTAAGCCGTCGTTCCTTACCGGCCAAGACACATCTCTTGAGACCGGCCCAACCGACCCCACGCACCTCAAAAGTACTCTTGAGAGAAACACGCCATCGCAAGTATAGTACGCTTAGCCCAGTCGCGAGTTTCACAAAAATCGGGAAAACCGGCCTGAAACCACAAACGAAGGGTCGACCGTCGCTAAAATCTTTCCAATCACCCCAAAGTCACAAACTGCGCTCACGATTTCCCGTACTACCCCGGCGACGGCCGCAGTGCCGCCTGGCCCGGAGACTATCAGACTCTTATTTCGTTTGAACGGTTCGCGCAAAAATTGGTAGAACCAACTCGGCCGTTCCGAGAGCCGACACGCCATCGGACGCCGATGGTATCTCCCAAGTCGGGGCGCTAAGCCGCAGAAACCGTATCAGGTCGGAATCGACCCGGTTGTCAGTCCAATCAGCGGGTTCGCCCAAGCGGGCCCTCTGCACCGCCGATTGATACACCCCCTGCCGCTCTGGAATTGCTACCACAAGATCGGCAAAAGCGAAAAATATATCCAGAGCTTTTTCAATTATCTATTCCCCAAACGGGTGGAATAGTCCCACCGGCTTGACGATTTGAGTCGCGTGACCTACATCATCAAGGGGCGACGGGTGTCTTGGTCTTCCGTGCCGAACCCGCTTCGCCGCACCACCCACCGTGAACTCTCCGGAACGGCTCTTCCGGATGCAGCAAATGGCATACCACGCAGAGAAGAACGCCAAAGATACGGCCCCTTAACAACTCCCGGTATCTGAGACCGTGGAATCTTACCGCCGCCAATGCACGCGGAAAATAACCCCATCGAGGGGTTGCACCCCGCGGCTCGGGATACCGTCGTTCCAACTCCAAAGAGAACTCTCATGTCTGCTACGGTTCAGGACCTGTCATCCCTGCCGGAATCCGGATCGAGCGGGCGATGTCCCGTGACGTTGCGCGTACGTGGAAGTTCGCAGGACGGACGGGAGGTCCGTTTGTATGCGTCGCGGATCAGCATCGGATCTGCCGAGGGTTGCACGCTTCGCATCCGAGCCAGAGGCGTCCGAGCCGTGCATTGCCTGCTCATTCGCGGGCGGCGACGAACGCTCGTTCGCCCCGCGCATCCGGACACCCTGCTGAATAGCCGCTCTTTTTCAGAGGCTGAATTGCGTCACGGCGACCTGTTGCAGGTCGGTCCCGTCGTGTTGGAATACTTGGACCAACCGCACGCACCCACGGACTCGTCGTCGTCCATGCCGGTTTGCGATCCGATCGCGACGACGGGCCACCTTGAAAACGCTCCCAGCCTTGGGGATTCTCTCGCATGCGAGAAAGCCCAAACGCGGCGGGAGGCAGCCCTTGCGCGGCAAAAAGAGGAGCTGGACCGCCTTGCCGAGGCGTTACGACACCGCGAGGCCGAGCTTGGTTTTCGGGAAAGCCGATTGACGGACGAGGAAAACCGGCTTTCCGAGCGGCGACAGGAATGCCTGCAATTGGAACGCGACATCCGGCGGGCCGAGCAGGAGTTGACGGCCGGGTTGAAACGTTTGCAGGAACGCGAATCCAACGTCGCTGCTCAGGAACAGGAATTGCGCCGCTGGGAAGCGCGCATCGTGGAGCGGGAGGCGCAACTGCAACGCGATCAAGAGGAGCTCCGCCGCCGCGTTGCCGAGATCGCCGCCAGGGAACGAGAACTGTCGGATTGGGAGGAAGCCCTGCGACGGAAAGAGCAGACCGTCGACATTTCCCAGACTCCGCCCACGCAATCGCCCGAATCGGCGGCTGGGAGCGCAGACGTCTACTGCCGACGCGACGCTTGGGATCCTTTTGCCCCGGCGGAATCGACACGGGCGGCGGACGTTCATGGCCGGGACGGCCTCGCGGAGCAATTCGAGGATTTACAGGCAGAGTTACAGGCAGATGGGAAGGTTGAGTCCCACGGAGACCGAATCCGGGAGAACGACGCGAATACGTTGATTTCCGCAAAATGGCTGCAACGAGAGGAGCAGACCGAAGAGCCGGTCCACGACGCTCCGGGCCCGATGACCGCACCTTCGGAGGCCATTAAGGATTCAACCGGCAATTCGGGCAAGAGCCGGGATTCGCGGCAGGCGGACGATTCCGCGTCGGAAGACGTCGAGTCGTACATGCAATCGCTGTTGTCCCGGCTGAGAGGGCGGAACGATGCGATGAATGCCTCGCGGAGTTCTTACGACACATCCGCCATGCACGCCGAATCGAACGGTTTCCAGCCTGTCGAGGAGGCGAAATCGCAAGTGCCGGGGAAGGCGATGCGCCAACCCGCTCATCAAACACCGGCACGGGAACGCCCGCAAGCCGCGGAAAAATCGGTCGATTTCGCGGCCATGCGCGAGCTGGCCGTGTTGGCCTCTCAAGGAGCGATCGATCGTTATGCGAAGGCCAAACTTCGAGCGGCCATTCGCGGGAAGCTCGCCGTCATGGCGACGGCTTTAGGCTGCGGACTGCTGTTGACGGCGTTCGGCTGGGCGGGCCGCCTCCCCGCCTTTGGGGTTTACGGCATCGTCGCCGCCGCCGTGACGCTCTTGGTCTACTCGCTGCAATACGCGATCTTGAGCGGCCGACTGGTCGTCAATCCAAGGGGGCAATTGCAATTGGCGGAGCGCCGGATTTCGCGGGAGATGTTCAAACTTCAAACGGGCGAGAAGATACCCCTCGCCATCGACATCCAGTCGGTCCCGAAGCCGGATGCCGCCATGCCGGACCAGCCGCCCAGGGAGTAAGCCTCGGGCTTATCATCTGGGCATGCGGATCATGACGACGGGATTTTCCCAATCCACCAGAATTCCGGCCTTTTCCGACGTCAGCCATTCATAGTGGGACGTCTCCATCGTTCCCATTTCGATGTCGTGGTCGGATATTATCCGGCCGGGCAGACGCCCCTCTGCTACGGCGGCCTTGATCCGTTTGAAATGCGGCAGCCAAAAGACGACGCGGTCGCCGTCTTTCTTGATCCGTCCCCAGAAATAACCGTCTTTGACTTCATCGCCCTCATTGGCCAATTCTTGCACCGGCACGGAGAAAAAGGTCCAGTCGCCGGATTGACGGATCTGGACGTGCAGCGTGCGCATCCGAATCCGTTCATCTTCGATCCCTAAGAGAGCCACGTCCATCTTGCCGGCCTCGGCGTCCGTCACTTTGACGACGCAGAATCCGCTAGAGCCGGGAGCCTGCCATGCACCATCCCATTCCTCAGGCACAAGCGACACGGGCGACGCTCCCATCGGGTCGGTGGAGCGCACGATGGAGCAACCGGATGTGATGCTCACGATGGCAGCCGCTGCCAACACCGCGTATGGCAAGGACTTGGCCATGACCCAACCTCCTACTCCGCCCTGAAAAACGACGCCCTTCCCGACCGACAAACCGGCGTTCCGGCGTCGCCCGTCCCAGCGTTTGCATTATACAATGTGTTCCGGCGGCCGGAAAAGAATAATCCGTGCCGAGGAGTCGGATACCTTTAGAGACTGATTCATCGAGAATTGGCGCCCGGCAACGCGACGTCGCGACGGCTGTGACGGGCGCACGGTATCCGCCGGCCAGTTATCGCGGTTTTCGGCGGGCGGATTTTCGTGCATCGCCTCTTTCCGATTTCGCGGGCGAAGAGGTGCGGGAGGGCTTCGACGGCGTATCTTCGCCCGACTTACGGGATCTTCCCGAAGCGGCCTTTTTTCCGCTGTCGGCCGGGGCTCGACTCTTGGGCGGTTCGTCCGCCTCATCCGTTTTTCTCCCGGCCTTTCGCCCTGCTGCGGTTTCCGGCTTGGGGGGCGGGGCCGCTTCCGCGCCGCGATTCTGGGCTGCCGCTTTCGGCACCGGTTCCTCGGCGGTTGCGGTTCGGGGCTTTCTTCCCCGCCGTTTGACGGCCGCCTCCGTCCCGCCGCCCGACAATGGAGCCGACGGCTCCCCGGGGGGCGCCGCGGCCGCGGCGGGCTGTTCTGAAGACGCGGTCGCAGCGGCAATCTGCCGTTCCCACGCCTCCAATCTTTGGAGCGATCCCGCGTCGATATCCTTGAGGATTTTGACGACCGTGGGATCCCGGCGGTCGGCGTAAAAGGCCGCGGCCCAATCGTGCAGCACGGCAGCGAAAGCGATGCCCTTGTTCTTGGGAACGGCTCGTTCCAAGCCCGCCACGGTGCGCGTCCGCATCTCTGCTTCGTCGGCGAGGCCCGCCACGAAAAGGACGGCCAGGGCGGCGTCATCCAGGGGGATGGTGTGGCCGCCCAGGGCGTTTTGCAACACGTATGCCCGCATAAACGGCGAAACGCCCTTGATCTTGTCGATCCGCTCGAGGGCCTGATTGATCGTCAGCTTCCGCAACCCTTCCAGATCGAACGAATACGTACTTTCGAAGATGGACTGGAGCGGTTGCTTGACGCGGAGAGCGGCGCCGCCGGGGTCGGGCAGATCGGCCGCGATCTCGGTCAAATCCCGCACGGCACTGACCCGGATTTCGTTCCAATCGAAAAACTCGGTCCGCAACCTGCGGAAGGCCTCGGCCGCCGCCGCTCGGGGCGCGTTTTCCAACAGGGCCGCGAAAATCAGATGTTCCAGCACCGTCTCTCGATCTTCCGCCGACTTATCGTACCGATAGTGCTTGGCCAGCAATTGCTGCAAGCGCGTGAACTGAGGAACTCGGCTGGGGGGACTCATAAGCGACCTTCAAACCATGGGAAAATACGATGGCGTGCGGACCAACACTCTCCGACGGCGGACGGCCGGTTCAGGAGGACGGGGGCGGTTCCTCGGACGCATCGTCCGGAGGAACTCCCGTTTCACTTGTCTCCCGAACCTCAGCTTGCCCGCCCGAATCCGCCGAGGCCGATGGGTCGGGATTGGGAGGCAGCACCTCCGCGAGTATCTGCGATATCTCGATGGAGCGCTTGACGCCCTGGTCCAGGACGAACCTCAATCGGGGTGTGAATCGTGTCTCGATCTTTTCGGCGCAACGGGCCTGAAGGAATCCGGCCGCACTCTCCAAGCCGTGGAGCGCCAGACGTTGCCGCTTCTCATCGCCCATGACGGAGACGTGGACCTTTGCCGTCCGCAAGTCTTCGGCGACCTCCACGAAAGTGACGGTGACGTGAGCGACGCGAGGGTCCTTGACCTCGAATAAGATGGCCGAGCTGACGACTTGGCGAACCGCTTCGGCGAGTTTCAAAGCACGTCGTGACGTCATGTTTGTCCGTTTCCAAACCGAGAGCAAAGGCCGGCGGCGGGGCGCGAACCGCGACGCACGGGGAACGGAACACTCCCCAGGCGGCCGAATTCCGCCCGCTGGTGAGGCCGCCCCGTGACGGCGCCCGCGTCACACGCTTTGAACGGCGTCCTCCAGAGTCCGCTTGACCTCCTCGATGCGGTACGCTTCCAGCAGGTCTCCTTCCTTGACGTCGTCGAATCCGGCCAGCTTGATACCGCACTCCATGCCTTCTCGGACCTCGCGGACGTCGTCCTTTTCCCGCCGCAAGGACTCGATCGGGTAATCGCCGATAATGCGGCTTTGCCGGATGATGCGGAGGCGGGCGTCGCGGGTGATGTTTCCCGCCAACACGCGGCACCCCGCCACGCTCCCGATCCGCCCGATGTGGAATACCCGCTGCACCAATGCTCGCCCGATATCCACCTCGCGCTTCTCCGGACGCAGCATGCCCTCCAAGGCCGCCTTCAGGTCGTCGGCCACTTGGTAGATGATGTCGTATCGCCGGATTTGCACCTTGAGCTCCTCGGCGAGTTGGCGGGCCTCTTCGTCGGGCACGACGTTGAAGCCGATGATGATCCCGTCGGAGGCATCCGCCAGGTGGACGTCGGCCGCCGTGATTCCTCCCACCAAGGCTTGAACCACCTTGATCTGCACCTCGGGGTTCTCGATCTTGGTAATCTCCTTGAGGATGGCCTCGATGGAGCCGCGGGTATCGGCACGGAGGAGGATGTTCAGCGTTTTCCGCTCTTGCGACTGCGACAGTTGATCGAAAAGATTCTCCAAGGTCACATGCGCCCGGGCCGCAGCCAATTCGCGGCGGCGCATCTGCTCGGCGCGATGCTCGGCGATGCGGCGGGCCTGGGCGATGTCCGGAACCACCACGAATCGGCTGCCGGCTTCGGGAACGCCGTCCAAGCCGATGAGATCGACGGGGGTGGACGGACCGGCTTCCTTCCAGCGTCTCCGCGCATCCAGGGTGTCGTAAAGGGCCTTGACCCGGCCGTGCGCCGTGCCGCAAACGACGATGTCGCCCGGTCGCAAGGTCCCCTTCTGAACGAGCACTTTGGCGACCGGACCTCGCCCGGCCTCCAATTCCGCCTCCAGGCAGGTACCGCAAGCGGGCCGGTCGTAGTCCGCCTTCAATTCGTGCAATTCCGCCAACATCAGCAACGTGTCGAGCAACTGCGGAATGCCTTCGCCGGTGTGGGCGCTGGTGCGGATGACCTCGACGTCGCCGCCCCATTCGCTGGGTACCAGCCCCAGACCGGTCAATTGTTGCATCACGCGTTCCGGTCTTGCCCCCGGTAGGTCGATCTTGTTGATGGCCACGACGACGGGCACCTCGGCGGCTTTAGCATGGCTGATAGCCTCCTCGGTTTGAGGCATCACGCCGTCGTCGGCGGCGACCACCAGAACGACGAAATCCGTGCAATTGGCGCCGCGGGCCCGCATGGCGGTAAAGGCCTCGTGACCGGGCGTATCTACAAAAGCGATCGATTTGCCTTCCTTTTCCACGCGATAGGCGCGGATATGCTGGGTGATGCCGCCTTTCTCGCCCGACGCCACGTGCAGCCCCAGGATCTTGTCCAGAAGTGAGGTCTTGCCGTGGTCCACATGGCCTAAGAATGTGATGACGGGCGGGCGGGGGCGGAGGGACTCCTCGTTATCGGGTCGATTCCAGATGGCGTCCACCTCGCTCTCGGGATCCGTCTCGGTTCGAAAGACCACTTCCAATCCCAGCTCGGCGGCCAAAAGCTCCGCAGTCGCCTGATCCAAGGCGGCGTTGATATTGGCCATCGTGCCCAGCTCGAACAGCTTCGCCAGCACTTTTTGAGAGGGCAAGCCGAAGGCTTCCGCAAATGAACGAACCGTACAAGGAAGTTCCAAGACCACGCTGCTTTTCCGGGGTGCGGCGGTGGAGACGCCTCGCGTGCGTCGCAACCGACTGGGACGGACCGTGACGACGGGTTCTTCCTCGACCTCGTCGGGCTTGACGTCAACCGTCGCTCGCTTTTTCTTCAGTTTAGCGGGCGGAGTTGCCTTCAGCCCCTCCATTTCATCGCTGATTTTGCCCCGCCGACCTCGCTCGCGCGGCAGACCGGGGGTGACGACGGCGGGATCTTCTCGCAGCCTTTCCTTTGGTCCCTTGCCTTTGCTTCCCTTCCGCTTCTCCTCTTGCTGACGCATCAGGTGCTCAGCCAGCGGTTTGGCACCCAACTTGGAAGCGCGCAGGGCCTCGATCGGCAATCGCATATCGGGCTTCTGCGGCGGCGGCTCCGCAGACTTGGCGGGAGCGATGGGTTGGGGGGCGGGCATCGGCGCCATCCGAGCCAACCGCGGAGCCGGTCGATCCGGCCGAGGACGCAGTTTTTCTTTATCCTTGCCGGGCTGAGCCGGGGATGCGCGGCGCGAGCGAAGAACCGGGATCGGACGAGCTACCGGAGGTCGGACGTCGGGCGAGGGCGGCGGTTCCTGGAGGCGTGCGGCTCCCCCTTCCTCCATGGAAATCCCGGTTTGCTCCTGCTCGGAAACAACTTCCGCTCCGGCCTCCGCCGCGGGAATGCTCTCCTCTTCGGTCGCGGATACCGGTGTTTCCTCGCCAACCCCGACCGCGGCCGGAGGAAGCGGTGCCCGAGTTGCCGGGGACTCCGCTTCCGCCAAAGTGATATCGGTTTCAACAGAGGCAACCGCCGCCTCCGCACCCGGGGCGACCGGTTCGGTCTGCGTCACATCGCCTTCGGGCGCGGGAACACCGACAACCGGCGCGGTGACCCCGGCAGCTTCGCTTGCGGCGGCTTCGGCTACCACTTCCACTCGCGACTCTTCGACGGGCGCCGCCGGTGCAGGCGTACCGGCCGCGATTTCGGCGGGCGGCGGCGATTCCGGTGCTCTCGCGGCCTCTTCCGGGGAAGGCTCGGGCCGGGGCTCTCGCTGGGGCGATGGGGGCAACCGATCGGGCTTGCGATCGAGGACCGGAACCTTGGCTGAGGTCACGCCCGCGGGGGGAACATAGTCTTCTCGGCGGATCGGAGCGGCTGCGGCCGATTCTCCCACGGTCGGACCGATGGACCGAGCACGTGTCGTTCGCCCCTTCGGTTGTTTGACATAGTCGCGAATGCGAGCGACTTCGTCGTCCGACAGGCTGGCCAGGCCGGACGTCTTATCGCTCATTTGAAGCTCTTTGCAAATCTCGAGTAAGGACTTCGTCTCGAGCTTCAACTCTTTTGCCAAAGCATAAATACGTGTCGCCACAAAAATCCCTCCGGATTCCCACGATCCCCGCTCGCGGAACCCTTGATGACCTCAAACTCTCAAACCATCGCACGCTCCTCCACGCTTTCACCGCATATCGGACGCCGGCCGAGACGACCGCGCGAGCCTTCGCCGCTCTTTGGAAAACGAGGACCGGCTGCGTATACGAGGCTCAGCCCCCGGCCGTGAATTCCCCGAGCGCCCGAGGCTCGCCATCCGGCGTCGATCAGTCCTCTTCCCCGACGGCGGTCGCCGAGGTCCGATGTCCCTCTTGGGAAACATCGGCATCCGAAGGGCTATCGGCGTCGTCTTCCGGAGGCGTCGATTCTTCGTGCTCCTCCGAATCGGAAGGGGCTGAATCGACCGGCGGCGGTGCACCCGCCTCCCCCTCGGCGGCCGCGGCTGCGGCCTCACGCTCGCGTTGGCGTTGCTTTCGCCGTTCTTCCGCGGCGATTTGGGACGCCTCCTCCGCTTTCTCCTCGGCCTGCGCGATGATATGGCGGACCTGCTCTTCCGTCAGGCCGCCCATCTCCATCAGGTCCTCCGGTTCGATGACCGAAAGATCCTCATAGGAAAGGAATCCTTCGCTGACCAACCGGTCCGCCAGTTCCTCCGTTACACCCTCCAAGGATGCAAATCCCATCAAAGCCTGTTCGAGCTGCTCATCGAGTTCCTGGCGGGTCATGATCTCGATATCCCAGCCGACCAATTTGCTTGCCAGCCGAACGTTGTGCCCCCATTTCCCGATGGCAAGCGACAATTGATCTTCCGGCACGAGAACGATGGCTCGGCCCATCATTTGGCAAAGAATGACTTCCTCGACCTTGGCCGGCTGCAATGCGTTCGGAATGAGCGTCAACAAGTCGTCGTCCCAGCGTACGATGTCGATTCGCTCCCCCGACAATTCCTCGACGATATTGCGAATCCGATTGCCGCGGACGCCGACGCAGGCGCCGACGCAATCGACTCGGCTATCGGCGCTGGACACGCCGACCTTGGAGCGGTACCCCGGCTCCCGCGCAATGGACTTGATCTCGATCACGCCCTCGGCGATTTCCGGGATTTCCTGTTCGAACAACCGCGCGACGAAGCTGATGCGGGTCCGGCTCAGAACCACCCGTAGCCGGATTCCTTGCTTGGAGACCTCGGCCACAACCGCCCGCACCCTCCCTCCGGGCTGATACGACTCGCCGGGAATCTGTTCGCTGCGGGGAAGAATCGCCTCGACGCCGGGGAGAGCAACGATCACTGCTCGAGGCTCGACCTTTTGGACCGTTCCGGATACCAATTGATTGATCTGATCGTTGTATTCGTCGAATAAGGCGTCGCGCTCGGCCTCGCGGATTTTTTGAATGATGACCTGCTTGGCGGCCTGGGCGCCGATGCGAGCGGCCAATTGGGCGGGATCCAGCACTTCATCGCCGCGGCGGCCCGTTATGGTACCGTCCCGTCGATCGATGCTGATGGTAATGTCTTCGTCCTCGCCGAATCGCTTCCGTGCCACCGAGACCAAAGCCGCCTCGATACTTTGGAAGATCACTTCCTTATCGATGCTTTTATCTCGGTGGATGACATCCACGATCCTGAGCAGTTCGTCAGGGTTCATCGCCGATCCGTCCAATCCTTCCGTTCTCGACAGGGGCACGGAAACTTTTCAGACAAAAAGCATATACCGACCTTCGACGTGCCCGAGCGCGGCAGGTCACCGCATCTCCGAACACGCTTCGGCCGGTCTGCAAGACGATATTGTACCCCATCCGCCAAGCCGCGCCCAACCCATGGATGCGACTTGACGCCGGCGGCAAATGACGGCGACGAAACCTTGCCCAGGCAATCTAATGAGAATACCAGTCCCCCCTTCGGGTGTCAAGTATCGCGCTCGGGGCGGCAGGGGTCGTGGTCGCATTCGGACGTCAGCCGCTCGAACGCATCTTGCGACCGCAGGACGCCTTGCCGGGAAAATCGCAGGGGACGCACGATCCGGCCGACCGATCGGCCTTTCGAGTTGCAGCGATTGGCGGGAACACCTCGAACGTCGCGGGTTGCGTCGCCGGGCCGACGGTGTCACCATGGTAACCGCAGGGTGCTCCGCCGGGGTAGTTTCGAGTAAGGCCGATCTGAAATCCTCGAATAGTAAAGTGGAAATGCGCAAGACAAACAACAGCGGCCGGGGAATTTCCCGATAGCCCGTTCGGCTGGAACTCGCTTCCGGCAAAGACCGCGATTATGAGAAATCCGCGAGACCCAAGTCCGCCACCTTCGCCCCTCCTGCGTCTCCAGGACGTGTCCAAAGTATTTTGCATGGGAGCGGTAACGGTCGACGCCTTGCGGGAAGTGTCGATGGAAATCATGGAGGGTGAACTGATGGTTGTGCTCGGCCCGAGCGGATCGGGAAAATCCACCCTCCTGAATCTGATTGGGGGGCTGGACACGCCGACCGGCGGCCGCGTGTTGTACCGCCAGCTCGACTTGAGTCGCGGCAACCAAAGGCAATTGACGGCCTATCGCCGCTCCGAGGTGGGCTTCGTGTTCCAATTCTTCAACTTGATCGCGGATCTTACCGCGCGGGAGAATGTCCTGGCGGCCGCGGAACTGGTCGAGCACCCGCTTGATCCGGACGAGGTACTGGACTGGGTGGGTTTGGCCGAACGAGCGGGGCATTTCCCATCGCAATTGTCGGGCGGTGAGCAGCAACGAGTGGCCATCGCCCGAGCGCTGGTCAAGGATCCGCCTCTCATTCTGTGCGACGAACCGACGGGCGCGCTGGATGATGTTACCGGCAAGGAGGTGTTGAGGATTCTCTGCGACCTGAAACAGCGGCGAGGCAAGACCGTCGTCCTCATCACGCACAATACCGCCATCAGTGCCATCGCGGATCGGATCGTCCGATTGAAGAGCGGACGCATCGCCGAGTCGGTCCGCCAAGCCGCGCCGGCACGACCGGAGGACGTGGAATGGTGAGCGTTCTTCACCGCCGCTTGCTGAGGGAATTGCGTGGGGGCGGCATGTCGATCGTCTCGATCGTTCTGATCGCGGCGGTAGGCACGGGATGTTATGTGGCCATGCGGTCCGCCCATCGCAACCTGAGCGACGCCAAGAACCGCTACTACGCACAGGGGCGGATGGCCGATTTCTGGATTCAATTGAAGAAAGTGCCGACGGATGAGGTTTCCCGATTGCGCGACTTGCCGTGGATAACGGAGATCCAATCCCGCATCCGATTTCCCGTCACCGCCGATTTGGGCGAGGACCGGAAGCCGATCGCCGGGTTGGCGCTGTCCCTTCCGGATGCTCGCGGCCCCGTACTCAACGACGTCGTCCTGCGGATGGGCGGATATTTCACGCCCGGCAGGCGAAACGAGGTCATCGTGAACCATTCCTTCGCGGAGGCTCACGGGCTCAAACCGGGGAGTCGATTTCGCTTGCTGCTGCAAGGCCGACAGGAAGAAGTCGTGGTGGTCGGGACGGCGATGAGTTGCGAGTTCGTGTACGCCCTGGGACCGGGTTCGATCGTGCCGGACCGCAAGGGATTCGGCATCTTCTACCTCAAACGGAGCTTCGCGGAGGAGGTCTTTCAGTTCGAAGGGGCAGCCAACGAGTTGATCGGCAGGCTCTCACCCGGCGGGCGCGCCGCCGTCAAGAACGTGCTGCAACAAATGGAGCGGATGCTGGACGAGTACGGGGTCCTCCAGGCGACGCCCTTGGCCGACTATCCCTCCAACAATTTCCTCGCCCAAGAAATCGACGGGCTGGCGACCTTCGGCTTCGCGATTCCGTTGATCTTTCTTGTGGTGACCGCCCTGGTCTTGAACGTGATGATGATCCGCCGTGCCGGGCAAGAGAGGACCGTCATCGGCACGCTGAAAGCCCTGGGTTATTCCGACGCCGTGGTGGCCGGCCACTTCCTGGAATTCAGTCTTTGGATCGGCTTGCTCGGAGGATTGGCGGGATGCGGGCTGGGCGCCTGGATGGCTCAATCCATGACGTCGATCTACCAGCGATTCTATGAATTCCCGTCACTTGTCGCCCGTTTTCACGCCGACATCCATTTGCAGGCGGTGGTGGTCGCGGTGATTTGCGCCGGGTTGGGCGGGTGGAGCGGTACGCGTTCGGTCATGCGATTACGACCGGCGGAGGCCATGCGTCCGCGGCCGCCTCGTACGGGCCGAGTCATATTCCTGGAGCGGTTTCCCCGATTGTGGAGTCGGTTGTCGGCCGCCTGGAGAATCGTGCTGCGGAATCTTTTACGGCATCGGCTTCGCAGCGGGGCGGGCATCGCGGCCGGCATGTTGGGGGCGGCCGTCATGGCCATGATCTTCTCCATGGCCGCGGCCGTCGATCACCTCATGGCATTTCACTTCCGATGGGTGTACCGCAGCGATCTGACCTTGGGACTCAAGGACGAGCGAAGCTCGGACGTCGTGCGAGAGTTGCAGCGTTTGGACGGGGTGCGAGCCGCAGAACCTTCCTTGGTCGTGCCTTGCGTGATCCGATTCGGCGCCCGGGAACGAACGACGGCCCTGACCGGGATTACCGCCGGGGCGGCGATGACCGTCCCGCGCGAAGCCGACGGCCGCACGGCGGCCGTACCGCCCGCGGGGTTGTTGATGAGTCGGGCGCTTGCCGGGATTCTGGGGGCGAAGCAGGGCGATGCGGTAGCGATTCGACCGCTTCGCGGGTCTCGCGAGTGGCGGGTCGCCCGCCTCGCGGGGTTGATGGATGATTACGTGGGAACCACGATCTACGCCGATCTCGACTACCTCCGCGGCATGTTGGGGGAGGAATCCGCCGTGAACCGCGTCCAACTGGCTTTGGTTCCCGATCCGCAAGTGCGCCGCGACATTCTCTTACGGTTGAAGGATTGGCCCGCCGTGCAAGACATCATCGCCCGTGCCGACATACGAGGCAATCTGGAAAACACGCTGCTGCGCAATCTTTGGTTGTTTCTATCGATCGAAATACTTTTCGCGGGAAGTCTGTTCTTCGGAGCCGTCTTGAACTCGGCGATCATCAGCATGACGGAACGGCGGCAAGAATTGGCGACGTTGAGGGTGTTGGGGTACTCGCCGTGGCGTGTCGGAGGCCTGCTGGCTCGCGAAAGTCTCGTTCTGACGCTGGTGGGAATCGTGCTGGGATTGCCCTTGGGGTACGCCTTGCTGAACCAAGTGGTTCATGTATACCAAACCGAGGTCATGCGGATTCCGTTGACGTTTCCGCCCCAAGTTTGGGCACGGACCGTCTTGTGGGGAACCGTGTTCGGCATGGCTTCGCAAGTGATCGTGCAGCGGGCCGTCCACACCATGCCCTGGTTGGAGGCGATCAAAGTGAGGGAGTAAGCGTCCGCGGCCTTGTGCCGCCCCGCTCGACGACGGACGGTCAAGAATCAGGAGGAGGATCCATGTCCCAATGGAGCCTGGTGACGCGCTGGGGGAAGCAGTCGCGGCTTTGGCTCGCGGCGCTCGCGATCGTGACGCTGCCCGTCCTCTACTATGCCTTCTTTGCGGACGGGAGCGATCTCGATGTGGAAACGGCGATCTGTCGCCGGGGGACGATTCGCGAATTCGTCGACGAGCGCGGCATGACCCGGTTGCCCGATACGCTGTTGATCAGTATGCCGTTTTCCGGTCGGATTGCAGCCGTTCCGTGGGAGGAAGGGAGCGAGGTGCGGCAAGGAGAGGTCTTGGCCCGCGTGGTACAGGAGGACGTGGACAACATGCTGACCGAGACCCGCGCCGTTGTGGCCCGCTTGGATGCCGCCTTGCAAAACAACGAAGACCATCGGATCGAAACCACGGCCTTGCGGCAGGCTCAGAAGTACGTGGAAACCATGCAGACCACCGTGGAGGCGGCCGCCGCGCGATTGCAGGCCGGCGAGGCCCGCTACAACTACGCGGAAAGCAACCTCCGCCGAATCGCGTCGCTGGCCCAATCGGGTGCCGCTCCGCAGGATGAATTAGAGCGGGTGCAATTGGCGAAAATCGAAGCCGATGCCGGTTATCGTCAAGATCGCTTGATCCATGCGGCCCTTCTCTCTCTGCAAGCGGCGACCGACCTGCTACCCAAGTTGATTCAGGATTACATCGACAAGAAGGCCTTGACCGGCGCGGAGCTTCAACAGCAACGGGCGGAAGCCGCCGCCAAGTTGCAAACCGTCGAATTGCTGGCCCGCCGCGCCGTCATGATCGCCCCCTTCGACGCGGTAGTCTTGCATCGACATGTGACGAGCGAGCAGTTCTTGGCCGCGGGGACCCCCTTGCTGGAATTGGGCCGCTGGGACCAATTGCAAGTGGAAGCCGATGTTTTGACCCAAGCCGCGGTTCGAATCAAACCGGGCCATCGCGTGGACGTGTTTCTCGACACGGGCGATCGTCAACCCGTCGCGCAGGGGACCGTGGAACGGATCCAACCCGCGGCTTTCACAAAATTCAGTTCGCTCGGCGTGGAGGAACAGCGAGTCAAGGTCATCGTCGCCCTGTCGCCGGAGACCGTCCGCGAGTTGCGACGGCGTTTTTACATCGGTGTCGGATACCGTGTCCGGGTGCACATCATCACGGACCGGCGCGAGAACACGCTCATCGTGCCTCGAATCTCGCTGTTGCGCGAAAACCTGGACGGATGGTTCGTCTGGTCGGTACGGGGAGGGCGACTGGAAAAACAGCCCGTTCGCGTCGGGTTGATGAACGATACCGATGCGGAAATCCTCGACGGCCTGCGGGAAGGCGAAACCATCGTCCACATGCCCGATTTCTGAGCCTTCACCGTTGTTCCTCCGCCGTCCCCCGCCACGGTCTCACCGGAGGGCAAGACTGACCCTCGCGATCGAGATTGGGGGTAATGCGCATTTCCGCCGGGGGGATTTACAATACACAACTAATGACCGAGAGGCGGTGCGGGCAATCCGCCCGGCGGCCGTGGGCGACGGCGATTCGGCGGATGATCGGCGATTCTGTCAATCATCGAATCACCGCAACCGGTCGTATTACCTCCGCCTGGAGCCCGCGAGTCCCTGAACGACTCGCCGGGCCGGGTTTTTTCGGCTCTTGTTCGGGTTCTGTGACCGATGATGACTCGCTTTGAGAACGCCTACGTTCTGGATGTGATGTCCGATGATCACCCCGGTATCGTGGCTGTGGTAAGTACCGCAGTGGAGGAGATGGGAGCAAACATCGACGCGTGCAGCCAAACCGTGTTGGGTGGTTATTTCACGCTCATCATGATCGTGAGTCTGCCCCGCCCCATCGAGCCGGAGACCCTGGCTCAGCAGGTGCGCCAAGCCGGCGGCGGCTGGGATTTGCAAGTCATGGCTCGCCGTGCCGCGGAGCCCGCCGTCGTATCGAGCGAAGATTGCGACCGCTTCGTCATTACGGCGTTCGGCAAGGATCAACCTGGCATCGTACGCCGATTCAGCCAGTATCTGGCGGGCAAGGATATCAACATCATGGACCTGTTCGGCGACCGCTCGGGCGACGAATTCGTCCTGATCGGGCAATTGGAGGTCCCCAAGCACTGGGAAATCCGCATGTTGCAAGCCGATCTGGAGCAGATGGGCAGCGAACTGGGCTTCGCCGTGCGGCTCCAGCACGAAAACGTCTTCGTGGCGACCAATCAGTTGCGATGCGTGATGCCCGCGGCGGTCAAGCCCGAAGCACGGTGACGAACAACCGAGGCGTGAAGGGCGGCTCTCGCAAATCCGTCGAAACTTTCCCGGACCTCGCGCGGAAACCCTTTCGCCTTCATGACAAGGAATCTTTCGATCATGCTCCGTACCGATGAGATCCTATCCACGATTCGGATGTTGCATGCCGAGCACTTGGACGTGCGGGCCGTCACGCTGGCCTTGAACGTCGAGGACTGCGCCGCCCCCGGCGTCGATCATCTCTGCCGCAAGCTCAAGGAGAAAATCACTTCCCGTGCCAGCCGTCTGGTGGAGGTCTGCGACCGGGTCGGCGCCAAATACGGCATTCCGGTAGTGAATAAACGGCTGGCGGTCTCGCCGGTTTCCTCGCTTTTGGCAGGCCACGGTCGCGGCGCCGCGTTGCAGGTGGCGGCGGCGCTGGACAAGGCGGCCCAAACTTGCGGCGTGGACTTCGTGGGCGGCTTTACGGCTTTGGTGCACAAGGGTATCTCCGCCGGCGACCGCGTGGTGATCGAAAGCCTGCCCGAAGTCCTGGCGAAAACCGGCAAGGTCTGCGCCTCGGTCAACGTGGCTTCACGCAAGGCGGGCATCAACATGGACGCCGTGCACGCCATGGGGCATGTGCTGAAGGACATCGCCCAAGCCACCGCCGCCCAGAAGGGGTTCGGCTGCGCCAAGCTGGTCATCTTTGCCAACATCCCGGAGGACAACCCCTTCATGGCGGGCGCCTACATGGGGGCGGGGGAGCCGGAGGCGACGGTCAATATCGGCGTATCCGGGCCCGGCGTCGTGTGCAGCGCGCTCAAGCGGCGATTGGAACAGGGCGGTCGCGTTACCCTGGGAGATTTGGCCGAGGAAATCAAAATCACCAGCTTTCGCGTCACCCGGGTCGGGGAACTGATCGGCCGCGAAGTGGCCGCGGAGTTGGGCGTCAGCTTCGGCATCGTGGACCTCTCCTTGGCCCCCACTCCGATGGTCGGCGACAGCGTCGGCGAGATTCTGCGCACGCTGGGCATCGACCACATTGGGGCGCCGGGTTCCACCGCCGCGTTGGCCATGCTCAATGACGCCGTTAAGAAAGGGGGGCTGTTCGCCTCCAGTTCCGTCGGCGGGTTGAGCGGCGCCTTCATCCCCGTCAGCGAGGATGCCGCCTTGGCGGACGCCGTCCGTAACGGGCATCTCGTCTTGGAGAAGCTGGAGGCCATGACGTCGGTCTGCTCCGTCGGCTTGGACATGGTGGCCGTTCCCGGCGACACCCCCGCGGAGACGTTGGCGGCCGTCATCGCCGACGAGATGGCCATCGGCGTCATCAACGACAAGACGACGGCCTGCCGCATCATCCCCGTGCCGGGAGCCAAGCCCGGCGACTGGGTGGACTTCGGCGGATTGTTCGGGGCCGCCCCCGTCATCGACGTGCGCAATGCCGGTGCTTCCGACGCATTCATCCATTTCGGCGGTCGCATTCCCGCTCCGCTGCAATCCCTGGGAAATTGACGCCGCTCACCCGAGCCGCCGACGCAGCCCGGTGGCGGTCACGGTGTGCGCTGCGCAGCGGCGAATCGCCTCCGGTTTGCGCTGGAGGCTGCAACCGGGAAGCAAACGGCAAGCATTAGGAAACGCCGAAGCGAACGGCCGTTCCATCTCCGCAGCTATACTCCCAAGATCCAGCGCGCGGTGTTGAAGTAGATCACCAGTCCGGTGATGTCCACGACGGTAGTCAAAGCCGGGCTGGCTACCACGGCCGGGTCGAACTTAAAGACCGTTGCCAGCAGGGGCAAACCCGCCCCTACCAAGGCCGACGAAATGACTTGGAGACTCAGCGCAATCGCGATGCAAAAGGCAATGCCGGTCAACGAATACCCGGGGGGTATTTCCGCCCCTTGAGACAGGAACATGACTTTGGCCCACGATAACGCGCCGAGCACCAAAGCCAATAGAATTGCGATGCGAAACTCCATCCACAAGACCCGCAGCGTGTCGCGGAGGTTGATTTCTCGCAGTGCCAAGGCTCGGACCACCACGGTCGCCGACTGACTTCCCGTGTTTCCGCCGGTGTCCGCCACCATCGGCATGTACAACGCCAGGATCAGCATGTGGGTCAAGGTATGTTCGAAACTGTGGATGATCATGCCCGACAAGAGGCCCAAGGCGGCTAGGGCCACGATCCACACCGCGCGATTCTTGAAATGGGACCAAACACTGGTGCGAAGATAGGCTCCGGCGAGGTGAGCGCCGCCGATGGCCATCAACTTCTCGATGTCTTCCGTTTGCTCCTGCGTAATGATGTCCATCGCGTCGTCGTGCGTGATGATGCCTACCAGTTGCCCCTGCTCGTTCACCACCGGCAAAGCCAAGAGGTCGTATTTTTGGATGATGCGAGCGGCCTCTTCCTGGTCGTCGTTCACGCGGCAAAAAATCGCGTCGCGGTGCATGATGTCCGACACGGTCTGATGCGATAGGGCCAGGATCAAGTCCTTCAGCGAGACGAATCCCAGCAGCCGGCGATTGGCGTCCACGACGTAGGCGTAGTAGATGGTCTCCTTATCCGGGGCCTCCAACCGGAGTTTTTGGATCGCCTCCGCCACGGTGATATCGGGCGGCAAGGCGGCGTAATCCGAAGTCATGACGGCTCCCGCCGTTCCCTCGTCGTAGGAGGACAACCGCCGGATGTCCTCTCTCTCCGCCCGGGCCAACAAGCGCATCAGCATTTCGCGGCGGTCCTCCGGCATCCGCTTGATCAAGTCCACGCGGTCGTCGGGAGGAAGGTCCGTGATGAGGCTCGCCAGCTCTTGTTGCGGAATCACTTCCGTGATCGCCATTTGCACCTCGGGGTCGAGGTGCGCGAAGATTTCCGGGCGAATCTCCGGATCAGCCAGAGAGAGAATCTTCCAGATTTCCTCCGGAGCCAAGGGGCTGATAAACTCGGCGATGGAGGCAGGATGGCAGAACCGGCAAAACTCGCGGATGCCCTCCACGTCGTTGGTACGGAGGTAATCGCGGAGTTCCGGGACGAGGAGAGGATTCAGCATGATCGCTCCTCCTTGCCGCGCGGACCGGCGGCAGGGAGGGCGAAGGGAGCATCAGCCCCCGAACCGCTCTTGCCGCGTAGCGACGCGCACGGCGAAACAGGCGTGGTGGATTGTCGCTCTTGGTGCGATACGGTAGTGACCGAGGCACCTACCGCCGCTTTCCGATTCGGACCCGTTCATTGCTCGAACACGAAGAACCATGAACCGAACGTGCGTCAGAGAAGATGACGCACACCACACATAGGGCGCACGGAGACGCCCATCCCAGGTATTCTAAAAACCGCCCCCCGCCCCGTCAATTGCAAAGCCCAGCCTTCAAGAGCCCTCAGCGTCGTTCCGACGCCGCCACCATATGGGGTTTTATGAAGGGCTTGGAATCATTTTTCGAGAGGCAGGCCGGACGTGCCGCGACCCGGCCCTCGCCCAGCGCCTTTTCGTCATACTTCTTTTCGTCATGCTTCGACCAGTCCGCGAACCATCGGAAGATTGCGCGGGCGGCGAATCGAACACGCCGGGAATAGTTTCCTCGGACGGCGGCCCATGCTCCGTGTTGACCGGGGTTCGCCCGTGCGATGGGGGCACTTGAGAAGCGCGCCGGGGATTTGGGAGGGATCGCGAGGCAGGAGAAAAGGAGAAGCTACGATCGTCGTTGCGACCCGGTGATTGGCTTCTTCCCGCAGTCGGCCCTGTTTTCATCGCAATACAAATCCCTTTTCGTAATGCGTGGCGGTTGTATGGAGTTTTCCGAATATCGGGGAGGAATCGACTGTACTTTCCGTATGCATTTTGCCGATGACATCAGCGAATCGCTCCAGTATAAGAGCGGCGCGCGGGGACAAAGTACGGTGATACTCCGCCTCCAGGGCGCGGGAATTCGCCGGAACTGATTTAGAACATCCGAGAGTGAGCAAGGACGGTCGTCATGGCATTGTGGAAGAGCCTTCTGTCGGGTCGAACTCAGCGGCGGCTTTCTCGGCACACGCGCAAATCCACGCGGTTGCTTTTGGAAAGCCTCGAGGACCGTCAGCTCCTGAGTGGGTTGGGGCTGAACGATCCCGTGGTGGCTCCCCTTTCTCTGCCCGGCTCCGGCGTTTCGGGCGACTACCTCCCCTCCGAAATCGGATTGATGACGACGCCCACCGTCTTGCAAAGCACGGCCACGCCCTACGCCCCACCGACGACCGTGGAGGCATGGGTGGATGGGCATACCGTGCGATTCCGCGCCGACGTCGGCGGCGTTTGGATGGACGGCTCGCAGGATTATCTCGACACCCAAATCATCACCGATTTGATCGTCAACGACGGATACGTCGCCTGGACGGTGGGAACCCAGGACTCCTTGGGTCGGGTGGTCGCTCGCCGCGTCGGTTTTGCCGTTTACGACTACGACTCGTCGCAATGGATCATCGGCCAATCGGCGAATTTGGGTCGGCTCAGCGTGTTCCAATTCGAGAACCGCCAAGGAATCGTCTCGTGGACGGTGGGCTATCCGGAAGGGTCCGCCTTCGTCCCGCGGGAGATCGGTGCCGCCGCCTACGATGCCACACTGAAAGAGTGGAAGTATTTTCAGACTGCCGGCTCGTTGGGCAAACGGATCATTGTGGAGACGGTCAACGATGAGGGCGTGGTCGCGTGGACGATCGGGCTGCCGGAAGGCGCCGGCCACCGCCCCGCTTGGATCGGCATGGCGTATTACGATCGCGAAATCCACGAATGGAAGCGTTTTCAGACCTCGGTGCCGGCCGATCTCGAAGTACGCAATCTCTCCGTGGGATGGCAGTCCGTCGCCTGGCAGGCCAAGCGCACGGATCGCGGCACGATCCAGGAGTTGGGAACCGCCTTCTTCGACGCGGCCCGCCATGTCTGGAAATCGACGCAATCGAACTACGGCCTGGGATGGCAAGTGACCGAAGTGGCCTCCAGTTCCGGAATCCAGGCCTGGGTATCGGTGAAGAAAGACGCTTCGGGAAGTGTGGTCAATAATCGACTCACCCTGACGGCCTATGACTCGCGAATCGGAGGCTTCCAAACCAAGACCTTGACGTTGGCTGCCAATAAGACGATTACTCAGCTCGTATCCAACGATTCCATGGCGGCCTGGGTCATGGAATCGACCGACGCCGGCGGGGGTGTGACCCGAAGCCTGGGCACCGCGTTCTACGATGCCGCCCAAAGGAAGTGGAAAGTGAACTCCACGCCGGAGGGTACGAATGTCCGCTTTGATAACATTTCCATCAGCAGCGGCCTGGTGGCATGGACGGTATCGCGGCCCGACGGCTCCGGCGGCTGGGTGCAGCGAACCGTGGGGATCGCGGCCTACGATCCCGGGCGGGGACAGTGGAAATCGTTCTCCTCGCCCGAGGCGGCGAACCGTTCCATTGTCGATGTGCAGAATCACAAGGGTATCGTGGCCTGGACGATCGGCTACTTGGAGGGCGATACCTACGTCGCGCGGAACGTCGGGGCGGCCGCCTACGACTATGGATTGGGGCAGTGGCAACTCCGGATTTCGACGCACGGCTTGGCGACGAACGTTTCCATGCTCAACGTGCGGGACGGGACCTTCGCCTACTCCACCCTGAATGACGTCGTTCTGGGTACTTACGATCGGACTTCGCAAAGCTGGCAAATCTACCAGTCCTCCAATACCACCACGGTCCGTATTCATCAGATTACGCTGCGAAAGGGCCTGGCCGCTTGGTCGGTGGCCTACGCCTCAGGATTCGACGCCACATTCCAGCCGCGGGATGTGGGGTACGCCGTTTACGACAATCTGGCGGGCGGCTGGCAGACCGCCGTAGAATCCTTCGCGGGCGATCCCGCCAACCGGATCGAAGACCTTCATATCGAGGAAGCGGCGATTCATTTCTCCGTGGGCGGCACGCCGTATCGGCGCGCGTACAATGTGAATACGCAAATGTGGGGGACCGGAGATCCGACGACGGTTTCACGGTTCGTGGTCACGCCCACGGCCGTCCCGTTGAACCGAGCAGTCGTCTTCATGAACGCTTCGATCGGCTATGAAGACGTACTTTACGACTACGGCGACGGGTATTTCGATGATGCGGGGTTCCACACCTATTCGTCGGTCGGCGTTTATACGGTCACGCAAGGCGCTTTCGGGCCGGCGGAGGTGGACACCTCCATCCAAACCGTGGCTGTACTGCCTACCGGGACCGCCGCGGCACTGGGGACGGTGAGCACCCTCACCCTGACCAATCAATCACCGGCGAACGGCACGCTGTGGTATAGTTTCCAAGTTGCTGCGGACGGGGCTTTCACAGCGGATGTCTCGGGAGCAGGCGTCGGGGCCGGCATCCAAACGGCTCTGGTGACGGTCGATGCCAACGGCTTGTACCAACTTCTGGCGGCCGACACCGCGCACCTCGGTTATGCCGGCGTAACCGCCGGTACCACCTACTACCTGATGATCGCCGGCCTATCCGGCAACGTCGATGTCGCGCTCGCCAACCCGGCGACGCTATCGCTCAGCGACCCGGAAGTCACGATCTTGGGTACTTCCGGCGACGATACCGTCCTGATCGGATACGACGGCGGGTTTTTCGCCCTCCTCAACGGAGTTCCCTACGAGTTGAATCCCTTGGTCAGCCGGGTGATTTTCCAGGGCCGCGACGGAAATGATCAAGTCATCGTGCTCGGTTCGGACGGCGATGACGTAGTAACGATGGGCGTGTACGGCGGCGATGGCGGCGCCGATGTGACGGCGACCGGATTCAGCGTCTCATTGCGGGGAACGGAACAGGTTCAATTCTTTGGTGGACCAGGCCGCGACGTTGCTGAAATCATCGACACGCCTTTCAATGACGTCTTCACGGGCCGGCTGGGAAGCAGCGTGCTGGAAGGCGGCGGCTTCCGTTTCGAGGCGGTGGACACGGAAATCGTCCATGCTTACCGCCGCAACGGTGGGACCGACGTCGCCGACATCTACGACACCGACGGCAAGGACTTCTTCGTCGGCACCCCGCAGTGGTCCCGCCTAACCAGCGCCGATTACGATTATTTCGTCCGCGTCAAAGGGTTCGCGGAAGTACGCGCCCATGCCGTTGATTCCGGTCTCGATTCGGCCGAGCTTCGCGATTCGGCGGGGAACGACACGTTCATCGCCACTCCCCAATGGGCGAGCATGACCGGCCCCCGGTACCAGATCCAAGCCGAGGGGTTCGAGCAAGTGATGGGGCTTTCCGTGTCGGGCGGAAATGATGCCGCCCATCTGAAAGGTTCGGCCGGGGCGGAAAACCTCAGCGGCGCACCGGGAGCAATCGCCGTGGCCGGCAGCGGCTTCGTCCAAGCGGCCTACGGATTCCGCGAAACCACCGTCTATTCGATGGGCGGATCGGACTCGGCCTCCCTCACCGATACCGCCGCCGATGACGAGTTCGTCATGGCGCCGCGCCTCCTAACGCTCCAAGGCGGAGGATACAACCTGAGGATTCAGGGCTATGCCCTCATAGAAGTCACGGCGTCCCAGGGGGGAACGGACGTGGTCCATATCTACGATTCGGCAGGCGACGATCTCTTCGAAGGCGGGCGGGGCGCAGTCACAATGACGGGGCCGGGCTACGCCCTCAAAGCCAATCTGTTCGATTACGTGCACGCCTACTCCTTGGCCGGCGGCAACGATCGGGCGGTCCTCCGCGATTCGGCTGGAGACGACACTTTCGTCGGTCGGCCCACCGTGGCGCGGCTGTCCGGCTCCGATTACAGCATCCGCCTTCGCGATTTCGAAGAGGTCGAGGTGACTTCGTCCAACGGCGGCAACGATTATGCCCTACTCTACGATTCGAGTGCCGCCGATCATTTGGCCGCGACGGCGCTGGGATTAGAGCTTTCCGGCGGCCCCGCCTCGCAGCCGTTCCGCTATCGCGTGCTCGGATTCTCTCAGGTCCGCGCCGTGGCCTCCGACAATCAAAACACCAAGTCGATCGATCCGGCGGCCTTGGCCTACCTCAGCCTGACCGGCCAGTGGTAAACGCGCAGGCCAAGGGCTAGACTATTCCCGATCGCTCCATTCGCGTCCGTACCGCAAGTGCGGCGCGAACGGCGATGGCAAGGTCGGCCCGCTTGCCGCGCGAGGTGCCGTATCGGCCTCGAGCGGCGATTTCAGGGCGGGACGACGGAGCCCGGCGGTGGTGTGCCCTCGTGCTGCTTGACTTGGGAGACATGCTCATGGCCCGACCTCTCAGTAAACTGGCGCCCGACTGGTGGGATTACACGACGCTGGATCCGGAGATCCTGAAGGATGCCGCCAAGCTCACGGTCCGCCAGGTCGAGCGACTGTCGCGCCCGGGTTTTCGCGTGGTCCTGTACGACACGCTGGAGGAGTTTTATCTGGCTGAGGCCCTGGAATACATCCAGGCTTGGCGGCAATCGACGGCCGACAACCCTTGCGGCATCTGTGGACCGATCGGCCCGACCGAACAGTTGCCGTTGGTCGCGCGGCTGGTCAATGAATTGAACCTCGATGTCCGCGACGCGCACTTTTGGGGCATGGACGAATGGGTGGAGGACGGCGCGCCCGTTCCCACCGATCATCCCTTGAGCTTTGCCCGTGCGGACTGGGATTTATGCTTCGGCCGGATTCACCCCAAACTGCGTATGCCCAAGGACCACCTGCATTTTCCGACGGGCGACCTCGCCGCCTATTCCGCTTCGTACGATGCGATTCGCTGCGTGGTCATGCAGGGCGGGCAAGGGGATATCAAGCACTGGGCGTTTAACGATCCGCCCCGTCGGCGCGGTCGATGGAAGGACGATCCGCCTCCGCCGCAGGAATATCGAAAACTTCGCACCCGCGTCACCGACCTGCATCCGGTCACGATCATGCAAAACGCGCGGACCAGCGGCGGGGGCCAGGTGAATCTCGTCCCCACGCAGGCCGCCACCGTCGGGCCCGTCGAGACCTGGAAAGCCGAAAAGGTTTCCATCTGGCAGGCGGGAATGCACGACAACCCCTTCGGCATGAGGCTGACCACGCTCATGATCTCCAAGGGTATTGCCGATAGTGCCGTCCCCATGTCGCTGCTGGCCGATCACCCCAACGTGCAGTTCAACTTCTATCGCCCGGCGCTGGCCGAGGTGAAGACCGAGATGCATTGATCCCGCGGAACCGTGCCGGTCCAGGCCCTGCCGACGCCGCGCCGGGGCATTTGCGGCGGCGGGTGCCGTGCCATGCCCGACGGGATGCCGCCTTCACCTGGGAAGGTGTCGCTATAGCGTTAGCGATGGCGTCGCGGTCATTCCTTCAGCACCAAATCGATGCAGAGAACCGCGGCCAGAATAAGCTGTCTCAAGGGACTGGTCGGGGGAACGGCCTCGGAAATGATCAGGGCGTAGGTATCCGCCGAGGTGAACAACTCTTTCGCCAGGCCGCCCCATTTCTTGGTCACCCGCGCCAGCTCGTTGCCGTCGCGCTCGAAATAGAATTCCCAGCTCGTCCATTTCCCCCGCAAATCGCACAGATATTGGCCGTTGACGTCCAGCACATCGAAGCGTCCGCCGATGGAAAAGATGCGCTGCCGGAACTGTCCGATCCATTCGTCGTTTTCATTGAAGACCTTGACTTGCGACCGAAAAACGGCGATCCCGCGGGCGACCCGCAGTACCTGATTCCCCTGCATGTCGCGGACGATGGAGTTGAAGGGCGTCATCCGCTTGTAATCGGTGAAGCGAAGCAGCTTGGTGAAGAACCCCAACCGTTCCTCTCGGCATTCCATCAAAGCCTCGCCGGTCTGAGCATCGAAAATGTCATAGTTGCTCGCGGCCTTGAACAGCCCGACGTGTTCGCGCACGAGGAATTGATTCCCCGACAGAATGGGATGCATGGCCGCTCTCCTTCGCAATGCGAGACGGGAAACGAAAAGGCTACAATCTCGGCTTGATCGCCGGGACGGTGCTTTGCAGTTTAATCAAGTGTTGCTCCGTGCGGACGTATAACGCGCCGTCGACCGCCGCCGGAGTGGCGTGCGAAGGCTCACCGAAGTCGTAACCGCCCAGCAAACGAAATTGGCGATCGGCCGCCACGACGAACATTTCGCCCGCGCGCGACAGCAAAAAGAGCTTGTCGCCCAGGCAGATGGGCGAACTGAAGAATTCGCCGGAGAGGCGCTGCCGCCAAACCACGTCGCCGCTCTCCGCCTCCAGGCACGTCATGGCGCCCTTGTCGTAGAGCAGGAAGACGAGACCGTTGCTCGCAACGGGCGTGGTGACGTAGGGGAGCGAACCGCGGATCTCGTAGGCGACGGCCGGTTCCCTTTGCTTCTGCGGCAGACCGAGCCGCACGGCGACCATCTCCCTCCCGATCCCGCCTTCTCCGGATGACGCGAAGACAAGATCGCCCACGATCAGCGGTGAACCCACCGTGCGATTGTGAAACACCGGCAGCTCCCAGAGCGGATTACCGGTACGCGGATCGAGTGCGTACACGCCATGCGCCCAACTGGTCAAGATCAATTGCGGATCGCCTTGCGCGGGCCGGAAGAGCGTAGGGGTGGAATAGGCGGCTTTTTCGCTTCGCCGGGGCGTCATCCACCGCGTGTGCCCGTCCCGCACGTCCAAAGCCGTGATGAAGCTCTCTCCGTCCTGCTCGTTCGGCACGATCAGCAGGTCCTCGAAAACGATCGGCGACGCTCCAAACCCGTGCTGGGAGATGAACGGTCCCAGATCGCGCTGCCAAATCCTCTCTCCGGATGAGCCTCGCAACGCGATCACGCGGAGGTGTTCCGGCGTGGCCCAAGCGTAAAAGAGCGTGCCCCCCGCCCAGGTTGGAGTGGAGGAGGCGAAACTGTTGAATGCATGTTTGGGAAAGACTTGCCCCGGTGCCTGGTATCGCCAAATCTCGCGGCCGTCCCGTTGGTCAAGGCACTGGACAAGTTGCTCACCCGTCGCCGGGTCGGCGGACGCGACGAACACGCACCCATCCGCGACGATCGGTGAAGAATGGCCCTGGCCCGCCAATGCGACGCGCCAGGCGACGTTATTTTCACTCAAGGCGGCCGGGAAATTCCAAGTCGCGACGGAGCCTTGGCCGTTCGGTCCCCGGAATCGCGTCCACTCGTCCGCGGCCCAAACCGAGAGCGTCGTCGGTAACAATGCGGCCAGCAGCGTAACAACCGCCGTCGGGCGAGCGAAAAGGCGCCGAATGCCTTCCCGCCATGAGCCTGAATGAAAGGCAAGACCGGACCGCGGCCTGCGAACATCGTAATCCATGAAGCCACCTCGTCAGTTCCGCAAGATGCCACGCAACGATGATCCCTCTCGGATCCTTCTCGCTCGCCCGGCGCGACCGGACGACGGGTAGTATACCATTCCACCATAGGAGCGGTAACAAGGAGTATCCGGAAAGGCGAGATCGCGGACCAAGGGGCGGCCGCATCGGGACGGTCGCACGAAGAACTACGGCACCGCGGGCTTGCTTGCGCCGCGTGCGGAAAACACTGTCGGGCACTGCCTGTGACGGCGGCTAACCGACGACCGGGGAGACGGCGGGATAGGATCCCAGCAATTCCAAACGCAGGGACTTTCGTTGAAGAGCCGCGATCGCCCGGCGAACGCGCAACTCGCTTTCGTGGCCTTCCAGCTCCACGAAGAAGTAGTAGGCACCCCGAGCACCCGGCACGGGAAAAGACTCGATCCAAGTGAGATTGAGCTTGTTCTTCTTAAAGATGTTCATGGCCTCGGCCAACGTGCCCGGCCGGTGTTCCAATTGGAACATGATCGCCGTCTTGTCGTTGCCGGTTCGTGGTGAGGCGGTGCCCCCGATGATCGCGAATCGGGTCGTGTTTCCGACGTTGTCCTCGATGTTTTCCGCAATCACGTCGAGGCCGTAGTGGATCCCCGCTTGCACCGCCGCGATGGCCGCCGCCCCGGGCTTTTCCATGGCCAATTGGGCGGCCGTCGAGGTGCTGGTGACTTCGACCAAACGGGCGGCCGGCAGATGCTTGGAGAGCCAATTGCGGCACTGGGATAGGGCTTGGGGCCGGCTATAGACCTCCCGGATTTCGGTGCGCGGGCAGCGGGCCAGCAGCGCGTGATGAATCTCCAGCTCTACTTGCCCGCAGATTCGTGTCGGATGCCTCGAGAACATGTCCAGCGTGTCGGCAATTCTGCCGTCCGTGGAGTTCTCCAGCGGTACCAACCCGAATTGCGAATGACCGCGCAAGACCTCCTCGAAGACCGCTGCAATCGTTCCCACGGGGACGTATTCGACCTGCGATCCGAAGCGGTGCAGCGCCGCCAGGTGACTGTACGTGTACTGCGGTCCCAAGTAGGCCACGCGCAGAGACCTGACGAGCGACCGACAGCCGCTGATGATCTCGCGAAAGATGTTGTGGATGGAGTCGGATCCCAGCGGTCCCTTGGAGGATGCAGCAACGTCGCTTAGTTGGCGGTCTTCGTCGGCCAACTGTACGTCCGGTTTGCCCTCAGCGAGACGCAATTCTCCAAGGCTCTTTACGTAAGCCGCGCGTTGGTTCAGTAGCAGCAGTATCTTTTGATCGAGCGCGCGAATAGCGGCCTGAAGTCGCGGAATCGACACAGGGAGGCGTTTCTTCTCACCCGGAGTCGTTTTGCGAGGGACTTTCGCCATGGCAACACCCTGTCGTTCCGTTGACGGTCCGCCAAAAAACCTTGATTTTACTTGTAGTTACGGACGGCGTCCGTGTCAATTGCGGAGCGGGCGATTCCACGAGAATCGAATAAATGACGCCCTTGAAAACGGTTACGTAGAACGGCTGGCGTTGTATTTGTGATTCACTCTGTAGAGTTATATGAAGTCATCCTATCAGGTTTCATAACGCACGTTCGTGGTTTACTTGGGCGATGCTGCACCTGAGGTCAATCTTTCGTTTTTGCAAGGTCGTCCAGGAATTTTTGGACGGATTCGCATACCGCCGGCGAATTGCGAGCCACCAGGCACTTGGCGGCGGAGAACGGGATTAGCGTGCCTGTTCCGCCATTGTCAACCCAGGAATCGGGGCTGCAATCAGCAATGACCTGCTCCCGAATCTTGCCGATATTGGCGCCCGACTCTAGCAGGAAACCAATCGGGTACACGCGAACGGCCGGTCTGCTTGCCGACTCCAGTGTAGTCAAAACTACCACACCGTCGGCCTCCAGTGTGCCAAGAGGCACCTCCCCCCCCAAATCTCGTAAGACCTGAGCGATTGGGGCATCGTCGGCCGTCAATGTCACCGGCGTTTGAGGCGTGATTCCTGCCCGAACCAAATTGGACCAATCGACCACGATATCGATCTCGCACGCCTGATCGAGGGCCAAAATCACCTCGGACAACGGGGTCGCCTGGAGAAAGGTGGCCGACACCGGAGAATCGCCGGCGTTTGGGGAAGGCCAATCACGGGGCCGGCCGTTTGCGGCTGATTCGCCAAGGCATAGATGCCGGCGCAACAAGGTCTCGATTTCGCGATGCGTGCAGGGAAGGCACTTGATTTGTAAGCCTTCGGGTACCGTCACGACTTCGAAGTCGCCGGCGGCGTCCATTTCACGGTTCGGCCCGAACACCCCGCGGACAAGCTGGGCGAAGTTCTCGTCGAAGGGAAAGCATCCGCCGTAGGCAACAGCGCGATAGACCCGGGTATCGGGCGAATTCGCATGGATCGAAGTCAGCGTCACCACCCCCGACGGCTCGATTCGCACCTCCAATCCGGCCTGTTCGGCGACCTGTTGCACCATTTCCCGCAGGGTCATGTTCTCCACGGAAAGCGACACGGGCGAACGCAAAGAGAAGTCCTCGACGCACAACGCCTCCGGCTGGACGGACACTGGAATCGACGACCACTGCGTGATCGCGTGCAAGACCAATCCCAGCGGCACCTCCTGCATGGTCAGGCGGGCCAATCGGGTGGCGAGGGCTTGTTCGGTGGGGAACAACGGCGTCTCCGCCGGAGTGGGCCTTTCCGCTTGGCTGCCTTCCGGCGACAGAGGCGGCGCGAAATCATTGAGGCCGGGCGGGGTCGTCCATCCGCCGACATCCGCCGTCGAAGTCGTCGTCGCCGACAAGAGGTCGGCCACGGTAGCCGAGCCGTTGCCGCGGACGACGGCTAGTCGTTCCAAAACCTCGGGCGCCACATCGCGGTGGATGAAGCGTACGGACCCGTCGGCCATCATCCCCAACATGCCTTGCGGCAGACCGCTGCCGAAACCGTCCGGTCCGTTCACATAAGGCTGCCGGGTGAGAGGCCGGGCAGTGGCGAATCCACCCTCGGCCCAAGCCCCCAGCCGTGCAGAGGCCCCCAGTACCGCCAAGGTATTGGTCGCTCCACGTTCGAGATCTTGCAGACTGCGGCGGCCGTTGTAGTTGAACAATCCGGCTCGGGGATCGTTCGGGTCCAGCTCCGCGGCACCCTCCCCCACCCCCGCGACGCCCACCCAATGCGAGTCGAAGAAGCCCTCACGCGTCTGGGTCGGACCAAGCAGGGGATTGACGACCTCCCGCAGTTCCCGCGACGTGATGGGCCGATTTTGCGGTGCCCGCCAGCCGTAGCCCGAATGGAGCCGTGCGTACCAATCGTCGTAACCCAAGTACGGCAAGGTGGAGGCCAGCCAGCTCAATCGGGTCTCGGGCGGAAGCAGACTTCCCCCCTCCGCCGGAGCCGGGAAGGATCCCTCCGCTTGCGCAATCCCTTGCAATCCGGTGCCGAGCGTCTCGCCGCGGAGCCGCCACAAGGCCAACCCGAGTTGCAACCAGTCCGACTCCAGCGGCGAGCGGGCTTCGCTTACCGCGGCGATCCAGTCGTTCGACTCTTCAGGGAAGAGGATCGTGAGCGAGACGTCCCCGTTCGATTTTTCCGGAGTAGCACGATCCAGGAGCGCGTGCAACGCGGAAAGCAAGGCTTCGACCGGCCGGGCCTGTTCCGCTGTGAGAGACCCCGACTGGATGGCCGAGGCAACGGCTTCCCTCCTTTGACTGATCCATTGCCGGGCGGCCGCCGTCAAGGCTGTCAATGATTCCAGTCCCGCGTCCGCGTCGCCGCCGTCGCGATAACTCCATCGGCATGCCAGGCAAGGCCCTTGCTCCGTGTTCAGCATCTCGATCGAGCAAGCGTCAGCCGAGTCCCATAGCCGTCGCCAATGCGGCATCACTTCCGGCACCCTATCGAGGACCCAGTTGGGAAACCGCGAATCCCGGGACCGCCAATGCTCCAAGTCGATTACCAAAAACCAGTGCCGTTCCCGTCCCGGATCGGAGAATAGGCCGCGGTGCCCGCTAGCCGGCCCATCCGCAGCGGCGATTCCTGATCGTAGGTACTCCGCGTCTCCCACCACCACGGTCTTGGCGTCAACCACGACGATGAGCTGATTCTTGCCGTTCACTTGGAAAGTCATGGTCTTGCGTTTGCGAATTGCGACGTCCGCGGGCCGGCCCAGCGATTCCAACGATGCCGTCGATTGGCCCTCGCGCAACTCGAATAAGACGACAGTCGGAGATGTGCCCGCCGGCCCCACTCCCATCGCGAAATAAGCGACCGCTTGGGGTAGGATGCCGAGGGACTTCATGGCGTCGTCGACGATGGCTTCGGCGTTGTATGGCAGGAGGGGAGCGAATAGCCAGGAGGTTTGGGCCAGCGACTGCCGGAACTGCTCCCCGCCGCCGAGCACGAAGACCGCGTCGTGCGGCAACCATGACGCGAAAACGTCACCGCGTCCCGTGGGCGCGGACGATGGGCCCGTTGAGGATGGAGCGTCGGCCATCGGCGGGCGGACGGCCTCGGCCTGTTCCGGCGTTTGGGCATCGGCTCCCGCGCTAGGCGATTCGACGCCCTCATTCTTCGCAGTTGTGCCCCGCAAGGTCCATAAGCCCGCCAAAATTCCAATTACCGCCACGCCGCCCACGACGGCAAGGAGGATTCTGCGAACCCTCGACTCGGCCGGCGACAACCAGGTGGCGGTGGTATCGACGGGTTCGGAATCCCAGTCTTCTTCGGTGGCGCCAGAGGGGGCTGTGCCTCTTGCGATCGGCGGGGCCTCCACCGACCGCGGCGACGCCGCTTCGTTCGGCGCAGGCGGCACGGCGTGAACATCACCCGACGGACTCGGGTTCTTGGGTGCCGCCTCCTCCCCAGGCGGGGCTCGATCCGCGGAGCCCGGGCAAACGACGACGCCGTCTTGTGTCCGACCGTCGTTCGCGAGTCGGTCGTCCGTGTCGCTCTGCCGCAACGCCGTACCGGCTTCGTTCGGCGTCGAGGAGGCGGGCGACGGTTCCGCATGGTCTTCCAGAACGAAGCCGGGTGGCGGAACCACCTCGACCATGCACTGACACTTCGGGCAGGCCAGAATGGCGCCGACGGCGCGGCGGTCGGTCACTTTCAGCCGTGCCCCACAGGTGGTACAGTGAACATGGAAAAGGAGATTCGACACGTCCTTGTTAACGCTTTCGTGTTAGGAAATCGCGACTACGCCGGCCGTCGCCCAAGGCGGCTCCGATCCTCAGCCCTTTGCCGGAGGGGATGACGGCGGCGTTTTCGGTCCTCGGCGCGTCGCGGAACCGCAGAGTTGTATTTGTAGTTTGATGGAGTCCACTGAAATTGTAGGCCCCCGAAGAGCCTCATGCATTAGGACAAGAAAGCGCCGCGCGGCCGGGTCGCCGAGTTTCGAACGATCCAGCCCGATTTGCCCGAACGGCAGGCCGGACGCTGTGTCTTTCTTAAAGAGCCCACATCTTCGATTTTCCAATTTGACCGGTCCCACTTATGAGTAGCCCCCTCAAAATCCGCAAACTTGACACATCCGATAGCGGGAGTGCGGCTGCCCTGCGAAGGCTTCGGCAAGAGCTGAGCCCACGCGGGGAGGTGGTCTCGGAGGAATCCCGCCGCAGAACCATCGCGGTTTTCGGAGAACCTTTGAGTCCGGCTCAGGTGGTCGAGCGTATCTGCCGGGACGTACAATCGCAAGGCCTGACCGCACTCCTCGACTTTACCCAACGAATCGACGGAAAAACGTTGCGTGCCGACGAGCTGCGCGTGCCCGAGCAGGAATTGCGGGATGCCCATCGTCGGGCCGAGCCTTCGTTTTTGGAAGCAGTTCGGCGGATTCGCGAAAACATTCAGGCGTTCCAAAGTGCTATCCTCCAACGGGACGTTCGCGTGACGTGCCCCGGCGGCTATCTGGTAGAGCGTTATCGCCCTCTCCGGCGGGTGGGGGTTTGCGTCCCCGGGGGCGCGGCGGCATATCCTTCGACGCTCTTGATGACGGTCGTGCCGGCTCAAGTGGCAGGTGTGCAGGAAATCGCCGTCATGGCGCCGCCGACCGACTTCGGAGCCTATAACGCGGATATCCTGGCGACTTGTTACGAATTGGGGGTCCGCGAGGTCTACCGCATGGGCGGCGCCCAGGGGGTTGCCGCTTTGGCCTACGGCACCGAGATTTGCCCGCGTGTGGACAAGATCGTCGGGCCGGGAAACCTCTTCGTGGCATTGGCTAAGAAGTTGGTTTTCGGAGAGGTCGATATCGACTCGATCGCGGGGCCGAGCGAGGTCGTCGTGATCGCGGACCGCTCCGCGAATCCGCGCTTCGCGGCGTTCGACATGCTTGCCCAGGCCGAGCACTCGCCCGGGGCCTCGATCCTGATTGCCTGGGAGGACGCCGTCCTACAAACCGTCCTTGCCGCCTTAGAGGAGAGTCTCCGCGAGATATCCCGCGCGGACCTGGCCCGGCGCAGCCTGGAGGATTACGGGGCGGCCGTTTTAGTGCGTGACGAGGAAGAAGCCTGTCGCGTCACGGACGCCATCGCGCCGGAGCACCTCCACATCATCACCGAAAATGCCGAATTGCTGGCGGAGAAGATTCGCAACGCCGGAGCGATCTTCCTGGGTGAATACTGTCCGGTGGCACTCGGCGATTATGCGGCGGGGCCTTCCCACGTCCTGCCCACCAGCGGAACCGCCCGTTTCGCCGGCGCGCTTTCGGCCAATGATTTCCTGAAACCTACTTCGATCTTGCATTTCGATCGCGCGGGGATGGCCGAACTGGCGGGACTGGTCCGGACCTTGGCCGACAAAGAGGGCCTCACCGCCCACCGCGAGAGCGTGGAAGTGCGTCTGCGCCACCCTTCCTAGCGAGTTGCCGGTGCTTGTCACGGCGGCGAGCGGATGGGCATCCGTGGGAAGACCATCGACTCGGCGACCGTGTTTTTGGGCGTCCTTTGAGCCTCTCGTACTCACTTACATTCGCGTGCGAAATCCATGAAAACCTTTGAATCCCCGGGCGAATCCATCGGCGACGTGGATGCGATGTTTCGCCCCAACATACGAGCCATGGAGGGCTACACACCGGGAGAGCAGCCCCAGGAAGCCGGTTTCATCAAACTGAACACCAACGAGAATCCGTATCCTCCTTCACCCCGAGCGGCGGAGGCCGTTCAAGAGGTGCTTCGCCGCGGGCTGCAAAAGTATCCCGACCCCTTAGCGACCGCGTTTCGCGTCGCGGCCGGCAGAGTGTTCGGCTTCGATCCGGATTGGATCCTGGCCGGCAACGGCAGCGACGATATCCTGACGATATGCACGCGGGCATTCGTGGGGGCGGGCCACCGAGTCCGATATCCGTATCCCAGCTATCTCCTTTACGGCGTGTTGGGAAGGTTGCAGGAAGCGACCGTCGAAGAGGTGATGTTCCGGCCCGACTGGAGCCTGCCCGAGGCATTCGTTTTGCCGCGGGATGAACTGCGATTGTGCTATCTGCCCAATCCCAACAGCCCGTCCGGAACGATGATTGCCCCCCAAGCCGTGGAAGCGGCGGCGGAACGGCTACCCTGCCCGCTGCTGGTGGATGAGGCCTATGCCGATTTTGCCGAGTCTAACTGCCTGGAGCTTGTCCGACGATGCAAGCGGGTTCTCGTCTCGCGCACGTTGAGCAAATCGTATGCTTTGGCGGGATTGCGTTTCGGCTTCTTGATCGCCCATCCCGATATCATTCGACAGCTCCGCAAAGTCAAGGATTCCTACAATTGCGACGCGCTCTCCATCGCGGCGGCGACGGCGGCCGTCGAGGATCAAGCATGGTTGCGGGAGAATCGCGCCAAGATCTTGGCCACGCGGAAACAGCTTGCCGAGGGGCTCGCCGGGTTGGGATTCAACGTCTTGGATTCGCAGGCGAATTTCGTGTGGTGCACCCATCGTGAGCGCAAGGCCAGAGACCTGTTCTGGGAACTGAAGCGGCGAAAGATATTGGTTCGGTACATGGCTTACCCGCAATGGGGTGACGGCCTGAGGATCACGGTGGGCACCGATGCCGAGATCGACGCCCTGCTTCGAGAGCTGAAGCCGCTTGTGTAAGCGCCGGCTGTGTACGAGTCGGCGGGGGGCCGGCGGACGGCCGAGCCGCGGCCTCCGCGCGCAGCAGCACAACCAGGCGGCCGGAGAAACTGGTATGGAACGCAAGGCCCGTATCGAGCGCAATACGCAGGAAACCCGCGTCAAGCTGGAACTCAATCTGGACGGGAAGGGTGAATCCTCGATCCGGACGGGGGTCGGCTTCTTCGATCATATGCTGACCTTATTCGCCAAGCACGCCTGCCTGGATCTCGTCGTCGAGGCCGAGGGCGATCTGGACGTCGACGCGCACCACACGGTGGAGGACGTCGGCATCGTCTTGGGGCGGGCCTTTGCCGCGGCATTGGGGGACAAGATGGGCATTCGCCGCTACGGGCACTGGACCCTACCCATGGAAGAGAGCCTCGCCACGGCGGCGGTCGATTTCGGCGGTCGGCCGATGCTGGTTTTCCAAGCCGATTTTCCCCATGCCAAGATCGGCGACTTCGATGCCGAATTGGTTGCCGAGTTTTGGCAAGCCTTCGCCAACAACGCGGCCGCCAACATTCATCTCAGACTCCACTATGGAAAGAACGGTCACCATATCGCGGAGTCCATTTTCAAGGCCGCTGCGAGAGCGATTCGGCAGGCAGTGGAACGCGACCCCCGCGCGCCGGGCATCCCCAGCACCAAGGGCGTGCTGTGACGGTGTGGATCGAGCCGGCCGGCACCGGCGCCGGGGCATCCGCCCCCTGACGCTACCCCCAATCCAAACCAATGTCGACGGCAGGCACGCCTTGCGTCAGTGCTCCTACGCTGATGCGATCGACTCCCGTTTCCGCGATCGCGCGGATAGTCGCCAATCGCACTCCGCCGGACGCCTCGAGTTCTACCTCGGGAGCGATGCCGTCTCGCAATCGGACGGCCTGGGCGAGTTGTTCCGTCGTCATGTTGTCCAAGAGAACGACATCCGGTCGCTCGGGCAGCACCGCCTGCAATTGTTCGAGGGTATCGACTTCCACTTCGATGAGAGGCGAGACCGGTGCCGGGAGGCGAGCCTCGTCGGAGGGCGGCGGGGCATATCGGGCTTTGACGCGAGCGGCGGCCTCTTTCGCGGCGGCCGAGGGTGAAAGTCCCAAACGTTCCGCCAACCAAGCGATGTGATTGTCCTTGATCAGCACCGCATCCGACAGACTCATCCGGTGATTCCAGCCGCCGCCGCACCGTACGGCATATTTTTCGACCAGCCGCCAGCCGGGCGTCGTCTTGCGCGTATCGTAGATTCGAGCGCGGGTTCCCGCCGCGGCGGCCACGAAGCGAGCCGTCATCGTCGCTATACCGAACAGATGGGAAAGGAAATTCAAGAGCGAGCGTTCGGCCTGCAATATGCTCACGACCCGGCCGGATAATGCTCCCAGCGTCGAACCGGCGGAGAGTCTTTCGCCGTCACGAGCGGCCGCTTGCCACCGCAATTCCCCAGGGTAGGCGGCGAGCCAAATCGGTACGGCCTCCAATCCGGCCGCCACCGCCTCCTCTCGCAGCACCATGCGAGCAGTTCCCTCGGCCTGGGGATCGATCAACGCATCGGACGTGACGTCCCCCTCGGAACACAGATCCTCCGCCTTCGCCGAGGTCGCCAGACCGCGGACGATTTCCTCCAATTCGCTTCCCCACGTGATCTGCCGGAAATCGCGGCCCATGTCGGATGACCTCCTCGATGTCTCCAGGGTTCCGTGCCAAGGCCGGTCGTCGTCGCCGGCAAGGTCGGCGCGGCTAACTCATTCCACTTGGGTCTGCCTCGTCTTATTATGATTGGGAGTCGGGCGCGAGGTTAAGCGGCGGCCGGTGCATGCGTGACCATGTTCGCCACTTCGGCAAGGGCAGTGCAACGCGTAAGGAGAGGCGATCTTGGGCGGAACGGACCGCAGGGATCGGCAACGAAGCCCCACCTCGCGGGAATCGTGGTGGAGTGCCCGCGAACAAGTGCCGTTGGCGATCGTTTTGGCGTTGGCGTGGCTCGGCGTCGCCCTGTGGTGGTTCATGCACGGCGGATGCTCCGGCCGAACCATCGATTTCGACCGAGCTCCCCCGCTGCGGGCGGAATTTCGCGTGGACGTCAATACGGCCGACTGGCCTGAGTTTGCGCAGCTTCCCGGTGTGGGTGAAACCCTGGCTCGGCGGATCGTTGAATATCGCGATTCCCATGGTCCGTTCCTGTCGCCGCACGAATTGCGCCAAGTGCCGGGGATTGGAAGGACTACGTTGGATCGAATCACGCCTTTCTTGGTGATCAATCTCCCATCGGAAGTGTCCACGTCGAAACACGAAGCCCAGCGGGATTGATTAAGTGGTGGGGACCGTTACGGCGGGACAAAAAAGTCATTGGGACGTCTGCAAGCCGCCCCTTTCGCCTTGTGAAAGATTAGAGATGCGGCGAGATAGATCCGTTCGATGCAGTCGCGGTACAATGAAATGTTTTGTGGCACGAACCTTGTGGTCCCGAGCGATGTCCCTTTGAAACGGCTTGAAGCGGCCTACCTCCAAGGGGGTGCGTGAACGGTTGCCCGCGATGATAACGCCCGATCCGCGCCGAGGCCGTACCCCCAAAGGGGCTGGGGTTTTTCGAGGTTCCGCCGCGTGAAATACGATTTCTAAACGATCCCCCAGATTGCTGGGTATGAGCGGACGAGAAGGCAACGGATCGGTATCGGCCGTCCCGGCCTTGGGTTCGTTCCGGATCTGGCACATTAGGACCGACCAACGCACGATGGAAAAGCAAGCAGCCCGCCCGCGATTGATGTACGCTCCGGAATTCGAGCATGATGCCTGCGGCGTCGGCGCGGTGGTAAATATTTCGGGGGCCCGAGAACACCGCATTCTGGAGTTGGCGAAGCAAATCCTCATCAATCTTATGCATCGCGGAGCAGCCGTCGCGGACGAGGCGACGGGGGATGGGGCCGGCATCCTCTTCCAGATTCCTCATGATTTCTTTCTCGATATCGCCGATGAGAATCGTTTTTCCTTGCCCGATTGCGGCCGTTACGGCGTAGCCATGACTTTCCTGCCGCGCAACGACGGGGCGCGCACGCGAAGCGAGGCCATTTTCGAGGCGGAGGTCGTTCGGGAAGGCTTGAAGATTCTCGGCCGGCGCGAGGTGCCGACGTGCAGCGGCTGCCTGGGTCCCATCGCCCGGGCCTCGGAGCCGCTGATTTATCAATTCTTTTTGGACGGCGGGGGATGGCACGGCGATGATCTGGAACGCCGCTTGTTCGTGATCCGCAAGCGGACCGAGCACCGCATTCGAAGAGAATTGGGCATCGAGGCCGCGGACTTTTACATCCCGTCCTTGTCAGCCCTCACGATCGTTTACAAGGGCATGTTCTTGGCGCCGCAATTGGCCGCCTACTACCCGGACCTCAGTGATGAACGTGTCCGCTCCGCATTGGCGATCGTGCACCAACGTTACAGTACGAATACGTTTCCCAGTTGGAAGCTCGCGCAACCTTTCCGCATGGTTGCGCACAACGGCGAGATCAACACTCTTCGAGGTAACATCAGCCATCTGGCGGCGCACGAAAAGAAGCTGGCGTCTCCTTTATTGCCCCGGGATTTGAGCGATCTTTTGCCCATCGTCGAGCCTGGGGGCAGCGATTCCGCCGCGTTCGACAATTGCATGGAACTTTTGGTCCGCGCAGGACGTTCCGCCCCTCACGCCCTGATGATGATGGTGCCGGAGGCCTTCGGTCCGCGGTACCACATCAGCATCGACAAGCGGGCGTTTTACGAGTATCACGCCGCGATCATGGAGCCGTGGGACGGCCCCGCGGCGTTGATCTTCACCGATGGTCGCCTGGTGGGCGGCACGCTCGACCGGAACGGTTTGCGGCCTTGCCGCTACCTTGTTACGGATGACGGCCTGGCGGTGTTGGCAAGTGAGACCGGCGTGGTGGAATTTCCCATCGAGCGGGTCCGGGAAAAAGGGCGCCTTCAGCCCGGCCGGATGTTCCTGGTGGATACGGTCGAGCAACGCATCATTCCGGATAACGAGATTAAGGGCAACATCTCGCGTCGGCGTCCCTACCGCCGCTGGCTTCAACAGAACCGCATCGAACTGCGGGGCCTGTTTTCGCCCGCCCACGAAGAAGAATACCATCCCGAGACCTTGAACCGCCGATTGCGGCTGTTCGGCTACACCGGAGAGGATCTGAGCCTGATCATCGGCCCCATGGCTCGTGATGCTCAGGAGCCTGTCGGCTCGATGGGCAACGACGCGGCCCTGCCGATCGTTTCCCAGCGGCCCAAGCTCCTCTTCGCGTACTTCAAGCAGCTCTTCGCCCAAGTCACCAACCCGCCCATCGATCCCTTCCGCGAGGGGCTGGTCATGTCGTTGATGGCCTTCGCGGGAAAGCAGCGGAACCTCTTGGACGAGTCGCCGGAGCACTGCCGGCAGCTCAAGTTGCCGCATCCCATCCTGACTAACGAGGACGTGGCAAGGCTGCGGGAGGCGAATCACCCGGACCTTAAGACCGCTACCATCCCGGCCCTGTTTCCGGTGGATCATGCCCATCCCGGCGCCGCCCTGCGCGAAGCCTTGGATCGCATGCTGGAGCAGGCCGAAAAAGCCATTGAGGAAGGGGCGTCGCTGCTGATCATCAGCGATCGCGCCGCCGACGAGCGGAATGCGCCGATTCCGTCGCTCCTGGCGACCGCCGCGCTGCATCACGGGCTACTGCGGCGGCGGCTGCGCGACGAGGTGGGATTCGTCGTGGAAAGCGGCGAACCGCGTGAGGTCATGCACTTCTGCCTCCTCTGCGGCTACGGCGCCAATGCCATCAATCCGTACTTGGCGTTCGAAGCCATTCAAAAGCTCCACCGCGAGGGCGACTTGCCCACGATCGCCACCGTCGATGAGGCGATCGACCAGTATGTGACCGCGGTCAACAAGGGCATCCTCAAAACGATGTCCAAGATGGGCATCTCGACCCTACGCAGCTACCATGCGGCCCAGCAGTTCGAGGCGGTCGGGCTGCAATCCCTCTTCGTGGATCGCTATTTCACGGGCACGCCCTCGCGTATCGAGGGCCTGGGGGTGGATGAGATCGCCAAGGAATCGCTGAAGCGGCATGCCGAAGCCTTTGGGATGCGGATGCCGGGCGAACTTCCTCTCGATTTCGGCGGGGAATATCAGGAGCGCGTGGACGGCGAATTCCACCTTTGGAATGCCGAGACCGTCACGAAGCTCCAGCATGCGGTCATGGAGAATTCGTGGGAAAAGTATTTGGAATTCGCCGAGCGGGTCAATCGCCAAAATCGTGATTTGTGCACGTTGAGGGGATTGTTCGAATTCGAGCCGGGCGAGCCGGTGCCCCTCGACGAAGTGGAACCGGCCTGCGATATCGTCAAGCGGTTTTACACGGGCGCGATGTCGCACGGCTCCATCAGCGCTGAGGCTCACGAGACGTTGGCTCTGGCGATGAATCGTCTGGGAGCGATGTCGAATACCGGAGAGGGCGGGGAAGACCCGCGTCGATATCTGCCCAGGCCGAACGGCGAGACCACGAACTGCGCGATCAAGCAAGTCGCCAGCGCACGCTTCGGCGCCACCATCGAGTACCTGTCGCAGGCCAAGATCTTGCAGATCAAGATGGCACAGGGAGCCAAGCCGGGTGAGGGAGGACAATTGCCGGGACACAAGGTCACGGACGAAATCGCGCGCTTGCGGCATGCCACCCCCGGCGTATCTCTGATCTCGCCCCCGCCTCACCACGACATCTACTCCATCGAGGACCTCGCCCAACTGATTTACGATTTGAAGTGCGCCAATCCGAACGCCAAGGTCTCGGTCAAGCTGGTGGCGGAAGTAGGCGTCGGCACCGTAGCGGCGGGGGTGGCTAAAGGTAACGCCGACGAGGTCTTGATCAGCGGTCACGACGGCGGAACCGGAGCCAGCCCGTTGTCGTCCATCAAACATGCCGGCATTCCCTGGGAATTGGGGTTGGCCGAGACGCAACAAACGCTTTTGCTCAACGGATTGCGGGATCGCATCGTGGTCCAAGTGGATGGACAAATGCGAACGGGCCGCGACGTCGTGATCGGCGCCCTCCTGGGGGCTGAACGTTTCGGCTTCGGCACCGCCGCCCTGGTCTCCCTCGGTTGCATTCTGATGCGGAAGTGCCATCTGGGGACGTGCCCCGTCGGCATCGCCACGCAACGGCGTGACCTCCGCGACCGATTCGCCGGCAAAGCCGAATACTTGGTGCGATATTTGATCTTCGTGGCCGAGGAAATCCGCAGGATCATGGCGCAACTCGGCTTTCGGACGTTCGATGAGATGGTGGGACGCGTGGACCGGTTGAAGGTCCGGTCCGCTGTCGATCATTGGAAAGCCAAGGGACTGGATTTCTCGGCCGTGTTGGCGCAACCCAAAGTTCCGGCGGACGCCCCGCGACGCTGCGTGCGGCCCCAAAGCGATAAGCACCAGGATCGCTTGGATGAAAAACTGTTGCCGAAGCTGCAGGATGCGATCGAAGGAAAGCGTGCCATTCGCATGGAATTGCCGATTCGCAACACGGATCGGACCGTGGGGACGACGTTGAGCTACCACGTTGTGCGACGGCACGGAGCTCAGGGGTTGCCTGAAGATTCCATCCATCTGGTGTTTCGCGGGTCCGCGGGTCAGAGCTTCGGCGCGTTTCTCGCGCCGGGAATCACCTTGGAATTGATCGGCGACGCCAACGACTACTTAGGCAAGGGGTTGTCCGGGGGCAAGATCATCGTGCGCACCCCGGAGGGCGCGACGTTCGACTCGGCCGAAAACGTCATTGTGGGCAACACCCTATTGTACGGCGCTACCGCGGGCGAAGTCTTTATCAACGGCGTCGCGGGCGAGCGGTTCGCCGTCCGCAACAGCGGCGCCGTGGCGGTGGTGGAGGGACTGGGCGACCACGGTTGCGAGTATATGACCGGCGGCACGGTCGTGGTCCTGGGGAAGACGGGGCGCAATTTCGCCGCGGGCATGAGCGGCGGCATCGCCTACGTCCTGGATGAACATCAATTGTTCGACACGCTTTGCAATCTGGACATGGTGGACATCGAAACCGTCTACGCGGCCGATGACCAGCGTGAATTGCGGCGGTTGATCGAACGGCACGAGCACCTTACCGGCAGCCGCCGGGCCAGGCAAATCCTCGATCTTTGGCCCGCCATGATCGGTCGATTCGTGAAGGTCATCCCGATCGAGTTCCGGAAGGCCATGGAGAGGATTCGACAACAGGAACAGGCTCGGGCCGAACAGCCGCCGACAACGGAGGAGGTCTTCAGTGGGTAATCCGACCGGCTTCATCGAATATCCGCGCGTGGAGTTGCCGCACCGGCCCGTCGCCGTGCGGATTCGTGATTGGCACGAGTTCGACTTGCCCTTAGCGGAAAGGGTATTGAACGAGCAAGCCGCTCGCTGCATGGATTGCGGGATACCGTTCTGCCACACAGCCGGCTGTCCCGTTCTCAATCGCATTCCCGAGTTCAACGATCTCGTGTATCGCGGCAAGTGGGCGAGCGCGGCGGAGAATTTGCACTCGACCAACAATTTTCCGGAATTCACGGGCCGCGTCTGTCCGGCCCCGTGCGAGGCCGCATGCACCCTGTCCATCAACGCTCAGCCGGTACACATCAAGCATATCGAGTATCAAATCGCGGAATGGGCCTTTCGCGAGCGATGGATTCGGCCCTTGAAGCCCGCCGCTCGCAGTGGAAAACGCGTGGCGATCATCGGTTCCGGGCCGGCGGGCTTGGCGGCCGCGCAGCAGTTGAACCGATTCGGCCACGAGGTCGTCGTGTTCGAGAAGTCGGACCGGATCGGAGGTTTGTTGCGGTATGGCATTCCCGACTTCAAGCTCGAAAAGTACATCATCGACCGTCGTCTCGAGCAAATGGTGGCGGAAGGCGTCCGCTTCGAACCCAATGTCTGCGCGGGTCGCGATCTTTCCGCCGACTACCTGAAACGCTCCTTCGACGTGATTCTGTTGGCCATGGGGGCGGGCAAGCCGCGAACCCTGAACGTCCCGGGTGCTGAGGCGCAAGGCGTCCACTTCGCGATGGAATTCCTGACGCAGCAGAACCGCCGCGTCGCGGGCGATCCCATTCCCGCCGATGGGCCCGGAGTCATTTACGCGCGGGACAAACATGTCGTCGTGATCGGCGGCGGCGACACCGGCAGTGACTGCGTGGGAACCTCCATTCGTCAAGGAGCCAAATCGGTCCTACAGATCGAGATCCTCCCCAAACCTCCGGAAGGGAAGAACCCGGAAACCCCGTGGCCGCTCTGGCCGCGCATCATGCGGACCTCGTCCTCTCACGAAGAAGGTTGCGAACGCCGCTGGAGCGTGTTGACGAAGGCTCTTGCCGTCCACGATGGTCGGGTTACCCATCTGCACGGTTGCGAGGTGGAATGGTATCGCAGTGCGGAGGGCTGGCAAATGCGCGAAAAACCGGGTACGGATTTCACCGTCCCGGCAGACCTCGTGCTTTTGGCGATGGGCTTCGTGCATGTGGAAGCCGAAGGCTTGATCGAGCAACTCGGCGTGGAGCGTGATCGTCGGGGCAACGTGATGGTGAAGAACTGGATGACGTCCGTCCCGAGGGTCTTCGCCGCGGGCGACACCGTCCGGGGAGCCTCCCTGGTCGTCCATGCCATCTATCAGGGGCGGCAGGCGGCGCAGGCCGTCCATCAATTTGTGCTTCATTCCTAGCCGCTCGCGGCCGCGGTCCTCCTGGTTCAGGTGCGGGATTCGCTTTCCCGAGACTCGGCCGCGTCGCCCGGTTTCTCGCCGCGGTCTTCCGCGCCCGGTTTCTTGAGAGCGCGTTCCAATCGCTCCAATCGCTTTTGCAGTTCCTCGAGCCGACGCTCCGCGTTGCGAAGGCGTTCCGCCTCGCCGTCGGGCAAAGTACCCAGGGGAGTCTTCAAGACGCCTTCGGGTACGGGACGGACGACCTTCGGCACTTCCAAGCCGCGCTCAATCCAGCCGCGGCCGCTGAGCAGACGCTCCACATGCGGCCGAACGTCGGCAGGTAGTTTGTCCAGCTCATTCTCCGTCACTTCCCATTTCTTGGCCCCATGTTCCACCACGATTTTCGTCGGTTCGTCGCCCGACTTGGTGATGGTAATGACCATGCCTTTCGGCAAATCAGTCGCACGTCCCGGCGGCAGCACCGCACCGGGATGCAAAAATCGGAACGTCAGCGGCGGTTGCCCCGGCTGCCAACGGAACCTTTCGAGCCACTTTTCCCAGGCCTTGGGATCGACCTCCGGGCTGACAAGCGGAGGCGTAAAGTCTTGTTTCGGTCGTGGCTCCGGTATGACAGAAAGCTCGATTTTCTTGCCGCCGCGTAGAATCCGCAGCGTCAACGGTTTGTCCGCGGCGCGATTCACCTCATCCACCAAGTCGGCGGAGGATTGCAGGCTCTTGTCGCCGGCTTGCAGCAAGATGTCATGGACCCGCAAACCGGCCTTTTCGGCCGGGCCGTCCTTGACTACGTCTTCGACCAGCAAGCCCGTGTCCTCCGGCAAGTCCAGATGAGCACGCAGGACTTCCGGCACCGGCCCGCAAAGGAGGCCGAGCCAATAACTATTTTCCTTATCGGGGCCGGGGTCTTCAGCATGTGCCGCCCCCACGCCGAACCCTACCGCCGCCAGGAACGCGAGCGCGGCGGCCCATCGCAACCTTTTCTCGTACGACATTCCAGCACCTCCTTCCGCTACGATCCGGTCGAAAAATCGGGGCTTTCGAAATTGATGGCGGGGTACGATCGATCGGATCCCTCAGGTAATCCGTTCCCTCATCACGCATTCGGCGACGCCGACACGGCATCTTCTTAGGCCGAATGAACCGATTCGCGGGGGGCTTCCCTTCGATCCGAATCAGAGATACGAGCGATCACTGGTAGTCTCGGTTGCCGACGTACTTGATTTGGAGTCTATCGACGGGGAAGACCGTACGGCTGCCGTCCGGCAAATCAACCGGCACGTATTCCCGCTGATGCTCGACCTCGTGCCCGTTTTGCCGCAGCGAATCGACGAACTGAGGAAGCGGCAAGTAAGGGCCCGGTGAAGCGGTCGCGGCCGCGCCCGAAGACTCCGAGTCGAGGACGGGCACATCGACCATCGTCATGGCGCCGTCGGGACCGATGCCCAGAGGAACCGAGACAAGCCGCCAAGGCGACACCACCGGCTGTTGCGGGGCGTTGGCCGCGGGCAAAGCAGGGGCTGCCGGACCGGCGGGACCGGCCGCGGGATCGCCTGCCAAATCCGCCCGAGTATCCGCGCTTGGCGATCCCGTTTGTCCGATCCCCCTACCCAGCCACGCCCCCAGGGTCAAAGCTATCATAAAAACGGCCGCCAAGACCGTGACATCAGCAAACCATGGTCTGGGTATCCAAGGCATGTATACCGGCGCTTTCAGCCTCGCCGCGAGCGCGAGCGGCCGCGGTGAAGCGACCTTCTCGTGCTGTTCCTCCTGCTCTCGCCGAAAGGATTCCCTCGCATCTTGTCTGGGAGCGAGCAGCTTGCCCATCGACTGACGCCAAGCCTGGGCTTCCAAGAAGGTAAGAGCGAGTCGACGCCACCCGTCGGTCATGGAATCCAGGCGGCTAAGAAACTCCCGGCGAGCGTCTTCCGGCAGTTCGCCGTCTACCAAACGGTCAGCCCATTCTTGCGACCACCGAGCCGATATCTTTTCCGGCCGATCCATGGTTGTCAGCCTTCCACCCAAGCAAACTTACGAAACCCCAGATTCACACCTTGCCGAAGTCCCAATCCCTCAGACGCGCTAGGCCCTCTCGGACGTGACGGACCAGGTCAAATCCATTTGTGGGAAGTCCGTACCGATCAAGCGGAGTCCCCCGCTCCGACGATTCCCAAGATCCGTTTCATCGCCCGTGGATCTCGCTCTCCATGAGGTCCTCCATCTTGCTTCACGTGCCTTTCACGTGCCCGATCTCGTTCCGCATCAACGCCCCCCGGTCGCGCGGCCCTTCTTTACGGCGATTCCGCCGCGGAGCCGGCCGCAGCAGGGTTGCCAAATCGGGCGTCCATCTCGCTCCGCAGGCGGTTACGAGCGCGGTGCAGCCTTGCTTGAGCCGCGGAGAAACTGATCCCCAACCGTTCCGCGATTTCGTCGTACGAGAGGTCTTCCGCGTATTTCATGAGCAGGACCTCCGCATCACGGGCCGGCAATCGCGCCAAGGCTTCGCGTACCAACCTCATCCGTTCGCCATGTAGGAGCCATTCCAACGGGTCTCCGGGCGTGCCGACGGAGACCTCCCTGCTTTTCCGATAGCGTTCCAGGAGCTTTCGCCGCCGGCCTTGACGCCGCCGATAAAGCAGCGATTGCAACACCGCGAGGCGATACAACCATTGCGGTACCTTTGCCGGGTCGTGGATGGGAGCCTTTTGTCGTACCGCCTCGAGTGCTACCTCCTGCATGACCTCTTCGACGGCCTGCGGTTCCCCCACTCGCGCAAACACCACCGCCCTCAACCAGCGGGCATGCTTGCGGAGTTCCGCATCCCAATCGATTTCAACGGCGTCGGGCGTCCGGAGCACTTGGTCATCATTCCCAGTGTCGAGCATTCGACCGTCCTGTTAATTCGTTACCGCGTATCGCCGGCCTGTTGTGACCGCCCGCCGGTTTTTCCCAATTCGCGAGCAAAATGCAAGCACGACCGGTCGGTATCGATCGACCGGCATGGGGAAACGGCTCAGAATAAGAGTAAAGCCGCAGCTCATCGCGCTCAATTGCCGCCCACGCATGCCTCCCACGCATGGGTTGGACATCGATTGTACCCCCTACGAGGGGGTTTCACGGCGTGTTAATCGGGCTTAACCCGGACCTCTCAGAATGCGCCGTTGCCGCAGCATCCCAAGCCGCGGGGTTTCTGTTTGACAGGGTAAATTGCGCGAATTTATACTAGGGCCATACGCCGGTCAGTGTCGTTCAAATCGAAGCTCGGCTTGAGCAGCGTCCACGGCCGGTAGTTTAAAGGAATTCGGTCGAGCAATCACGCCCGCCGCACGGGCGCGACGTCGAGGGGAACGGTCGTCTTTTCCCAAGAGAAGGTCGTCTTATGAACCTGGTCGGGAAGATCTTCGTGGTGCTCATTTTCGTGATGAGCCTGGTGTTCATGTCCTTCGCCATCATGGTGTATTCGGCCCACATCAATTGGCGAGAGGTCGTGGAAAACAGCACCGCGACGCCGGACAAACCGTTGGGATTGAAATTGCAGGTCCAGAACGCTCGGCAAGAGAACGAGCGGCTCAAGGCCGAGCTGGATGAGCTGACCAAGCGTCTGGACTCCGAGATCGCCGCCAAGCGTGCCCAGTTGGCCAAACTGGAGGCGGAACGTGACGATCTGAAGCGGGAACTGGACCAGCGGATGCAGGAGTTGACGGCGCTCACGCAGCAAGAGCGTGAGGCCATCGCGGCCATGCAAGCCGCGCATCAAACCCTGGCTGCACGGACCGGCGAGGTCAACACGCTTCGCACCGATTTGCAGCAGGTTCAGAAAGACCGCCACGAGACGCTGATTCGGTTGGTGAGTCGGACCGATGAACTCCATCAAACGGCTAATGAATTGCGGACCTTGAAGGACCAAGCCACGGTGTTGGCGCAGGATTTGGCCAAGGCACGCGAAGTACTGGCGAAGTTCAACTTGAAGGGTGACCCCGGCGCCTACCAAGATCAGCCGCCGCAGGTGGAGGGCGTGGTCGTGGCCGCTCCCGGGAACAATTTGATCGAGATTTCACTCGGCTCGGATGACGGCCTGGCCAAAGGACATCGCCTGGAGGTCTTCCGCTTGGCGGGCGGTGAAGGCAAGTATCTCGGTCGCGTGGAAGTGGTCCGTACCGAACCCAACCGTGCCGTTTGCCAGATCGTTCCCGAATTCAACCGCGGCCCCATTCAGCAAGGAGATCGCGTTGCAAGCAAGCTTGAGTAATCCTCAACAGTACCGGCCGCCGCGGGCCGACATCTACACGGTCTTGTTGGCGATTGCTTTGGTGGCGGTAATCGTGGGCTGCGTCTTCCTCTTTCTGGAAGTGTCGGATTACGGCAGCCCGCCTTATCCGGAGGGCGGTGTGACAGTCCAGGCCGCTCCCGAAGCAGGATCGCCGCCGGTCGGCTTGGGTTTACAGCGGTTTTACTCGGAAGTCCGCTGCCTCACGTGATCGGCGGAAGAAAAACGCCGGTCGGTGGGCCGCCTTTTGTCCGCCGTGTAACGACCGGCACTGTAATCACAAGGACGGCGACCTAGCAAACATCCAGGCGAGCGACCGGCTCGCCTTTTTCGTTGCGCGTCGGCGGGAAAGCAGCAAACGGTGTCTTCCCGAAGCGAGCGGGAGCTTTCTCCACGTTCCGCGTCATTCGCAAGGCTTGGGCCGCAACGGAACGAGGCCCGCCGTCACGAGTTCCAGCCGTCGCCCACTGCCGCTTTCGCCCACCGGCATGTTCGTGCTGAGGGAGCCATGCGAACGCCCACGATCCTTCGGCGGACTCTTTCGCTCGGCCGCATCGGCGACTAGAATACCCATCGGTTCACGATCCGTTCTTCGGCTGACGTACGGACGATCGGGATGAGAAAAGCCGGGCGGCGCCGAATCGGGCGGTCGTGGCGATTGGGGTCGGCTC
>Ga0067045_1027703_pt1 | contig 69052 bp, 64 predicted proteins | sample TerdegcTABiofilm_FD_59184 | JGI IMG/M metagenome (GOLD analysis project Ga0067045, IMG submission 59184) | Combined Assembly of (Gp0054472, Gp0054536) Wastewater bioreactor microbial communities from Singapore -Terephthalate degrading...
CCGGACATTCTGGCCGGCCTTTGCGAAGCGCTGGTGCGCAACTATTTGAACAATGTCGGCAAAGGTAAGGAAATTCTGCCCCCGGTGGTTTTCCAGGGCGGTGTGGCGGCCAATGTGGGGATGGCCAGAGCTTTTGAAAAAGCGCTGGAATTACCCGTTATAGTACCTTCACACTTCGACGTGATGGGAGCGGTCGGAGCTGCCCTGCTGGCCCGTGAAGCGGTGGCGCGGACCGGCCTGAGCCGTTTTAAAGGTTTCAGCGTGGCGGATTCAGAATTTAAAACCGGTAGCTTTGAATGTTCCGGGTGCCCCAATATGTGTGAAGTAGTGGAGGTAGCCGAACAGGGAAGCATCATCGCCCGGTGGGGCGACCGTTGCGGTAAGTGGAGCAATGTCGTTGGCAAGGAAGAAAAGATAAGTTAAAAAAAGACAAATAATCTTGCGCAATGTGTTACACTAAGCTAAAATATTTTTAGTGTTTGTAAAAATAACGGTACTTAAACCAAGAGGAGAGAGGAGTTACAGATGAGATGAGTGAAACTAAAATTTTACTCAGTGAAAAGGAAATGCCGGCAAAATGGTATAATATCCAGGCGGATATGCCCAATTTACCCAAGCCTCCCCTGAATCCGGCAACGAAACAGCCTGCGGGACCTGGGGACTTGACGCCTATCTTTCCGATGGGTTTGATTCAACAAGAGGTAAGCCAGGAGCGCTGGATTGAAATACCGGAAGAGGTGCAAGAAATTTATAAGCTCTGGCGGCCGTCTCCCCTTTGCCGGGCGCGCCGGCTGGAAAAGGCTTTAGACACACCGGCGAAGATTTATTATAAATACGAAGGGGTAAGTCCTGCCGGCAGCCACAAGCTGAATACCGCTGTTGCCCAGGCTTATTACAATAAGGTTGAGGGAATCAAGCGGCTTGCCACTGAAACAGGGGCTGGCCAGTGGGGCGTCGCGCTATCTCAGGCCTGTAACTTCTTTGGCTTGGAATGCACAGTTTACATGGTAAAAGTAAGCTATCACCAGAAGCCTTACCGCCGTTCAATGATGGAGATTTTTGGCGCTGACTGCATTGCCAGCCCCAGCAATCTTACTAATTCCGGCAGACAAATCCTGGAAAAAGACCCTGAGTCACTGGGGAGCCTGGGCATTGCTATCAGCGAAGCGGTGGAAGACGCGGCCGGACGTGACGATACAAATTACGCCCTGGGCAGTGTGCTGAACCACGTGACCCTGCACCAGTCCGTTATCGGCCTGGAGGCGAAGGAACAGCTTGCCAAGGTAGACGCTTATCCCGATGTGGTCATCGCCTGCTGCGGCGGCGGCAGTAACTTTGCCGGCATCGCTTTTCCGTTTGCCCACGATAAGATAGTAAACGGCGCAAAGGTGCGGCTTGTGGCTGTTGAGCCCAGTTCCTGCCCGACTTTGACCCGCGGCCACTACGCGTATGACTTCGGGGATGTGGCCGGATTCACTCCGCTTTTATGGATGTATACGTTGGGCAAGGACTTCATGCCTCCGGGGATCCATGCCGGTGGCTTAAGATATCATGGCGATTCGCCGCTGGTAAGCCAGATCGTTCACGATGGTCTTGCCGAGGCGTTCGCTTACGGGCAAACAGCTGTCTTTAAATCTGCCGTTCTCTTTGCCAAGTGTGAAGGTATCGTGCCTGCTCCTGAATCTTCACATGCCATCCACCACGCGGTGGAAGAAGCTGTTGCGGCGCGGGAAGCCGGTGAAGCCAGGATCATACTATTTAACTTGAGCGGCCACGGACTGCTGGATTTACCATCTTACGACGCTTATTTAGCAGGGAAGCTGGAAGATTATCCCCTGCCGGAGGAAAACCTGAAAAGAGCTCTGGAGCAGTTGCCCAAAGTTTAAAGTAATAATAATTAGTAGTCAGGAGTCAGTAGTCAGGAGTCAGAATAAAAAACGATTTATTATCCCGAAGTATATATTTGAAGTCAAAAGTCATGAGTCGGAATGATAATGGTTTTATGTCTTTAAAAAGCATGCTGACTCCTGACTCCTGAATTCTGACTACTGAAATCTATCAATTATTTAGTAAGCGGAAGAAAAAATTGCGGCCTTCCGGCATTTAACCAGGGCCGCTTTTTATTTATCCTGGAGGTTGATTATGAAGCTGAATGGTACTATGCGGGTTAACGAAAAAGGGCATCTTGAAATAGGCGGCTGTGACACGTTGGACCTGGCCCGGGAGTTCGGCACGCCTCTTTATGTGCTTGATGAGATGTGTTTCCGGCAGAACTGCCGTGATTATTACCATGCTTTCACCCTGAAATACGGGGCCGGGGTGGTTTACGCGGGAAAAACCCTGTTGAACCTCGCCGTTTGCCGGATGGTGGATGAGGAGGGTCTTGGGCTTGACGTTGTTTCAGGCGGGGAATTGTTTACCGCGCTTAAAGCGGGTTTTCCGGTTGAACGCATATATTTTCACGGCAACAACAAGTCTTCCGCTGAAATAACTATGGCATTGGAAGCGGGAGTAGGCTATTTTATGGTAGATAATTTATGCGAACTGGAATTATTGAACGACCTGGCCGGAAAGTCCGGTAAAACAGCCGCCGTGATTCTCAGGGTAACCCCCGGAGTAGAGGCGCATACCCATGAGTATATCAGGACAGGGCAAATCGACACCAAATTCGGCCTGGTAATTGAAAACGGCCAGGCGATGGCGGCGGTAAAACGTGCTTTGAAATTTGAAAAGATTGAGTTTAAAGGTTTACACTGTCATATTGGGTCTCAAATCTTCGAGTTGGACTCTTATTCCCACACGGTCAAAGTAATGATGGCGTTTGTTAAAAAAATTTTTGAAGAAACAGGCTGCCTTGTGGAAGTGCTGGACCTGGGCGGCGGGCTCGGGGTTTACTATGTGGAAGGTGATCAGCCGCGTACGGTGCGGGATTACGCTGAGGTACTGATGGAAGCGGTACTGGAAAAAGCGGCTGAATATGGTTTGCCGGCGCCTGTGATAATAGTTGAACCGGGCCGTTCGATCAGCGGTCCGGCCGGTACTACCTTGTATACCGTGGGGGCTATAAAAGATATTCCAGGCATTCGCAAGTACTTGGCAGTGGACGGCGGGATGGGCGACAACCCCCGGCCGGCTTTATACCAGGCCCGGTATGAAGCCTGCCTGGCCGGTAAAGCCGGGCAGCAGCCGTCGGAACTTGTGTCGGTAGCCGGGAAGTGCTGCGAATCGGGAGATATGTTGATCTGGGATATCGAACTGCCCCCGGCCGGACCTGGCGACATCCTGGCCGTGTCCTGCACGGGCGCGTACAACTACTCCATGTCCATGAATTACAACCGTTTGCCGCGCCCGGCAATGGTGCTGGTCAGGGAAGGCCGTGCTGAACTGATTACTCGGCGGGAAAGCTACGAAGACCTGATCGTGAATGACCTGGTTCCCGAAAGGCTAAATAAAAAAGTTAGCGTTTAGTGTTCGTGTAACCGAACAACCACCGTTTTACACGGTGGTTGTTGTATTTGATGTCCAAAGCTCCATTTTTAGCGTTCTACCAAAATAAATTATTGAAGGTAATATGCTATAATTAAAAAAAACACTTATTTATTAATCTGGCCCGGATGACAAGATAACCCGTGAGCAGGCTATGACCATGATAGCAAGAGCAATGAACATCACCGGACTTAAAGTTGAATTCGCATCCGGCGAGGTTGAGAAGCTTCTTGCAGGCTTGGGAGATGCAGATAAATCTGCGGCATATGCGAAAAACAGTATTGCCTCGTGCATTAAAGCCGGAATTGTTTCCGGCAGGAGCGGCAATCTAATTGCGCCGAAGGACAATATCACCAGAGCGGAGGTTGCAGTGATTGTCAAAAGGCTGCTGCAGAAGTCGAATTTGATATAAGTTCTGAGTCGAGGTATTAAGCTCCTCGCTAAACGAAAACCACCGTTTTATACGGTGGTTTTCGTATTTACCGGTATTTCTTGTTGAACATTATACAACATGCGTTTTATCGGCCTTTCGCCGTATTTGATGAGCCAATCTAGGATTTGATTGATATTTCCTATCGCCACAGCGATTGAAGTATCGGCAGCCCCGTAATACAGCCGGAGTTCGCCGGATTTTTCGTCCAATACGTAACCGCATGGAAAAACTACGTTGTTAACGTCTCCAAGCAGTTCATAGGAGGCCTTAGGTCCAAAGATCCATTCCTTGCCGCGGGAGATGATTCGTTTCGGATTCTCCAGATCCAATAAAGCTGCGCCGATGCGGTATATGCACCCTGCCGCCGTATTGCGCACGCCGTGATAAAAGATCAGCCAACCTTCTTTAGTTTCAATAGGGGGCGTCGAAAGACCGATTTTATTCGCGTCCCACCAGGATCCCATCCGTGCCTTGATCAGCGGGGTGGTGGACGTCCAGGTCTTTAAATTGCTTGAATAGGATATCCAGATGTGAGCCCCGGCGTATAAATCAATTGCGTGCGCGGTTTCCGGCCGGTGGATCAATAACCAGTTCCCGTCGATTTTTCGTGGAAATATACACGCGTCTTTATCATGCGGGAGGGTAATATTTCCGATTTTTTCAAACGTTACAAAATCTTTTGTCAGGGCCATGGATACTAATGGACCGCTTGTGGAAAATGCCGTATAGTTAATGGCATATTGTCCCAATTCAGGCACGTAAACAATTCTCGGGTCCTCAATGCCCCACATTTCTTCCGGAAAAATGTCTGGTTCAGGAACGAGGGCGGGATTAGGATCAATACGCCAGCCGGTTAACCCGTCATCGCTGCGGATAACATTTAAGAAAGAAACACCCCGCCGGCTTTCCACCCTGGCCAGTAAAATTGTTTCACCACTTGGCAATTTGACAGCACCTGGATTAAAGACCGAGTTTATGGGATAAGGCCAGGCGTCTGCCGTAATGATTGGGTTGCCGCTATACCTTTCAAACAGTTCGCCGTTAATGTATTGTTCTTGTTTAGCCGTGATGATTCCCCACCGTTCTTGGTTTATTTATGATTATTTATTATATCCTTTTTTTTTCTTTATTACCAATAGCTTTGCGAATTTTAATTTCTTTTAAGGAAGTTACCGCGAGAGCGAAACTGATTACTGACTCCGCCCCGCTGTTGTTGCTGCTGCCCGATGCGTGCAAACCGTCAAGCGGATAATCCTGGTTGGCGTTATATACCGGCACCCCTAGCCGATTATTGCCAAAAAACCAGTTGAAAGCTTTTTTGGCCAGCGTCCGGTATTCTTTTTTCCGGGTCTGGCGCAAAGCTTCGCAATAAGCTTCTACCAGATAACCGATCTCAATCGGCTGTTGATCAAAATAGGCTCTTTTCGCTCCTTTATACAGCCAGCCATGGTTGCCGATCAGATCGAAGTAGTCGCCGTTATATTGAATGCTGGTAAGAAAGTCCAACGCTTCCAGGGCGGTATCGAGATACCGCTTATCTCGAAATACATTATATGCCAGCATTAGAGAGTAAGGAACTTTGGCGTTTCCGTAAGTGATGGCGGGCTCGAACCAGTGCCAGTTCGCGCTTTGGTTGGTTTCATAGAGTTTAATCAAGTGGTCTGCTCCAGCCTGGAGCAGTCCGGCAACCTTTAATGATTCCGGATATTTATGCAGATAACCGTATAAACCGCAGAGGGCGTAGGCTATTGCTTTCGGATACTCAGATAGCGGCCGGTCCGGCTGCAGGAGGGCTATAGCCCGGTCAAATATATCTTTGGACAAGAGGGTGATCGACTGGTCGGCACTCATGGCAACAGCGCTGCCCAGCCCCGCCAGGACCCGCCCGAAAGTATCGTCGCTTCCGACTTCGTCCAGGTATCGCCGGTCATAACTTACAAAGTTGTGAAACCTGCCGTCTTCTTTCTGAACGTAATGGATAAAAGAAAGGTATTTTTTAGCCAAACGGTACTCCCTGTCAGTATTGTTGTCAATATGATTGCCGGCGCGGGTCCACCGCATGATCACTTCCAGCGCGCGGCCGGCATCGTCGGCGGAATAACCGTGCTTGAGGTCCGGTATTCCGTGTAGAGTAAACTGAAACATGCCGGTGTCATCGGTAATACGCTCAAACATATTTATTATTTTACAGCGGCCCAGGTTATCCAGGATGTTTTTGCGAATGGCGCTTACTTTTTTAATACTTTTCAGTGAATGCTCATTGTAAACTTCCTTAAATAAAGCTTGGTATTTTTCAGATACTCTGGACCAGATCATTTCACGTCCGTATTCATATGACGCCTTACGCATCTTGTCAAGGCTTTCTTTTTGCGAGAGCAACTCGTTCAAGGTATCGGTCAGGGCTTTGGGATTGCTGAACGGCACCAGGCAACCGCGTCCATCCGCCAGGAGTTCTCTGGCGTACCAGTATGGGGTTGATACTATAACTTTACCCAACCCGACCGCGTAAGCAAGGGTGCCGCTGGTTATTTGTTCAGGTGAGAGATATGGTGTTATATATATGTCGGAACCGCAGATATGCCTGAATAATTCTTCATTGGAAAGAAACTTGTCGATAAACATCACATTATTATCTAATGAATAATCATGAACAAGCTTCTGCAGACTTTCACGGTAACTTTCCCCATGGATCCTGGCTACTTCCGGGTGAGTTTTCCCCATGATGATATATATTACTTCTGGATGATCTTTAACTACCCCCGGTAAGGCTTCCAGCATCATTTCGATGCCTTTGCCGGGGCTTAACAATCCAAAGGTGAGGAGCACAAAGCGGCCTTTAACACCCATTTCTTCTTTAAAGCCTTCCGGATCAAGAAAAGGCAGATCGGGCACGCCATGCGGGATCATGATAATTTTTTCGGGAGGCACATAATATACTTCCTGCAATATTTCTATAGCCTTGGAGCTCATTGCCACCAGACGGTCGGAATGATGAATGACCTCCATGAGGGAAGAATAATAGCCCAGGTTGGGATCCTGTAAAACTGTGTGGACAGTGGTAACTACCGGTTTTTTTAATTTTTCCAGCAGTTTAGCGATCAGGCGTCCTTCCGGACCGCCGAACAAGCCGAACTCATGCTGCAGGTTGACTACCTGTACGTCAATCGAATTGATATATTCCGCCGCCCTGGTGTAATCAGAAGCTTTGTTTCTGTCAAAAACAAAATCCACTTCAGGAGGAAAACCGCGATCTAATTGGTCGTCTACCGCAATGACTTTTCCTTTAACTGCAAACATGTCTTGGTAGGAATTGAACAGGTTTTGTGTGAAAGTTGCGATCCCGCATTTTTTGGGAACATATGAACTGATAAAACAAGGGTTTATCTCCCTTTTCATTGATTAGTCACCCCGCTTTTTATCATAATGTTCTTTAACGTTCCTGTGGAACCAGCGCAACTCGTTTTTCCCCCGTATGCCATTAATTAGTATTACATGTTAATTATATAATATTTCAGTTAATTATACAACAAGTATAGTTTCCTTATTATGGTTGCTGTTCAGGTATTCAGAATTCAGTATCTTAAATTCAGAATATTTCGAGACGATAAACATTCTCTCGTTCTGACTGCTGACGTAGTTGGTTATTCGTTTTTGATACAGTGTTTCTAATTACTGGAAATAGGGAATAACGGGCGCTTTTTTTGGATCCGTGAGTATGATATAATACTAATTACGTTATTTGGTTTAAGAGTAGTTTATTACGGCGGAGGGTAAATGTGGAGATAATTACCACCCATGTTAACACCGACTTGGACGCGTTGGCGGCTATGGTTGCCGCCCGGATACTTTACCCCGGCGCCGTGATGGTCTTCCCCGGAAACATCTCCCGGAGCGTTGAAGTATTTATGGCTTTACACAAGGATGCTCTTGACGTAAAAAGGGCTAAGGATATTAACCCGGATCTGGTTGAACTGGTGGTCCTGGTGGATACCAAGTCTCCGGGAAGGCTGGCTAATCTGGCTGTAATTCTTGAAAAACCTGACGTGGAAATACATATTTACGACCACCACCCCCGGGTCGCCGGTGATGTTTTTGGTAAGGTTGAGGTGGTGGAAATGGTCGGGGCGGCGACTACCTTGCTGGTGGAAAAGATCAGGGAGCGGGAACTGAAGATTACACCTCTGGAGGCGACCATACTCTCCCTCGGCATTTACCAGGACACCGGTTCACTGGTCTATTCCGGCACAACCGCCAGAGATGCGGACGCGGTGGCTTATTTGCTCTCCAACGGCGCGAATCTGGCTGTGGTAGCGGAGTTTTTGGACCGGCCGTTTACTGCCGGCCAGCGCTTACTGTTAAGAGACCTGCTTTTTTCGGCTGAGCATTTTCAGGTCAACGGGGCAAAACTATTAATTGCCAAAGGGAATGTCGATGAATTTGTCAGTGGGCTTGCCGGTTTAACTCATAAACTTGCTGAGTTTGAACGGCCGGACGCGGTTTTTACCGTGGTAGAAATGGATGGCCGGGTCCATGTGGTAGCCAGGAGCAGTGTGCCGGAAGTAAATGTTAAAGAAATACTGGGTGTTTTAGGCGGCCGGGGCCATAACGCCGCTGCCTCGGCCACAATAAAGAATGCTCAGGTGGAAGAAGTGGCAGGGCGGCTTTTGGACGCAATCCGGTCCAAGGTAAGGCCGCCGGTAACAGCGTCCGCTATTATGAGCAGCCCGGTTAAAACAATTTCCCCTGAAACGGTTGTCAGTGAAGCGGAGCAGGTCATGCTGCGCTACGGCCATAACGGCTTGCCGGTTGTAAAAGACAGCCGGGTGCTGGGAATTATTTCACGCCGCGACGTGGAGAAAGCAGCCCGCCATGGCCTGGGACACGCGCCGGTTAAAGCGTTTATGAGCGGCAGTGTGGTGTCGGTTGGTCCGGAAGCGCCGGCCGCGGTGGTGCGAGACTTGATGATCGAATATGATATCGGCCGGCTGCCGGTAATTGATGATGGGAAACTGGTAGGGATCGTCACCCGCACGGATGTTTTGCGCACCCTCCACGGCGGCGGTGTGCAAAACAGGTTCCGGACAGTAAAAACAGGCCGCATTGATGAAATTTCCCCTGTGAACATTAAGGAATTAATGTACCACGACCTGCCGGCTGAAAATATCGAGATATTAAAACGCGCGGGTGAGACAGCCCTGAGGATGGGAGCCAGGGTATACGCCGCCGGCGGTATTATCCGCGATCTTCTTCTGGGCATAGAGTGTCTGGATATTGACCTGGTGGTGGAAGGGGACGGCATTGAACTGGCGCGGGCACTCAGCGAGGAATATCACGGGCGGCTGCGCGTTCATCCCCGGTTCGGCACGGCGAAAATATTATTTCCCAACGGCGGGCAGATAGATGTCACTACTGCCAGGGAGGAATTTTATCAATACCCGGCGGCTATGCCCCAGGTTGAAGCATCTTCCTTGCGCCAGGATCTTTACCGCCGTGATTTTACCATAAACGCGATGGCAGTGTCACTTAATCAGAGAAGCTTCGGTGATGTGGTTGACTATTTCGGCGGCCGGAAAGACCTGGAGCGCGGTCTGCTCCGGGTGCTGCACAACCTGAGCTTTGTAGAAGATCCTGTGCGCATTATGCGGGCGGTAAGGTTTGAGAAGCGCTACCATTTGAACATGGAGACTCAGACGCTTAAACTGGTGAAGGATGCGATACGCAATAAAATGCTGGCCAGGGTTCCCGCGGAGAGAATTTGGGAAGAACTTAAGCATGTTTTTCTGGAACCGAGGCCCGGCCCGGTGCTGGCCCGCTTTATGGAGTTGCAGTTGTGGCCTTTTTTATTTCCGGGGGTGGACCCTGACCGGGTACAGCCAGTTCTCGGGGAAATCGCACGGTCAGTGAGAACGTTGCGCTATTGGGATTTAATAGAGCTTGGCGAAATATGGATGATTTATTTTCTTGTCGTCTTGCATAGATCGGACTGGACCGTTGCGGCAGCGGTTTGCCGGCGCTATCACTTGAACAAGCGCCAGGTTGATCAAGCGGCGGCTGCGCTGGGCGGCTGGCGCAGTCTGCTGAAAAATCTGCGAGAACCTTTTGGGGTTGCCTTGAGTGAACTGGCCAGACAGGTAAGGTCGGTGCCCAGGGAGATCTACCCGCTGATATTATGTTACCTCGGTGACGGCGCCGCGAAAAAACGTTTCCGGCATGTGCTGACCGCCATCTCTTACAACAAGCCTTCCATTAACGGCAAGGACCTGCGGTTGCTCGGATATAAGCCGGGGCCGCCATTTAAAAAGGCGTTGGAAGCGGTATGGCAAGCCCGCCTGGATGGGGTAATCCGCACCAGGCAGGAAGAGCTGAACTATGCAATGCGTATCTTGCAGAATACGGAGGAGCGATAGATAATGTTTAATTTTCCTGGTCTACATCACCTTGCCTTGATGCTGCCGGCTGTCATCTTGGGTTTGACTTTCCACGAGTTTGCCCACGGTTGGGTGGCTGACCGGCTGGGGGACCGGACCGCCCGTTACATGGGGCGTCTTACGGTCAACCCGGTGGCTCATCTCGATCCAATAGGCCTGCTTCTGCTGTTTTTCGCAGGTTTCGGCTGGGCCAAACCAATACCTGTCAACCCGTACAATCTCAGGGTCAATCCGAAACAAGGCATGTTGCTGATTTCCTTGGCCGGCCCGGTGACAAACATGTTGGTCGCCGTCATTTCCGCAATTGCTTATAGCGTCCTGGCCGGCTTGCACCTGCCCTATTTCAGGGAGATCATGCGGTATATGATCCATATCAATGTAGTTTTGGCGATTTTTAATTTAATCCCGATCCCGCCGCTGGACGGCTCAAAAATTTTAGCCGGTATTTTGCCGGGCCGGCAGGACTGGTTGGACCAATTTGGGCAATATGGGACAATAATATTGATAATACTTATTTTTACCGGATTAATTGGGGTTGTTTTCAATGTTATAATTAGACCGATTGATAATTTGTTGTTCACTCTAGGGGGGTTGACCATCCGGTAATGTGGTGTAAAGGAGAAAGGAGAGGTAACAGTGTCAAAAGGAATAATTGTCAGCGGCATGCGCCCAACGGGCAAGCTCCACCTTGGCCACTTTTATGTTTTGGAAAACTGGGCCGGGCTGCAAGAAGAATATGATTGCCATTATTTTATCGCTGACTGGCATGCTCTCAGCACGTCATTTGAAGATAAATCTTCATTGCGGGATAATACAAGAGAAATGGTGACAGACTGGCTGGCGGCGGGACTTGATCCGGAAAAAAGCGTGATTTTTGTCCAGTCGGATATACTGGAGCACGCTGAACTGCACCTGATTTTTTCAATGATCACACCTTTATCGTGGCTGGAACGGGTGCCGACTTTCAAAGACCAGGTGCAGCAGCTGAAAGAACAGGGGAAAGATATAAATACTTACGGTTTTCTCGGTTATCCACTACTCCAGGCGGCTGATATTCTTATGTACAAGGCGGACGCGGTACCGGTAGGAGAGGACCAGCTTCCGCACCTGGAATTATGCCGGGAAGTGGCCCGCCGTTTCAACTACCTGTACCGTCCGGTCTTTCCCGAGCCGCAGGGGCTCGTGGCCAGGGTTCCGCTGCTGCCGGGCATTGACGGGCGCAAGATGAGCAAAAGCTACCATAATGATATCGCGCTTGGCGCGGAGCCGGATGTGATCAGAGAAAGGGTTAACGCCATGATTACCGATCCGGCCCGCATCCGCAAGACCGACCCCGGTCACCCGGAAGTTTGCATTGTACACCAGTATCATAGTATTTACACACCAGACAAGCTGGCCGGGTTGGAAGAAGAATGCCGCGGCGGCAGGACTGGCTGCGTAGCCTGCAAGAAAATGCTCGCGGCGAACATTGAGGAGGTCATGGCTCCCATCAGAGAGCGCCGGGCGGAAATTTTAAAGCGGCCCGGTTATGTAGACGATATTCTCGCGACAGGGGCAGGGAAGGCCAAAGCCAAGGCCGCCGAGACCATGAGAGAAGTACGCGAGGTCATAGGGACTTGAAAAATATGATTCTTTTTGCATAGTTCCGGAAGGTTGTGGAAAAATAATGCAGAGGTGGGTCAGGTGGACAAGGTTCTCCTTGTTTTCTTGATATTTTTAATCCTTCTTCTGCTTTTTCTTTCTCTGACCATGGTCCGGGTGCGGGTGAGTTATTCAAGGCAAGGAAGGGATGATCAGTTTGCCTTTAGATTTTCCGCATGGTACGGGATGATCAATTATAAATTTGAGCTCCCTAAGATAGAAGTAGTAACTTCACCGCCGAAGTTCTTTGACCTTGCGTCTGGTGCTTTTCAACCTTTGCGCGTTTACAGTACGGTTTTTTTCTATTTGCTGAAAAGAGTCCGTTTGCGCCGGTTAACCTGGCGTACGGAGATTGGGACGGGCGATCCTTCGCAGACCGGGCCGCTGATAGGTGTGGCATGGGGATTAAAAGGGGTAATACTGACGGCGTTCAACCGCCTGTTTGCACCAGGCGGCGCTGGGCCTGTGGTGGAGATTAGGCCGAGCTTTGATAAAGCTTGCTTTAATACTGCGTTAGATTGCGCTTTCGAGGTGCGGCTCTGCCATCTTTTTATCACTGGTTTAAAATTTTTGAGAACTAAGCGGAGATAAGCCGGGTAACGCGGTTTGACCTGATATTATCCTGACGTCACTTGAGCAGCAAAGCGGAGGACACCGCCGTACGGCGGGTCCTCCGCTTAACAAGTAACGCATATTATGCTGAATTTACCTGACTGTTCCTGCCGTCAATCCTCCATAGTGGACAGGTCGCCGATGGGCAGTCCCAATTCCTTAGCTTTTAAAACCCTGCGCATAATTTTCCCGCTGCGGGTTTTGGGCAGCTTGTCCAGCACTTCGATTTCCCGTGGAGCGGCATGAGCGGCCAGTCCTGTTTTAACAAATTTCTTAAGTTCTTCGCCAAGCTCTTCGGACCAGGTGTAACCAGGCGCCAGCGCGATAAAGGCCTTGATGATGTTACCGCGCACTGCGTCAGGCTTGCCGATAACGCCGGCCTCGGCTACTGCCGGGTGCTCAACCAGCTTGCTTTCTACTTCGAAGGGGCCGACCCTTTCACCGGCAGTCTTAATTACGTCGTCGTTCCGGCCCTGGAACCAGATATAACCGTCTTCATCCATATAAGCCTGGTCGCCTGAAATATACCAGGGATCGTTTACGAAATACTCGTTATACTTGGCGGGGTTTTTCCAGATTTCTTTCATCATGCCCGGCCAGCCTTTTTTCAAGGACAGGTTGCCCATTTGCATCGGCGGCAGGACATTCCCTTCGTCATCGGTAATAGCGGCTTCCACACCCGGGATTGGTTTGCACATCGAGCCGACCCGGATTGGCTCGCAAGGATAGCAGCAAATCATATTGACGCCGGTTTCAGTCATGAAGAAGGTTTCGTGAATGCGCACTTTGAAGACCTTTAGGGCCCACATAATTACTTCCGGGTTTAAAGGTTCACCCACGCTGGTGATATGCCTTAGTTTCAGGTTATATTTTTTAACAAGCTCGTCCCCTGCGGCCGCCAGCATTCTAAAGGCGGTGGGAGCGCTGTACCATACAGTTACTCCGTATTTTTCCAAAGTGGCGTACCAGTCTTCAGCACTGAAGCGGCCGCCTCTGATGATCGTGGCTTTGCCTACCAGCCAGGGACCCCAAACGGAATAGGATACACCGGTGATCCAGCCCGGGTCGGCGGTGCACCAGAAAACATCGTCTTCCTGGACGTCCTGGGAGATCCTCATCGTATGGTACATGCCGATCATAATTTCGTGGGCGTGCAGAACGCCTTTGGGCTTCCCGGTAGAACCGGAGGTGTAAAGCAGGAACATCGGGTCGTCTCTGGTCAGCCATACCGGTGTGAAGTCTTCGGAAGCCTCGGCCATTAATTTTTCGTAAGAAAGTTCGTAAGGAGCCAGGTTGCTTTCTTCGTCTCCGATGACGATGACGTACTTCAAGCTGGGAATTTCGTCTTTTTTGATCCTGCTTTTTTGTCCGGCGGTAGTGACGATGGCCACAGCCTCACTGTCCACCAGACGGTCTTTGACGGCCTCTTCCATAAAGGCTTCAAAGAGCGGTCCGGCGATAGCGCCCGCTTTGACAATGCCGGCAAAAGCAATGAGCATTTCCGGGCTCCTGGGGATAAACAGAAACACCCGGTCACCTTTTTGGATGCCCAGCTTGGTCAGGACATTGGCAAACTTGGCGCTCTGTGCTTTTAGATCGGCAAAGGTAACTGTAACATCTTTCTCGTTATCGCTATAAAGGATTGCAGCCTCATTACCTTTGCCCTTTTCGTCTACCATACGGTCAATGGCTTCGTAGGCGATGTTTACTTTACCCGTGGTGTACCAGCTAAATTCTTTTTCAACGCTTTCCCAGGTAAAATTTTTATAATATTCTTCATAATTCTCCATATTATGTTTACCTGGTGACGGCGGCAGTACTTCATATTTTTCCATTCATTTCCCCTCCAATTGTTAAGTGTTAAGATTTTTTATTATAAAAAGGCCGTGAAAGTTCACCTCCTGGCGGCCTTAGGTTTTCGTTTTACCGGAACGGATACTTTAACCCAGTCTTTTCCTGGCCCGGGGCCGGAAACGGATCGGCACGGTGATTGTGTGCACCAGGTTTATTGCCATCTCCCTGAAGATATCTTCCATTGTCTTGAGTGAATAAGTCTGATTTAGCCGGTATGGATGGTAGAGGATATTAATTCCCGATTTGCTAACCACCGGGTCCAGAGAGAAAAAATCAAGCGCAATAGGAATGCAGCCCTGTTTGAGAAAGAAGGATTTTCTTTTTTGGTAATTTTCTTTTTGACGGCATATCTCGAGAACGTGACCGGCGCATTTCGGGTAATATTCCTTTAATAAATCCATCATATGCCTGTACAACTGAGAGCCGATACCCCGGTTGCGATAGTCCTCCAGCACAACCAGAGCTTCAATAAATCCAACCTGGTTCTTTGGAAAATAGTAGAATATCGCAAAACCGGCCAGCTCTCCTTGACAGTCCGCGTAGATAATGTGGGCTCTAACCTGTTCGTTTTCACCGGCTTGCAGTTTACTGACCAGAGAATTTATTTCCTTAATCGAATAGTTAAAGATCTTCCGGTAATATTCAATAACGGTGTTAAAATAAATAGAATCAAGGTTTTTCAATTCAAGGAACTTTAACATATTTCGTAACCCCTCTCCGGTGCCTCAATATACCGCACATTTATTAATGCAATTTTTGTGCCACAATTACCGGCGGAGAAAACCCCCCGTTTTTGGGCTATCTTTGTCTGCCGGTATGTTAATATGAGTTTATAGAGTGAAAAAAAATGCCTGCAAAATTTGCAGGCAGGTGTGAATCGAATATCATAATATGATGATCTAGGCCAAGCCGTGTTTCTCCAGTTTATAATACAGATTCCTGACAGAAATACCGAGTAAGTTAGCGGCTTTGGTTTTGTTGCCGTCAGTTTTTTGCAAGGTTTCCAACAAGATGTTTTTTTCGGTCAAATCCAGAATATCACTGAGGTTCTCTCTCAAAGGAACTTCTGTTACGGGCTTGGTAAAACGGTTGCCCGTATGTGGAGGCTGCATTGTCGTTTTTTTGACAAGAAATTCCGGAACATGTTGCTGCAAGATAATTTCTTCATTTTTATCCATCTTGATCATGGTTCTTCCTACCACATTCTCGAGTTCTCTGATATTACCCGGCCAGTCGTAATTCATAAATATTTTGAAAACATCCGGGGATATTTTAGAAATTTTTCGTTTGTATTCCTGCCCGAGTTTTTTGCACAGGTGGGCTGTCAATTGAGGTATATCTTCTCTGCGGACCCTGAGCGGCGGCACGAAGATCGGGACAACATTCAGCCGGTAGTACAGATCTTCACGAAAGGTGCCTTCTTTGATCCTCTGCTCCAGATTAGCGTTGGTGGCTGCGATAACCCGTACATTTACGGGTATCGGATTGGTGCCGCCTACCCTGATTATCTCTTTTTCTTGCAGCACTCTCAGGAGTTTGGCCTGCAAGGCAAGGTTGATATCGCCGATTTCATCAAGAAAAATGGTGCCGCCGCTTGCTTCCTCAAAATATCCTTTTTTACCGCCCCTGACAGCTCCGGTAAAAGCTCCTTCTTCATATCCGAACAGTTCGCTTTCCAACAATGATTCAGCAATCGCAACGCAGTTGACTCTGACGAAAGGCCCCTTGCTTCTATCGCTGACATTATGTATGGCGTGGGCAAACAATTCCTTTCCCGTCCCGCTCTCTCCCCTTAACAGCACGGTAGCCGGGGTGTCGGAAGCGTGTTTGGCCTGGGCTATGGCCGCTTTGATCGGTTCGCTTTTGCCGATTATATCGTCAAAAGTGTATTTAGCCTGCAAATGCCGGATTAACTTTTTGGCATTGGCCAGTTCCTCCGAAAGCCGCATAATTTCAGAAATGTCATGTATAACCCCGACACTTCCACGAAGTATGCCGTCCATTATCACGGGGGCGACATTCACCACGACCTCTTTTTTCATGGGGCCCATTTTAAGCCTGACCCCGCGCACCAGCTGCCTGGTTTTCAGCACTTTCAGATGCATGCTTTCCCCTTCGGTTACCGCTACTGAAGCCGGTTTGTTAATAACGTCCTCTTCCGTGAGACCGGTAATTTTCGTGTAGGCGGGGTTAATTAAGATGCCTTTTCCTTCTTCGTTGACCACTGTTATAGCGTCTTCGGTGGCGTAAAGAATAGCTTCCAGCAAGGACCTCGTTTCTTTTAATTCAGTTACCTGCCGCTCCAGGTTCTTTATCTCGGTAAGATCGCGTATAATGGCCGCCGCGCCGATGATTTTTCCCTGGTGGTCTTTCAACGGTAGATAGCAGACAACGGCAGTAATTTCTCCAAGCTGCAGCTGCTGATCAATCTCCGGCTTGCCTGTCTGCAATAATGTTTGCAGCGTCTGCGGCAGGACGGGGACAGGGACGGCATCTGTTAAAGGCATGTCCAGTACATTGGCGGCCTTCAGGCCGGTGACCGTTTCCGCCGCATGGTTGAACAATATTACTGTGCCGGCTTTGTCTACTGCAATTACCGCGTCTTGAACGGTATTTAGAATTACTTCAATTGCATCTTGAAGGACTTTTTCCTTTATGGGGATCACCTCACAAACTTGTATTCTACGCGTGTATGAAAGTTCCTGCACAGACAATCCATTAATAGTGAAAATTTTTTCACAACAGTGAAGAACCCGGTTTATATCAATGTTCAGGCATTATTCGACAATATTCCCGAAGGATTAATGTCGTCTGTTGTCTAATAAAGTTTCAAAATTTTTAAAAATTAGAATGGGCGTTTTATGGCGTGGATTCAGTTAATACTAGGTTATAATTAATGTAAGTTCACAGGCGCGCATGTGTGAAATAAATGGAATACATAATCTGGTTGACGAGTTGGTGACATATATGAAAACAGGGCGCAATTTGGAAGATATATTGCGTGGGAACTTTGATTTTGACTGCTTCCGGCCGGGGCAAAAAGAAGTAATCGAAGCGGTTCTGGCCGGGGATGACGTGCTGGCGGTAATGCCTACCGGCAGTGGGAAATCACTGTGTTATCAACTGCCGGCCTTGCTGCTTCCCGGCCTGACGCTGGTAATTTCTCCTCTTGTGGCGTTGATGAAAGATCAAGTGGACAACCTGCGGGAAAGAAACCTGTTTCAGGCTACCATGCTCAACAGTCAGCTTGATCTGGAAGAGTACCGCATGCGGATGCGAGGCATTCGCGATGGTGTTTATAAATTGGTTTATGTTGCTCCAGAACGGCTGCGCAACAGGTATTTTGCCGACTTGATCAATGAAATGGGACTGGATTTGCTGGTAGTGGATGAAGCCCATTGCATCTCCCAGTGGGGGCACGATTTCCGGCCGGACTACCTCTGGATCAAGGATTTTTATACCCAATTGCCGGGGCGTCGTCCTTGTGTTATGGCTCTTACCGCCACCGCCACGCCGGCGGTACAACGCGATATTCTGGACCAGCTTGACATTCCCGGCGCCAGGAAGGTGCTGACGGGTAGTGACCGGCCCAACCTGTACATTTCCGTGAAAAAGATTACGCGCAGGCAGGAAAAACAGATCGCATTGCAGGATTTTTTTAAGGGACGGCAGGGTAGTGGGATTATTTACACTGCCACCAGAAAAGAGAGCGAGTATGTAGCCCTCTGGGTACGGGAGAGACTGGGTATATCTGCCGCTTACTACCACGCCGGAATGCTACCGGCCGAGCGCGCCGGGGTGCAGGATGCCTTCATCAGGGAAAAAGTAAGGGTGGTCGTGGCTACCAATGCCTTCGGGATGGGGATAGACAAGGCCAATATCCGCTATGTCATTCACTATAACCTGCCGGCTACTTTGGAAGCGTACTATCAAGAAATCGGCAGGGCCGGCCGGGACGGCCAGCCGGCCCAATGCCTGTTGTTGTTTTCATTGAAAGACAGGAAGCTGCAAGAATGGATCATTGACAACGACGCTGTCACCCGTGAAGACCTGGCTTCCTTCTGGCGGCTCTGCGCCCGGTGCTCTGACGGCGGGCGGGCTGTCGTACCGCTGGTCGGGTTGGAAGGAATCGGCTTGCCGGAAACCAAGCAGCGCCTGGTTGTCAGTATGCTTGAGCGGCTTCAGGCGCTCAAGTTAATTGACCGGGACGGGGACTACCTGTACCTGGAGCCGGGGGCGCGGCGACCTGGGCCCGCGGCGGTGCGGGCCGCCTTGCAGGAGGTAAAGAAAAGGCAGGCCTACCGCAAGGATAAGCTGTCCGCCATGATGAACTGGGCAAATACAACACGTTGCAGGAGAAAGCTGTTGCTGGATTACTTCGGCGAAAAACCGGAAGGCCTGGCAGAGCCTTGTTGTGACAACTGCTTGGCCGTTACGACCGGCGAGTTGGAATTTTCACAGGAGCCTTTGCTGGTGCTGGGTTGTGTGAGAGAGTTGCCTCATGGAGTAGGCAGGAAGAAACTTGCGGGCATTCTGCGTGGTGTCGCATCCGGCAGTATTTCAGTTTTCGGGTATAACAGCTTGAAATTCTACCGCAGTCTGGCGGGTAAGAGTGAGAAGTATGTCCTGGATATGATCGACCGTCTATTAGCGGATGATTATCTTGCCTTAAGCGGTGCGGAGTACCCTGTGACGGTATTGACTAAACTGGGCCGGGAAGCGCTGAAAAAAAATGAACCCATTCCCGTAGGTGTTAAGAATAATCCAACCAGGGCAAATGGGATAAAGATTGAATCGCTTGACGAATCGCCGGAGTTGATTCAAGATGAAAAAGACCGTTTCAGGTCATAGAGGTATTACTGATTATGTATTAGAAAAACAGGCCGGGAGATAATATTTAAAAACTGAAACGTGGTGAGAAAAATTCGCCCGATTTGGAAAGGCGCGCTAAGTTTCGGCCTGGTTTATGTGCCGGTGAAGCTATATGCAGCAACCGAGCAAAAAGATGTCAGATTCAATTACCTGCACGAGAAATGTAAAAATCCTGTTCAGTACAGGCGTTTTTGCCCGTATTGCCAGATTGAAGTGCCCATGGAGGAAATCGTAAGAGGTTATGAATACGAAAAGGGAAAGTATGTTGTTGTGGAAGAGGATGACTTTGAAAAGCTATCCGGCGCGGAGGGCGGTAGAAGTATAGAAATCCTGGATTTTGTAAATCTTGTGGAAATTGATCCTGTTTATTATGAAAAGGCTTATTACCTTGCTCCCGGCGAGGGTGGCGCTAAAGTTTACGAGCTTTTCAGAAAGGCCATGGCGGAAACCGGCAAGGTCGCGGTAGCCAGAGTAATCATCCGCAGCCGGGAAGCTCTGGCGGCGATCAGGGTGAAAGGGAATGTACTGGTTATGAGTACCATGCATTACCCTGATGAAATAAGGCAGGCCGGCAACCTGCCGGAATTGAATTACCAGGTCGACTTGCATGAAAATGAAGTAAAGATGGCGGTAAATCTGATAAACAGCCTGTCGGCTGAATTTAGGCCGGAAAAATATACTGATACGTACAGGCAGGCCCTTATGGAAGTGATCCAGGCCAGGATAGCCGGTGAGGCTGTGGCAGTGCCCGAGAAGCCGGAAGCCGGCAAGCTTGTTGACCTGATGGAGGCGCTGAAAGCGAGCATTGAAATGGCTGACCAGGAACGGGGGAAGCGGAAAAAAGCGCAGAAAGAAGCTCAGCCGGGAAAGCTCGCGGCAAAGCGAAAAACATCTTAGAGCAGGTGTAACCGGTAATGAATGGTGAAAATTTACCTGTGCTACGCCCGATGTTGGCTGTTAGCTCGGAGCCTTTTGACAGCGCCGCGCACCTGTATGAAATAAAGTGGGACGGCTACCGCGGCCTGGCTTATTTAGATGGAGGCACAATAATCCGTTCCCGTAATTTAATTGACCTAACTGGTAAGTTTCCCGAACTCTCCAGTTTGCATAATAAAGTGCTGCGACAGCCGGCAATTATTGACGGTGAAATAGTTGTATTGGATCAAGGTAAGCCTTCCTTCGCCGGGCTGCAGTCGCGCGGCGGCATGGCCGGCGCAGGTCGAAACAACCCGGCTGTTTTTATTGCTTTTGACGTACTGTATGCTGATGGAAAGCCGGTGATGAGGCAACCCCTGGCTGAAAGAAAAAAAATATTGAAAAAAATGGTTTTGCCTGGAGACAATATTTTGCTGTCCCGGTATGTTCTCGGGGACGGTGTTGATTTTTACAATGCCTGCGTCAAAGAAGGACTGGAGGGCGCTGTCGCAAAAAATTTAGATAGTGTCTACCTGCCCGGCCGCCGGTCGACATACTGGAAAAAGTTCAGACACGTCAGGGAGGCTGATCTGGTTATATGCGGCTATCAGCCCGGCAGGAACGGTCGAGGTCTCGGTTCACTCGTCCTGGGCGGAAAAAAGGACGGGAAGATGGTCTTTCAAGGTAAAGTGGGAACAGGTTTCAGTCGCCGGGAGGCCGGAGTGTTGCTTGAAGGCTTGCGTAAAATTGAAACGGTGGAAGCGCCTCTTGACATTCCCGCGAATGAGCGGGGCCGCGCCAGGTGGGTGCGGCCCTTGCTTGTATGTTCGGTGGAATACCTAACCACTACGGCCGGCGGTTATCTCCGGCATCCTGTTTATCGCGGTTTGCGCTGGGATAAATCACCCGGCGAATGTCCGGCAGTGACTGAAGAATAATTATGGTGGTATTAACCAGGTTAATTGGCTAACTTATCAAATATTTGATTTATTACTGCACTTTCTATGTTGGTAAAACCGTTGCTTAAAAAGCTGTAATTACCACCGTTAGTTACGAAAATCACCCCGCAATTATCATCAGGATCAAAATACATATCACTGACCAGGCCATAGGCCTCACCTGCATGTCCAATGAGTCTTCGTCCCGCCAATTCGTCGGTGATGTGAAAAATCAACCCCATTTGTTTGTAAAAACCGTCCAAACCGTTGCCGGACCACTGCATTTTGTGCATTAAATCCACTGTATCCTTGTTCAATATCCGCACACCGTTATATACTCCGCCATTCATATGGGCAATCATGAATTTCGCCAGATCTGTCACGCTGGCCCTTACCGCGCCGGCGGGGCCGATATAATAATTACCCAATGGTAATCCGTATTCTTTCTTTTGCGGTACTTCACCTGGCTGATAGTTGTCGGCGGTAGGAATAAAGCTGCCGCCGTCGCCGGTTGATCGATAAAGAACAGCAATGTCATCAACATTGGCTATATCCGCCGCGTCATAAGCGGCATCCATTCCCAACGGCTTGAATATGTGATTAATGGCATATTGGTCAAAACGTTCACCGGAAATTTTTTCTACCAGGCAGGCGATAATTCCCGCACAAAAATTTGAGTAGTTGAAATCCGTACCCGGCCTGTAATTACCCCAAGTCAAGTCGCTGTATGCAGTTCCGTTACGATCCAAAAGGTCCTTTAAGAGAGGCGGATTTGTTGAATTTAAAGCCTTATTGTAACCTCCCTGGCTGCTCCCGTCCAAAATGCTGGACGTATGTGTAAGCAACATTCTGAAAGTTATTTTGTCGTCCGGATAATTGGGGTTTCTGACCTTAAACCCCAGATAATTGCCAATGTCATCGTCAAGTCCGAACTTGCCCTGTTCCCAAAGTTGCATCAAAGCGGTAGCGGTAATGGTTTTGGAAATGGAAGCCAACCGGTAAATCGTATCAGGAGTTGCTTGCTTATTCCTCTCCAGGTCTGACCACCCGTAACCATTAGACCAGACAACCCGACCGTCTTTAACAAACACCGCTGAAATCCCGACAATGTTATATTTGGCCATTTCTGCTAAAATAGCGCTATCGAGTTCACTATTTAAATTATTATAAGAATTATAAGAAATATTTTGGCGAGAAAGAGCATTAGTGGATAATTCTAATGCATCTGCTAGTAATATATGTGAATTAGATAAATAGATAACCAAATAAAATACTAGCAGTATGATATATAATCGCTTTTTGTTTAATAATTTGTTGATAATAGCCAATCACTCCTCACATTTTTAATACCATTATAGCTTTTAAATGTGAACATTTTTTGAACAAATAAGCAATATTGTCCGAATATTTTCAAATAATAAAAGCATGAAGATATATTCATACTTTTTAATATAAGTACAAAAATATTTTATTCTATGCAAAATTAGGCAACAAATCAAAACAACATTAAATTTATAATAATTGTTAGATTAATAGTAATATTATTAATAACAGAAAGGTCAATATTGGTAATTAATTGTGGATAAAGTTGTTAACATTGGCGGAAATGAATTAAAACTTACCAGTCTTGATAAAATGATATGGCCGGAAGGGCTGACCAAAGCCCATCTAATAGACTACTATTACCGTATGGCTCCATACATTCTTCCCTATCTTTACAACCGGCCGATTGTTATGAAACGTTATCCAGAAGGCATTGAAGGAGAAGCGTTTTACCAAAAAGAATGCCCTGACTTTGCTCCGGCATGGGTAATGAGACACCCTGTGAAGCATTCGAATAAAACGGTGAATTATGTAGTTTGTAATGACATGCAGACGTTATTGTGGCTAATCAACCTTAACACAATTGAGATGCATGCGTGGCTGGCACGGATAGAAAACCTGGAAAGCCCGGATCTGGCCGTAATGGACTTAGATCCGGCAGACGGAGCCGCGTTCCGTGACACGATGGAGGTAGCCCTGTTGGTTCGCGGCGTTTTGGAGCAATTCGGACTGGCCGGTTTCCCGAAAACTTCCGGGGCAGGCGGACTGCACCTGTTTATCCCGATCAAACCTGTTTACTCGTGGCAGGTTGTTACGGCAGCCATGAAATTCGTGGCGGAAACAGCGGCGGGAATATATCCTGATAAAGCCACTATTGAAAGAAAAGTTGACAAAAGAGCGGGCAAGGTATACCTAGATTATTTACAAAACGGCAGGGGAAAAACAATGGCTTTTCAATACGGGCTGCGGCCCCTGCCCGGTGCCCCGGTATCAACACCGTTAGACTGGCGCGAAGTGGAAAAAGGGGAGATTCAACCGCAAGATTTCAATATGAAAACGATATTTCCCCGTCTTCAAACAATTGGGGATATTTACAGCGGGGTTATTAACCAGAGGCAGTCTTTGGATAAATTACTGAAAATAAAATAATAAAGATTGCTGCAAAGGCGGTGCTTCGCCGATGTGGCGTTTTTTTTTGCTTGGGCTACAAGATTAAGGGAAAAACAGGATAAATTGGGCCATGTGTCGAAATATAAAAAATGATTCCCATGCGTTACTACCCTTAGGGGATTAAATAAGGAAATGGTTCACTTATTATGAAAAAAAGCGCCGATCAAATCTTATTGCCTTTAATCATGCCGGCTGGACTGATTATCCTATCTTATATATTATTTTTAAATATGGAAATGATACCAGGATTAGTATTTACCACAGTACTCTATTCTTCATGCGCACTGTTATTAATTGGTATGGTCCTTAGCTACTGGTTTAATTTCAGTAGAGTTTTTTTACTCTGACCGGTAGTTTTCTAACCCTAACAGCATTGGTTTATTTTATATCAAAAGGGGCTGACAGGCGTCTCTACTATGACTTGGTTTATCCAGCCATTTGTTTATTCCTGCCTGCAAACATAATAGCACTTTCTTTGCAAAAGGAACGGGGAGTTTTATCGTCAGGGGGAAAAACTTTTATTGGAATCATAATTATTGAGCTGCTAATTGTTTTTTGTGCTTATTGGTCTGAAGATAAGGCAAAGATGGGTTAACAGCCTGGATTCGGACAACATTTCTCCCTTATACGTCAAGAGTGCCTGTAGAACTGCGTAGTGAATTTATTAATGAAGTGGCCGAAGAATATATTAGACACTACCCTGTTGACAATGGGGGATTTGTTCATATCAAAGCGGTGAGATTGGAGATTGAAGCGATGGTGTGCACAACCGGTAAAAAATGAGGATTGACTGTTGCCGGGGGGTTCTCCGTATATTTACTTCTTTTACAGGACAGATTATTTCAAAAAAGAAATGTGGGGGACCAGTATGCCCGAAAACCATCCGATTGAAGGTTTAATGAAAACAGCTATGGAAAGTATCAGGGAAATGGTGGATGTAAATACAGTTGTCGGCGATCCCGTCGAAACGCCGGATGGAACAGTAATCATTCCTGTTTCGCGTGTCGCCTGCGGTTTTGTGGCGGGAGGCGGCAATTTTGAAGCCGGACGGGATTCCAAACAAACTGAGGGAGATTCACAAGAGCCCATTTTTGGAGGCGGTAGTGGCGCGGGAGTGTCAGTTAAACCGATTGGATTTTTGGTCGTAGGTAACGGGCAGGTGCGGATGCTCCCGGTGGAAGGGAATATGCTGGCCGATCGCTTAATTGACGTTGCGCCGCAGTTACTTTCACAAATTCAGTCTATGTTCGGCTGTGGTGACTCTCTAACGGGAACCAGAGCGAACTATGCCAACCAGCCGGCTTCTTCGATTACTCAACCATTATAGTAAAACCGGTAAATATCCATTGCGTTAACGACATTAGTTTTCGAGTAAAATGAATTTACATGACAGGGTGCCTGATCCGGGCATCCTTTTAATATATGCTTTTTTAATAAATTTTTCCCAGAAAGCAGGAAGATGTTGCTTTAACCCCGAAAAGAAGGGGCGAAAGGGATATTAAGGAGAGAAACTTTTTTGGAAGACAGGAAAATGTTTTTTTATCTATATGCAAGACAAAAAAGAACCTCACCCTAATCAGCATCAATGATAACATTATATTCATGGAATACTGGAGCTTCTAGCTCTTGAGGTGCTTTACCGGTTCTTGTTATTCCTTTAAAGCTCACGATATAACATGGGGCTTTTTCCAAAAAACCTTCTTTTGAGAGATATTTGTTATTATTCTTAGTGCTATCACTAAACGCATTAAAGGCGATGTTTGTAAGTTGATAATATTCAACCACTATGTCTTTGGATTGACTCGCATAATCTGGTTGGTATTCAGAAGCCAATTCGACAGCCTGCTCAGGAGTAATCTTAGCACTAATTAAAGCGTTATCTAACTTGTTGCCAGCATTTTCAAGCGATATTAAGTCATGGGTAGTTTTCTGGATATCTGAAATAAACTGATGTTTAATATTATTTGCTGAGTCTTGTTTTACATTGGCAACATATGAAAAAACAATTACCAATCCTGCTGTTACAATACATAGTAGTAATATTTTATTTGATAAAACGCGACTAATCATAGATATATCCTCTTTCTAATTATTTGTGGATATTTCTATATCTATGGAATCCACTAAGAAAACTTAATAAGGAGTTTTTATTTAAGGTATTATTAATATAATATGTCAATATAAACAAATCAAGGAATAATATTGTTATAATATGTCGATTATTTATAGTATTTTTAGGTTGGCTCTATGAAAGAAAAATAATGAATCTTAAACCTGTTCCTAGAGAGGTGTACTCAATATGTATAAATGGAACCCGGAAGAAGATTATCGAAAGAATTCTGTTTAAATTCAGTCTATGTTCGGCTGTGGTGAGTCTCTAACGGGAATCAAAGCCAACCAGCCGACTTCTTCGATATCTACACAGCCATTATAGTAATACGGTAAATATCCATTATTTGACGGCATAAGTTTTCGAGTAAAATGAAAATATATGACGGGGGTGCCTGACCGGGCATCCTTTTTAATAAATTTTTCTAATTTTTTTCCAGAAAGCAGGAAGATGTCGCTTTAACCCCGAAAAGAAGGGCGAAAGGGTATTAAGGGGAGAAACTTTTTTGGAAGACAGAATATACTGGTTAGGATGGCAGTATCTTTTGCCCGGGTCGGGTAAACGAATATGGTCGCTGATAAAATATTTTGGTTCAGTGAGGGCGGCCTGGGAAGCCACTGTAAAAGAATTGTCAGGAGCGCCGGGCATAGGCGCCGAGGGTCCGGCCGGCTTGGCGCGGCGCAGGGATAGACTGGATCTTGACGGTCTGGTGGTGAAACTGGAGTCCGCAGGAATCTCTTTTGTTTGCTACAACGAACCCGGTTATCCCGAGAAGCTGATTTCAATTTTTGACCCTCCTCCGGTAATTTTTGTTCGGGGCAGCCTGAAATCTAATGATAACCTTGCCGTGGCGGTTGTGGGATCGCGAAAGCCATCGCCCTACGGCCAGTTGATGGCGGAAAAGCTGACCAAAGATCTGGCCGCTGTCGGTATTACTGTTGTAAGCGGGATGGCCAGGGGTATTGATACTATCGCGCATAAAGGAGCCCTGGCAGGCTGCGGGAGGACTATTGCCGTTCTCGGCTGTGGTCCGGATGTGGTCTATCCCAGGGAAAATAAAAAGTTAATGGAGCAGATTATGAATAACGGGGCGGTGATCAGTGAGTTTCCTCCCGGATCACCGCCTGAAGCATGGCATTTCCCCGCCCGTAACCGGATTATTAGCGGCCTGTCCCTCGGAACTGTGGTTGTGGAAGCAGGTGAGAAGAGCGGCGCCCTGATCACGGCGGATTTTGCCCTGGAACAGGGGCGTGATGTTATGGCGGTGCCGGGGAACGTAGTCAATCCCCTGAGCCGGGGAGCACACCGTTTGATTAAACAAGGGGCCAGGTTGGTTGAAGGGGCCGGTGACATCATTGATGAACTTGGTATGGAAAGGCTTTTTCCGTTGCCGGATTCCAGTGGCGAAGGCACGGTGAAAATGAGTAAAGAGGAGGAGGCGCTTTACCGCTTGCTTTCTTTTGAGCAGGTTTCCCTGGATGAATTGATTAGACAGTCCGGGTTGGTGCCGCAAAAAGTTATGGCGGCTTTAATGTATTTGGAAATAAAAGGTTTGACCAGGGAGTTGCCCGGCAAGTTCTATGTCAGAACTGGCCGGAACATTTGACAAATAATGGACGGGAGGATATATTTTAAAAAAAATGATATAATAGATGGCAATAAAAGCCAGGCGATATAAAATGAGGTGTTTTGTTTGTCAAAAACTTTGGTAATTGTTGAATCCCCTGCGAAAGCAAAGACGATAAGCAAATTTCTTGGCAAGAAATATATGGTTAAAGCATCCATGGGGCATGTCCGCGATTTGCCCAAAAGCCAGTTCGGAGTAGATGTGACAAACGGGTTCAACCCGAAATATATCACTATTCGCGGCAAAGGCAATACTATTAAAGACCTGCGGGCGGCGGAGAAAAAAGCCGACCAGGTGCTGATTGCCTCTGACCCTGACCGGGAGGGGGAAGCCATTGCCTGGCATCTTCAGAACCTTCTTGAGATACCGGACGATGAACCCTGCCGTATTGAATTTAACGAGATAACCAAGCAGGCCATTCAAAACGCTGTGCTGCACCCCAGGGTAATTGATACCAACCTGGTCAACGCGCAACAAGCCCGCCGTATTCTGGACAGGCTGGTAGGTTATAATTTGAGTCCCCTGCTCTGGCGGAAAATTAAGAAAGGACTGAGCGCCGGACGGGTTCAATCGGTGGCTATCCGGTTGATTTGCGACCGTGAGGAGGAAATAGTATCTTTTGAGCCGGAAGAATACTGGACTCTGACCGGCAGTTTTATCAAGACGGGATATGCTCCTTTTGAAGGAAAACTGTATAAATATTTAGGTGAAAAAATTGAAATCGTTAATATGGAAAAGATGCAGGAAGTGTTGGACAGTCTTACCGGGGCGCATTATACTGTATCTAAAGTAGCGCGTAAAGAAAAGACCCGCAGGCCCGCTCCGCCTTTTATCACCAGTACCCTTCAACAAGAGGCCTACCGGAAGCTGAATTTCACTTCAAGAAAAACGATGATGATTGCCCAGCAGCTTTACGAGGGGCTTGACCTCGGGAAGGAAGGGACTTCAGGTCTGGTGACTTATATTCGTACCGACTCTATTAGAGTGTCGGACATCGCCCGTGCTGAAACACAGAATTATATCCGTGAGCGGCTCGGCGCGCGCTTCGTGGGCAAGGAAACGGCGAGGGCGGCGGGAAAAGGCAAGGTCCAGGATGCTCATGAGGCTATTCGTCCTACTTCGATCAGCCGGGAGCCGGATTCAATAAAAAACTTCCTGACCAATGATCAGTATAAACTGTATAAATTGATTTGGTCCCGCTTTCTGGCCAGCCAGATGAGTCCGGCTGTTTTTGACACAACCAGTGTGGATATCAGCGCCGGGGATTATATTTTCCGGGCCACCGGTTCGATAATAAAATTTCCGGGTTTTATGCAAGTTTACACCGAGGGCAGGGACGACGGGGAAAAGGATGAGGAAAAACTGCTCCCGGAGTTGCGTGAAGGAGAGAGTGTGGAGGCCCGCTCCCTGACCCCGAAACAGCATTTTACCCAGCCGCCGCCCCGTTATACGGACGCGACGCTGATTAAGACTTTAGAGGAAAAAGGCATAGGAAGGCCGAGCACCTACGCTCCCATTGTTGAGACAATTATTAAACGAGGTTACGTGGTCAGGGATAAAAAACAACTTTACCCGACAGAATTAGGCTCAACCGTGGTTGATTTATTAAAAAAACATTTTTTGAATATTATCGACGTCGAGTTTACCGCGGGTATGGAAGAAGAATTGGACAGAATTGAAGAAGGCACAGTGAACTGGATTCAGGTTCTTGACAAGTTTTATGGCCCGTTTACTCAGACTCTGCTCAAAGCGGATAAAGAGATTGGCCGTGTTCAGGTTGCCGACGAAGTTACAGATGAAATTTGTGAACAATGCGGGCGCAACATGGTGATCAAAATGGGCCGTTACGGTAAGTTTTTAGCCTGCCCGGGCTTTCCGGAATGCCGTAATACCAGACCGCTTTTAGAACCGACCGGGGTTCGCTGCCCTCGTTGTGGGGGAGAACTGGTTGCCCGGCGCTCAAAAAAGGGGAGAAAGTTTTTCGGTTGCAGCCGCTATCCGGAATGCGACTTTACTATCTGGGACCAGCCCGCAAAAGTAGAGTGTCCCGCCTGCGGGGGACTGATGGTTGAGAAGAAAGGGGCTGGAAATAAAGTAAACCTGCGCTGTATAAATGAAAAATGCGGCCATAAGAATGTCTCTGAAAACAATAAAATGAATAAAATTAAGAGAAATCCGGAAAACCCGGTAACCGGTGTAGATATATTGTCGCAGTAAGATATGACGAACCTTGATTCAATTGATCAAAAGCACAAGGGAGAGAACTATGGCTGAACGGGTAGTAACCGTTATCGGGGCGGGTTTGGCCGGCGCCGAGGCAACCTGGCAATTGGCAAACCGGGGAGTAAGGGTCAGACTTTACGAAATGAGGCCGGGGAGGCAGACACCAGTCCATCATACAGGTGATTTTGCGGAACTGGTTTGCAGCAACTCCTTGCGCGCGTCTGCCCTGGAAAACGCGGTAGGTCTATTAAAAGAAGAGATGCGCCTGCTCAATTCGCTTATTATGGAGTGCGCCGGAGAGACAAAGGTCCCGGCCGGTGGCGCTCTAGCTGTTGACCGTGATGCTTTTGCCGGGCTGGTAACTGAGAAATTGTCCGCGCACCCGCAGGTGGAAATTTACCGGGAAGAGGTTGCGCGCATACCGGAGGACGGAGTGGTTATCCTGTCCACCGGACCGCTTACGGCCGACGTCATGGCAGAGTGCGTCAGGGCGTTTACCGGAGAAGAGTATTTTTATTTTTACGATGCCGTCGCTCCTATTGTCATGTATGAATCTTTGAATATGGAGAAGATATTCCGCTCCAGCCGTTACGGTAAGGGTGAGGCCGCCTACTTGAACTGTCCGATGAACAGGGAAGAGTATGAATTTTTTTGGGATGCCCTGGTGCATGCTGAGAAGGCGCCGCGGCATGAGTTTGAAAGGGAAAATTTTTTTGAAGGATGCATGCCGGTAGAAACCCTGGCGGCACGGGGCAAGGAGACTCTTTTGTACGGTCCGCTCAAACCAGTCGGTTTGACTGACCCGCGAACAGGCAGGAGGCCTTATGCGGTCGTGCAGTTGAGGCAGGATAATGTTGAAGGATCTTTGTTTAATCTGGTAGGTTTCCAAACGTCTCTGAAATGGAACGAGCAGAGCCGGGTTTTCCGGCTTATTCCCGGGCTTGAAAATGCAGAATTCGCCCGGTTTGGAGTTATGCACCGGAACACGTATATAAACGCTCCGGTATTGTTGTTGCCCACTTTTCAATGTAAAAAACGTCTGTCCCTTTTTTTTGCCGGCCAGATAACCGGTGTGGAAGGGTATGTGGAGTCGGCGGCATCCGGTTTGATGGCCGGTATTAACGCGGCGCTGCTGGTTAGCGGCAGGGAACCGGTTGTGTTTCCCCGTGAAAGCGCGCACGGTTCACTGGCGCATTATATTACTACCGCTGATCCGTCTCATTTCCAGCCGATGAATATCACTTTTGGTCTTTTCCCCCGGCAAAATGTAAAAATCAAGGATAAGAAAGAGCGTAACAGATTAATTGCTGGAAAAGCGCTGGAATCTATAAAGAAGTTCAAAGAAGCCGTTGTTTGAAAAGGCATGATTATCAAATGGTCGGTAATCAGTAGTCAGATCCGACTCCTGACTCCTGAATTCTGAATACTTGATTCTAAATACCTGAATGGTAACAAGGAATTATTATGTACAGCTATATAGACAACTTTTTAATTTACCTGAAAACAGAAAAAAATGCCTCTCCGAAAACAGTCGACAACTACCAGAAAGACTTATTTCATGGTTTGGAGTTTATCTCCCGTCATGTTAATAAGACTGATTGCGCTATTCATCCGGCGGATCTGGACCACCGGATTTTTCGCAGCTTCCTGGCTTTCTCGCAAAAAAAAGGCCATTCAAGGGCAACCATAGCCAGGCGGCTGGCGGCGTGGCGGTCATTTTACCGTTACTTGAAGCGGGAAGAAATAGTAGGAGAAAATCCTGTGGCAAAGCTGTCCAACCCGCGGCTGGAGAAGCGCCTGCCCCGCTTTTTGTATGAAAATGAGGCGAAACTGCTGGTGGAAGCGCCTGATTTGAGTAACCCCCTGGGGGTGCGTGACCGGGCGCTCCTGGAAACGTTATACGCCGGAGGATTGCGGATAAACGAACTGGTACTCCTGGATCAGGGTGACCTTGACCTTGGTGCCGGGTACGTCCGGGTAATGGGTAAGAGAGCGCGTGAGAGGCTGGTGCCGTTGGGCTCGCAGGCGGTAATGGCTTTAAAGCGCTACTTGAATGACGCACGCCTTCATTTATTGAATAGAGCAACCCGGAAGATAACGAAAAGTGCCGATAATAGTGAAAACATGCCGGTGAACAGAACGTCGCCTTTAATTTTAAATAATGCTGTTTTCCTCAACCGTTGGGGTGAAAGGCTCTCCGAGCGGGGAATTCGTAAAATAATTGATAAATATGTGAAAAAGGTAAGCTTGGAAAGAAAAATCAGCCCGCACACGCTCCGCCATTCTTTTGCCACCCATTTGTTGAATGCCGGGGCGGATCTGCGTTCGGTCCAGGAAATGCTGGGTCATGTCAGCCTGTCCAGTACCCAGATTTACACGCATGTAACTGGTGAAAAGCTGAAGCAGGTTTACAGGAAGGCTCACCCGCGAGCGGAGGGGTGAACGGGGACTTATTTGCTTCTTGTTGATAATATAGATTTTTGAAGGGAGAATGATTATGTTTCACGCTACTACAATTGTTGCGGTAAAAAAAGAAGGAAAAGTGGCGGTAGCCGGTGACGGGCAGGTTACTCTCGCCCAGAATACGGTAATTAAAAAAAGCGCGAAGAAAATAAGACGGCTTTATAAAGATAAAGTAATAGCCGGATTCGCCGGTTCTGTCGCGGACGCCTTTACCTTGTTTGAAAAGTTCGAGGGGAGGTTGGAAGAATACCGCGGCAACTTGCAGCGAGCCGCGGTCGAGTTGGCGAAGGAGTGGCGCACTGACAAAATTTTGCGCCGGTTGGAGGCCCTTCTGATAGTCGCCGGCAAGGAAGAACTGTTAATAATTTCCGGGGGAGGCGAGGTAATCGAACCCGATGACGGTGTGGCGGCGATAGGCTCCGGAGGGCCTTACGCCCTGGCGGCGGCGCGCGCTCTAATCAAGCATACTCAGATGAGCGCTTATGAAATTGCCAGGGAGGCGCTGGCCATAGCCGCAGATATCTGTGTGTATACCAATGACAATATTATTGTTGAAGAAGTATAATATAATTTGTTTGTAAGTAATCAGGAGTCAGGAGTCAGAAGTCAGGAGTCAGAATAAGAAAACGGTTTGTCGTTTCGAATTATTCAATTCTAACGTCAGGCATCAGACGACCGATATGGAGGTTGAAAAATGGAAGAATTAACACCGCGCCGCATCGTTGAGGAACTTGATAAATATATAGTAGGCCAGAGGAAAGCCAAAAAGGCTGTTGCTGTGGCCCTGCGCAACCGCTACCGGCGCAAAAAATTACCAGAAGATTTTAGAGACGAAGTTATCCCAAAGAATATCTTGATGATTGGTCCGACCGGTGTTGGTAAAACTGAAATTGCCCGACGCCTGGCCAAACTGGTCAAGGCTCCTTTCGTAAAAGTGGAAGCGACTAAGTTTACCGAGGTGGGCTATGTCGGCAGGGATGTGGAGAGTATGATCAGGGACCTTGTGGAAACGGCAATTAGGATGGTCAAGCAGGATAAGTTGGCGGAAGTAGAGGATAAAGCCAAGCAGATTGCCGAAGAAAAAATAATTGAACTGCTGGCGCCGTACCCGGTGCAGGAAGCTCCTCCGCGTAATCCCCTGGAAGTACTCTTTGGCGCTGCAAAGCCTAATGAACAGAGTGACGGCAATCAGGACCAAAGGATGAAGCGGATTGATTTCGAAAGAGATATGTTAAAGGAAAAGCTGGCAAAAGGCCAACTGGAAAATGAAATTTTGGAGATTGAAGTAGAAGACAATAAACCTCCTATGGTGGAGGTGTTTACCGGCACGGGCATGGAGGAGATGGGAGTAAATATTCAGGATATGCTCGGCGGTTTTTTACCCAAAAAGAAACGCAAGCGTAAAGTAACTGTACAGGAAGCCAGAAAAATCCTGGTTCAACAGGAAGCGCAAAAATTAATTGATATGGATGAAGTTACGTCGGCGTCAATAAGACGGGCGGAAGATGACGGGATCGTCTTTCTGGATGAGATTGATAAAATAGCAGGCCGGGAAGGTTACGGGCCGGACGTGTCCAGAGGCGGTGTGCAGCGTGATATCCTGCCGATTGTCGAAGGTTCTACTGTTGTCACAAAATACGGGCCGGTAAAAACTGACCACATCCTGTTTATTGCCGCAGGCGCTTTTCATATTTCCAAACCTTCCGACTTGATCCCGGAACTTCAGGGGCGTTTTCCGATCCGTGTCGAACTCGAAAGCCTCACCTGCGAGGATTTTCAACAAATTTTGACGGAGCCCAGAAACGCTCTAATTAAGCAATATACTGAATTATTGGCCACAGAAGGAGTGTCGGTTAAATTTTCAAAAAATTCACTTGAAGAAATCGCAAAAATAGCTTATACTGTTAATGAGCAAACAGAGAACATTGGAGCCCGCCGTTTGCATACGATTTTGGAAAAACTTTTAGAGGATTTGTCTTTTGAAGCACCTGAACTCCGTGGTAAAACAATTGAAATCGATCGTGAACAAGTTGTAGAAAAATTAGAAGATGTAGTTAAAAATGAGGATTTAAGTCGGTATATTTTATAAGGGGGAAATGTCGACAAGAATGCATAACTTGCTCGAGAAGACGCGTACTATCAACAAACTACTCTTAAAGTCGGTAGGACACGCTGTGAATTTTAATATAGTGGCCAGTGTTCTTAGTGAAAATATTAATTCAAGCATCTACATCCTTGACCAGCGTGGCAAAGTGCTGGGGTATGCCTATCTCAGAGGCTGGGTTTGTGATATTATGAGGGAGATTGTCGAAGGTCACGGTGGGTTCCCCGAGGATTATAACGAGAATTTAATGAAAATTGATGAGACCCACGCTAACTTCAGCCAGGTTGGCAACGCTTGTGTATTCAGCCGGAAACCGTGCCGCTTCAATAATAAAATAACTACGATGGTGCCAATTGCCGGGCCCGGTTCCCGCCTCGGCACTTTGGTTCTGGCTAAATTCGGCGATCACTTTACGGATGAGGATCTTATTTTAGGGGAGTATGCCGCAACGGTGGTAGCTATTGAAATACTCCGGTCGCGGGCCAAAAAGATTGAAGAGGATGCCCGTAAGCGCGCCGCCGTGCAGATAGCCCTGGCTACTTTATCATATTCGGAGTTGGATGCCATCCAAAATATTTTTGAGCAACTCGGCGGTGACGAAGGCTTATTGGTAGCCAGTAAAATTGCCGACCGGGTAGGAATCACCAGGTCGGTTATCGTAAACGCCCTGCGTAAATTCGAAAGTGCTGGTGTTATAGAGTCTAAGTCGCTTGGCATGAAGGGCACCTATATCCGGGTTTTGAACGATCACTTGCTGGAGGAACTGGAAAAGCTCACTGCCGCAAAAAAATAACAGTTTCGGGTTTGCTTTCTTTATAAAATTATCCAACCCCGGCTTGCGCCGGGGTATTATTTATGGTAGAATACGGCTTAGTGTGAATTACACACGTTGCTGGATTCAGGTAAGGGTGCCCTGTGATTAGGGCCTTACCGGAGATGAAAGCAGCGGAGGAATAAAACCATTGCGGGAGGAGGTGTTAAACAAGTGGGTGTAATATCTATGAAGCAGCTACTGGAAGCAGGGGTTCACTTCGGACATCAGACCAGGCGCTGGAATCCTAAAATGGCTCCTTATATCTTTACAGACCGTAACGGCATCTATATCATAGATTTGCAAAAAACAGTCAAGAAAGTGGAAGACGCTTATAACTTTGTCAAACAGCTTGCCGCTGAGGGTGATTCTATTCTTTTTGTCGGCACGAAAAAACAGGCTCAGGAGTCGGTGCGTGAAGAAGCGGAACGGTGCGGTATGTTTTATGTGAACCAGCGCTGGCTTGGCGGTATGCTTACTAATTTTCAGACTATCAGGCGAAGAATTGACCGTCTTCATGAACTGGAAAGTAAGGAAGCTAACGGTACATTGGAAGTTCTTCCAAAGAAAGAAGTAGCTCAATTAATGCATGAAAAGGAAAAACTGCAAAAGTTTTTAGGTGGTATCAAGGATATGCGGCGGCTGCCGGGGGCGTTGTTCATCGTAGATCCCCGCAAGGAGCGTATTGCTGTTGCCGAAGCGCGCAAGCTGGGAATTCCCATTGTTGCCATTGTGGATACCAACTGTGACCCTGATGAGGTGGACTATATTATACCGGGGAACGATGATGCAATCAGGGCGGTTCGCCTCTTAACCAGTAAAATGGCGGAGGCTGTTCTCGAAGGCAAGCAAGGAGAACAACTAGCGGAATAAGTGTTTATCCAGGCGGGGGCTGTCTTTTTATTGAAACCCCTGCCTTATTTCTTCCATTTCTTGTTGATTGGCCTGGGGTAAACTTGGATATAATAATGCTAATAGTGACAATATCCATATAAAGAAAAAGTTAACAAAGGAGGATTTTGCTATGTCTGCTATATCGGCCAGTTTGGTTAAAGAACTTCGGGAGTGCACCGGAGCGGGGATGATGGACTGTAAAAAAGCTCTTAGTGAAACTAACGGTGATATTGAAAAAGCTGCTGATTTTCTTAGGGAAAAAGGATTGGCGGCGGCGGCAAAGAAAGCCGGGCGGATCGCCGCGGAGGGCCTGGTTGAATCTTACATACACGGGGCCGGACGGATTGGCGTGCTGGTTGAGGTAAATTGTGAAACCGACTTTGTGGCCAAAACTGATGAATTCAAAACCTTTGTACGGGAGATAGCCATGCAAATTGCCGCCGCTAGGCCTGAATACGTTAATAAAGAGGATGTACCGGCGGAAGTATTGGAAAAAGAGCGTTCAATACTTCGCGCCCAGGCGCTCAATGAAGGCAAGCCGGAGAAAATAGTTGACAAGATGGTGGCGGGTCGTGTAGAAAAATATTATAAAGATGTATGTTTGATGGAGCAGCCTTTTATTAAGGATACTAATATTACGGTAAAACAAATGTTAACAGAAAAAATTGCTAAAATTGGTGAAAATATTAGTATCAGGCGTTTTGTCCGCTATGAGTTGGGTGAGGGAATTCAGAAAAGGCAAAATGATCTCGCCGCTGAAGTTGAGGCGGCTACCCGTAATGCCGGCAAATAATGTAAATAAGGTTCAGGATTGTACTTATAGAATAACCCGTTAATTGGAGGTTTGCCTTGTATGGTGGCTCCGAAATACAGGCGCATTGTATTAAAGCTGAGCGGGGAAGCTCTGGCCGGCTCGTTGGGTTATGGTATTGATCCGGATGTGGTCAACACAATTGCCAGACAGGTCAAGGATGTAATGGAGTTTAGAGTGCATTTGGCGGTTGTGGTAGGGGGAGGAAATATCTGGCGTGGGATTGCCGGCAGCGCCAAGGGCATGGACCGGGCGACGGCTGATTACATGGGAATGTTGGCTACGGTAATAAATTCCCTTGCTTTACAAGACGCGCTGCAAAAACACGGGGTCGACACACGCACTCAGACTGCTATTGAAATGAGAGCGGTGGCCGAACCCTACATCAGACGCCGCGCAATCAGGCACATGGAGAAGGGCAGAGTGGTGATTTTCGCGGGTGGTACCGGCAACCCTTATTTTTCCACTGATACAACCGCGGCATTGCGGGCGGCTGAAATTGAAGCACAGGTTATTTTGATGGCAAAGCGTGTTGACGGCGTTTATGACTCTGACCCGCTGAAAAACCCGGAAGCAAAAAAATTTAAAGAGCTTACCTATATTGAAATGATCAACCGTGGCCTTGGTGTTATGGATTCTACCGCGGCTTCGCTGTGTATGGATAATAAAATACCTTTAATTGTTTTCGATCTGAATAAAGAGGGTAATATAAAAAAGGCGATCTTTGGAGAAAAAATCGGAACTTATATTGGGGGTGAGTTTAGTGGCAAAAGAGATCATTAGTGAATCCGAAAGCAATATGAAAAAAACCGTTGAGGTAGTCAAAAAGGAATTTGCATCATTACGGGCCGGGCGGGCTACGCCGGCGCTATTGGATAAGATTATGGTCAACTACTACGGTACACCGACGCCTATCAACCAACTCGCTAATATTTCAGTGCCTGAAGCCAGGCTTCTGGTAATTCAACCATGGGATAAAAGCTCTTTGCCCGAAATTGAACGTGCCATTATGAAATCCGATCTAGGTATCCCGCCTACCAGTGACGGCTCGGTAATCAGGCTCGCCATACCTCAGCTTACCCAGGAAAGACGGGCTGATTTGATGAAGGTCATCAAGAAAAAAGCTGAAGAAGGCCGGGTGGCGGTGCGAAACATTCGCCGTGATACCAATGAACAACTTAAAGCCGCGCAAAAAGAGGGCAAGTTGTCCGAAGATGAATTAAAGCGCAGCCAGGATGAAGTCCAGAAGCTTACCGACCGTTATATTAAAGAAATTGATTCGCTTTTATCGACAAAAGAACAGGAGATCATGCAGGTGTGAGATGGATAGGCACCTGGACCTCGTAGGTTTTCTTTTAGATGATGCTGTCGAACGGTGTAATGCGCTGGGATTGACTGTCGATGTTGTGATCACCCGGCCTGTTCGAGGTATATCTGGTGAAAGACTGCGTGTCGTACGATATAAATTGGTTTCAGGTAAAGTGGTATTGACTGCGGTCTTCGAATATACAAAGAAAGGAGGTAGTAGTAAGGGATGGCCTACAAGATAACTGATGAATGTGTTGCATGCGGTACATGTATGGATTCTTGCCCGAATGAAGCAATTATTGAAGGCGACGATGCTTATAAAATTGATCTTGATAAGTGTGAGAATTGCGGTGTCTGCATAGATTCCTGTCCTACGGGAGCCATTATTGAAGAATAGCGGACTGACCCCCTCACCTATACGAGGGGGTTGTTTATATGGTAAAATATGTACTATCGGCGATCCCGGGAGGCTGTCATGCTATGCTCAACAGAATTATCAACTTCTGGCGTAAAAAAAAGTCTGATGAACCAGGGCCGGGAGTTCAGGAACTGCTAAAAATGATCGATAAACAAAGGTTACCCAGGCATATTGCCATTATTATGGATGGCAACGGCCGCTGGGCGCAAAGGCAAGGGCTGCCGCGAGCCTTCGGTCACAGGGCTGGCGTGGAGTCCCTCAGGGATATCGTCAGACTGTGCTGTGAGTTGGAAATTCAGATATTGACGGTATACGCCTTTTCCACTGAAAACTGGAAGAGACCCCGTGAGGAAGTAATTATTTTAATGGATCTGCTGGTGGAATATATCAATAAGGAAATCCGGGAACTAAACGAGAACGGAGTGCGCATTAACCCGATCGGCAGGCTGGATGAATTGCCGCAGCCGGCCAGGGATGCCTTGGTTACGGCTGTTGAGTTAACCCGTGAGAATAACCGGCTGATTTTTAACGTGGCATTGAACTATGGGGGGCGCACAGAAATAATTGACGCAATCCGGGCTATCGCTACCGATATTGAAGCGGGTTGTTACAAGGCCAGTCAGATTGATGCTGATTTAGTCTCGGGCTATTTGTATACAGCCGGCCAGCCCGAACCGGATCTATTAATCCGGCCTTCCGGTGATTACCGGATAAGCAATTTTTTACTATGGCAGTTGGCTTATACCGAATTTTGGTTTACTTCCACGCTTTGGCCTGACTTCCGGCGCTATCATTTACTGCGTGCCCTGCTTGATTACCAGCAGCGGGAGCGCCGTTTCGGCGGGTTGAAATCGTAGGGATATGAGGAAGATAGACAACCTGACAGGTTGGTGAAGACGTGCTATCACAAAGAGTTTTAAGCGCCTTGGTGGGTGCGCCCTTGATTGTCCTGGCTGTGTGGCATGCAGGCATACCGCTGTTGCTGTTAACCGGGTTGATCGTTTTTCTGGGGTTGAAAGAAATGACGGAGATGCTGTCCAGGTTGGGGATCAGACCGTCACTCTGGTTAGCCCAGGCTGGAGGGTTAATTTTAATCGGCGGCGCATATCTTTATCATGACGGCTATCCGGGTCCTACCATTACTGTAATATTATTTCTGCAGCTTATCGCGACAGTGGCATTCTACCCGCGTTATTCACTGTTGGACATTGCGGGTACTCTAATGGGAACGCTTTATGTAGGACTGATGTGTTACTTTTACCTTTTAAGAACCCTTCCCGACGGGTGGATTTGGCTTATTTTTATGTTTGCCGGTACTTGGGCCAGCGATACTCTAGCATTTTTTGTAGGGAAAGCTTTCGGCAGAAAACGAATCGCTCCGGTGATAAGCCCTAAAAAAACTCTGGAAGGAGCCGCCGGTGGTCTTTTAGGAAGTATCATTATTGCTTATTTATTTGCAATTATTTATCCGTTTTTACCTTTACCCAAGCTGTTATTGTTAGGTTTTATGCTGGGAATTGCCGCCGGTGTGGGCGATTTGCTTGAGTCAGCCTTTAAAAGGCAGGCAGGGCTTAAAGACTCCAGTGCATTGATTCCGGGGCACGGCGGCATACTTGACCGTTTTGACAGTGCCCTGTTTACTGCTCCTCTTGTGTATTATTACGTACGGGTCTTTATTATTGGTTAAGGTGGGCCTATAAATGCCTAAAAAATTCATTGTACTAATCTATGCCGTTATAGCTGTTTTGATTGTTTTGGTTGCGATAAAGTACATATTGCCGATCATGGTGCCGTTTATTGTGGCTCTAGTTTTTAGTATTGTCATGGAGCCGTTAATCAGAGTTTTACAGCACAGGGGGAGGCTGCCGCGAGGCGTCTCCACCATGATTGCCATGATCATTGTATTCGGAGGAATTGGCGTCATCTCTACCGTTGTGATATTAAAGCTAGTCGCGGAGTTGGTCCATCTTTCAGTTTCGCTGCCCGGACTAGCCATGGAATTAGGGGCTTACTTTCAGGACCTAATTGATAAAGCAACGGCTTTCTATATAAATCTTCCACTGTATGTTACTACTTCACTGGAGCAGAATATAACCAGACTGACTGCAAACCTACAGGGTTTAATCAGTAGGTCTGTCAATTCAATACTTCAGTTTATTTCATTGGTGCCCGGTACTCTTGCTGTTTTAGTGGTAAGCGGGCTGGCCACTTATTTTTTAGCCCGGGACCGTTATTTGATTGCTAATCTATTGCTGCGTTTTATTCCGGAATCGTCTAGAGAAAAGGTTGTTAAAGTAATGAGTGAAATATCCGCGGCTTTTGTGGGTTACATACGTGCTCAAGCCATACTTATATTTATAACCACCATAATCAGCATTACAGGTTTATATTTAATCGGTGCCAAATACGCCCTGACCATGGGGCTTATAATAGGTTTTTTCGATCTCATACCTGTTCTCGGGCCGGCGACTGTTTACCTGCCTTGGTTAGCCTGGTCCTTCGCCACCGGCGCTACCGGTTTCGGAATCAAGCTTGCGGTTTTATACGTGTTAATATTTGTGGCGAGACAGATTTTTGAAACCAAGATAGTGTCGGTAAATCTTGGTTTGCACCCTTTAGCAACTTTAGTGGCAATGTATGCCGGATTAAAGGTGATGGGTTTTTGGGGTTTAATCCTGGGCCCGATTTTGCTGATAGCCGTGCAGGCGGCGCTTAAAGCCGGTGTTCTGGATATTAAAATGAAATAGAAGTCAGGAGTCGGAAGTCAGAAGTCGGAATAAAAGAATAGTTTATCGTTTCGAAGTAATTTAAATTCTGACTACTGACTCCTGCCCTGAAAATAAGTCCTTACCATTTTCATCCATCTGATGGTGAAGCGAAGCTTCATGGGTGTCTGAATTCTGAATACCTGAATATTATTATTGGAGTTTGGTATGAAAAGAGTTGTTATACTAGGTAGTACCGGGTCAATTGGCCGGCAGGCGCTTGACGTCGTCCGTAAGCTTCCCGGCAAGTTTAAGGTGGTGGGCCTGGCGGCGGGGAAAAACTGGCAGCTGTTAGCCCGGCAGGTCAGGGAGTTCCGGCCGGATGCCGCTGTATTGGAAGGAAAACAAGAACTTAATAATTTGCGTAGTGAGCTTGGTTATGACGGAACCCCGGATTTGGCCTGGGGAAGGTCGGGGCTGGAAAACCTGGCCATGCTGCCGCAGGCTGACATTGTCCTGGTCGCGGTTGCCGGGGCGCTTGGTATATACCCGACTATTGCCGCGATTAACGCCGGCAAGGATGTTGCACTGGCAAACAAGGAAACTCTGGTGGCCGCCGGACACCTGATTATGGAGTTGGTTGCGCGGAAGAAGACCGCGCTCCTGCCGGTTGACAGCGAACATTCGGCGATTTGGCAGTGCCTTAACGGCCAGGAGAGAAGAGCCGTTGAAAAAGTTATCCTAACAGCTTCGGGAGGGCCGTTTCTGAATTTTAGTGAAGAGGAAATGGAAACCGTAACTGTAGATATGGCGCTTGCTCATCCAAACTGGCAAATGGGCGACAAGATTACTATAGATTCAGCCACTTTAATGAACAAAGGGCTTGAAATTATTGAGGCAAAATGGTTATTCGGGGTAAACTACGCACAAATAGAAGTTGTTATTCATCCGCAGAGTATTATTCATTCAGCAGTTGAGTTTTGGGACGGATCGATCATAGCCCAGATGGGGTCGCCGGATATGCGGCTGCCAATTCAGTACGCCCTTACCTATCCGGAACGAATGCCCGGCTGTTGTCAGAGGCTGAAATTGACCAGTTTGCAGGGATTGACTTTTGAAGCGCCGGATACGGACAGGTTTCCATCACTAAAGCTTGCTTTTGAGGCCGGCAAGACCGGTGGGACTATGCCCGCGGTGCTCAATGCAGCCAACGAAGTGGCTGTCGATTCTTTTTTGCAGGGAAGGATTCCTTTTCGGGCGATTCCCTTTATTGTCGGCAAAGTAATGGATAAGCATCTGACAGTCACGCAGCCCGGACTGGAAGAAATCATGGAAGCTGATTGTTGGGCCAGGAAAACTGGGACAGCTATGATTAAAACCTTCTGAATAAATTTTAATGCCGTTAACAGCGTCCAATAACCAGGTGGGGTGGTGTGTCTGGTGTTGACATTAATTGCTTCGGTATTTGTGTTTGGCATGCTGGTTATTTTCCACGAGTTGGGCCATTTTAGTGTCGCCAAGCTCGTCGGGATAAAGGTGCATGAATTCAGTGTGGGTTTCGGGCCGAAGTTGTTCGGCATTCCGAAAGGGGAAACTTCCTACAACTTACGTTTTTTGCCCCTGGGTGGTTTTGTGCGCATGGCCGGGATGGACCCGAATGAGGAAAAAGATTTTGACGATGAGCGCGGTTTTAATAAAAAAACTGTGGGACAACGTGTCGCTGTAATCTTTGCCGGGCCGCTGATGAATTTTTTGCTGGCTGTGGTCTTGTTTATATTAGTATTCATGCTGCAGGGCATACCTGTTGCGACAAACGAAATCAAGGAAGTCGTACCCGGTTACCCGGCGGAAAAAGCGGGTATTGTCGCGGGAGATAAGATAGTAGCTGTAAATGGACAGTACTTGGGTGATTGGGAAAAATTTGTCGCCTGGATTAGCGAAAACCCGGAAGAGAAAATAACCGTTACTGTATTACGGGGCGGTATTGAAAAAAGCTTTGATATTAAGACTATTAAAGATGAAAACGGCCGGGGAAAGATTGGCGTTGTATCAATGCCGGGCTACCAAAAATTAGGATTGGTACCGGCAGTTGCCATGGGATTTGAATGGACCGGCAGGATTACGTTTACTATTCTCGACTTTATCTCGAAAATGATTTTCGGGCAGGCGCCGGCAGAAATCGGCGGCCCGGTGCGGGTGGTCAATGAAATCGGTAAGGCTGCTCAGGTCGGTTTTTTCTTCCTTCTTCAACTGTCAGCTTTTTTAAGCATTAACCTGGGATTATTTAACCTGTTTCCGATCCCGGCACTGGACGGCAGCCGGATTTTGTTCCTGGCCTGGGAAAAGATTGGCGGCCGGCCAATAGACCCGGCAAAAGAAAATTTTATTCACATGATCGGTTTCGGGCTGCTGCTGCTGTTGATGGTAATTATTACTTATAACGATATTCTCCAAATATACGTATTTAGTCAGGTTCCGGAGCAGCAATGATGAAGAGAAGACAGACAAAGCCTGTTTATATCGGCAAGGTACGGGTAGGCGGCGGGGCGCCGGTGAGTGTGCAGTCTATGACTAACACCGACACCAGGAATATTACCGCCACCATTTCTCAAATCAATGAACTGGCCGCCTGCGGTTGCGAAATTATCCGGGTAGCTGTGCCTGACCGGGAGGCGGCGGAAGCGTTACCTTTCATTCTAAAAGGGATTGACATACCGCTGATTGCCGACATCCACTTTGATTACCGGCTGGCGCTGGCAGCAATCAGAGCGGGTGTCGACGGGCTCAGGATAAATCCCGGCAATATCGGCGGGCGTGAGAGGGTTAAGGAAGTGGTGGCGGCAGCCCAAGATCGTGAACTGCCAATCCGGATTGGTGTTAACGCCGGATCGCTGGAAAAGGACCTGCTTGAGCGAGACGGCAGGGTAACAGCGGCGGCAATGGTGGAAAGCGCCATGCGCCATATAAGCATGCTTGAAGAGTTTAATTTTACCAGCATCAAGGTGTCTTTGAAAGCTTCCGATATTCCTTTGATGCTGGAAGCATACCGCCTTTTGGCGGGTTTAACGGATTATCCCTTTCACATCGGGGTGACCGAGGCCGGTACCGTCCGTTACGGGACAATAAAGTCCGCTGTAGGGATCGGTATATTGTTAAATGAAGGAATCGGCGATACAATTAGAGTGTCCTTGACCGGGGATCCCCGGCACGAAGTAAGGGTTGGTTATGATATACTTAAATCACTGGGGATCCGCAGGAGGGGTGCGGAGATTATTTCCTGCCCGACCTGCGGTCGAACGCAAATCGACTTGGTTAAGATCGCCGGGGAAGTGGAGGAAAAACTTCAGTACCTGGACAAGCCGATAAAAGTGGCCGTGATGGGCTGCGTGGTTAACGGCCCGGGCGAGGCCAGGGAGGCTGATATCGGCATTGCCGGCGGCAAAGGGGCGGGGATTATTTTTCGTAAAGGTAAGGTCATCAAGAAGGTAGTGGAGGAAAAGCTTGTTGAAGAATTGCTGAAAGAGATAGAATTGCTGTAACTGCTCAAGAGTCAGGAGTCATTGGTCAGAAGTCAGGAGTCAGAATGAGAGATGGTTGTTGTCTTTAAATATTCTGATTCTGACTACTGAATTCTGACTACTTGAAAGAAAATACTGTCTGGGGGAGTTTCATGCGAGCGACGGAACTATTTGCGCCTACATTAAGAGAAGTGCCTGCCGAAGCGGAAGTAGTCAGCCATCAGCTTTTGTTGCGGGCCGGTTTTATCCGCCGGGAGGCGGCAGGGGTATACACCTACCTGCCTTTAGCCCTTCGTGTTTTGAAGAAGATTAATCAAATCATCCGGGAGGAAATGGATCGCCAGGGCGGGCAGGAACTGCAAATGCCGATTATCCAGTCTGCTGAACTATGGCAGGAGTCCGGCCGGTGGGACGTGTACGGACCCGAACTCTTCCGTTTGAAAGACCGGCATGACCGGGATTTTGCCCTGGGACCCACCCATGAAGAGATAATTACCGCGCTGGTGCGGGGTGAGATAAACTCGTACAAGCAACTTCCACTATTGCTATACCAAATACAAAATAAATACCGGGATGAGCGGCGGCCGCGTTTCGGCTTGCTGCGCGGCCGGGAATTTATCATGAAAGATCTTTATTCTTTCGACCGGGACGATGATGGTTTGCAGGTGAGTTATCAAAAAATGCACGACGCCTATACTCAAATATTCCGGCGGTGCGGGCTGCGCTTCAGGCCGGTGGAAGCTGATTCCGGCGCTATTGGGGGCAGTGATACCCATGAATTTATGGTGCTGGCCGATTCCGGGGAAGCCACCATATTGTTCTGCGAGAAGGAAGCATGCGGGTACGCCGCCAATGTGGAAAAGGCCGCGCAGCCAGATGTGACGGTAAAACCCTGCGAGGACTTAAAACAGCTTGCCGAGGTGCCGACTCCCGGCGCTCACACGGTGGAAGAGGTTGCTGATTTTTTAAATGTGCCGCCGCAAAAGATAATAAAAACTCTTCTGTATGAAACGGAAAAAGAAGTTGTCGCGGTACTGGTCAGAGGTGACCGGGACGTCAACGAGATTAAGCTGTCGAACGCTCTGAACTGCCTGCATTTGAAGCTGGCCGGAGCAGATACAGTACGGAATATAACCGGTGCGCGGGTCGGATTCGCCGGGCCGGTTAATCTAAAAGGTGTAAAAATAATCGCGGATTTGGAAGTCTCCGCGTTGACCGACGCCGTTTCCGGCGCTAATAAGGATGACACTCATTTGATCAATGTTAACCCGGTCCGTGATTTTACCATTGATATCATCACTGATATCCGGCTGGTGCGGGCCGGTGAGCCGTGCCCGCGGTGCGGTTCGGTGTTAAAAGAGGCAAAAGGGATCGAAGTCGGCCAGATTTTTAAACTGGGGGACAAGTACAGCAAGGTTTTGGGGGCCTCTTACCTTGACGAGGGCGGCCAAAAAAGGGCGATTATAATGGGTTGCTACGGTATTGGGGTTACCAGGACGATGGCTGCCGCTATTGAGCAGAACCACGACAAAGACGGGATTATCTGGCCGGTTGCGATAGCGCCGTTTCATGCTGTGGTTGTGCCGGTAAGCGTCAAGGACGAAAAACAGGCGGCCATGGCGGAAGAAGTATATGACCGGCTGGTTAAGGCGGGGATTGAAACAGTGATTGACGACCGGCCGGAACGTGCCGGGGTCAAATTCAAGGACGCTGACCTGATCGGCTACCCCCTGCGGATTACCGTTGGAGCGAAAGCTGTGACGAATGAGCAGGTCGAGATCCGGGTGCGCAAAACCGGTGAAACGGTAATGGTTCCTGTTGATAGGGTAGAAAGCTCAGTGCAAGAGTTGTTGGGTAAACTGTAATATGTTAAATAAAATATTGATTTTTTCGGTTACAGTCGGTACCGGGCATGTGCGCGCGGCTGAAGCTCTAAAAAAGGCGGCCGGTTATCTTTATCCGGAAGCAGAGGTATCTATACTGGATACCTTTCGCTATGCCAGCCCTTTTCTGGAAAAAGTCGTTTTAGGCACGTATATGGAAATCTTGAAAATGAGCCCGGTAGTTTACGGTTTCTTATACCGCCAGGCAGAGAATGGCCAGCCTTTATCAGGACGCGGCAAGCTTGAATTCAACCGGATTTTGAACCTGTTGGCGGCGCCCAGACTGGTGAAATATATTAAAGATTTTCAACCGGAAGTTATTGTTTGTACGCATCCTTTCCCGGTGGGCATAATGTCATACATGAAAAAGAAAGGAATTTTTACGGGGCCGGTTTTTGCAACTATTACGGATTTCACAATACACTCTTATTGGATTTTCCCGGGGGTGGATTTTTACCTGATTGGCGCGGAGCAATTGCTGCCGGAGTGCTTAGGTTTTGGGATTAAACCGGAGAATGTGCGGGCCACCGGGATACCGATTGATCCGGCCTTTGGCGGGCATTACGACAAGAAGGAATTGAGAGACAGGCTTGGGTTGAATCCCGGCCTCCCGGCAATATTAATCATGGGGGGGGGACTGGGGATGGGACGACTGGAAGCTGCAGTCAAAATATTAGGAAATTCAACTATTAATTGCCAGTTGATGGTTGTTACCGGTTCGAATACAATTCTTAAAGAAAAGCTGGTAAAAATCACACCTGATCTTTCATGCGAAGTAAAAGTATACGGCTATGTAAACAATATCCACGAACTGATGGCCGCGGCGGATTTAATGGTAGGAAAGCCGGGAGGCTTGTCCTGCGCGGAGGCCATGGCGACAGGCCTGCCTGTATTTATTATCGACCCGCTGCCGGGACAGGAAGAAAGAAATGCGCAATTCCTGACCGGTTTGGGTGCCGGTGTAAGGGTTGATGAGCGGGATTTGGCCGGACAGGTTGAGGCGTACCTGGCAGATGCCGGCCGCTTGGAAGTGATGACCCGCGCCGCCGCCGCGCTGGGCAGGCCTGAGGCGGCATGCGACGCCGTTAATCTTATGGCGGAAGCTGCTGCAAGAGCAAGCAGTTTGGTAAGATAACTCTTGTCAACAAATGTCTTTTATGATATAGTAATAGTAGTTTGTGAGCAAGGCAGAGATTTCGTTTGCAAAGAGTGGGTAACGCCCACTCTTTCGTCTTATCAAGCAGACCAAGGGTTAGTAATTATTCGGGAGTCAGGAGTCGGAAGTCAGGAGTCAGAATAAGAGAAAAATTTATCGTTCTCTCGAAGTATTCTGAATACTGACTCCTGAATTCTGAATACCTGAATAAAGTGCAAAGATAATTAGGTATAATTTAGGGGGGTTCCTGGTGGCGAGTCATCAAGTGGTGGAAATAGTCCGGCAGATAGCTTTACCAGTTGTTCAGGAAGCCGGGATGGAACTGGTGGATGTCGAGTTTTTAAAAGAGGGCGGCCATTGGTACCTGCGGATTTTTATTGACAAACCGGAGGGTATTGACCACGAAGATTGCCGTTTTGTTTCAGAGAGAATCGACAGGTTGCTTGATGAAAAGGACCCGATACCACATTCCTATACGTTGGAAGTGTCTTCACCTGGTATAGAAAGACCTATAAAGAAATTAGAAGATTATAACCGGTTTATGGGTAAATTGGCTGTTATTACCACTTTCGCCCCGGTTAACGGCCGGAAAAAATTCAGCGGCCGCCTTTTGGGTACACGCATGGGTGATGTGGCAATTGACATAGATGGTGCGGAATTTATCATTCCTTTGGAACAGATAGCATCGGCGCGGCTGGCAGGGGTACTTTAATTGTACGGGGAGGAAGTAGAATGAATATAGAATTCTTGGAGGCCCTGAAAGACTTGGAAAAGGAGAAGGGTATAGCTGTAGATATCTTGCTGGAAGCTATCGAAGCAGCTCTGCTTTCCGCCTACAAGCGGAATTTCGGGTCTCTGCAAAATGCCCGGATCCATATTGAGCGTGAGACCGGGGATTTTAAGGTTTATACCCAACGCTCAGTAATGGAACGGGTGGAAGATCCGAATTTGGAAATTACATTAGAAGAAGCGAAAAGAATAAACCCTAATTATGAGATAGGCGATATAGTAGAAACTGAAGTTACCCCGAGAAATTTTGGCCGTATTGCCGCGCAAACGGCGAAGCAGGTAGTTGTTCAGCGAATCCGCGAGGCGGAAAGGAATATTATTTTTGAAGAGTTCGTAAATCGTGAGGGTGATATAGTCACAGGCACCGTTCAGCGGTTTGAACAGAAAAACGTATTAATTGAATTGGGTAAAACGGAAGCGATATTAATGCCTTTAGAACAAATGCAGGGTGAAGAATACCGGCAAGGCGAAAGAATTAAGGTATATATCGTCGAGGTTAGAAAAACAACCAAAGGTCCTCAAATCATGGTTTCACGCACCCACCCGGGTCTGTTGAAACGCCTTTTCGAATTGGAGGTTCCTGAACTGCATGAAGGTATTGTTGAACTAAAGGCTATAGCGCGTGAAGCGGGAGCCCGCTCAAAAATAGCAGTATATTCCAAAGATGAAAATGTCGACCCTGTAGGCGCCTGCGTAGGTCCAAAAGGGATGAGGGTGCAGAACATTGTCAATGAACTAAACGGCGAAAAGGTTGATATTATTAAATGGAATCCCGACCCGTCCAAATTTGTCGCCAGTTCCTTAAGTCCGGCAAAAGTGATGGCTGTTGAAATTTGGGAGGAGGAAAAAGTCGCCAGAGTGATTGTGCCGGATTACCAACTTTCTCTGGCAATCGGCAAGGAAGGACAGAATGCGCGTCTGGCCGCGAAACTGACCGGTTGGAAGATAGATATAAAGAGCGAGTCGCAAATGCAGGAAATATATGCTGAAGAACGCGGTGAAGTTTACGAAAGTGTGGATGAATAGGATGGATGGGAGGTAGGGCAGGTGCCGAGAGTAAAAAAGATTCCCCAGAGGATGTGTGTCGGTTGCCGGGAAATGAAGCCAAAAAGACAGTTAATCCGGGTAGTGCGCACACCCGATGAAACCATTGAGATAGACCCCACCGGAAAACGTGCCGGGCGTGGCGCGTATATTTGCCCGGGAGAAGAATGTTTTAAAAAAGCTCTAAAAGGGAAAAGACTGGAGAATGCTCTTAAAAGCCCGATATCCTCTGAAATTATTGACGCGTTGGAAAAGGAGTTAGTGAAGTAAGCGGCGGTAGCTTTCATGACGCGTATCCGGTCCGGAAAACTTTTGGGACTTGTGAAAGGGGAGATGCTGACCGTACAGGATTTAAAACATGGAGGTGATTATATGGTAAAAAAACGGGTACATGAAATCGCAAAGGAACTTAATATAGAAAGCAAGGAAATAATAAATAAGTTGGGTGATATGGGGATAAATGTTAAATCCCATATGAGCTCGCTGGAGGACAGTGAGGTTAAACGTTTGATGGAGTTATATAAAAAAGAAACTCCCCGGTCCGGGAAACCGGTCCGTGAAACAGTGCCCACTGCGCCTCAGGAACAAAGTGAGGAAAAAAAGAATGAGTCTCTAGCGGCAGAACTTAGAAAGCCTCGAAAACCTGAGGGGCGGCAGGGCGAGCAGCGGAAAGGCGGCAAGAGTCCTGAAGCGAGTTATTACCGTGGCCCCGGCTTGGTTGACCGTGTGCCTTCACGTCCGCCGGACAGGCGTTTTGAGGAAAAACCGGTGCAGGGAGATAAACCTCTTGCTAAGATAGAGGGGCAGGCAAAAAGCGACCAGGGTGCGGCAAAGAGCAAAAAAGATGAAAGGCCTAGAGAACGTCAAGCATTGGAAAGGCCGCGGAATCAGCCGCAGGGCGGCAGACCCGCGGACAGCGGGCGTAAGCAAGCGCATTCACAACAGGAAAGATCTTTGCAAGAACGAAGGCAGCACGGACGTCCGCAGCAAGAAAGCGAGCGTTTAAGCAGACAGCAACAAAACCGGCCTGCTCAAGGTAAGGGTCCCGCCCAGCGTTACGACCGCAATAATAGAGGGCCGGGCCGGCCCGTTGACAATAGGCAGCCGGGAGTACCCAGACCGGGTGGTGAAACGAATGCGCCGGGTGCCGGACCACAACGCTGGGGGGATCACGGTGCGAGGCCGGGCAGCCAACCGGGTACAAGGCCAAAACCGGTTGACCGGCTTGTTCAAACCGTCCAGGACGTAAAGTTTAAACCGGATTTTTTAACAATGAAGCCGCAGGGGCGGTTTGGTGATAAAGGACGCTCTAATCCTGACAAGCTAAAATCTCAAGATAAACCAAAACAGCAAGCCGGCCGGCATATGAATAAAGGACGTTTCGATAAACGTGCCATTGCCGCTGAAACTGCTGAGGAAAAAATGCGTTCAAGGGTCAGTGCAGGCGGGGCGCGTAAAAAAGGAACCGCTAAAACCCAGGAAAATCACCAAGCCAGGCCGGTTCAGCCGGTAGAGAAAAAACCTGTGGTAATAGGTGAATCAATAACAGTACAGGAATTGGCCTTAAAGATGCATAAAAGCCCGGCCGAACTGATCAAAAAATTAATGCAGCTTGGTGTACTGGCGACAATAAATCAGGAGATTGACAGCGATACCGCGAGCTTGCTTGCTGTGGAATTTGGTTATGAGGTTGAGGTTAAACTTCCGGTTGACCTGGAAGCGATGCTGATGCAGGAACCGGAGGAGGATCCCAGTCTGCTGGTGCAAAGGCCTTGTATTGTCACTGTAATGGGCCACGTCGACCACGGTAAGACTTCGCTGTTAGACGCCATCAGACAGACCAATGTGACTGCCACTGAGGCGGGCGGGATTACTCAGCATATTGGGGCCTATCAGGTCGAGCATGGTGGAAAGAAAATTACCTTTGTCGATACTCCGGGACATGAAGCTTTTACGGCCATGCGTGCGCGCGGCGCACAGGTTACCGATATCGCCATCCTGGTGGTTGCGGCTGAAGACGGGGTGATGCCGCAAACCGTTGAGGCGATAAACCATGCCAAAGAGGCGGGAGTGCCGATTATTGTAGCTATTAACAAGATGGATAAACCCGGTGCCAACCCTGAACGGGTGAAGCAGGAACTCACGGAACACGGATTAATAGCCGAGGAGTGGGGGGGGGATACTATCTGTGTTAATGTTTCAGCCTTAAAACACGAAGGGTTGAAAGACCTTTTAGAAATGATCCTGCTGGTGGCTGAAATAAAAGAATTAAAAGCTAATCCGGAACGGCCGGCCAGGGGGACCGTGATCGAAGCGGAACTTGACAAGGGTCGCGGTCCGGTAGCTACTGTCCTTGTGCAAAACGGTACCTTGAAGATCGGCGACAACATTATAGCCGGTTCTGTTTTCGGGCGAGTACGAGCCATGATTGATGACAAAGGGCGCCGGGTTAAAAAAGCCGGGCCTTCCACACCTGTTGAAGTACTGGGCTTTTCAGAAACACCGATGGCAGGCGATGTATTTGTTGTCGTACAGGATGAAAAACTGGCGAGAAGTATAGTTTCACGCAGACAGATAAAGAAACGGGAAGAAGAGCTGAAAACTACTACCAGAGTGTCCCTGGACGATTTGTTTAAACGTATCCAGGAAGGCCAGATCAAAGAACTCAGTATTATTGTTAAGGCTGACGTACAAGGTTCGGTTGAAGCTTTGCGCCAGGCGCTGGAGCGGCTGAATACCGGAGAGGTAAAGGTTAACATTATCCATGGCGGTGTAGGTGCCATTACCGAAACAGATATCATGCTGGCTTCGGCATCTAACGCCATTATTCTAGGCTTTAACGTACGCCCGGATGTGAATGCGAGAAAAGCGGCGGAAAATGAGAAGGTTGATGTACGGCTGTACAGAGTAATCTATGAGGCTATTGAAGACGTTCGAGCGGCCATGAATGGCCTGTTGGAGCCGGAATATAAAGAAGTAGCCCTGGGCAGGGCGGAAGTAAGGAAGATTTTCCGGGCCTCAAAAATAGGTACTATTGCAGGATGCTACGTTTTGGAAGGGAAAATTGAAAGGGATGCCGGCGTCAGGCTGGTGCGTGACGGTGTAGTAATTCATGAAGGGAAATTAAATTCCTTAAAGCGGTTTAAAGATGATGTAAAAGAAGTGTTGCAAGGGTACGAATGTGGCCTTGCTTTTGAGAAATTCAATGAGATCCAAGAGGGAGACGTTGTTGAGGCATTTACCGTTGAAGCTGTTAAAAGGGAACTTGCCTGATATTACTAACCTCTTATGGGAGGTGTTTGGCGATGTCTTTCCGTGCTGAACGGTTGGCGGAAGCCATAAAAAAGGAAGTATCTGAGTTGATGAGAGACGAGTTGAAAGACCCGAGAATAGGTTTTGTCAGTATAACTGCGGTTAAGGTCTCAAAGGATTTACGCTATGCCGACATTTTTGCCAGCGTTTATGGAGAACCCGCCGATCAAAAGGCGTCTATCGAAGCACTTTCGAAAGCGCAGGGATTTATCAGGAGTGAACTGGGCAGGCGAATCCGGCTCCGTTACACTCCGGAAATAACTTTTAAACTAGATCAATCAATTGACCACGGTACGCGAATAATTAAGCTTATGGAAGAAGTCCGGGCGAAGGGTGGCGCTTCTGATGAATAATCTTGAAGTGATTGCCCGTGCTATCAGCAATGTCAAGCACGCGTTGATATGCGGCCATATCATGCCTGACGGTGACTGCCTTGGATCGGTACTGGCTTTAGCGCTGATCTTGAAACAGCTTGGCAAACAAGCAACCATGGCCGGTCCCGATCCTGTACCTCAAATATATAAGTTTTTACCAGGCATAGAGGACTACCGGGTAGGCAGCCCTCCGGAAGGCAAGTACGACACGCTTATTGTCCTGGATTGTCCCGTGCCGGAAAGATTGGGCAATGGCTACAGGGATTTGCCCTTCCGTAATTTGTCTGTCATTAATATTGATCATCATGCCAGCACAAATCCTTTCGGGACATACAGGTATGTTGACCCGGGGGCGGCAGCGGTCGGAGAAATCATATTTGACTTGTTAAATTTGATGCAGGTCAATATACCTTTGGATGTTGCAATTTGTTTATATACGGCGATAGTAACCGATACCGGTTCTTTTCAATATGAGAGTACCACACCTGAAACTCATAGACGAGTGGCCCGTTTGCTTGAAATCGGCGTACCCGTTTCCAGGATTAATGTTCTTCTTTATGAAGAAAAACCAAAGGCTGCGCAACTTTTGTTAAGCGCGGCGTTAAAAACTCTCTCATTTAGCTATTGCGGCAAAGTGGCCTGGATGATTGTCACCCGCGATATGCTTCGGGAGACCGGGGCAAAGGATGAGCATACAGAGGGAATTGTGAACTATGCCCGATCAATAAAAGGTGTTGAAGTAGGACTGCTTTTTCACGAGTTGCCGGACGGCAGATATAAAATTAGTTTTCGTTCAAAAGAAGCTGTGGATGTTAACCGGCTGGCCGTTTTTTTTGGTGGAGGTGGACATTCCCGCGCTGCCGGTTGTGAAGTTATGGGAAAATTAAATAAAATAGAAAAAGAGGTGGTTGCGGCGGCAGTTTGTGCAGCCGGAGGAGCGGGATTATGAATGGAATCATTAATGTGCTGAAACCTCCCGGGATGACCTCCCACGATGTTGTTGATTTTATCCGCCGCACATTTAATATAAATAAAGTAGGACATACCGGAACATTGGACCCTGGAGCGGCCGGTGTGCTGGTTGTTTGTCTGGGCCGGTCCACCCGCGTAGCCCGGTTCATCACCGGTGAAGATAAGGAATACCGTGCGGAAATAACTTTTGGGGTCGTTACTTCTACAGGTGACTCCTTTGGTGAAGTTATAGACGAGCGGGATGCCTCATACCTGACCGCGGAAGCCGTCCGGGCCTCTCTACCGGTTTTTACCGGGGAAATTAACCAGGTGCCGCCGATGGTATCCGCTTTAAAATGGCGTGGAAAGAAGCTTTACGAATTGGCCAGGACGGGTTTGGTTGTCGAACGGCGGGCGCGGACAGTCACCGTAAATAACCTGGAGTATATAGACGGCGCCGGCTGGGGTGGTCCAAAACCGGTGGCGATTGTGCACTTAACCTGCTCCAAGGGAACGTATGTCCGGACACTGTGCGAGGACATCGGCTACTACCTTGGAAGTGGTGCCCACATGTCGTTTCTGGTGAGAACAAGAGTAGGCATTTTTCACATCAAGGATTCATGTACGCTAGAAGATATCCAGTCAGTTGCTACCGGTGGAAGACATGACACAAATGTTTCTGATATAATTATTCCTGTTGAAAATGCTCTTTACGGACTGCCGGCGGTTAGGGTTAAAAACGCTGCGGTTCCGGCGGTTCGTTCGGGTGCGAAGCTTTTTTTACCGGGTGTGGCTGAAATGCCTGACGGGTTGGCAAAGGGTGTTCTTGTTCGCCTGCAAGGTCCGGAGGGATTGTTAGCGGTAGCTGAAACCAGACTTGATCCGGAAGACCCAAGCAGGTTTATTTTTAAACCTGTTAGTATGCTGGTATAGTTATGTTGAAGAAAGCAATAGTTGCCGGGGCTGCTGTCGGCAATAATAATGCAGCTAGAATAATAACTAATAAAATGAAACGGTTCAGTTCAGGCAGGAGGTAGTTTAATTGTACATTTACCGCTATTGGCAAGGGCTAAAGTATAAACACAAAAAGCTGGTAGTCGGTCTGGGGAACTTCGACGGTGTGCATGTCGGTCACCAAAGACTGATTTCCGAGGTAGTGATTCTGGCAAAAGAAATTGGCGGTACACCGGCTGTATTTACTTTTCATCCTCATCCCCTGGCTGTCCTGTACCCGGATAATTGTCCGCCGCTTCTGTTATCTCAGGAAGCGAAACAAAAATTTATGGCCAAACTGAATGTGGAAGTACTGTTAATGGTACCTTTCGATATTGAGTTTGCCAGACTTTCACCTGAAGATTTTATTAAGACCGTTCTTTATGAAGAATTAGGCGCCAGAGGGATTATTGTCGGTTATAATTATACATTCGGCCACTTTGGGCGGGGTACGCCGGTTTTGCTTGAAGAGCAAGCTTCAAAATATAACTACCAGTTACGTGTGGTCCCGCCGGTAATGGTTGAAGGTCAAGTGGTTAGCAGTTCCTTAATCAGGAATTTGCTAATGAAAGGACAGGTGGCTGAGGCGGCAAAGTTTCTCGGGTATTACCCGTTTATCGAGGGACAGGTTGTAGTAGGGGAAAGGCGTGGAGGCTCTCTTGGATTTCCCACCGCCAACCTGGATATAGAGCAGACAATACTGGTTCCCGCGAATGGTGTTTATTCAGTTAAAGTTTATGTAGACGGTGAAACCTACCTTGGAGTGGCGAACATCGGTATCAAGCCGACATTTCAGGGTAAAATAAGGAACGTTGAAGTACACCTGCTGGATTTTTACCAGGACCTTTACGGGAAAAATATAAAAGTAAAATTTACACGGCGGATAAGAGAAGAAAAAAGATTTATGACGCCTTCAGAACTGGTTAAACAAATAGAGCGAGATATTATCGAAACCAGGGCTGGGGTTGAAAGCAGATGAATAAAAAATAATTACTATAAATATAATTTTAATAGGCAGCGTTTACATAAGTACTGGATTTGTGCTACAATTATCGCGTTAGACGTCCCGGATCATGAAAGGAGGCGTTAACCTTGAGTGTTCCAAAATTCGATTCTCCTGAGGAGGAGATTAAAAAGTGGCTTAATTATATCGCCCTGATATGTTTGAGCGAAGAGTTCCAGTCCCTGAAAATAGAGCTGGAAAATATCTACCTCCAATCGAACGTGGAGAATGTCCGGTTAACAGCCTTTCAGGACGCCCTATATGCCTTTCTCTCTCAGGAGAGTGACGAACAAATGTGCCAATCCAACGTATATTAGAGCGTAGGCCGGGATGAAGGTAATAATTACGGAACACGCCCGCAAGCGATTACGGGATATGAGGCAGGATAAAATTACAATAACAGATATAATTAACGCTGCCAGCGGCATACCCGGGCGCATACCGACAGCTACCAGGTTCCGCGGTTTTTTGGCTAAGCCGGGCAGAGTGTTTGATATTGTTGCCAAAGATATACCAGGCGGACGCCTGGTAATAACGATTATCGGGAAGTAACCTTCCCAAAGAACTGCAGGCTAGGTAACACGTTCTCCGGCGGTTGACTTGGCCGGCAGCGATTTTTAAAAAAGGAGGTGGAATATAGCATGGCTATGACTACGGAAGACAAGCAAACCATTATTTCTCAACATAGGCTTCATGAAAACGATACCGGTTCCCCGGAAGTTCAGGTAGCGATTTTGACAGAAAGAATTAATAACCTTACCAATCACTTACAGCTTCACAAAGGTGATCACCACTCACGCCGGGGTTTGTTAAAGATGGTCGGCCAGAGAAGGGCCTTGCTAAACTATCTACGTGAACGGCATTTTGATCGATATCGTTCACTGATCGAAAAACTTGGTTTGAGAAAGTAGCGATGATCCGGAAGCGGGCTAATTCACCCGCTTCTTCGTCATATGCGGGGGTTTAAATGTATTTTATTTTAGCATGAAAGGATATAATATTAAGAATGTCGAAGATATATATAACTGTTAAATGTTTCATGTCTGTTACAGGAGGTATAGCGACTAAATGCTAAATAATCCAGTATTAATAAGAGAAATTCTCGTCGGTGGTCGCCCGATGATTCTGGAGACCGGAAGACTGGCAAAACAAGCGAGCGGTTCCGTGTTTGTCCGTTACGGAGATACCGCTGTTCTGGTAACCGCCACAATGGCCGGCAATGTCAGGGCAGGGATTGATTTTTTTCCGCTTACGGTGGATTATGAAGAAAGGTTTTATGCTGTCGGTAAGATACCGGGCGGTTTTATAAAAAGGGAGAGCCGTCCCAGCGAAAAAGCCGTTCTTTCAGGGCGGCTGATTGACCGGCCGATACGTCCTCTGTTCCCCAAAGAAATGCGCAACGAAGTCCAGGTTATCGCTACGATAATGTCAGTGGACCAGGACCACGCGCCGGAAATAGCCGCAATGATCGGTGCTTCAGCAGCGTTGCACATTTCTGAAATTCCCATCCAATACCCGATTGGCGGCGTTATCGTAGGCCGGGTGGACGGGCAGTTCGTAATCAACCCCGTTTTATCACAGACGGAAAAAAGTGATATGCATCTGGTGGTCGCCGGTACCAGAGACGCGGTGATGATGGTCGAGGCGGGCGCCCGTGAGATTCCGGAGGCGGTTATTCTTGAGGCTATTTCTTTCGGACATGATGCTGTTAAAGATATTGTCGGCTTCATTGAGAGATTTCGTGAAGAAGCCCTGGCTTTAGGGCTGGCAAAGGAAAAAGTAACGCCTGCTATGGCCGAACCGGGTTCCGATATAATTGAAACAGTAACCGGGCCGGCTGAAGAAAAACTTGAAGCTGCCCTCCGGAAATGCGTTAACGAGAAACTGATAAAACAAGCGCGCGAATCATATTTAGATGAGGTTAAGAACCAGTTAGTGGAGCAATTTATCGAAACTTTTCCGGAACAAGAAAATTTGATACGAGCAGTTATTGACTCAGTTGAAAAGAAGATCGTTCGCCGTATGATCATAACGGAAGGAGTGCGTATCGACGGGCGGGCGATTAACGAAGTGCGCCCGATATCTGTTGAAGTAGGCGTTTTACCACGACCTCACGGGTCCGGGTTGTTTACCAGGGGACAAACTCAGATCCTGTCTGCAGTAACTCTGGGTACAATTTCCGATGAGCAAATTTTGGATGGTCTTGGAGTGGAAGAATCCAAGCGTTTTATGCACCATTATAATTTTCCGCCTTTTAGTGTGGGTGAAACCAGACCGATCAGGTCTCCCGGCCGCAGGGAAATCGGGCACGGAGCGCTGGCGGAACGGGCGCTTTCAGCTGTTATTCCAACTGAAGATGAATTTCCTTATACCATTCGCCTTGTTTCTGAAGCGCTTGAATCTAACGGTTCCACTTCCATGGGAAGTGTTTGCGGCAGTTGCCTGGCGCTAATGGACGCCGGTGTTCCGATTAAAGCGCCTGTTGCGGGTGTCGCCATGGGCCTGATCAAAGAAGGCGAAAGCTTCGCCGTGCTTACTGATATTCAGGGCTTTGAAGATCATCTCGGTGACATGGACTTTAAGGTGGCGGGAACGTCAAAAGGTATTACCGCCCTCCAGATGGATATCAAAATAGCCGGTATTACCAGGGAAGTGTTTGAGCAGGCTCTGGCGCAAGCGCATGAAGGACGCATGCATATATTGAATAAAATAATTGAAGTTATCCCAGCTCCCAGGCCGGAATTGTCCCCGCATGCCCCGCGCATTATCCATACCACTATCGACCCTGATAAAATACGTGACGTTATTGGACCGGGGGGCAAGATCATCAAGAAAATCGTTGAAGAAACCGGTGCCGATATAGATATAGAAGACGACGGCCGGGTGTTTATATCATCTGTTGACCAGGAAAAAGGTAAAACAGCCTTACAAATTATTGAATCCTTAACAAAGGAAATTTTGGTTGGTGAGATTTATAATGGACGTGTCACTAAAATAACGGACTTTGGTTGTTTTGTGGAGATTATTCCAGGGGTCCTGGGGTTGCCGGGTAAAGAGGGTCTGGTTCATATTTCCCAGCTTGAACACCACAGGGTAAATAAAGTAGAGGATGTCGTCAAAGAAGGAGATATGATTCTGGTTAAAACAATTGGATATGATAACCAGGGCCGCTTAAAGCTCTCCAAGAAAGATGTTATGCCCGCGCCGGAAGGAAAGGGTGGAAAAGAAGACCGGGACAGGTCGCGCGAACGGGGCTCCCGGCTGTCGAGACGCCGTGAATTCGGGCGTAGCTAATCTCACTGAAATTGGTGTTAAAATTTGGGTAATTACTCAGGGGACAGGAGTCAGATGTCAGGAGTCAGGAGTCAGAATGAGAGAACGGTTTATTATCTCTAAGTATTCTGAATTCTGACTCCTGAATTCTGAATACCTGATTTTTATTTAATAATCATGCCGCGGGCCGCATAGGTTTGTAAGGAAGTTGACAGTAAATAATCGTGAAAGAAAATGGGAAACCTGATAAGGAGACTAAAAGGAATTAGATCAAATATCACGAATATGTTTTCCGGATGTATTTTGGAGGAGGTCCTTATATGTTCCATAAATTTACTCTTGACAATAATATACATATTCTTACGGAACAAGTCCCCCATGTTCGATCAGTAGCTTTGGGCTTCTGGGTTGATGTGGGTTCACGTGACGAAGGCCCTGAAAATAACGGTATATCACATTTTATTGAACATTTGCTTTTTAAAGGTACACAAAGACGTACGGCAAAGCAAATCGCTGAAACCCTTGACGCGGTAGGCGGGCAGTTAAATGCGTTTACTACCAAGGAATATACTTGTTATTACGCCAGAGTATTAGATGAGTATTTTGATCTGGCGGTTGACCTCTTGAGCGACATGCTTTTTTGCTCTAAATTTGATCCGGATGATATCGACCGCGAGAAAAACGTAATTATCGAAGAAATTAAAATGTACGAAGATGCTCCGGATGAACTGGTACATGATATTTTTGCCGGTTCGATGTGGCAGGGACATGCCCTTGGCCGCCCGATAATCGGGACTGCTGATGTGATAGCGCAGCTTTCAAGGGACAAAATACTTGAGTTTTATAATACACACTACAAACCGGGCAATCTGATTGTAACGGCAGCAGGTAACATTAGTAAAGACGAGGTTATTAATAAGCTTCGACCAATCCTTGAAACGAAAACAGGCTATGTGCCGGCGCGGAACATAGTTGCTCCCGCGCCCAAACGGGATGTTGTTTGCCGCAGTAAAGATACTGAACAGGTACACTTATGTATCGGTACGCCGGGGTTAAGTCTTAAAGATGAGAAAACTTATACCTTCCAGGTGCTTAACACCATTCTCGGCGGAGGTTTAAGTTCGAGGTTGTTCCAGGAAATCAGGGAACAGCGCGGGCTGGTTTATTCAGTTTACTCTTATCACAGTTCTTACCATGATACCGGCCTTTTCTGTGTATATGCCGGTTTGAGCAAACAAAACGTGGATGAGGTATTGGAGCTAATCTTTAGACAAGTGGAAGATATCAGGGCTAATAGCGTGAAAACAGAGGAACTCCAGCGGGCAAAGGACCAGCTTAAGGGTAATTTGCTCTTAAGCCTGGAGAATGTTAGTACCCGGATGAGCAGGCTGGGAAAATCTCAACTTTATCTGGGGAAGGTTCTACCTCCGGAAGAGGTTGTAGAAAAATTAAACAAAGTTACAATTACTGATGTGCAGGAACTTGCCGCGGAAATGCTTAAGCCCGAGGATTTTTCCATGGCGACTATCGGCCCGTGGACGGACTGTGGCAATATGGAAAAAGCATTGGTGCGATTTAGTCAAGAATAATTATGCTGACGCAGGTTGATATTAGCAGTCGTTAATGTATGCTTCACAAGATTATTAATCCTCCGTTGAGGGGGATTTTAAATTTATAAAATCGTATGAGCTCGTTCGCCCTTGGGCTCGGTCAAACTCGCTCGCTTCGCTCACTCAAACAATTCCCTCGCTATTCCAAGGGCGATTCTAATTTTAAACCCAATTAATTTAAATGGAGGAACCTGATATGAGCTATTCGATAGTTGTAAAAGTAAAAAAGATGTCTGAAAAAATAGGCCGTTCCATACCTTTCCCGCGTTATGCCACGACAGGTTCAGCGGGGCTGGACTTGCCGGCCTGCTTGGATGAGCCTTTGGCGGTACCGCCCGGCGCCAGAGTAAAAATTCCAACAGGTATTGCTATTGAAATTCCATTTAAGCACATTGTCGGGTTGGTATTTCCAAGAAGCGGGTTAGCCACTAAGCATGGTATCTCACTTGCAAATGCCGTGGGGGTAATTGATAGTGACTACAAAGGTGAAATTATAGTAGCTGTTCACAATCAGGCCGGCCAGGAATATATTGTCAGTCCGGGGGAGAGAATTGCTCAACTGCTTTTCTTACCGGTTTATAATGCCGTCCTTGAACCGGTGGATGAGCTTGAAGAAAGCAGCCGCGGCGATGGAGGCTTTGGCTCCACCGGGAAAGTATAAAAATTCAGGTATTCAGAATTCAGGAGTCAGAATTCAGAATACTTCGAGATAATAAACTGTTTTCTCATTCTGACTCCTGACTACTGACTACTGACTACCCGACCCCTATGCATTTACCAATATTTTTATCATATTTGCGGCATGTCCCCAATAAATTATTACGGGGGTGGGACGATGCCAAGCGGATTATTACTCGGGATGGTTGTATTGTTATTAATAGCCTTCTCCGTTCGCGAAAGAGTAAAACAGTACAGGTACAGGGAAAAAGACTGGGGTTTAATTGGTGAAAGCAAGTCCAGTCCGCTTTCTCAGGCCATAGCCAATCTTATCGGGGTAGCTGGAGGTATATATCTTTCCCTGGTACTATTATGTACCTTTATTGAATTAGAACTACCGGTGAGGGTGTATTTAGGCCAGTTTAGTCTGGAGCCGCTGGCTACAATTTCAATCATTATAGCTTTAGCTCAACCTTATTTACAGAGAGTGATCCAAGCCTGGCGAAAAATATAAATTGCAAGGGGTGGTTATGATGAGGTTGGGTGATTTGGTTGGAAAAGAAATAGTAAATATTTATAACGGCGCCCGTTTAGGCGTGGTAGGCGAATCTGACATGGATATTGATATAGATTCAGGTGAGATTCGTTCAATAATATTACCTAAGAGAAATAACTTCATCAATTTTTGGATGGACAGGCAAAAGCTGATTATACCCTGGGAAGCGGTAAGAAAGATCGGCGCTGAAGTAATTATCGTGGATCTGGATCAGACCAACCCGGGTTTTCAGCGCTATCCGTTTTAAGAGGAGAGGGTATTGGCACCCCCTCCTCTTTGTTGTCAGATCGACTAAACTAGATTGACTTTAACCTTCCGCCTGGTGATTATATCCGACTTGGGAGCGCGGATTTCCAGGATGCCGTTGGAGTACGTCGCTTCCACCTGCTCAGACTTAATTGAGGTGGGAAGAGCTACAGTGCGATACAGGCTGGTTGCCCGGTTTCCGGCGAAAGCCGTGGCGGAGATTGACAGAGAGTCATCAGTAACCGTCAGGTTCAGGTCATTTAAACTAACATTGGGCAGTTCACAGGCTAAGACAATATCGCTGTTAGTTTCATGCAAGTCAACCCGCATTTGAGCCAGGCCGGAAGTTGATTGAATGGTATTAAAGCCCATGCTCACCGGCTGCAAGTTGCTATATAAGGGACTCCAGTTGCTGATGCCGCTGCCGGGCAGGATGTTTTGGGCAAAGGATATGCCCAGCGGCTGATTCCAGGGGCTCAGGCCGGCGGAAATCATCGGATTGAAGCCCCATGCCATCGGCTGGTTAAGCATTGGGTTGAATGCTGTGCTGCTGATGGCCGGGTTCAGACCGAAGGCTGATGATTGATTAAGAAATGGGTTGAATGCATAAGTTACGGTATTTCCGTGCATGCTTGGTCTGAAAGAAATGGGGAAAGCCGTTGTACCGCTCTGGTAGCCCTGATTCATTGCCACAACTTGGTTGGGATTAAAAGAAGATGACATATGCATTAAATGACCTCCTTTATGTTAATTTTGGGTACCCATCGATATTATGATCTCGTTTTTAATATTTATACGGCTGATTATTAAAATATTTGTAACTCAAATTTTTTAGTATATTTGTCATCTTTGCCGCCTTTTTTTGACATACTAGATTTAATATGACCAAGGATGAGCGGGAGGTCCGGCATGGCGCGTCAACGAAGGATTGAATTGATAAAAAACATTTCTGAATTGAGAGGTTCCGCCGTACTTTGTTATATCACCGGTGATCGGGAAAATATTAACACCAGAATAGCTCCGGATGTGACAGAGGTTTTTTACAGGCATTTAGAAATGCTCAGAGTAAATGATCAGAAAACGGGCAACCAGATAGACTTGTTTCTATATACAAGGGGAGGTGATGTCCTGACGCCCTGGCGTCTGGTTCATTTAATCCGGGAATATACGACCCGTTTTAACGTTATCGTTCCTTTCCGTTGCTACAGTGCCGGAACGTTATTATGTCTGGGAGCGGATGAAATAGTAATGGGTAAAATGGGTGAACTTGGTCCGATAGATCCCAGCGTTGTAAACGCTTTTAATCCTCAGGATCCCAACAACCCCGCTGCCAGGATTCCGGTAAATATCGAGGATGTATATTCTTACCTGGCCCTGGCCGGGGAAAAGGCCGGTGTCTGCAGTAACGACCAACAGGTTAAGGCGTTTACCCTTCTTGTGGAGCGGATCCACCCGCTGGCTCTTGGGAATGTCCACCGGAACTATATGTTAATCAGGTCGTTGGCAAAAAAACTGCTGGCTATGCATCAGCCGCCGCTACGTGAAGGAAGGATCGATCATATCGTTGACCATCTGACAGAAAAATTATATGCTCACAACCATATGATCTCCAGGCGGGAAGCCGCTGAAGAAATTACCCTCAATATTGCGATACCGGAAGGTAATCTGGAGTCGTTGCTGTGGGCGCTGTACCAGGACTACGCGGAAGAAATGGCTCTGTTGGAACCTTTTAATCCGGCGGAGAAGTTATGTGGTAATAGAATGGATTTTGAAGTTACCAGCGGTATTGTAGAGTCATTATATAGGGCAGACGGCTTTATTTTTTCCGGGGTTGTTGAACGGCGCGATTTTCCCGATTCCAAAGTTAATGTAAGTATATTAAAGCAAGGTTGGAGAATGATCTCGTAGTAAAAACATCTCGTTATTAAATCATACCGCTGGAGGATGGTCGAAATGAAAAAAGATGAGCATACAAAATTTACGAATGAAAGAATAAGTTTTCAATATAAGACTAATGAAACAAAGTATTATCTTTTAACTAAGGGATCCGGGTATCCATTGGCTGAGTTTAATTTTCCGGATTTTTCAGGGAATACCATAACAAGAATCGTTGTTCCGGAAAATATACCCAAAACGTTAGATATGGTTCCTGAAAACGATACTAATGTATAAAATATAAAATGTATAATATAAAAGAAAAAAACAAGGTCATAACCTTGTCTTTTTTCATATCAGGATCTTTTGGAAAGCTTCGGGAATTTAACCTCCAGCACACCGTCTTTAAAATCTGCTTTTACTTCATCTATATTAACATTTTTTGGCGGTATTAACATTCTTCCATATACGCCCTTCGGTCTTTCCTGGTAGATGTATCGGGCATTTGATTGTTGAGGTTGAGCCATCGGAGCCGCGACGGCGATCTCTAATTCAGATACCTCAAGATCCAGTTGGCTGCCGTCTGCGCCCGCGAGATCATAAATATAGATAAAAGAAGAATCGGTTTCTATTATATCAACTTTTGGAATAATGGTTCCAGCTGTATTTTGCAACCAGGGGTTGGGCATTGCCGAGGTAGGGTACGGCCACCCGCTCATCAGCGGATAGCTATTTCGTTCTTCTTGGATTGCCGGATCATTATTCATCCTTTCACATCCTTTCTTGATTAATAGTATTATGACTAAATTAAACTATAAATATACAGTGGCGGAATTCGCTGTTTACACTATCAAACAGGTATGCCGTGCTATTGACATATTTAATTATATATAAGACAATTAATTTTAAAAAGTTGGCGACTCTTTTCGAAGTACAGTTCTATGGAGGTGTGGTTTTGCCGAGAATTATTGTTTCCGGCGCTTATGGCCGGATGGGCCGGGAGGTTGTTAAAGCGGTCTGGAACACAGATGATCTGGAATTGATTGGTGCGGCAGACAGTAGAGGAGAAGGAATGGATGTCGGCTCATTAATTGAAGCCGGTGAGATTGGGATATCGATAGAAAAAGACCTTGAAGAACTCTTAGTCCGGACCCGTCCTGACGTGGCAGTAGACTTCACCACTCCTCAGGCTGTGTACGGGAATGTAATGGCCTGTCTCAATCACGGTGTGCGTCCGGTTGTCGGAACTACCGGGTTAAATCAGAAACAAATTGAAGAAGTGATTAACCTTTCACAAAAGTTGGGCATAGGTGGCTTGATAGCGCCGAACTTTGCCACCGGGGCAATTCTAATGATGAAATTTGCCGCTGAAGCTGTGCGGCACTTCCCCCATGTGGAAATAATTGAGTTGCATCACGATCAAAAAATTGATGCCCCATCCGGTACTTCGATAAAAACAGCTGAGGCAATTATTGAACAGCGAGGTGATATCGAGCAAGGGCTGGTTACTGAAATTGAAAATATAGCCGGGGCACGCGGGGGTAAGTTTACAGGCGGCATACGTATCCATAGTGTCCGCCTGCCCGGGCTGGTAGCTCATCAAGAAGTCATTTTCGGTGGATTGGGACAGACTTTGACAATCAGACATGATTCCATTACCCGGGAATCCTTCATGCCCGGAGTACTGTTGGCCATACGCAAGGTAGTCCATCTTGAAAGGGTGGTTTATGGTTTAGACAAGCTGCTTTTTGATTAATCACAACCTGATAATGACAAGCACCTTCATTTCTAAAAACTCATATAATGTGGGTAAACGCAGCCCAAGAGGTTAGGGGGTTCTTGACGGTTATGCAGCCAAATCTTGAGGGGATTACGGTTGCTGTGATCGGAGGCGATGCCAGATATCTGGTTATGATCGAAGAACTTCTTGCATCAGGCGCCCGTGTTAATGTCACCGGACTGCCTGTAAAAAGCGGGACCAGCGGTGTTGTCCTTTCAGCGAGTTTAGCGGAATGTCTGGCGGGCGTTAATGCTGTTGTTCTACCCATCCTTGGTATTGATGATGAGGGTTTTATACACTGTGTGCTATCCGAGCAGACCTTGGTCCTGACCGAAGAAATAATGGCGACTTTATCCGTTAAAACTCTTGTTTTTACCGGGCTTGCCGGTACGCTGCTCAAGCAGATGACTTCACGTTCGGGCATCCGTCTTATTGAGCTGATGAATTTAGACGAGGTAGCGATATTGAATTCAATTCCTTCGGCAGAAGGCGTTGTCCAGATGGCGATGGAAATGTTGCCGGTTACAATTCACGGCAGTTCAGCCATAGTGATCGGTTTCGGCCGAACCGGCCAGACACTGGCCCGTTTATTAAGCGCAATGGGAGCCCGAACCAGGGTTGTTGCCAGAAAAGCCGCGGACTTGGCCCGGATTACCGAGATGAATCTTACACCAGTTCCATTTGGGGAGATGACGGGCCACCTGGGTGCGGCGGATATTATTTTTAACACAGTTCCCGCGCTGGTTTTGACAGAAGATGTTCTAACCGGCGTAACACCCGGTACGGTAATTATTGACCTGGCTACGGCGCCGGGTGGGACTGATTTTCGCGCCGCAGAGCGTTTGGGAATTAAAGCCGTTCTTGCGCCGAGCCTGCCTGGAAGGGTTGCGCCAAAAACAGCCGGCCGGATTTTAGCCAAGGCTATTATTAGATTCCTGGCAGAGGAAACAGCCGGCAGTTAGCTTGGGTTTTAGATAACGGAGGTGCTTCAGATGCGTTTGCATGGGGTCAAGGTCGGTTTTGCCTTGACTGGCTCTCATTGTTGTCTTGACGACGTAATACCGCAAGTGCTCAATTTAGTTAATGAGGGTGCTGAGGTTTATCCGATAATGAGCGATGCGGTTTTTACCAGTGATACCAGATACGGTACCAGTGAAAAATGGAAGAATATAATTAAAGGAATTACCAGCCGGGATATTATTTCAACTATTACCGGCGCGGAGCCCATCGGTCCCCAGAAACTTCTTGATATAATAGTAGTTGCGCCATGTACTGGGAATACGCTGGCCAAATTAGCGAACGGGATTACCGACAGCCCCGTGCTGATGGCCGTTAAAGCCCAATTGAGAAACCAGCTTCCGGTGGTACTGGCTGTTTCCACCAATGACGGGCTGAGTATGAACGCGAAAAACATAGGGTTGCTGCTTAACACGAAAAATATTTTTATGGTGCCTTTCGGGCAGGACAATCCGTCTGGAAAGCCGAACTCTTTAGTGGCGAAGTGGGATTTGATTATAGATACGATAAAAGACGCATTAATGGGTAAACAGTATCAACCACTGCTGGTGGTGCATCATAATTCATAAACAACATATATAAAAATTCTGTAAGCCCAGTGCTATCTTGCCCGAAAAATACCAGTTACGACCAAGCAATTCGAAGTTATACTTTTATAATAAAACATTTTTAATAAGGAGGTTTTTTTCTTTGTCAGAATACAAAGTAGTAGTCGTCGGGGCAAGTGGGGCAGTAGGGCATGAAATTTTAAAAGTATTGGATGAGCGCGACTTTCCGGTAGGGGATTTAAAACTCTGCGCAACTTCCCGGTCTGCGGGTAAAGAGTTGGTTTTTCGGGGAAAATCTTATATCGTGGAGGAAACAACTCCGGATTCATTTAACGGAGCCGATATTGTTTTTTTTGCCGGAGGGGCGGCAAGTAAGGAGTTCGGGCCGGCGGCTGTCGAACGGGGCGCGGTGATCATTGACAACAGCAGCAATTTTAGGATGGATCCAGCGGTCCCACTGGTAGTTCCTGAGGTGAACCCCGAAGACATAAAATGGCATAAAGGTATCATTGCCAACCCGAACTGCTCGACTATTATCGCGGTAGTAGCATTGAAACCCATCCATGACGCCGCGAAGATTAAAAGGATAGTGGTATCGACTTACCAGGCGGTATCAGGCGCGGGAGCCGAAGCTATTGAAGAATTGACTGTTCAGACCAGGGCAGTGTTGGGAAAAGGTAAAATTACTCCGGAAGTGTTTCCTTATCAAATTGCTTTTAATCTTATCCCGCATATCGATGTTTTTATGGATATGGATTATACAAAAGAAGAATGGAAGATGGTGAAGGAAAACCAGAAAATATTACATGACGACTCTATCGCAATTACAGCCACAACCGTCCGGGTGCCGGTATATCGCAGCCACTCAGAATCGATAAATATTGAAACCGAGAAAAAAATTACTGCTGTGGAAGCGAGACAATTATTCGAAAAGTCTCCCGGAATAGTCGTTGTTGACGATCCGGCGGCGAAAAAGTATCCAATGCCGTTATTTGCGACAGACCGGGACGAAGTTTTCGTCGGGCGTATAAGAGAAGATAATTCCATCCCTAACGGCCTTAATATCTGGGTTTCAGCCGATCAACTCCGTAAGGGCGCGGCGACTAATGCAATTCAAATTGCAGAACTTGTAATTAAGTACGGATGTTTAATGAAAAGATAATGCTGCTCAGTAGTCAGGAGTCAGTAGTCAGAATGAGAGAACCGGATTCTCGGATTCATTCTGAATTCTGACTGCTGAATTCTGAATACCTGAACAGTTGTGGCTGCCGAAAGGAGTTTATATGAAATTCATTGTTCAGAAGTTTGGCGGCACGTCCCT
>Ga0067045_1002594_pt1 | contig 69046 bp, 64 predicted proteins | sample TerdegcTABiofilm_FD_59184 | JGI IMG/M metagenome (GOLD analysis project Ga0067045, IMG submission 59184) | Combined Assembly of (Gp0054472, Gp0054536) Wastewater bioreactor microbial communities from Singapore -Terephthalate degrading...
AGAAACATGAACACAAACATTTATTGGTTTCAATCCACGCGCCCGCGCGGGGCGCGACAGATTGTTCGTGCTACACCGTTTTATTTCGACAAGTTTCAATCCACGCGCCCGCGCGGGGCGCGACGTCCGGATGGTCTTGTCGGCGAGGATGGGGGACTGGTTTCAATCCACGCGCCCGCGCGGGGCGCGACGGTTTCTTTTGCCTCGTCGACATTACCGTCGAGAGTGTTTCAATCCACGCGCCCGCGCGGGGCGCGACACAACATTGGCCCCAGCACAATCCACGGCGCCAGGTTTCAATCCACGCGCCCGCGCGGGGCGCGACTCGGCGAAGCTAAAAAAGCCGCCGATACAATAGTGTTTCAATCCACGCGCCCGCGCGGGGCGCGACGGATGATGAGTGGATACAGACACTTGATCCTAGCGTTTCAATCCACGCGCCCGCGCGGGGCGCGACTTTACATCTGCCGCGATGCAATGGGGGATTGATACAGTTTCAATCCACGCGCCCGCGCGGGGCGCGACGGGATCTCCGCGTTCACTCGCTCCATAAACTTTGGTTTCAATCCACGCGCCCGCGCGGGGCGCGACATTGATACGCACCTCTTTACCGACTCGTTGGAGCCGTTTCAATCCACGCGCCCGCGCGGGGCGCGACAGCACCAATGGCAAGGTGCAGCTCGCCACCGACGGTTTCAATCCACGCGCCCGCGCGGGGCGCGACCGTTCCCGGGAATGCTCCGCCGGCGCTGGGGCGTGTTTCAATCCACGCGCCCGCGCGGGGCGCGACTTTCTTACCCGCTTCCCCGATTACTCGGTGGAAATTGTTTCAATCCACGCGCCCGCGCGGGGCGCGACTCAGGCTGGAGGCACTATGAGAATTGAGCATATAGGTTTCAATCCACGCGCCCGCGCGGGGCGCGACCCACCTCTTCGGGAAAAGCCAAAGACCCTCTTCGGGTTTCAATCCACGCGCCCGCGCGGGGCGCGACCAGCGATATACTCTAAGAGAAGCGTTGCCACTGTCGTTTCAATCCACGCGCCCGCGCGGGGCGCGACATATATATGAGTACCTAATCAGGCTCAATTTTCGGTTTCAATCCACGCGCCCGCGCGGGGCGCGACGCGTAACGCCAAAGCGGAGCATCGTGTCAGAATAGTTTCAATCCACGCGCCCGCGCGGGGCGCGACTAAACCACTTCCATGGAGCGGGCCATAACAATAGAGTTTCAATCCACGCGCCCGCGCGGGGCGCGACCCATGCACAACGGTGCAGGAGATCAGACAAAATGTTTCAATCCACGCGCCCGCGCGGGGCGCGACCCAAGGGCGAAATCCACGAGCAGCAATTCTTGATTGTTTCAATCCACGCGCCCGCGCGGGGCGCGACAAACCATCGTGATTGAGCGAGCCATGATAACAGAGTTTCAATCCACGCGCCCGCGCGGGGCGCGACACGATGGAAGCTATGACAAGGCAAGAATGGAAACGTGTTTCAATCCACGCGCCCGCGCGGGGCGCGACTGGTAACTACAGACACGTTAATCCGTGGCGATAAGTTTCAATCCACGCGCCCGCGCGGGGCGCGACTATATGTCTCTTAACATATTATCATAAAGACAATTGCCAAGCCAACAACGCGATCCTATCTGAACCCGTTTCTAAAATTCGTGGATTTCCCTTCTCTATATTTTCAAAGATCGAATTAATAAAGAATTACATAATGCGCGACAGCACCGATTTTTTCTGTGTCATATACGTTCGCGCTCGAAGCTGAACAGACTGCTTTGTCCAGAGTTTCCCTCGCTAGACAACTCCAAAGTGCTGGAGTTTGACATTCATGAGAACGGAAAAGGCTCTCATACAATAAGCGGATCATCGAGATCGAGCGTTGGTTTCGCGCCGACATGTTCGACCTTCCTTTTCCAATTGGAGCCGAGATAATAATACCGGAGGCTATCGTGTTCCGCGTCGATGATCGACTCGAGCTGGTTTTTGAGTGTTACCCACTGCGCCGGTTCGACCACACATTCGAACACACTGAATTGGACACGCTGACCGAAGTTGAGACACGTCTTTGCAACCCGGCGCAGTCGCCGTGCTCCTCCCGGAGAACTTATCGCTACATCGTAGCTTACAAGAACAAACACACCCTACCTCCAGAAAAATGGCGGGTAGCCGTCAATGTCACCGCGAATGAAGCGCGCCATGAGGTTCGCCTGTACAAAATACAGAAGACCCACGGGAATTTTTTCCTCAATATAGGGGTGATAAATCTCATCCTGCTTTCTGTTCTGGTATTCGACGAGCACGGTCTTCCGCGTCGCGTCATCCATCACGACTGCGCCGTTCTCTGCCTGTTTGAATCCTCGTGGCCCTACCTGACGCCTATTGATCAATGAGAGTACGAGGCGATCGGCAATCACTGGCCTAAATTCCTCCATGAGATCGAGGGCGAGACCAGGCCTGCCCGGTCTGTCCCTGTGGAGAAATCCGACTGCCGGATCGAGGCCGACGGTTTCAAGTGCAGAGCGCACATCGTGTGCCAAGAGGGTATACACAAAAGAGAGAAGCGCATTCACAGGGTCGAGAGGTGGGCGCCTGTTGCGATCATTGAAGATAAAATCTTCTTTCTGATCCACAATGAGATGATTGAAGACGCCGAAGTATTCGGCTGCAGCCATGCCTTCGATGCCGCGTACCTCTTCGGTATCGGCCGTATGGGGCAGTCCCTCAATGAGCCTATCTATCGAAGCAGACGCATTCTTTATCGAGGTAACGTCGATTTTCTCGGCATGGTCACGTATGGCACGGTTCATGACAAGGCGTGAATTTGCAAGCTTCCCCGCGACAATGTTCGCGGCCACCTTTCGGGTTATTTCGAGATTATCAGCCATACGGTACTGTTCACGGCGGAGAAGCACGTTGCCCGATACAGGGCCCCGTACCGATGCAAGGAAATTGCCGTATTCAGTAAGAAACGAGACCGCGATATCGTGTTCCGCGCAGAATCCGAGAAGAAACGGTGAACAGAGCACATTGCCGAAACACACGATGCCACCTATCGTATGTACGGGGAGTTGCAGCAGCTTCTGCTGCTCGCGCTCCACCACGATCGTCTCACCTTCTTTGTGAAGATACGCCCCTTGCGAACTCACATAGAGCGTGTTGAGGAGTTTTCTCACCCTCACCTCCTCTTCTCGGAGATCAATACGCAGCCCATCATTCCCCGCACGCCTCTCTCATTGCGCGAATTTGCGACTGCACAAAACGGTCCACTCGCTTTCCTCCCGAACCTGCGATCTTCGGCATGCACAACTCCAAGAGGGAACAGCGATCACATTTCTGCTTTTCGTACACTGCAGGAGGTGTCACCCCTGATGACTGCAATTGCTGTATCCTCGCCACGAGCTCCATCGTTTTTGCCCTCAAGGGGCCATCGATGTCCACCGTTGTTCTACGGTGCTCCTGAAGATAATACAGCTGGCCAATTGGCACCGACACACCGAACATCTCTTCCAGACAGAAGGCCTGCGCACAGAGCTGAACGCGGTCCACGTCCTCTTCCTTGTTCCTCCCCCGCTTGAACTCCACCGGCACCGCCTCAGCCACATCTTCCTTTGGGGAGAGATAAAGCTCGACGAGATCACACTTGCCTATCAGACCCCGCTCCAATGAGCGGACGGCCATACCGTATTCCTGACGGAAGAGCTTCCGCGACTCATGGTGCTCTACATCGACCCGCTCGTGCAGCACCCTCCCCTCGGCCGTAAAACGGTTCTCTTCCCAGACCTGCTCGATGTGAATGAGGGCATACTGACGCTCGCAGAAGAGCATGTGCTGGAGCGAGGAGATCTGCACAAGGTCATCTTCAGAATACAAGAGATCAACCTCCTGCCACAATGTCGCCCGCCCAGAGCCGGCCCAGGAATTCGCGCCAAGGCAGAATATCGATACCGTCGACCTTCCGAGGGCGGGATTCCTCAGCCGCCTTACAGAGTCTCCAGAGCCAGTCTCGGCGAGCATGGCTCCCGGTCGGCCTGCGCCGGCCGGCCCCATCCCAGCAGCCTCGGCGATAGCGCCCTACCCCCTCGCTCGCAGACGGGGGCTTTATTGGCCCTCAATTACTTCACACTTTAAATCTGGCAATTCGCCTAATTCTATAACATAATCATCGATGCTATGAGGTTCTTCCACCCCGTCTTTTAGCTTTACATTAAGAAGCCCATGTACCTTAGCCGATGAATATTGACCATTTGGTGAATTATGTTCCCACCAATACACCTTGTGAACCGCCATGCTTCCTGCCGGGCGGGCGGATGATTCGTCATTTACAAACAGTGTTCGTAATGCTTCCTTGATCGCTTTGGCATCATCATCAGAAAATCCTGTTTTACTCGCCAGCTGTGGATTCATGTTGCCGTAGAAGACATAAACGCCATGGTCTACGCGGTGCTTCATTCCCATAGTATCGGAGCCACGATTTTCGCCGGGTTCGCTGCTCACACTTTTTGTAATCTGTATACTGGAAGCGCGGTCAAGAACGGTTGCCACCGAGAAAGCAGGATGTATCGAAACAGGTCCTCGCACGGGGATAGACACACCATCGCTATCCTCTTCGCCTTCGCTCTTCTTTCCCTTTTTGCCTTTGAACGCAAAAACCTGACCAAAAGCGCGTACATCTAGCCAGGTTTTACAGGCGGCATTCTTGTATTCTTCCTTTTTCTTTGGATCAATATCTTTGAGCTTAGCTTCCGCCCGTTCTCGCAGACTGCCATAATTGTCCACGCGGTTATCATCGGATTGCACGAAAATTGGATGCCCCATGTCCATCAAACGGTTGCGAATCTTGCGTTTGATGGCGACATCTGAAATTTCGCCGAAACCTTCGTAGGTTACGCGTGGGCGGTTGCCGTTTAGCGGGTCACCGTTAGGATTTGCGTGATTTACGCTGAGGATCACTGCAAAGTCAATTTTTTTCGAGAGGGTGTTCATGGTTAAGTCTCCTTCTGATGTTTAATTTGTACAGTTTGAGTTGGCATTATCGTTTTCTTGAGAAACGGCGTCGTCTCTCTGCCGTCTTTATTTTCGCTCATCAATTAACTTCTGACGCTGGCAGTAATACCCAAGCAGGTATTCACCCGTCAGCGGTTTGTTTCCCTCAAGGGCTTCAGGGTTGAGATTGATGACCTGTGCGATCAGGTTTTTGTGAAAATGCGCTCCACTAAGCCGCACCATATACGGAGTGAGCGCTTCGTGGATTTGCTTCCACATTTGGTACGGACGCTGCGAGAATTGCTGCATGTAGCGTGCCACATTGGTTGCGCGTTTCTCTTTGGCTTTGTAAAGCGCGATTTCTTCAAGGTCATCCGCAATAGCGAGAAGCCTTCCGTACAAGTAATCACGCGTCGTTCTTGTTTCGTCGAGTGCCATTTCGTACTTCTCCTTTCCATATTTGTATTTTCGGTAGAGAGCGCAGGCAATCGTGAGTGCCTTGCTCCAGTCATAATCACTTAACCCTGCGCGATTGGACGCCCTCCTGACCACCGACTCAACTAAATCGCGTGGAATGGCCTGACCATCCACAATGCAGGGAAGCAGACGTTTAATGGTAGCTTTCTTGAGTTTGTCGTCCAGGCGGCTACCGTATGCGGCTTCAGCAATATCGGCAGGAGCTGGTGCGCCATAGAATGGGATGTAGAGTGTTTTTGTTTTACCTTTCTCGTCCTGTTTCTTTATAGTGTGGTACGTGTGCCTCCAGGCACAAGTCTCGTGCCAGTTTTCGATACGTTCAAGAAACTCAGAACCATTTAGAGCACGGTAATAGACGATAGACAAGCGTGCTGTTGATTCTGTAGCAGTGTCAACCGCTATTACCACTACATCTCCACGCTCGCCGATTTCCTGACGGTAGCCCGCGATTTTCTTTTTCAGGCGAATACCGACATCCTGTGCAGTATCAGCAGCGAGTTGGTCTTCTTCGGTTTTTAGTCCGTTGTAAAAGAAATCGTAAGTATCTTCTACGGGCTGCGGCACTTTCGCACCTTTAACTGCCCAGGCAATAACCGACAAATCTGCTGACTGATAGCCTTGCCTGCTGATTAACCACGCAAGGGCATAATGGGCTTTTTGTGATGCTTCTAATCCAACTCCACAGGCTTGTGCGCTGTCTATAAAACGGCCTCTAAAGGTAAAACCGCTGGTGTCGTTGGCTGAAATGATCTTGGCATTATCACCCTCGCGACGGATGTACTTAGGATGATTGTCTGTCAGAAGTCGGTCTAGCCCAGTTACCATGCACAGCCCTGTGTTTGTTCTACTGTTCAAATAGTAATTAATCCAACTTTCCCATATGGTTTTGTCAAGCCATGCCCTGGCTTCGCCTCCTTCGGGAGTTTCAATTACCCATCGAACAAAGGCTTTATCTTGGGTACCGACAACCGAGAAAATATCTTTGTTGGTTTTATCTCGCTTTGCATTTTCTTTGGTTTGAAGTTTCCCATTGTTGTCAAGCAATAAGATTTTTTGAGCAACTAGATCTTTAATCAGACTTTTCTTTTGAACATACGTTAGCACGGCTCGAGCTTTTGGATGGCTATACTTCGACTGACACCATTTTGTTAGCAAAGCAATAAAATTTTGATACGGTTCAGTAGGGTCTTTGGAAAATCCTGAAGTAACTTCTCCGCCATATTCAACAAAATCGCCTGCAAGGTATTGAAGTTTGTCTGTTAGCGGATGACAATCTGGCTTTATTCCTGTTTTTCCACCCGAACTCTCTGTAGCAGGGATGATAGTTGTTGAGTCGTCCTTATCTACAAGCTGCGCTCGGCGGAAATTTCCTTTGCCATCTATTACAACTTCAATGTGCGTTTGCGCAGTAATGTGGCAAATAGGCAATAAAGGCCGTGCTGTATCTGGCGAATAGCCAATCATGTTTTGGCAATTTTCATACGTTTCGTACAGGCTTTGAATCCAGTTCATCTCACACCTCTACTTCAGCGTAGCCTTCGAGCAAGCCTTCTTCCGCCAGCCCAACACTATTGGGTGGGCTGGCTTTCATCGGGCGCACGAACTTGCGGATAATTTCTTTCGGATCGTCTGGTTTAGGAAACTCAATGATACCATCAATCATTTTCTCGCGCCAAAATCGTGCCCAAAACTCGCCAGGCCTGTATTCATCGGGATAATCGAAACCATGGAACATCAATCCAAAAGACATTTCACCGTATTGATCGTAAAAGCTTTTACCTTCGCCGAATTCACATGGCTCCACGTACCCCTGGCATTCGCGTGTGCCAAGAAAGATATCTCTCCTACCACCGCGCTCTATCATTCGTCGTGCAATAAAAAAATGTTTGTTCTCATTACGATCATGTTCCAAATCGGTACGATTCTTGTTCCACTCGAAATGCGCCTGCACCTGATACTCTACATTTGCGAGATAGGTGTATATCGAAAGGTCGTTTCCGCCCGATTGATACTTGATAGGCTTTGCGCCGCGCGGCTGTGTGCGGATGGGCTTCATCACTCGCACCTTATCTATGACCCATACGATGGTCGGCTTCCAATACACCGAACTCAGGATTCCCTTCAAAGCCTCGTAGGTTGGGACCTGATAGGAGTATTTTTCGCCACCAATGCGGGTCAGCGGATCGGTGAACAGGGCATACCTACCCCACACCTTGAATGTCACGCTATTTTGATATTGCATTGATACTTCCTCCTTAACCTATAAGTGTATTCATATTACTGACTGGCTTCTCACCCCAGCCAAACTCATGGCTGTAATATTGTTCGTCCAGATAGTAAATTCCTACACCTTCCTGCACTTCATGGATGGCTCCAGCATCCTGTAATTTTCGCATTTGATGGTCAAACAAATTGATCGAATACCGCTGAGCCTTCATGAGCAACCGGACCTGGGTCTTTATGTCATAAGTGCTGCACAACTCCAGAATAATTTTCTCGCCGTCCTTATACGGCACAAGAACGCCCCGTGTGGGCGAATCAATCACGTTGAATTCTCCATTAGCAGTGCGAAAAGACTGTCGCAAAAGAATATTGGGAGAAGTATTTTGATGGGTCGCCGAATATGCTTCTGTTGCAAGATTATTTACTGAAAGCAGATTGAATAAATCATCGTTTCGTCCCACTGCGGCCACTGGGTAATTCATCTTATCCTCTTGCGAGTGGTAGTAAAAATCATAATACACGGCGATAGCATCCAACCCTATTCGGTCGTTTTCAAAATTGTCGGGAGCGTCCTTGAAATCATCGAGAACCCGTTGGGCATGTTCACGGCCGACTTTGATGTCTTTTAGCTTGTCGAGATTTTCTTCTGTTGGATTCACCACCCACACGTCCCCTCCATCATCGCGCTCGCCGTTACGATTGCAGCGCCCTGCCGATTGGGCAATCGAATCCAGACCCGCGAGAGAGCGGATGACAGCTCCAAAGTCAATATCCACCCCCGCTTCGATGAGCTGTGTGCTGACGCAAATTACAGGCTCTTTGGACTTTAGTTTAGGTTTGATTTTATTCTCCAGAATATCCATACGGTGTGCAGGGCACATGTTGGTACTCAAATGATAAACCTCCGCACCCAGCTGCCGCCCTTTGATTTCCTGATACAAAGCCAACGCAGAAGGACGCGTGTTGACAACAATCAGCACGCTGCCCTTCTCCTGCAAGGCGCGTTCCGCCAAGTCGGCAATTTCAGTGTTGCTTAAGCCGCCCGGCCTTCGCTCGTCATGGACTGTAACACGCTTCAACTGCTGAAAGAGTTCTTTCTCGTTTTTAATGATATGGTTTTTGGGGAGAATGTTCAGCTCTCGATAGGGGTTGCCCGTCTTGTCGAACGGCGGCTGGGTTGCCGTACAAAGCACAACGGTTGCACCGCAGTCATGGGTAAGGAAGCGCAGGGCGGCGGTGAACATGTGTGTAATTTTGATGGGAATGGTCTGTACTTCATCGAAGATGATAACCGAGTTCGCCAGTTGGTGCATGCGGCGGGAGTCGCGAGTACCTGAGCCGAACAACGCTTCCAAAAACTGAACCTGCGTGGTAAACACAATCGGCGCGTCCCAGTTTTCCGCGAGCAGATTGTGCCGACGGCGAGTGTCTTCTTCCGGCACAAAGTTGGAGTGATGTTCAAGAACCACCTTGCCACGCTCGTCTTCCCTTTCAAGAATCTGTCGCACTTTATCGGCGTTCTGGTCGATGATGGTGATGTAAGGAACAATATAGAAAATCCTCTCCATCTTGTGTGCTTGAGCATGATGCAGGGCAAAACGCAGACTCGCTTCCGTTTTTCCGCCTCCCGTCGGGACGGTCAACTGGTAGATACCCTTCGGTTTCGGCGCTGCTTCCAGGCAGGCTTGCGCCACCTCAGCCCGCAGTTGATTAACCTCCAACGCCCTCCCAGGCTGCATTTGCGCTGTTTTTTGCGCGTACTCTCTATACTTCGCTTCAAGTCGTTCGATGAGCGTATCCCACGAAATATATTTTCCGTAATTTCGTACCGCTTCGTTTTCGGGATACTCAAAATCGGCGGTGTTCAGGCGGTCGGCTTCCAGCAGGCAACTGAGGAGGAAGCGTGCCAATAAGCCTTGCTTGAATACCAAAGTTGGTTTCGAGTCACTATCCTCTTTCAGTTCCTCAAAAATTTTTTTGAAAAAATGTTTTTCAATCGGTTGGCCGCCAATCGGCTGCGCTATAATTTCGTCCAACTGTTTTTCTATGACCGGCAATTTACTTTGCGCTTCGCCAAGATGTGTTTGTTTAAGATCTTTTGCAATTCGCCTTTCAAAATCGTTAAAGCCATCAGGTTTTAAGCAATCAATCAGCCCGGAATGATGAGATGCGATATCAAGCGCTAAAAACTGCGCCAATATTTTGCCCTCCTGTCCTCGCCCAGCAAGTTTTTTGTAAATAAGTTGTGCCCCAGCAGTTGAATGATCAATTTCACCGCGATGGGCATCAACATAGCCATCCTCATCTGGATTAATTAAGCCCTCTTGGGATCGTAAATATCCCTGATAGTTATCGCTTGCTTTACCAAAATCATGAATCAATCCCAAGATTCCGCCAATCTCCGACAATCCTATCTTGGCAGCAAAGCTTCTTGATAATTGTGAAGATTCTTGAAGATGCTTGATAAGCGTCTGCTCGCCACCATCAGATTTGCGACGATGTGCAATCAATTCTTCATTTTTATATGTCAAAGTATGCTGTTCCAGCATGCGCCCCTCTATTCATATACATCCGACTGAATCAAAAATAGTACGAGGGCGTGATAACAACCGATTCGTACAAGCCTTTCTATAAAAATATGTAACCCTTTCAGGGGCACTGGAAATAATAAGAAACCACCCATTCTGTTCTGATTTGGATGCATATATGCTGCATCATGTGCTAACCCCATAGCATATGCCCAAGAGGAAGAATTGAATGTCTTGGCAAATTTGGAAGCGAGCTGGGCTGTTCCTTCGAGGTGATCGATGAGTGGTTGCGCTGGCGCCCATGATCCGTCTTCATTTTTTCTTACATGGGCGATCAATGTGCTATTATTCATGTGTCGCCGACCTTGGGGTGTGTGTCATTAAATTCGCGTCAGAACAACAATACATTCTTTTCCCCTTTATTTTAGATATACTATAGAATTGATTATACCATCTCCTTTTCCCGTTGCAAGAACTTATTTGCTCCACGGATGATCTCCTTCCGCCCATGACCGCTGCTAGTGTTGAGGCTCTGCCTCGCCCCTCCTGGCGAACCGCAGTATACAATGGCAGGTGGGACGCCCGTTGTCCCATAGCCCAAAAAAATCGCTGGCCGATCCGTCGAAAATCTACGATTTGCTCATGGCGCTTGAATTTCTCTCAATGCTTTGTTTCCGTCAGTGCCTTCATTGTAGCTATCTCTTCGGCCCAGCGCGCGCGGAATTCAGGCGGACCGATCACCTCGCAGTTGGCGCCGCAGCGCAGCGCGCGTCCCAAAAGCTCGGTCCAGTCGTGGACGGGAAGGCTCATGTCGAGGGCTGGGCTGCCGTCTTGCGCGGTGACGTCGGAGAGTTGCTGGTCGCGGTGCCAGCATTGCTCGCGAACGGCGCGAGCAGCGCCTCCGTAAAAGCGCAGTATTGCACGGCCTATTGGCTCGCCCTTGAAGATGCCGTAGGAGGACGAAAGAAAAGTATCGATTTCCTCCTCGGAAGGAAGGCTTGCTTTGGATATAGCGTCCGGCGTCGCACTTTCAGATCTGCCCGACGCCCCGGATTCTGACTCCCTAGCCAATGTGGCGGTTATCGCGATGCGCGATACAGCAAAGGTCCGAAGCTCGCTAGTCTTGGAATCGTAGGCGACACAGTACCACTTGCCCGCGTAGTTGATAAGACGCAGCGGCACGATGCGGCGTTCGCTGGGTTCGCCTTTCGCGTCGGTGTAGGAGATGTCGAGGGCGCTTGTATCGAGGAGCGCCTGACAGAGGACGAGGGCAGTTTCGCCATCGATGTGCTCCATGTCGGGCAGCTCGTAGCGGACTTTGTCGGCAATCGCTGCATACCTGCCGCCAAGCTTGGCCTTGAGCATGCCTATGGTCTCTTCCGACACAACAGGCACATAGGCGTAATGGCCGAGAATGGCTTTGAGGAATGCGAACGCGAGGAGTGTTGTCTCGTCCGCGAAGCGCAGGCCTTCCCAAGACTCGGAATATTCATAGTGGCCATGTCTTCTCGACCAGACGATCGGGGCATTGAGTCTGTCGCGCATGTACTCGATGTCGCGCTTGGCCTGCCGCCCGCTCACTTCGAATTTATGCGCGATCTGGCTGGTGGAAATGCCCCCATGATCGCGGATCATGCGGTCGATGAAAAAGATGCGTTCTAGCTGGCTCATGGAGGCCTCCACCTTTCGGTTTTTTATTTTCGATGGTACCAGACCTTGAGGGACACAGAATGTCCCTTATGGGATGCTTTGTAGTAATTATCGGCGATTTATGGCATTGGATAATGCAAATGTGCCTTTCCCTTGACGCTGCGGCTTTCTCGACAAATACTTATATAATGAGAATGAAAGGAGGTATCCATTGAGCGTTATAACCTTTTCCAGGGAACCTTGCTCGAGCGGAACGCAGATTGCCGAATCCGTAGCGACGAAGCTCGGTTATAAGCTCGTCGGTAAGAAGACGATCGAGGAGGTCCTGCTCCAATACGGTTTAGTGGGTTTCGATGCCGCCTATGACAGCATGCCCAATTTTTGGACGCGCTTCGATGAGGAGACGAATCAGGTTGTCATGATGTTCAATCGCGTGGTGCTTGCGATGGCAAAACTGGGTAATGTCGTCATCATGGGGCGAGGAGCTTTCAAGGTGCTGGCTCCGTACCGTGACGTGCTCCACGTGCGGATCAAAAGTCCTTTCCAGAACAGGCTTGCTACCTTCATGGAGCGCTACAGCAATTTCGACGAGGATCGGGCGAAGTCGGCGTTGGCCGAAGCCGATAAGCTCAGGACGTCCTTTCTCGAGATTCACTACGGCGTCAAATGGGATTCGATGTCGCTTTTCGATCTTGTGATCGATACGGGGAAAATTCCGCCGCGCTCGGCCGTGTCGCTCGTGGTCAAAGCGACGAAGTCCATCAGAGACACAATCTCTAGGGACAAGGTTTCCACTGACTCCATAGAGGTGGACCACATCCTGCTCGAAGCGACACAAAAGGTCTTGGATCGTCAGTGAGGGAGCTTAAGGGCATCCGCATCAGGTTATTTTATTTCCGTATCGATGGTGAGCATCGTCCGCGGAGCACTCAGTTCCGTGCGGCGGCTTCGACCTCGGCTTCGAATTGTCTAAAGTCTGCCTCGCAAGATTCCAGGGCCTTTGCGGCTTTTTGGGCAGCATCGACCTGAAAAAAATCGCGAGCCTGAAGTTTGGGTAGCCAGAGGCGGAGCTTCGCGAGGTTAACGTCGTTTTCTTCGAGCTCGCCAAATGTGAGGTGGTTTTTGGCACGTTCGTTGGCCAGCTCTGCATGAAAAGCCTCGCACTGTTCGATGAACTCTCCGTACTCATCTTCCATCTGCTGCTTGAAGCGCGCGATGATGTCCTTCTGTTCCGCCTCGTCGAGGAGTCTCACATGAAAAAGGCTCGCTGTGCCATTGCGGCTGAGTATTTCTTCGTAGAGCTGGTGCAATCTTTCCTCTACAGAGGCTATGGCCGGCACGATGCAGATCGAGTTTTGGATGTAGAGCGCCCCAAGCGTCTTCAGTTTCCGCCAGACGTAGGAGCGGTGGGTCGAGGGGGTGGCCGGCACCTGGTAGGCGAAGAGGAGCCATGTGGAGGGCTGTTCCATGATGAAATTATAGCGTTCCTGGGGATGCAACACAAGTTGCATATATTGCTCGAATGATGTACGATCGCTGAAAACAGGTGTTGCACAAGGAGTGCCGATATGGAAAGCAAAAAAAAGGCGGCCTACTCGTTTCTCGTGCTGCTCGGTATCGTAAGCCTCTTTTCCGATTTGACATATGAAGGCGCGCGGAGCATTCTGGGGCCCTACCTTCTCTTGCTCGGGGCTTCGGCCTCGACGGTGGGATTCGTTTCGGGCCTGGGCGAGTTTATCGGATACGCGCTACGGCTCGTTACGGGATACATAAGCGACAAGACAAAACGCTACTGGCTCATCGCGATCGTAGGCTACGCCATCAACCTTGTGGCGATTCCGGCTCTGGCGCTGGCACCGGGGCTCGGCTGGGTCTACGCCTGTGGGCTCATCGTGCTGGAGCGCTTCGGCAAGGCCATCCGCAACCCCGCCAAAACCACGCTGGCTTCGTTCGCGGCAGCAGAAGTGGGGGCGGGCAAAGGCTTCGCGCTCCAGGAAGTGCTCGATCAGTTCGGAGCTTTTTTGGGCCCGCTCATGCTTTTCCTCGTGCTCACGCTGAAGGGCGGCGACGACAAGCTTTCCGCCTACTCGCTGAGTTTCGCGCTCCTCGCCATACCTGCTGCGCTGACCCTGATCATTCTCTTTATAGCGAAACACAAATATCCCCGGCCGCACGAGTTCGAGACCACACAGACTCCATTGAGCGGCAACGGGTTTCATTCGGCGTACTGGTACTATCTCGCGGGAATCGGCTTTCTGGCTCTCGGATTCGCCGACTTCCCCCTCATGGCCTTCCATATAACCAAGACAGGCCTCTTCCCCGACAACGTGGTACCGCTGCTCTACTCCGCGGCGATGGGGATCGACGCGCTCTCTGCCCTCTTCTTCGGTCGAATGTACGACCGCAGAGGAATGACGGCCATCATCATATCGTCGGCGATGGGCTCGCTCTTCGCGCCGCTCGTGTTTCTCTTCGGCTCTCCGGCGCTGGCGGTTGCGGGGGTCGTTTTCTGGGGTATCGGCATGGGAGCTCAGGAATCCATTCTGAAGTCGGCGGTCACGACAATCGTGCCCAAAGAGCGGCGCGGCACTGCCTTTGGCTTCTTCAATGCGGGGTTCGGGGCATTCTGGTTTGTGGGGAGCTGGATTATGGGTGTTCTCTACGACAGATCACTGCCCTTTCTGGTCGTCTTTTCGGTAGCTGCGCAAATTCTAGCCTTGCCCTTCTTCTTTAAGACGAGGAGCCTCATGAAACGCGCAAATGCGGATGTAGGTGCAGATGCAGATGCCAAAGGCTCGAGCACATGAAAAGGAGTAGCCTCGGTCGCGCTCCTGCGTGGTTCCCCAGGCTACAAAGAAAGGCCCGCAAGCTCAAACGGCAGACATGGGCCCTCTATCTCGCCCTTAAGAACCCGCATACACCATGGACAGCGAGGCTCCTCATCGGCGCCACCGTCGCCTACGCCGCCAGCCCCGTCGATCTCATCCCTGATTTCATACCCATTCTAGGACAACTCGACGATCTCGTCATCCTGCCCACCATGATAGCCCTCGCTATAAAACTCATTCCGCGCGACGTTATGGCACGGTGCAGGCGTGAGGTGTGGCGGCACCTAGCGGCCGGTGACCGCGTCCGGACGCCGAAAGCCACGGCCGCATTCATTGTGTTTGCCGCACTATGGGTCTTGCTGATACTATGGATCGTTCGGACTGCTGCTTCTTGGAATTCCTCTGGAAACGGCGCCAGCCCTTACCATTGTCGTTCCGGTCTTGGTGCCCATGGCAGCCCAGCTCGGCATAGACCCCATTCACCTGGGAATTATCGTCTGCTTCAATCTGGTGCTTGGTCTTGTGACCCCGCCGGTGGGAGGGGTTCTCTTCTCGGTCTGCGGTATTACCGGAATGCCCTTGGAAAAGCTGAGCAAGGCTATCTGGGGTCCCTTTGCGGTCGCGCTTGTGGTGCTCCTTCTAATTACCTTTCTGCCCGAGCTGAGCACCTTTTTACCCAGGATCCTGATGGGCTAGGTATTTCGAAGAAGCCTCCGGAGCGGGCCTTTTTCTGTGTATCCTATGCAAGAAGCCCAGCCTCCATACCAGAATGTCGCTCAGGCTAGCCGTGGACATTGCGGTCAATATCCTCATGAATAAAAAGCAAGATGTCAGAATATTTTCAGCTTCTTTCGCTTACATATTAAAGCGTTTGTTAGACGAAAATTATTTCAAATTTAGAATGAGCTTTATTCCTTCTTCCACTTCTTCCAAGGTTTGTCTTTTAATCTTACCTATATACTCAGTCACTCTTCTTTTATCAATCGCAGAAAGCTGTGATACAACCAGTACTGAGTCCTTGCATCATTTTTCGTGAGCTCTCGTATACTTTCAATACTGGTGTCTTCTATGGTTGAATCAAATGCTCTTTGCTGATGGTTTGAGTACACCTTATTGAGGTCTTCTGTAATATTGTCCTGCGTGTGATGAGTAATGAATTCTTGAAGGGCTTTCGCGACAAGCTGGCTACGAGGAATGCCGAGCTCCTTTGCGATTTTTTCGTCCTCAAGACACGAAATCGATGGCCGGTGCCTTGGTCCAGCTGAATTCGATCGTGCTAAAAGGCACGTCCTTGGACTCCGTCGTGCCGGATACTGGTATTGGCGTCGAAAGTTTGTTCACAAGAGTATCGATCTGCTCGGCCTTCATTCCGCCTCCAATCAGGTAATTACGCGCGCCTTCAGCAAGATCTGCTGTGTCAAGATCATCGGCGCCTGTGATAACCTTCAGCATTGCAATGACATCCTGAGCAATAAGATTATATTTTTCGGTGCCGGGCATGACGTTGTAATAATTGATATAACTTTTCATGTAATCATCGATTATCTGATCTTTTGACGCACCCATCAAAGCTTCAAGCAATGCTGAAACAAATCCAGCTCTATCTTTGCCCTCGGTACAATGGACAAGGTAAGGCCCCTCATGTTCCGCCATGAAAACAAGGCCTTTGACGATATTCGCGCGGAATTCTTCGCTGGCGTAGGCAAGGTTCATGTTGAGGAAGATAACCTGGCCCTTCTCGGCGAGTTCGGCGTAATACGGCGAAGAAAAATCCTTGGCTTCGAGGTGCTTTTTCATTGTATCAGCAGAATCGGTAAGATTTACCACCGTTGCGATATTTGCATTTTTGGCAAGGGTATCGGCGTACGAGGCGCGTCCCAACTCATTGTCGATTGGGCTTGAACTGCGGTATAGAACACCGTGTGCAATAGTCCCCATCTCAATAGCGCGGAAATTAGCAAAAACTTCATCTGAGGAGTAATCTTCTCGCTTGTTGGAACGGACGAGTTTGCGTATCTCATATTGCGCTAGATAACCGCTCGGGTTGCTCATCATAATCATAAAGCTATCGCCTATATCTACCTGGGCAATCTGATTTAGTTTGCCGTAGTTGATGCAAATGGCAATGTTGGTTTGGCCGGGATAGGCGCGTACAAGGGGATCGCCCGTGTTGACAAGATATCCATCGAGGTAGGGAGCCTCGAGTACAAAGCCATTGTCGAAGACGACCGTCACCATATCGCCGAGCTTGAAGCCGAGGGCGTTGAAGTTCGCGATGGTGATGTCGGAGACGGCGTGGCCGTACTTCTCGATCTGGGTCACGGTGCCCTTCACATTCGGGGTGGCGAAGGAGGGTACGGTGGAGAGCTTCGCCTTGAGAGCGGAGATCTCATTCTCGGTGAGACCGATACTCTGGAGGTACCACTCCGCGAATTTCGCGAGCGGAACGCCCGAGATGTCGGTACCCTTCGGAAGTCCGCACATTACGGTGGTCATAGAGGCGACAATATTGCTATCTGCAATTGCGTCATATTGCTCTGTGCCTTTTTTCACTCCGTAGTAATTCTCGTAGCTCAGCATATAATCGGCGATGATTTCCTTGAGGCTTGCGCCCATGAGTGCTTCAAGCACTGCGCTGACAAAGCCCGCGCGATCCTTTCCTTCGGTGCAATGAACAAGATATGGTCCTTCGTTCTCAATGAGGAAACGCATACCCTTTGCGAATTTTTCTCCAAATTCGGGGGCGGTGAGATCAACACCCATATCGAGCGGAATTACCTTATCCGCATCGAGCAGAGATTTATAGTAATTCGATTTAAATCCCTGCGCCGCAAGATAGCCGGCGATATCCATAGTGGAATCCGAGAGATTGATCACCGTTTTAACGCCGACTGCCCTGGTGAGCGAATCTGCATACATGGCGCGGCCGATTTCATTATTGATGGGGTTACTGCTCCGATATATCACACCAGGTTTGATGCCGGTTGTCGCGATGCTGCGGAAGTTCGCGAAGATTGAGTCTGTTGCATAGTCGGAGCGGACATTGGTGCGTTTGAGTTGACGGATCAAGTACTCAGAGAGATAACCTGCCTTCTCTTTGAGTGCGAAGGTTAGTGTGTCGCCTACTTTGACATTGTACTTAGTGGAGAAATTGCCCATGTTGATGGCCACTACGAGCAGATTGTTCTTCTGGTCATCACGCACAACAAGACTCCCTGTATCCACATCGCTGTAAGAAGTGCAGAACGGAATTGTCAAAACATGGGAACCGACTGTTACGGTGAGCATATCGCCGAGTTCAAAACCCGCGTCGTAGAGCGCCTTGGGTTTTAGGTCCATTGTAAGATTGCCATATTTCTGCACTTCAATGACCGTACCCGTAAGGGTCTGTGCATTATCAACCGCAAAGACTGCTGCCGGCATTACGAAAACCAGAATAAGAGCGACAACGATCATAAAACTATGTATTTTTGCTTTTTTCATTCCATACCTCCCAAATTGGAAAGTATAACCGCTCTCTTCTGACTCTACAAGACAAATGTAAAAATCTCGCTTATGATAAATATCTATTACTGAGACGAAAACAATCCATGCACCATGCTAATTAACCACACAGCAATCCAAGTGGCCGCTGTATCAATTATTCACCCCTGTAGCTTGCCTCATAGCCCTCGACAAGCTCATTCATGAGGTCCTTCACCGAGACTATTTTTTCTATTCGCCATACATTGGCTCCCGCAAAGGCGAATCCATTTGTCAGGTTGCCTTTCTGTGCGTTGAGCAAAGCCAGGGAGATGCAATACGGCGCCTTGTCGATATCGCAGGTGATGATACAATGATATGGACAAGTAAAAGGTTTTTTCTTTCCTTGTTCCACATCATCAAGAAATGTATTTGCGATTGCTCTGCCAGGCATGCCGACAGGGCTTTTTATTATTCTCAAATCTTCTTTGCGGGCTTCAATATACGCATTCTTGAATTTGATCGATGCATCACATTCGTTCGTTGCAACAAACCGGGTCGCCATCTGGACTCCGGAGGCGCCCATTTCAATGAATTTCCTTATATCGGCCCCTGTATAAATGCCACCGCCCGCAATGACAGGAATTTTTCTTCCTGTTTTTTCTTCAAAAGGACGAACAGCTTGAAGCACTTCAGGAACAATTTTTTCAAGCGAAAAAGCCGGATCTTCCAGCTGATCTTCCTTGAAGCCAAGATGGCCTCCTGCCATTGGCCCTTCAACGACAAACGCATCGAATACGTATATGATTTATTCCTTGCTATTGACTTCGGCGAAATGGGGTATATGCTTAATAAATAAGAACGCATAAAGAGATGCGCGTGGTCAGGCTAATCAACCAAGGGGGCAATACCATGCGGGATTCGAATCAATTGAGTCACTATTGGTGGACAGGACTTGTAATTATTTCGCTCTTGGCTGCTAGTTGCGCAAGCGTAACACCACAGCAGGGCTCGCAAGCTCAAGCAACCCCTCCGGCAGTTTCTTCGGCGCCGCCGCCAGCAGTCTCATCACCACCACCTTTGACTTCGTTGCCGAAGACTGATATCTGGCCAAAAATCTACGACGATGACACATATTTTACGATGTTCGACTCGAACTGGACCGAGGCAGAGGCTGTCGGCGCCATCAAAAACCTTCAGAACTCATTCGTTGAGTTCAACGCCGGAATCCCGCTGTCCGAACTCGACGTCGACCCCTATGGGCTGCGGGCAAAATGGCAATGGAGCGAAGATAATTTCGTCAAAAGCGCAAGTCTCATAATCCCGTTCGACCAGGTCAGCTCGATCCTACTGGAGCACTATCCCAAACTCGACAAAAATTATAAGTGGGGTATCATCGTCCACATGACGGGTGGCAATAGGGCCTCACTCCGTACTCCCACGAGAGACGCGGCCGAGCGGCTCGGTAAGGCGATCCTAGTCTTGGCAAAGGCCCGCAAGGCTCCGCTCAGCATGCCTAATCCGCGCTTCGGTGCGGCTCTTGCTCCGCTCACCGAGGCGCAGGCGCAAGCGGCAGGCATTCTCAAGACTTCTGGCGTCATCGTGCACTGGGTATTCAAAGAGAGCCCTGCGGAAAAAGCGAGTATATCTCCGCAAGATATTATTACCACAGTAGGCGGAAAAGCCGTTCATGCCGCCGATGAGGTCTTTGCGCTGATTGATGCCGCGGCCGCCGCAGGTGCAACGCAGGTCAAAATCGACGGCATCCGAAGGAGCTATAAAATCGAGGATGGGAAATATATTGAAATTTTTGTGCCCTTGACCTATACCTTGCCGATCGAACAGGTAGGAGGTGCAGAATGAAAACAGCGAGGCTCATGGCGGCCACGCTCGCGGCATTTATGCTCTGCGGCGCAGCCTACGCCGATGGCGCAGATCCGAAAACCGTCACCCCAGCCTGGGTTACCGAAAAGGAAATTGAACAACAGCAAGCGCAAGCCAAAGAAGAGCCCAAGCTCACAACCGAGACAGCGACATCCAATGCTTTTAGTCTTTTTTTCATTGGATACGAATACCCCACCTTTTCAGGTCCGCTTGCAAGCTATCTAACTGCTTGGGATAGTCCAATCAACTTTAGCTTTGGCATTGAAGCCTCTAATCAAGCAAGTTCATCCTTCCTCTCAGGCCTTGAGCTCGACTTTTTCATCACCATAAATGACCAGGGAACGCGCATACTGGCAAACGAAATGGTCATGCTTGGTTATTCTATCGCGCTTGCTGATATTGCACGCTTTAATCTGGGCGCGAGGGTAGGCATCAGCATCCTCGATGTGTCGGACTACAATAGTGCAAATCCATCGTACATGCTGTTAGGCGGTATCGCGGGACCGGAAGCGTCGATCTACGGCATGGTCGCCAAGGACTTCTGGCTCTGGGTGCGCGGGCGGTACACCATGGGATACTACTTTACCGTAGATTCAAGTGGCGGCGGCGTTAATCCAGTCGACGCGGGGGACCGCACGCTCAACTGCCTGAGCTTCGAGGCTGGCCTGGCATTCAGAATGTGAGAAAGCGTCTCAGTCTATCTGCCCGTCCGTCAGGCCGCCAACCAAGGTCAGCGCGCGGCGGCCTGGTCATTGAGGAATATCTGGTACATTGTCTCGCACGCGATCAGATTCAGATTCTCTATATTGGAGCCACCATAATTGATGGCTGAATAGTCGAACTGCCCGCCTTCCTCAAAGGCTTTCGTCAGACTGGCGACACAGACGCAAAGGGCGCCTCCGCGCAACTTGAATAGCCGACTGAGGACCATGACGGCGGCGCTCTCCATCTCGCCCGCGATGACGTTCATTTGCTGTAGATCCGAAAGAAAATAGTCCCAGTCGTGCGTCCTGTAATTATTAAAGCTCGTGTTGGCCTCAGGTCTTCGAGTGTAGAGCCCGTCGATGCACCTCGATATACCGACATGGTATTTCAGCCCGAGCCTCTTCGCCGTCTGGATCGAGGCTTCGACTACTTCATGGTCTGCGACCGCGGGATATTCTATGGGAGCATAGCATCTCGTCGTTCCCTCAAAGCGGCACGCGGAGTCGAAGATGACGATATCGCCCGGCACTACCTGCGGGGCAATGCCCGCTGCAGTCCCCATACGCAGGAATGTCTTGGCTCCGCAACGCGCCAGTTCCTCCACGGCGATCGCCGTGGAAGGACAGCCCATGCCCGTGCTGGTACAGGTGATCGGCATGCCTTTATATACACCTGTATATGTAACATGCTCCCTGTTGTCAGCCACGAAATGCGCTTCATCCCAAAGTTTCGCCACAAGTGGTACACGGTGCGGGTCTCCGGGAAGAAGAACGTACGGTGCTACATCCTTATCTGTTGTTTTGATATGATACTGCGGATCCATGCTACCCTCCTTGCTCTTACAAACGCCCCTGGGGCGGAGATTGAGCTACTGTAGCATCCGGCAGTCCACCACACAATGAGAAAATAGCCCGTTCTTTATTTAATGAACATTTTCTTTAATTTATTGCGGTATCGCAATTACGAATTGCATGGTACTGTTAGCTCCAGTACTGCTGCTCAACGATGAATGCGATTCTGCAGCAGCAGGCAAGGAGGCTTCATGAAGAAGTTTTTATTGGTGTTTTTGGCCTGTTCCATTCTGCTTCCATCGGCTTTCGCGGCCGGCAATACGACAGTCACCATCCGGTTTCTGACGATGGCTGAATACCACAATGCGCTGCAGGGCGTCATCCAGGCATTCGAAGATTCCCATCCGGGCGTGAATGTCGAAACCGAAGAATTCCCTTTCGCCCAGCTCTTCGACGCGATCGAGATCAAACTGGGAAGTAGAAACAGCAACTTCGATGTTGTCCTGACAGATGCGCCCATGGTAAGCGGCTACGCATACCGCGGTTTCATCAGCCCCCTCGATGAATATTTTACCGCGGCAGAGAAGGCGAAATTCACTCCCGCCCTGGTCAACAGCGGCACCTACGACGGGAAATTCTATTCCCCACCCCTGAAAAATTCATGCCATGTGCTCTGGTACAACAAAAAATTACTGGATAAGGCCGGCGTCCCCTACCCCTCGGCAGACCCTAAAAACAGGATGACCTGGGAACAGGTCGTCGAGCTCAGTCAGAAAATCATGGCTGCTGCGGGCGATCCCACCGTCTATGGCTTGACCTTTGAGCAGATAAGTCGCCCCTATCAGATTCTTCCCCTCGTCAACTCCCTAGGAGGAGAGGGAATCGGGCCAGACGGCATTACGGTTGACGGCTATATCAATGGGCCTGCGTTTGTCAAAGCAATGCAGTGGTATTCCGATATCCACAACAAATACAAGATTTCTCCAAAAGGAATAGCTCCGAGCGAAACAGTCGGCCAGTTCACGGCAGGCAAGATCGCGTTCCTGTCGGCCAATCTCTTCGACTATAAGACATTCGAAAAGACGCCGGGGCTGCAATACGGCTATTGCCCGCTGCCCTATTTTAAGGAAGGAAAGCCAGTCACCCCGACCGATTCTTTCCACGTTTCGGTGAGCAATTACTCGAAAAACAAAGACCTTGCCGCCGAATTCGTCAAATACCTTACGCTGGGCGCAGGAAGCGACATTTACCTTGACAAGCAAGGCGAATTTTCCGCCCGTATCGATGTGCTCAATTCATACGGCAACGACCCCAAGTACAACAATTTCCCTTTTAGCGTATTTAGACTTGCAGCCTTCGAGGCAAAAACCACCGCGTTTCCGCGCCCCCTCTCGCTTGGATACCGCGAGTGGGAAAGCGTCATTACCGCGACGATGGAGGATATCCGCAATGGGGCTGATGTCAAGCAATCGCTCGATAAGGCGGTCAAAACGCTGAACGCCCAGCTGCAGATTTACCGATAGTCTCTCGCTATATCAACTGAATCGGCGTAGAAGCCCGTTGGGGCTTCTACGCATATCTTCCTAGGTTAAGGAAAGGACTTTTTTCATGAACATTTCCGTTCGCACCACAAAGCCTGGCTCCAGGCATTTGCATTTCGAGCCCTTTCTCCTGCTCCTCCCCTCTCTCGTACTGATCGGCCTTTTTAAGGTATATCCAATACTGTATTCCGTGTGGGGAAGTTTCTTTATAAGAGGCGCGGGCGGCGTCTCGAAATTCGCTGGATTCAAGAATTTTTCCATGCTCATTCAGGACCCTACATTTCTCAACTCCATCTGGATCACGTTCAAGTTCAATCTGATCACCATCCCAACCCAGGTCATCCTGGGCTTTGCCCTTGCCATGATGCTGAACCGAAATACCAGGTTTGTCCGTATTTCGAGGACGCTGCTCTACATCCCCGTAGCGATCAACATGGTCGTCGCGTCGACAATCTGGAATATGATGCTCAATCCTTCCGCAGGTCCGGCCAACGCGATACTCGGCAAACTAGGAATCCCACCCCAGCCTTTTCTGACGAGCAGCGCTCAGGCTCTGTGGATCATCATCATCATCTGTTGCTGGAAAGGCATCTCTTACTGGATGCTGTTCTTACTCGCGGGACTTCAGAACATCAGCCCCTCAATCTATGAGGCGGGGCGCATCGATGGCACCGGCTTTTTCTCCCAGCTTTTTTACCTGACTATCCCCATGCTCAAAAACTCGCTGGTATTTGTCATCGTATCGGACACGATGATCAATCTGTTCATGTTTGTGCCCGTGTACATGCTGACAGGCGGAGGCCCCGAGGGCAGCACCGATACGCTGATGTACGAGGCGTACCGCGCGGCATTCAAATTTTCCAACTATAACCGCTCGTATGCGATCGTTACCTTTCTGCTCTTCGTGACGTTCATCATCATCAGCCTACAATTCTATCTTCTGCGCGACAAGGATGAGGCGGCGCTCAAAAAGAGCTCCCGCAAGAGGAGTATCCCATGATGGTCCAGCGGAAAAACAGATTCACTGCGCTGCTCAACATCGTCTATTACGCAGTGATATTAATTTTAATATTGTACACTTTATTCCCGATAGTCTGGTCGATAGGTGGATCGCTTCGGGCGGACGACGCCGAGATTTTCAAGTATGTTTCCAGCCTGTCCTGGCACACACTCGTGCCTGAACATTTTTCACTGCGAAGTTACTATTCGCTCTTTGTGGAAAATTCCTTCTACAGACCCATGCTGAATTCCGCGATAGTGGCCGTCATCACAGTCTTTCTAGGGTTTGTCGTCAACGGGCTTGCCGGATTCGCCTTCGCGAAGTTCAAGTTCAAGGGCCGCGATATCCTTTTTACCATATATTTGTTCTCTTTCATGATCCCCTTCGAGATGATCGCGGTGCCTCTGTACAAGACTGTAGGCGCGCTGGGCATCCTCGAAACGCGGTCCGCCCTTATATTGCCTATGGTGGCAAATGGCATGATAGTGTTCCTCTACAGGCAATTCTTCCAGGACATCCCCGACTCGCTGATCGAATCGGCGGTCATCGACGGGGCGGGCACGCTGCGCATCTTTTTCCAGCTCCTCGTGCCGCTGTCCAAACCGGTGATTATCAGTGCCAGTCTCATGATGTTCATCCAGCAGTGGGATGCCTTCCTGTGGCCACTGGTCGCCGCGACAAATAGTAGCCTGAAAGTGATTCAAGTTGCCATCTCCGAGTTCAACGGCGAATTCACCATACAGTGGGGCACGATTTTTGCGGCGACGACGGTCGCGATCGCGATACCGGTCGCGATTCTCCTGCCCCTCCAGAAATACTATATTCAAGGTATTTCTTCCACCGGCCTAAAGGAATAATATAAAGGACAGCACCGGCAATTGGTTGTTGCATGAATGAAGCAATTCCGTTTTAACTCATATGTCAGGTCTCACCTAAAGAATGAGATATTTTTTCTCATTACGCTTGTCTGTATTCTGCAAGCCGCCATCATCGGCTTCGTAACCTGGCGTATCTACGCGAGGCAGCTTTTTGACCGCGAGAAAGAAAATCTCATCCAGCTTCTCAATGTCGTCAATCAGGACCTCGACAGTCGAATCGAGGCGGTCAATTCCATCGCGCTCGACATTGTCATCAGTAGTGAGATTAAAAGCAATCTCAACAAGGAGAATTCACTTGAGGTGGGTCGCGCGAAAAACATTGTCAACTCCATTCTTTCCAAGAAATTTCTGAGCGCCTCGAATGTCCTAGTCGATCTCTCCATCATCGATATGCGGAACAATACCTATTCGACGCGCGCCACTTACCTTTTGCCGAGCGATTTTCATCTTCAAGATACCGATGTCTTCAAGATCGCCGAGACGTACAATGGCGCGCTATGCTGGCTCGATAGCAACAGTATAATCGACCGCTACGGTGGAGACAGCATTTTCCACTCCAACCACATGGAAGGTCTCAGGGCTGCAGCGCTGATCAAGGACTATACCCAAGGCCAGATACTCGGCCTCTTGATGGTCTCGCTGAAAGAGGATTCTTTCTCGGCCATCGACTACTCCAACTCCAAACTGAAAAGCGTAAACATGTACATGGTCTCCCCAACCACTCGGACCATTCTCCCTGTTGCCGGTTCCAGTAGCACCCTGAACCGCGATATCGCATCGCGCATCGATACTACAAAAGAAAGAGACACCATCATCATGCCGGATTCCGACAAGACTCTGGTTTCCTACGTTAAGAACACGGCAATGGGATGGACTCTCGTATCCACCATTGCCTCGGCCAACATCGCCCGCTCTTTCTCGTACATCATAAGGACACTGATCGCGACGATTATACTATCGATTTGCTCTTCTATTTTGATTTCCTGGCTGTCTGCTTCGCTCATGATGAGCGGTATCGATGATCTGTCGAAAACCATGAAACTCGTCGAGCAGGGCAATTTCGATGTCCAGATCAACTCGAAACGCCGCGATGAATTGGGCAGCCTGTCGAGGGTTTTTGATCAAATGGTGCACAATATAAAGGGCTTGATCGACAAGACATACAAGCAGCAGCTCCTTACCCAGGAGGCCGAATTCAAAGCCCTGCAGGCGCAGATCAACCCTCATTTTCTGTACAACACTCTGGACATGATCAACTGGAGGCTGCTCGCAAATGGTCAGGACGAAATAAGCAGGTCCATCGTCGAACTTGGCATGATATTGCAGTATTCCATGTCGGCAAAGGCGGTGGTCAGCCTCCAGGAAGAGCTGCAGAACGTAGAGAACTATCTGGCGCTGAGAAAGTCCAACAGAGATCCGGATTTTCTCTACTCCATAAGCCAGGAGGGCGGCGAACATGTGCAATTGCCGAAGCTCACCCTTCAGCCCCTCGTGGAAAACGCCATCTTGCACGGATTCGGGCAGAGGCACTCCGGAAATGAGCTGAACGTCAGGGCATTCCCTGTGACAGGCCACAACTACCGCATCGAGATCATGGACAACGGCGTTGGCATGGATGACGTGATGCTCCGTGAAGCTTTGGCTGGAAAGCCGGAACAAAATGAAAAGGTAGATCCACCCAAGATGCATATCGGCATCAAGAATGTGGACGAGCGGATCAAACATAGATACGGTTCATCCTTTGGTATCTCCATCACCAGCCACTACGGATTCGGTACAACGGTCAGTATTCTGGTACCGGAGGATGGTACAAAACCGACGAATCTGGAGTCATGGCAATGAAAATCGTCATAGTCGACGACGAGCCAATCATCTGCGAAGGCCTTGCGAATATGCTCTCCACAAAAAAAGAAGAAAATTGGGAGCTGATCGCTATATATCACGACACCGAAGAAGCACTCGAGACATGTAACTGGGAAAATGTCGATCTATTGCTTTTGGATATCAATATGCCCGGCATGAACGGGCTCGAGATGGTGGAATCGCTCCGCGAGCGGGAATGGGACACGCTCGTCATCATCATCAGTGGTTACGCCCAATTCGAGTATGCCCGCAAGGCGATGCAGAACAACGCGGTGGATTTTATCATCAAACCCGTAGCAACGGAGAAACTTTTTGCCGCCCTGCATAAGGCACAGTTGATCCTGAACAAGCGCGAGATAGAAAGAAAAGATCGATTGCTCATTGCTGAGAATATCGACCGGCTCATCCATGAATATTTCAACGAGATAATCTTCGGAACGCAGAATTTTTCGGATACGCAGATGCAAAATCTGTGCGAAGAATTGGGCCTCAACGGCAAAACGTACGCTGTCATGGTCATCCTCGCCGAAGAGAGCCACCCAGATTTCGTGGGATTGTTGGACGCCGCAAAAAAAACTTTTCACTGTTCTTTTTATAGCTATCCCGCAGGAAACGGGTTGGCGGTGATTCTCGGCATCCTGCCAGAAGTCTGCAGCTTCGAGCCGGATTTCTTCCTCGGGCTTGCAAAAGAATACATTCGAAATATCATGTGGTTCGGGGCCGCGCCTGCGAAGACAATCGACGCGATAAATCCGTCGTACATAAAGCTTTTCCAGCAGATGCGCGATTCCGGGGCAGCAAATCCAACGCAAACGAGGGGCGTTGTTGAACAAGGCACCCTCCTCCCACCGCTAAAAAATACATATCCCTTGCCTGTACTGCAGGTGCTCGAGATCATAGATCGAGACTACGCGCAGCCGCTTTCTTTGACCATCTTGGCCGGCAGGGTGTGCGTCCATCCCACATACCTGTCCAATCTCTTCAAAAAACAGGTCGGCATCCCTTTGGTAGAGTATATCAACCGCCGCAGGATAGAACAGGCAAAAAAACTGCTCGAAGATCCACTAAACAAGATATTCTGGATATCCGAACAAGTCGGGTTCATGAATCAGCGATACTTCAGCCAGGTCTTCAAAAAAATTACCGGATTGACGCCGATAGAATACCGTTCAAATTCTTTTCTCGCCTTGGGTCACGCTTCGGACGGCGGCGCAGGTGGGGCCTCGGGGGATTGAGATGAAATGAAATTACATTAGGCGCAACTTCTTCATCACCGGCCTTCCCCGGCACCTGTTTGGATATTTAAAACGACTTTGAATCCTCGAGCGTTTCAAGCAAAGCCAAAAGACCAAGGATATAGCTATATTCTCCAAAACCGCTTATCTGCCCGACGCACACGGGTGCAATGACAGAGCTGTGCCTGAATTCTTCTCTTTTATAGATATTGGAAAGATGCACTTCGACTGTCGGAATATCCACGGCGGCTATCGCATCGCGGATGGCGATGGAATAATGCGTGTATGCGCCCGCATTGAGGATGATGCCGTCAATTTTTCCCTTGCAGGAATGGATGTAATCGATCAGCCCGCCCTCGGAATTCGACTGGAAAAATGCCAGGCTGAGCCCGTGTTTTTCGGCTTCGCGCAGTATTTCGTCGTTGATGTCCTGCAGGCTCCTGGTGCCATAGATGTCTTTCTCTCTTGTGCCCAGCATGTCGAGGTTCGGACCGTTGATCACTGCGATACGAAGTTTTGCCATATCTAGCATCTCCTTGTAGTAGTATACATGGCGGCCGAACCAGCCTCAACACGTTCCGCCACCACCCCCGTTAGCCCTTACTATTCGCGCTTGGGCGCCAAAAATAATTCCCTCTGAATCCCGAGCTTTTTCATCTTGCTCTGCAGGGTGCTCGGCTTGAGGTTCAAGGCGGTCGCCGCACCGTCCGGGCCGTATATCTTTCCTCCGGAGGCTCTTAGGGCTTCCTCGATGCGTTTCTTTATTGTGCCCTGCAAAGGAAGCGCTTCCTCGCCGGCGGTTTCCGGGTAGGCCGTCTGTATCTCGGCGGTGAAAGCCGGCTTGGCCGAAGAATGGGACGCCTGCCTCTCCAAAGCATGAAACCTGAGTCCCAAATGCTCCACACGGATCTCGCCGCGTTCCGCAAGGATCGCCGCACGCTCGAGTGCATTCTTGAGCTCGCGGACGTTGCCCGGCCAAGGATGGGCCAAAAGCGCACGGAAGGCCTCTTCAGTCAAGTGTAACCCCGAATTTCCAGGTCTCTCTCTGATGAGGTTGAGAAAGTGGAAAGCCAAGAGCTCAATGTCCGAAGTGCGCTCCCTAAGGGGAGGAAGGGCGATGGGAAACACCGAGAGGCGATAGTAGAGATCCTCTCGGAAACGGCCATCTTGAATCGCTTCCGCCAGATCGACATTGGTCGCCGCAATGATCCGCACATCGACTTTGATGGGTTTTTCTCCACCGACACGCTCGAAAATGCCGTCCGAAAGTGCGCGCAGCAGTTTCGGCTGCAGCTCCATGGGCAAGTCTCCCACTTCGTCGAGGAAGAGCGTCCCCTTGTCCGCGAGCTCGAAGCGCCCCTTTCGCAGGGCAAGCGCACCGGTAAACGAGCCTTTTTCATGACCGAAGAGCTCACTCTCCGCGAGCGAGGGGGACAGCGCCGAGCAGTTTACCGGTACGAAGGGTCTATCGGCGCGCGACGAAAGCCTGTGGATTGCACGCGCCACCTCCTCTTTTCCAGTACCTGTTTCTCCCAACACGAGTACCGGTGCCTCAGTGGCGGCAACAAGCCTGATTGAATCGAGTACGCGAATCCACTGTGGAGAGTTGCCGATCAGGTTGCTGAAGGCTTCGGAACCCGAGGCGAGAAGGCTGTTGCGCTCATTGAGGAGTCGTTCGGTGCGTTCGATGAGTTCATTCGAGACGTCGAACTGGACCAGGAGTGCTGCCACAAGCGTCGATATCGTCTCAATAAAATCGATGATCTGCGGACTAAAGCGGTTACACATCCGGTGATCGAAGGTGAGAAGGCCCACGGTGTCGTCTCCGAGGACGAGCGGTGAGACAAGACAGGAGTGGTCAAGGGGCAAATTGATGATGTCCGCGTAGGTGTCGATGTGCTCTTCCCATTCCGAAAAGAGATGTGGCTTTTTACCTTCTAAGATAGCTGCGAGGTCGTTTCTGTGTTTCAATGAGATTGTGTAGCTCGTAAGCATCGCATCCGCCAGAGGGCCGGCCGCCTTCGTCACGCTGAGCGTCTCCTGGCCATCATACCGCAATATGACTGCTAGCTCATAATCTATGAGTTTCTGGATAGACCGAAGGATCAATTCAAGCATTGCATCGGAATCCACAACCGAAATATTGGTGTCCACCTTACGCTCCCACCGAAATTATGGTGATAGTATACCAACAATTCGGTGTATTGAATAGCCTGTATTTTCTTGGAAAACTATTTCTCTTTATTATATATAAATAATATTTTTGAAAATTTGGCACGTCCTTTGCTTCTCTTTTTGCGGTAGCTCACAACATACACAGACTACCTCAATCTCAATACTGGAGGTCCTTTTATGGAAGAAAAACGATTCTCAATGCCGCTGCTTGGTGACGATTTTCCGGAGATGGAACTTGTGACCACCCATGGTGTACTTAAACTCCCACAGGATCTGAAAGGTTCCTGGTTTTTGCTCTTCAGCCACCCCGCAGACTTTACCCCTGTCTGCACAACCGAGTTTGTCGCGTTCGAACAGCACGCAAAGGAATTCGAAGCACTGGGCGTCAAGCTGATCGGCATGTCGGTCGACCAGGTCTTCAGCCACATTAAGTGGATAGAGTGGATCAAGGAAAAACTCGGCGTCAACATCAGTTTTCCCATCGCTGCGGCGAATGACAGCATCGCAGAAAAACTCGGGCTTCTGCATCCTGGTAAGGGCACCAACACTGTCCGCGCCGTATTTATTGTCGACCCGCAGGGCAAAGTCAGGCTCGTCGTCTACTATCCCCAGGAGATCGGGCGCAATATAAGCGAATTTGTGCGCGCAGCAAAGGCCCTGCAGATCTCCGACACGGGAGTCTCGATGCCCGCAGACTGGCCGAACAACAGCCTCATCGGAGACAGGGTGATCGTTCCTCCTGCCAAAACAATCAAAGATGCCGAGGAAAGGCTCAAAAAATACGAGGGCTTCGACTGGTGGTTCTGCCACAAGCCCCTCGAGAAGTAAATTATAGTAAAACGTCGGAAGGCTGCGGCCGGACGGGCTTCGTGGGCCGCAGCTTTCTTCTTCTGCAGCGCATTTTTTTTCTGTAATACATATCTCTCTGTCTTCGAATTGATCTCCCTAACTGCGTCTTATTTTTTTTCGTATTCAAATTCTTGACCATTTTTATCAATTTTTTTATATTGATAAAAAAGGTGCGGTTATACATGCAAATTGTAATTATCGGCAACGGTGTTGCGGCGACTTCGGCGGCAGTTTCGATTCGAGAATATGACAGAGAGAGCGGCATCACTATGCTCTCGGATGAGCGTGTGCCATTCTATTCGAGGCCCAGGCTTATGGAATACCTTGCCGGAAAGGCCGCATTCGAGAAGATTGTCATTCACGACGAGGTCTGGTACGAAAAAAACAGCATTACGCTCTTGCGTGGCGCGCGCGTGGATTCCGTCGATCCCGAGCGCCGCGAAGTGACGGGCTCGTTTGCTCTTCTGAACTATGATTGTCTATTGATAGCCTCGGGGGCATCGGCTGATCTGCCCTCTTTCTATAGCCCTCAGCTTGAGCGCGTGTTCACTCTGCGCACAAAGGAGGATGCGGACGCCATTGCAGCTGCGGCCGCACGATCCCGCAGCTCGGTGATAATCGGCGGCGGTCTTTTGGGCATTGAGACGGCGTATGCGCTGGCTGAGCGGGGGCTGGAGTCGACGGTCATCGAGGTTTTCGACAGGCTTCTGCCAAGACAGCTGGATGATGAATCGGCGCACATTCTGCAGGACATGCTCGTATACAAAGGGCTGCAGTTTCTGCTCGCAAAACAGACTGCTTCTCTTTCGAACGACTCCGGGCGAGTGAAGATTCTGTTCAAAGACGGCACCGCACTGAGCTCGGATATGGTGGTCATTTCGGCCGGCATACGGCCGAATATCTCATTCCTGAAGAATTCGCAGATCGAGGTGGAGCGAGGGATTCTTGTCGACGCTCATCTCCGGACCAGTATCCCCAACATCTACGCCGCTGGCGACTGCGCCGAGTTCGAGGGCAAAATATACGGCATCTGGCCCGCTGCAAAAGAACAGGGAGAGCTTGCCGGAAAGGCGATCGCCGGGCAGGAAGTGGTATACCACGGCAGCCTCATGACCACCAAGCTCAAAGTGGCAGATATCGACATGGCCTCTGTGGGTGATATCACGGCGGGCCCCAAGGCCTGGGCGGAATCCAGGCGCGACGGCGCCTCCTTCAAAAAGCTCTTCTACGAAAATGGCACACTGAAAGGAGCAATTCTCATCGGCGACACCAGAGAGTATTTCAAGTTACAGAAAGAAATTTCTCAGGTTGCAGGCTAGATCTTCCGTGTCCCCCAGGGGGCCGCTCAGGGCGAGAGGGGGACGGGCACTCCCAATTCTTCTCCTATCTTCTTAAGTTGATCCGCGACTTTTTCGCTGATTGGCACACCGATGCGCGCGCTCTCGGTTTCGGCCTCGTGCTCTTTAAGGCCCGCATAGTAGACTCGTTCGCATCCTTCCGCGGGTTCGGCGTTTTCGAGCTCGCTTAAAAGCCGGTCCATGTCCGACTTTATCGCTTCAGGATCGCGGAACAGATCGAGGCGAATCGCCCCGAAGAAATGGCAGACGCGCGCCGATGTCGCTTGGCTGTCCACCACCGACTGGCCAAATGTGCCGCCGCTCAAAATCGCCGTCATGATGTCGACGACTTCCGCGAGCCCATAGCCCTTGTATCCGCTAAAAAGTTCCCCCGCGCCGCCCAGCGGCAAGATTCCACCTCCGCGCTGATAGAGCATGTCTTCGAGAAGACTGTGGGCATTAGAGGTGACCACGCCCCTGCTGTCGACGGCCCAGCCAGCCGGCAGCGGCTTCTGCTCTCGGTCGTAGACCTCGATCTTGCCCCTCGTGACGACGGTTGTCGACATATCGAGCGTAAACATACGCCCGTCGTGTGCAGGGATAGAAAAAGCGATGGGATTCGTGCCGAACATCGCCTTACGCGCAAAAGTCGGCACGCCGAGCGCGGCCGTGTTGGTCATGCAGACTCCTATCATGTCTTCCTGGGCTGCCATTTCCGTGTAATACCCCGCAATGCCGAAGTGATTGGAGTTGCGCACCGAGGAAAATGCCGCGCCGTTTGCCTCTGCCTTTTCGATGACGCGCGCCATTGTCCGCTTGCTGAGGCTTAAGCCCATCGCGCCATTCGCGTCGAGGACGAGCGAAAGGGGTGTTTCGCGCAGCACCGTCGCCTGGACGCCCCCCGCCATGATTCCGCGCTGAAGCCCGTTCTTATAGCGCCAGAGCCTTCCCACTCCGTGGCTCTCAATGCCGCGCGCATCTGCTGCGACCAGAATTTCGGCCGAATCCTGCGCCTCATCCAGCGGCAAACCGAGTTTCGTGAATACCGCAGTGCAAAACTGCTCGAGTTTTTCTCTTTCGATCCTAATTTTCTGATCCATGTCACGACTCCTTTCGTAGCCATGTCATCGCTGCGTGTACCCGGATATCTCCACCGAGCTCAATCTCAGAAGACTGTGCTGACATCCCTGCGCCGGGATTTCAAGCCGGCAGTCCAGACAGTCGGCGGACTCCACACAGACAAACTGGTTCCAGGTGTTCCTTATTTCAGGATTTGCAAGGCCGGACTGCGCTCCGGGATTCCACAAGAGCGTCGAACCCATGTGCCGCTGTTCGATGCGTATTCTGCGGTGCCACGGAAAATCCACTAGCTCAAGAACCGGCGGGATATGCATGAAGGCGTGTACCATCTCGCCTTTAAAGAGGGCCGGTCCCACCTGGATCACCCGTACGTTACCTTGTATTCTGTCTATATATTCTATCCTATCCAATCCTACAACCTCACACTGTTCGGAATCTCCCACCCTGAAATAGGTGTGAAATCCAACTTCACAGGTGATCGGCATGGTTTCGAGATTCTGGACCATCAGCGCCATCTCCAGAGCCTCTCCTACCGTAATGGAGAGGTGCAGTCTGAAGCGATAAGGCCAAACCTCCATAGGCGGGTCGGTACTTTCAACGGAAAAGGCTACTTTTGTCCGCCCATCGGCGAGATTTTCCGCCGATTCTATATTCCACAACCGTGTTCGGACAAAACCGTGCAGAGGAAGGTCCTCTCGCCATTCGTGTTTACCGAACCAGGGGAAACAGATAGGGATTCCACCGCGAATTGGCGAGCCCTCTTGGAAAAGGCTGTAAGGACTCAGCCACAGCAAGTCCTTTTCGCCTCGGGGGGTAAAACTTACGATATGTGCGCCGTACACATAGACCGAACACGTTGCATGGCTATTCCGCACACGCAGGAGCGGAAGCCCACCTGCTCCTTCTTCGATACGCACATTCTCCGGCAATGCACAGCGCAGATGGTCGCGAATCTCAATCATTTTTTATCTTGACAACCTCTCGATTGATGATATCATCTATCTTAGATATTAGCAAGATTCAAAGGAGGCTTAAGGTGAAAAGAAAATTCATGTTCTTTGTCGTTTTTTTCCTGATCGCTGGTATCCTGCTTGTTTCTGCACAAACAGAGAAAAAATATGTGCTCAAATTCAACCATGTGCTAACAACGCAGGATCCCTACCATGAGGCGTTTCTAAAGTGGGCGGAAGCGGTATCGGCGAGAACGAACGGCAATCTGAAAATCGAGGTATTCCCGAGCGCCCAGTTGGGCGTTGAGGAGGACATTCTCGAGCAGATTCGCCAGGGCGCGAACATCGGACAAAATACCGATGCGGCGAGGCTAGGCCAATATGTCCCCGCCATCGCGGTCATGAACGGTCCATACTTCGTCGACAGTCTCGAGGAAGTCGAAAAATTGAACACGCTCCCGTCGGTTGCCGCATGGAAGGCCGAACTCGAGCGCACGCAGGGGTTCAAGATCCTCTCATTCATGTGGGTCCAGGGCTTCCGCCAGATGATTACGAACAAACCAATCCGTAAACCCTCCGATCTTTCGGGTCTCCGCATTAGAACGCCGCCTGCGCCGATCTGGCAGGAATCCATCCGGGCCCTCGGGGCCACGCCGGTGGCGATGGCGTACGGCGATATGTATTCCGGACTTCAGACAAAAGCCATCGATGGCCTCGAGCTGTCCTTCACCGCGACCGCAAGCGGCAAGTTCCACGAAGTGACGAAATACGCCTGCGAGACGAAGCATATTCTTCTCATCAACTTCGAAGTCGTATCGAGCAAGTGGTTCAACTCACTGCCCGTGGAGTACCAGAAAATCCTCGAAGAGGAGTGCAATAAGGCGGGCCTCGAAGTCTCCAAGCGCTACCTCAATGAGATCGATCCGAAAAACCTCAATGTGTTGAAAGCAGCGGGCATGACCATCATTCCCTCGAGCGAAATCGACATGGCCGCCTTCAAGGCTGCAGGCGAAAAGGCGTATCAGAAACTCAACCTTCTTTCGGTGCGCGACCAAGTGTACAGGGAACTCGGCAAAATAAAGTAGGCTCGTGCGGGCGGCGTATGATCCGCAACGCTGCCCTCGTTGTCCGCCCGATCCTCAAGATCGGGCGGTCTTTTTAATTCCATGCAGATGGTAGGAGCGACCTATGAAAAAAATCTATCAATTTCTTGGCAAAGCAGAAGTGTTCATCTCGGCGACATGTTTTACCATTTCGCTGGTACTCATTTTCTCCAGTGCAATCGCCCGAGCTTTGAAACACCCGATAAACTGGTCGCAGGACATGTCGCTCTTTCTCTTTGCCTGGGCCGTTTTCCTCAGCGCAGACGCTGCATTGAGAGCCGATAAGCTTATCAATATCGATTTATTGGTGAGCCATTTTCCTCAGAATCTTAGAAAATACATTGCGATCGCCACCTATGTTCTAATTCTCGGGTTTCTCGTGATCTTGATGTACAACGGCATCAAGCTGAGCCTCTTTTCACGCAGGCGGGTATTTCAGGGTATTCCTGGATTCAGCTATTCGTGGGTTATCATCAGCATCCCCGTAAGCGCCCTTCTTCAGTCCGCGACCGTAATTCTCAAACTTAAACAGCTGTTACGGAGGGGGTAAAGGGTATGCTGCTTGTAGCGATTCTTTTTTTCGTGTTTCTGGCAGCGGGAATGCCCATAGCCTACGCGATGGGCATTGCGGGCATGGCGTTCTTTTTCCAGCACCCCGAACTGCCCTTTACGATGGTAGTCCAACTTCCAATATCGCAGACGCAAAACTTTACACTGCTCGCGGTACCTCTTTTCATTATCGCAGGCAACCTCATGAATGCCTCTGGCATTACGACGCGGCTCATCAGGCTAGCCTCGGTGCTGACGGGCCACATGCGCGGAGGCTTGGGCCAGGTCAATGTCGTGCTCTCCACGCTCATGGGCGGCGTTTCCGGTTCGGCGATCGCCGATGCTTCCATGGAGGCAAGGATTCTGGCTCCTGCGATGATCAAGCAAGGGTATTCTCCTGGCTTCACCGCCAACTGCACCGCATGGACGGCGCTCATCACGGCGACCATCCCGCCTGGCGTCGGTATCATCCTCTACGGCACCACCGGTGAGGTGTCTATAGGAAAACTCTTCGCGGCGGGAATTTTCGCCGGACTGTTTTTGATGGTAGTCTACATGACCACTGTCTGGTTGATCTCGAAACAACGCGGCTACAAACCCGAACGTGAAAGGGCAAGCTTCCGAGAACGGCTGATTGCAATAAAAGACAATATCTGGGCTCTCATGTTTCCGGTGTTGCTGCTGGTCGGACTGAGAATAGGAATTTTTACGCCTTCGGAAGTGGGTTCTTTCGCGTGTGTATATGCGATCCTCGTCGGCGTGTTCGCATACAAAGAACTGACACTCAAAAAGTTGATGCAGACGCTCGCCTCGAGCGTGCTGGACGCAGGCGGTATCATGTTCATCATCGCCCTCTGCGGCATTTTCGGCTACGGCATTCCCTTCGAACGGATTCCGGACCTTCTCTCAGGAGCCATCCTCGGGCTCTCGATGAATCGCTACATTGTCATGCTCATCATCATCGCAATTCTGCTCATTCTAGGTATGTTCATCGATGGGTCAGTGGTTATCCTGCTCTTTACGCCAATCTTCCTGCCTCTGGCCGTAAAGGTGGGATGGGATCCTGTGCACTTCGGAATTCTCTTCTGCACTATCATTACGGCGGGCAATATGACGCCGCCTGTAGGTTTGGCCATGAGTGCGGTCTGTACGGTTCTGGAAGTGCCGATTTCGGAATATATCAAGGAAATGTGGCCCTGGCTTCTTGCGACGGTGCTCGCGGTCTCGGTGCTGATATTTTTCCCGAATCTCGTACTTGCGTTGCCACGATTACTTTTTTAAAGAGGAGCGACAATGGAACTGCAAGGAAAAGTTGCCATCATTACCGGCGCTGCAAAGGGAATCGGCTTTGAAATAGCAAGGCTCTTCGCCCACGAAGGGGCTTGTGTCGTGCTGGTCGATCGGCAGGGTGCGGAGAAAGCTGCGGAGTCCCTGAAAAAACAGCACTACGACGCAATCGCCTGTTCTCTCGATATTACGGATGCGACTGCAGTACACAATGCCATCGAGACTGTGGTCAGCGCGCGTGGGCGCATCGATATTCTCGTCAACAATGCTGGTATCATCGCGCGGGGAACTGTCCTGGACCTGACCAGGGAACAGTGGCTGCAGGTCATGGATGTCAATGTCAACGGCAACTTTTATCTTTGCAGAGCCGTTGTGCCCTTCATGGTCCACCAGCATTCGGGGGTCATAATAAACATCACCTCCATTGCGGGGAAAATGGGCGACATCACGGCGGCGCCAGTCTACGGCGCTTCAAAAGGGGCGATCAATACTCTGACAAAATCGCTCGCACGCCAGCTCGCCGACTATGGCATCCGCGTGAACGCCGTTGCACCCCACGCTATCGAAACAGATATGAGCGCCGACTGGTCAGAGGAGAAGAGGCAGGAAGTCATCGCTGCGATCCCCCTCAAGAGAATGGGTAAGCCGGAAGAAGTCGCGGAGGCGGCTCTCTTTCTCGCCTCAGAACGGTCATCTTTTATCACCGGCGAAATCCTGAACGTGAACGGCGGGCAACTGATGGATTGAGGGGCAGAGATGCTGTGCACCCAGCCTTCACTCAGCCCGCGGCCTCCTGCGCGGCAAAAAACCTGCCGCTAAGGATATTCTGTCTGCTGATGCGCAAGTGCCTTTCGATAATGTCGACAGCCGCTGGGGAATGAGCCGCCAGGGCCTCCACGAGGTCAATGTGATCTTTAAAGGTCTGCGAGAGATTTGGCGTAATGCCGATATCGTACATGTAGTCCATGTTGAGATGGATGTTCAGCTCTTTGTAGAATTTGTCCACGAATTGGTTGTTTGCAAGACCGCAGAGGTCTTTATGAAATTGCCAGTCGTATTTGATGTATTTTTTCAAATTGACGGGCTCTTCAGTGATGACCGCCTTCATCTTGCCGATGATCTCACGTAGAACATCCAGCCGTTCATTTTCGATGGAAGCATAGATCGACTTTACACTGTACATTTCGAACATTTCCCGTGCCGCTATCGCATCTAGGATCTCCTTTTTGGTGGGTGTCCGCAGAAGGCACATGGACCGGGGCCTTATCTCCACGACCCCCTCCATTTCGAGTCTCTTCAGCGCCTCCCGCACGGGCATCATACTGATCTGGAGCTCTTCCGCAAGGCGCTTGGTGTTGATCGTGTCGCCATACTTCAGTTTGCCGTTGCTGATCGAATTGCAGAGGTATATATAGACTTGCTCTGCCAGACTCCGCTTCTCTATAATGATGTTGTCGGATTCTTCTTCCATGACGGCTCCTTTTTTACAGCATACTACAATACTGCCTTGGAATCAAGAATATCAGCAACTGATATCTATTATCTATTCATTGCCATCGCGGAGCACCGTGCGATTCTCGCTGTATCTCTTGATTCGTTCTTTATAAAGGAATACAACCTATACAACAACCATATGCACACAGTGTTTCTGCATCAGTCGACCGAACAACGGCGTAATTTAATCCTGAACGGTTCGATTTCCTCCACTCTGATATTTCTCGCCGCACCCACGCTGATGCTTGGGGTGGTGCAGGCTCTTATGCCTCTCATAGATGGGCTTTTTATCAACAATATCGCGGGGACCCTCGTGGCGAGCTCGGTGACCTTCAGCGAGCCGGTGATCAACATGGCGGTTGCGCTGGCGCAGGGGCTGAGTGTCGCGGCCATGGCGATCATAGGACAGCTGAATGGAAGCGGCAATTTCGAGGAGTCGAAACGTACCTCGACGCAGATTGTCGTCATGGGCTCGATTCTCGGCTGTGTGACCGCCCCACTGCTCGTCCTGGCGGCCGCGCTCATCTCCGGGCGCGTCAATGCCGAGATTGCGCACAACGTCTTTCTCTATATTTCGCTCTACGCACTGGTGCTTCCATTCTCATTCATGGAATCGATCTACAATGGTATCAAGAACGCAAACGGCAAGCCCGAGGCTCCCTTCATCAGAATGCTGCTTATGCTCATGCTTAAAATCATCTTCAATGTTGTGTTCATCTATACGCTGCGGCTGGGCATTGTGGGATGCGTCCTCTCGTCTTTCTCCGCGAACGTTCTGATCACCTTGTGGATGTTTTGGGAGCTCTTCGTGAAGCAAGACCACGACAGGCTCGAACTCCGCGGCTTTAAGTTCGACGGCGCAATCGCGAAACAACTCTTTCGGATAGGCGCGCCCGCGATGATCAACTCCTTTATCCTGAATCTCGGTTTCTTCCTCATCAATACCGAAGTCCAAAAATACGGACCAGTCGTGCTCAATGGTCAGGGAATCGCGAACAACATAACACAGGTTGCGTTCATCCTTCCCGGCGCCTTCGGTTCGGCCGTCACGACCATGGTGAGCATGAACATCGGTGCAGGGAATCCGGACAAGGCCAAATCGTCGATGATCAGCGGGACGATCCTCAGCGCCATCACCGCCGCAATCATCATCGCGATCATCGTGCCTCTGTCGCCGCATTTGACGATTCTGTTCACGCGGCGGCCAGATGTGCTCGAAATTGCGAACAACGCGCTGCACATCTATACGTATTCGGTCATCGGTTTCGGAATAACGATTACGATTCAGGGGGCCTTTATCGGGCTCGGGCGCACCAAGATTCCCCTGCTTCTCGGCGTCCTGCGCATCTGGTTTTTGCGCTATCTGTTCATTCTCTTTACCGAAAAGTACCTGCAATACTATGCGGTGTTCTGGGGCAACCTCTTCTCGAACTATATGGCCTCGATCATCGCCATAATCCTCATTTCGAGGACAAAGTGGGTGTCGGCGATCAGACGAGAATAACAAAAGGAACGTCTCCCTAGTGTTCTCAATCTTGTGCAAAGGGCAAGAGTGGGCAATATCAGCACAATATTGGGAACACAACCATGTCAACTCAACAGGTCCCTGTCTTCGGCGTACTCCGCGCCGCGCGCTTTTTTGAAAAGCTTTACGAGCCCGGCGACGTCCATCTGCTCTTTCTCGGCCCCGCTCAGGTCGGCGATGATTTCGCCTTCGTGCATCATCACCACGCGGTCTGCCTGCTCGAGCGCGCGCTTCATGTCGTGCGTCACCATGAGGGCGGTGAGGCCCTTCTCTGCAATGAAACGGCGAGTAATCTCTCCCACGATCTCCGCATTGGCGGGGTCGAGCGCCGCAGTGTGTTCGTCGAGGAGGAGCACCGAGGGCCGCGACAGCACAGCCATGAGGAGGGTGAGCGCTTGGCGCTGCCCGCCCGACAGCCGCGAGACGTTTTCGTGGAGTCTGTCCTCGAGGCCCATTCCGAGCTCGGACACCCTGTCCTCCATCTCGCGCACGAATTTTGGCGGTGTGGCGATGCGAAAACGTCGGGGACCCTTGCGAGCAGCGAGCGCCAGATTGTCGAGCACCGTCATATCGCCCGCAGTCCCTGCGAGCGGATCTTGCCGCACACGCCCGACATACATCGCGCGCTCCCACTCGGGCAGGCCTGTCACATCGCTGCCATCGAGAAAGATTTTACCTGCGCGCAATGGCACCGTCCCCGCGATTGCATTCAGCAGGGTGCTCTTCCCTGCCCCATTGGAGCCGATGATCGACACTGTCTGGCCCTGTTCTACCTCGAGCCAGAGATCCCTCAGCACCCAGTGCTCCTGTCCACCACCCAGATCGAAGCTCACCGCGATGTTGTGTACACGTATCATCGGTGCTTCCTCCCGTAGCGGGAAATGGCCACCGAGGCTACGATGAGGAGGGCCGTGAGCAGCCTGAGATCGTTCGGCGTGATGCCTGCCACGTAGCCCCACGAGCGCGCGGCGTACATCAGCGCGCGAAAGATGATCGACCCCAAAAAAACGCGCACAAGCTGCACGCCTATGAATTGCGAATGGACGATGAGCTCCCCCAGCATGACGGTAGCGAGGCCTGATGCGACGACCCCCTGGCCGAGATTGACATCGGCGAATCCCTGATACGCGGCCGCCATCGCGCCGGACAGTCCGGGCAGAGCATTGGCGAGCATGATGCCCCAGGTGCGCAGACGATTGGGCTGAATGCCCGCCTGAATGACCGCATTCTCATTGTCGCCGAGCGCTCCCATCGCGATGCCGATCTCTGTATGGAAAAAAAGGTCGAGAAGCCCGAAGAGAAGAAGGCAGACGAAGATGCACGATGCCAGGAGCGACCACTCGGGCGATAAAAGCCCGCCCATAAAAGAGCGAGCGAGCGTGAGCATGGGATTGTTCATGATGAGCGGAAGGTTGGGTTTTCCTCCCAGAATCCGCAGGTTGATCGAATACAGGCCCGTCATCGTGACAATCCCTGCAAGGAGGGGCGGCACCTTAAGCCTGTGGTGCACCGTTGCGGTGATAAAGCCCGCCGCTCCACCGGCGAGAAAACCGGCCAGCATTCCCACAGGGACGGCGAGCGCCTTTACAAGGCCATTCGGCGAAAGACTCGCTGCCTGGGCGATCACCGCCCCTGCTGCAGCTCCTGCGGGGAAAGAGCCCTCTACCGTTAAATCCGGAAAATCCAAAACCCGAAAACTGACGAATACACCGAGTGCAAGAATGCCGTAGATGAGCCCTTCGACGAGAATTCCCTCGACCATCGGTCACTTCCGCGTGAGCTGGCCATCGGAAATAATCACTTTTGCCCTGTCTATAATCGACTGGTCAACTGAAACACCTATTTTTTTCGCCGTATCGAGATTGAGCACAAAGGTCATGTCCTCGCTGTCCTTGGGCAAGAAGGCCGGAATGTCCACGGTTTTTTCTCCATTTAGTACGCGCACCACGATTTTGCCCGTCGCCACGCCCATGCGGTAGTAGTCGTAGCCCAGCGCTGCAAGCACAGGAATCGTTTCAGCCGACGAGGGGTCTGCCGTCACTATGGGAATCTTCTTCTCGAGCGCTACCTCGGCAAGGCCGCTCAGCGCTGAGAATACCGTGTTGTCGTTGCCGAGGTACAGGCCGTCGATACGCCCCGCGATGGAAAGGAGCGCCTGCTTGGCCTCCGACGAATTCGTGATGGTCGATTCGACATATTCGAGGCCGTTCTCCTGGCAGTACGACTTTACGATCGCGGCGAGCGCCACCGAGTTGGCCTCGCCGGAAGCGTAGATGTTGCCGACGCGCTTTATATCCGGTTTTAGGGAACGGAGCAGGTCGAGCTGCTCGCGCACAGGAGTCATGTCGGAAGTGCCGGTGATGTTGGCACCGCCCTTGTCCATGCTCGCCACAAGGCCCGCAGATACAGGATCAGTCACGGCCGAATAGATGACCGGTCTGTCCTTAATCTGATTCGCGAGCGCTTGAGCCGTCGGCGTCGCGATGCCCACGGCGAGGGCGACCTTTTGCTGTTTGAAGCGCTGCGCGATCTGGGCCGCGGTGTTCATATCCGCATTCGCGTTCTGAAGATCTATCGTATAATCGGGTTTGGAAGCAGATAACTCATCGACGATACCTTTCTCGATGGCATCGAGCGCAGGGTGTGAGACGAACTTTGCGACACCGATGATCTTTTCGCTCTTCGGAGCACAGGAGAAGAGCAAGATGCCGACAATTCCGATTGCGGCAAAGAACCTAGTGGTACGATGCATACAAACCTCCTTATAATAAGGCACTCAAAATGATGTGGCGCCCAAAGCGCCCTCGGACAGTCTCGCGTTCGCGCGATCAGACGGCATGGAATATTTTGTTACTATTCATAGTAACGTACGCCATTGTACAGGGTACAAAAAATTTGGTCAATATACAAAACCAAAAAAAAGGAATTTTTTATCCAGAAAAGACAGCCCTTTTCAACTATTGAACACAAACATGCAAAAATTAAAATTTTATGTCATTGATAAATAAAAAGCTTTACTTTTGATAGAAACACCTTGACATGAAGTTTCTAGACATATATTCTTCCCACCAATTAGCTTCATTCATTATTTATGCGCATGTTTTGTATATGCGGAAGGAGGAATACAAGATGAAGCGACGTAACACGGTGCTTATGGTGTTCGCAATGGTGAGTCTGCTTATACTCTCTGGCACACAGAGTGTCTTTGCGGCCCCAACAATCAAAATCGGCGTCGCAGGTGCTTTCAGCGGCGACCTCGCGTCCTACGGTCTACCGACCGTCAATGCAGCCAAGCTCGTTGTCAAGGACATCAATGCCAAGGGCGGTATCAACGGACAGAAAGTAGAGCTTGTCATCGAGGACGATCAGTGCAAGCCCGAACTGGCGACGAACGCCGCAGCCAAGCTGGTAAGCTCAAGAGTCGTTGCGGTCATTGGCCATATCTGCTCGGGAGCCACAAAGGCTGCGCTAGGAATCTATAAGGACTCCGAACTGGTCACCATTTCGCCTTCTGCGACAACTCCCTCGCTTACTCAGAGCGGCGAGTATCCTAACTTCTTCCGGACCATCGCTCCAGACGATGCACAGGCAAAACTCGCGACCGACTTCCTCACCAAGACGCTCAAGCTGAAGAGAATTGCGGTCCTCCACGACAAAGGCGACTACGGCAAGGGTTTCGCTGAGCTCGTCAAACAGTATGCCGAGGAAAGCGGCGTAACAGTCGCACTGTTCGAGGGTGTCAACCCAGGTGCCCCGGATTACTCCGCAGTCGTCAATAAAATCGGTAATGCGAAGGTCGATGGTGTGGTGTGGGGAGGCTATCACCCAGAAGCATCCAAGCTCGTCCAGCAGATGAAGGACAAAGGCATGAATATCCCCTTCATCTCCGATGACGGCGTTAAGGACAACACTTTCATCGAAGTGGCCGGCAAATATTCCGAAGGCGTCTACGCGACCGGCCCGACCGACACCTCCAGCAATCCGCTCGCGATCAAGGCCATCGAGGATCACAAAAAGGAGTTCGGCTCAGAGCCCGGCGCCTTCTACCTCAACGCATATGCCGCCACCCAGGCCCTCCTCAACGCGATTGCAAAAGCCAAATCCACGGACTACGATAAGATCGTCGCTGCGCTGCAGTCTGAATATGTCGACACCTCGCTCGGGCGTATCAGCTTTGACAAGAGGGGTGACATCATAGGATTCGGATTCTCGGTCTTCCAGGTCCAGAACGGCAAATACGTAGAATTGAAGTAAAACCTTATTTGCCAGCTTCTCGAAGCCGTTCTGGCATATGGGTCGGAACGGCTTCCTTTTTAGAATCCACTTCCCAAGGATCATCACATGGAATACTTTTTAAAGCTTTTTCTGAGCGGCACGGCAAAAGGCAGCATCTATGCGCTCATGGCGTTGGGATATACCATGGTCTATGGCATTATTCAGCTCATAAACTTCGCCCATGGTGAAATTTACATGATCGGCGGCTTTACTGCCCTCATTCTAGGGGGGGTTTTCTTTTCAAAGGGCATGCCTGTCGGTCTCGTCTTATTCTTTTCGGTGTTGCTTTCCGTTATGTATGCGGCCGCATTCGGCTTTACGGTAGAAAAGATCGCCTATCGCCCGCTCCGGGGGAAGCCCCGTCTCTCGGCGCTCATAAGTGCGATCGGAGTCTCCATAGTCTTACAGAACTTCGTGCTTCTCTCCCAGACCGAAAAATTCTTACCCTTTCCATCGTATCTGCCCGAATTCAGCTGGCTTCAGCCATATAAGGCATATATCAATTCGACCCAACTGATTATCCTTGCAGTGACCACTGTCATCATGGTGCTGCTCACACTGCTGATCAAATTCACCCGTACAGGGAAAGCGATGCGCGCGACCGCACAGGACATGCACATGGCCCAGCTCGTCGGCGTCGACGTGAACCGAGTCATTTCGGTGACCTTCATCATGGGCTCTGCGCTGGCCGCGATCGGAGGCGTGCTCATTTGTTCTTATATGGGACAGATCAACTACTATATCGGCTTCGTCGCAGGCATCAAGGCCTTTGTCGCCGCAGTCCTTGGAGGCATCGGGAGCATCCCCGGCGCCGTGCTCGGCAGCTTTGTACTCGGCTGGACAGAGAGTTTTGGCACCGGGTACATCTCGAGCGACTATGAGGATGCGTTCGCATTCGTCATACTCATCGTGATTCTTCTCATTAAGCCCGATGGAATTCTCGGCCGAACTCAGAAACAGAAGGTATAAGCCATGAAACCACGCTCAATTCTTACGGATATCGGAAAATCACTGGTGAATGCCGCCTGGTTTGTGGTGCTGCTCTTCCCGCTGATGGTGATGAAGGTCAACGTATCGAGAGGCATTGCGCAGGTCCAATTCCGATGGAATCTTCTGCCGATTGTGGGTATCGGCGCCTTCGTGCTCTCCTATGTGTGGAAAATCGCCCTCGAGTGGAACGAACGGCGCGGCGGCAACAACAGGTCCGGAGGCATTTTCAGCAGAACAAAGGCTGTCGCAGGCGCATACCTCGCAAAGCCGGCCGTGCGTACAAGCTCCTACCTCCTTCTTTTGGCCTTCGTCATCGCCTTTCCCTTTCTATTCGGGATGTACCACACCAACGTCATGATCACCGCCTTCATCTACGTGATCCTCGCTCTCGGACTCAACATCGTCGTCGGCCTAGGCGGACTACTGAACCTCGGGTATGCGGCTTTCTTCGGTGTCGGCGCCTATACGTATGGCCTTATGTGGAAATATGTAGGCCCCTCATTCGTCGCCGCCGGCATCGATACCGGCTGGTTGTTTTGGATTTCGTTGCCGCTGGCGGGCATCATCGCGACGCTTTTCGGCATACTGCTGAGTCTTCCCGTGCTGAGACTGCGAGGCGACTATCTGGCCATCATTACGCTGGCCTTCGGTGAAATCTTTCGTATGGTGATGCAGAATTCGAGCGATTTTACGGGGGGAGCGACAGGCATTAGCCTCATCCCGAGGCCATGGTTCTTCGGCCAGAAACTGCCTCCGATCAAGGCGGCGACCTATATCTACTTCATCGCCATCGCGCTCGTGATCATCACGATCTTCGTCGTGCGCAGAATCGAGGACTCGAAGGTCGGCCGGGCGCTTGAGGCAATGCGCGAAGATGAAGTCGCCTGCGAGGCGATGGGCATCGATCTCGTCAAAAACAAGCTGATCACCTTCGCGCTCGGCGCGTTCTGGGCAGGGATCGCGGGCGTGCTCATGGCGGCGCAGACCACCTACATCAACCCCGACAGCTTTACGCTATGGGAATCGATCATCATCCTCATGGCCGTCGTCATAGGTGGAACAGGCTCGATACCGGGCGCGATCGGCGGTGCAATTCTCTTAAAGCTCTTGCCCGAGTACTTCCGGGCACTCTCTCAGTACCGCATGCTCATCTACGGCATCGCGATGATCCTCATCATCATCTTCAAACCGGAGGGCATCATTCCCAGGAAGCGTAAGCAGTATACCTTCGATAAAAAGGAAGTGACACGATGAGTACTCAGCACCTCACGGCGAATAAGGCTATTCTTGAAATCGAGGACCTCGTCATGACCTTTGGGGGGCTGCGCGCCATCGACGGGGTCTCAATGCACATCGATGAAGGCGAAATCGCCGCGCTCATCGGTCCGAACGGTGCGGGCAAAACGACGATTTTCAACTGCATCACCGGCGAGTACAAACCGACGGAAGGCAGAGTCAGAATCCGTGACCGATCCGGCCGGACCGAGGAGATTCACGGTCTTAAGCCCAATGTCATCAACCAGAAAGGCCTCGCCCGAACATTCCAGAATATTCGCCTCTTCGGCAACATGAGCGTCCTCGAAAACGTCATGATAGGTCGACACAACTCGCTCAAGGCGGGAATTTTCAAGGCGATCGTACGCGACGCAGCCACCAGAGAGGAAGAGCAGCGCGTCATCGAAGAGAGCTACCTCATCCTCAAAAAGCTTAAGCTGGACATGTACATCAACGAGATGGCCAAAAACCTCCCCTACGGCGAACAGCGCCGCCTGGAGATTGCGCGCGCCCTCGCAACCGATCCTTTCCTCCTCCTTCTGGACGAGCCTGTCGCAGGCATGAACGCCCAGGAGACAAAAGAGCTCGAAGAGACCATCGACATCATCCGAGACCAGGAACACATCACGATTCTGCTCATAGAACACGACATGAGCCTCGTCATGAACGTGAGCGAACGCATCTACGTGCTCGACTACGGCAGACTCATCGCCGAAGGCCCACCGCACGAGATCAAGCGAAACCCCGATGTCATCAAGGCATATCTAGGAGAGTAATATGGCACTGCTTGAATTGAAAGACGTCCAAACCTTCTATGGAAACATTCAAGCCTTGAAAGGCATTTCGATCTCGGTCGAGGAAGGCGAAATTGTCACCCTGATCGGCGCAAACGGTGCCGGCAAAACAACGACACTCATGAGCATATGCGGAATAACACCCATCCGCTCGGGACAAATCGTACTGAAGGGCCAGGAGATATCAGGACTCAGCCCCAACAAAATCGTCGGTATGGGCGTGGCCCAGGTGCCTGAGGGCAGGCGCATATTCCCACAACTCACTGTCTCAGAAAACCTGGATATGGGGGCTTTCCTGCGCACCGACAAAGAGGGCATAAAGCGCGATATGGAGGAGGTGTTTGCGATTTTTCCGCGCCTCGCGGAGCGGCGGAACCAGCTCGGAGGAACCCTCTCCGGCGGAGAGCAGCAAATGCTGGCAATTTCTCGTGCCCTCATGGCCAACCCCCACCTGCTCCTCCTCGACGAACCTTCGCTCGGGCTTGCACCGCTCCTCGTTCAAAACATCTTCGAAGTCATCCAGAAGATCAACAAGGAGCGCAAGACGACCATCCTCCTCGTCGAACAGAATGCGAACATGGCGCTCAAAATAGCCAATAAGGGGTACGTCATGCAGAACGGCGTCATCAAGATCGCCGACACGGCGGCGCATCTGCTCGAGAACGAGGAAGTGCGAAAGGCCTATTTGGGTCTGTAGGAATTCGGGAGTATACTTAGAGAGGGTTTCATCCTGAACCTATATCTATGGAGGTATACCATGAAAGTAGGCCAACGCATGACACGGAATCCGATAACCATCACTCCGGATGTGACCGTGCCCGAAGCACAAGCCATCATGCGACGTGAAAAAATCCAACGACTGCCCGTTCTCGACAATAACAAGCGACTTGTAGGTATCGTGACCTCGCTCGATCTCATCCATGCAAGCCCCTCTCCTGCGACCTCGCTCGACATCTACGAAATGCACTATCTGCTATCTAAACTCAAGGTCGAAAAGGTCATGACACGACAGGTCATCACGGTGACCGAGGACCTGCCTATAGAGGAGGCTGCACGCATCATGGTAGACAACAAGATTTCGGGCCTTCCCGTGATGCGCGGCGACATTCTTGTCGGCATCATCACCGAGAGCGACATCTTCAGACTCTTCATCGAGCTCTTCGGCGCGCGGCACAGGGGCATCCGTCTCACGCTGCTGCTGCCCGAGAAAAAGGGCGAACTGGCGAAGGTTGCCAACGCGATCACAAAGTGCGGCGGTAACATCGTCTCGTTCGCGATCTTCGAGGGCGAGGATCCGACCAACGGCTACTGCACCGTCAAGGTGAGCGGTGTGGACAAGGACGCGCTGCTCGCGGCGATCACGCCTGTCGTCGAGAAAATCGTGGACGCAAGGGAAACCTGAGCAGGCTGGTGCACGGCGCCGGGTTATCTTTTATACAGATTTGCCACATTATTTCGACATCACTGCGGCTCAGGCCTATGACGGGGCGCGCTCAGCGCGTGGCACACCTATCGCAGCGTATCGGTGCGGCGCCGGGCTCCGTATGGACCTCTCTCGCGCCGCGCCTTTGTCCCTTCTATCGATTCGCGCTGCCATTCTCTCAGCGATACACGCTCGAAATCGATGATGAGGCCGAGATCGCGCATGAAGGCCAGGCCGGCATGCGTTTCGGCATCATCCGCCCCCACACAGAGGCCCTCTTTAAGACTCACCAGAGAGGCTCCGCGCCTTATGATCTCCTCCAGTATATAGAACAGCTCTGTCGTCGTCCGTGCGAGCCTATCGAGCGAAACCACAAGAAGCGTGTCGCCGGTGCCCAGTCCGTCGAGCGCGCGCCGTAGCGCCGGCCTATCTGCTTCTCCCGAGAGAAGCTTTTCCTCGAACAGCATTTCAGCGCCGGCCGCCTTCAGAACCTCGATCTGTGGCCCGACCCCGGCTTCGAAAGGCGAAGGGCGGACATAACCTTTTCTCTCTGCCATTCTTTTCACGCTCCCCCGGCAATACTATATCTGCCTTACCTTGACCGCGCCACTGTGCCGTCATATTCTGTCATCACCATGCGGCAGACACTCGCAGACAACGTGGTATGGATCACGGGTGCCTCTTCGGGCATCGGAAGGGCGCTTGCGGTCGAGGCGGCCCGGCGCGGCGCCACGCTCATACTCTCGGGGCGCAACGAAACCGCACTCCACGAGACCGCTGCCCTCTGCGCCGAGCATCGCCTGAGCGGGGCGCCGCGCCTCCATGCCGACGCCATTCTCCCCTTCGACCTCGCAGCTCCAAACGTCCGACGCCAGGCAGCACAAAAAGCGCTTGGCATCTTCGGCCGGATCGATATCCTTGTGCTGAATGCAGGCGTAAGCCAGCGCGCCCGCTTTGCGGAAACCTCGCCCGAGGTCTTCGACCTCATCATGGAGACGAACTTCGGCTCGACTGTCGATCTGACGCGCGCGGTGCTGCCGCAGATGCGAAAGCGCGGCTCAGGCATGATTGTCTGCATCTCGAGTGTCGCCGGGCTCATGGGCGCGCCTTTGCGGACGGCATATTCGGCATCGAAGCATGCGCTCGTGGGGTTCTTCGGTTCGCTCAGGACTGAGCTGTGGGGGGACGGTGTCCAGGTGTCGATAGTGTATCCGGGCTTCGTGCACACGACGATCTCGAAAAATGCGCTGGCAGGCGATGGGGCGAGGCACGGGACGCTCGATCCGCTTCAGAAAGCCGGTCAGAAACCGACCGAAACCGCGCGCATTGTATGGGACAGGCTCGAGGCAGGCGCGCTCGACATTAGAGTCGCGTTCGACTTCAAGGCCCGTCTCGGCGTTTTTCTTGCACGACATTTTCCGAAGCTCTTCGTGCGCTCGATTTCGAGGCACGGGGGCTTGTAGACATTGCACTTTGCGCAACCCCTCGCCTTGACCAGGCGAAAGAGAGGGCTTTTATATGGCTGATGTGTTTTTGATTCTGTTTGTCGTGCTTTTCCCTGTCGTGCTGCTGTACCTCAAGGAGCGCATCGCCTTCATGGCGAAGTGGAGCACTCTGATCGTGTGCTATATCGCGGGGCTTCTTCTCGGGAACATCGGCATCCTGCCGCAGTCGGCGATGGAGCTGCTCGACACGCTGTCCAGCGTCGCAGTCGCGATTTCGATTCCGCTCCTGCTTTTTTCAGTGGATATCGCGCAGTGGAAAAAACTGTCGGGCAGTGCGATCCTGGCATTCGTCCTCGCCGCCCTCTCCGTGAGCGTGGTCAGCGGCATCGCATACGCATTCTTCAGAACAACAAGCTCTGAATCCTCCAAGGTCGCCGGCATGCTCGTCGGGCTCTACACCGGAGGCACGCCGAACCTTGCTGCTATAAAGACAGCGCTCAATGTCGATCAGGACGTCTACCTGGCGGTACACACCTCGGATATCGTGCTCTCGGCAGTCTATCTGCTCGTGGTGATGAGCATCGCCAAGCCGATTCTCAAACACGTCCTGCCCCTCAAAAACTGGGACAGCGATGTCGTATCGTCGACAAGCCTGAATTTTACGATGGGGTTTTCAGACTACTTTAAAAAGGGCCTGTGGAAGAAAATACTGGCAGGATTTGGCTTGGCGGCAGCCATCGTAGGGGTATCGCAGAGGCTCTCCATGCTTGTACCTGTGGAGTTCCAGACAATGGTGACGATCCTCCTTATCACGAGCCTCGCGCTTGCCGCCTCATTCGTGCCGACGATCCGGGCTCTTCCTATGACCTTCGCGACGGGCGAATATTTCCTGTACGTGTTTGCGGTGGCCGTGGGGGCGATGGGCAACATCGCGCAGATATTCAACAATGCGGGCATCTACTTCATCTATGTGGCGATTGTGCTGTTCGGTTCCTTACTTCTGCACGCTGCGCTCTGTGCTCTCTTTAAGATCGATGTCGACACGATGCTCATTGTGTCGGTCTCCGCGATCTGCTCGCCGCCGTTCGTAGGACTCGCCGCCGTCTCCCTGAAAGCTCGAAAGCTGATTCTGCCCGGCATTACGACGGGCATCATCGGGTACGCGGTAGGAAACTATCTGGGAATAGCCCTCGCGCAGATATTAAGGGCGCTCGGTGGCTAGGGACGAACTCAGCTCTGCGAAGGCACTCCGGGCTGCCTCCAGAGTTTGGGCGATATCCTCTTCGGTGTGGGCGAGCGAGATGAACCAGTTGTGGTGGGGATGCATAAACACTCCTCGGTCTGCCATCGCCGCGCAGAACCGCTGGTTCAGGTACAGGTCCGGATCCTCATCGAAGGTGAGGTAGGGAATCGCAAGCGGCCCCGAAACGCGTGCGCGAAAGCCGGCCTCGAGCCCCAGCGACTCAAGTCCGTCTTTCAGCATTTGCCCAAGCGAGGCGAGGCGGGCCGTGCCGCCCATACGCTCCATCTCGTCGAGCGTTGCCAGCGCGGCGATCATCGGCACGGCGCTCATCCAGTAGGTCCCCGTGATGAAGAAGCTCGAGGCGGTCTTCCTGAGCCCGTCCGTGCCGAGCAGGACCGAGATCGGATAGCCGTTGGCAAGGGCCTTTCCCATCGCGATCAGATCGGGATGGACGCCGAAGAACTTGTGGCTGCCGTGTATGTCGAGTCTGAAATTGGCCCTGATGTCGTCCACGATGAAATATGCGCCTTCGGCCCGACACAAGCGCTCCACGGCCGCCGTGAATTCCGGCGTCGGCAGTTGCTGGGGCTTGTAGGTGGGATGATGATAGGGCGTGAGGATGAGGCAGGCTATGTTGCCCCGCTCGGTCTCAAAAAGCTTTTCGAGCGCCTGAACGTCGTTGTAGGGGAAGAAGCGGATATCGCGTTGCTCCGCCTGCAGGAACACGGGGAACACGTTGGTCGAGCACCAGTTCGCCGCCCCGTGATAGGCTCCCTCCGCGGCGATGATCACCTGCTTCCCGGTATCGGCGCGGGCGATCGAGGTGGCGAGCGTTGTCGCGTCGGTGCCGTTTTTGACGAACACCGCCCAATCCATGCCGTCCACTAGGCCCACGAGGCGCTCGGCCAGCTCCACCATGGCGGGGTGCGGCTGGTTGAGGAGGTCTCCTTTCCGCGCCTGTTCGAGGGCAGGACCGTCGACCGCCGAATTGCCGTAGCCCACGATCTGGCTGCCGTAACCGCAGAGATAATCGATGAACTCATTGCCGTCGACGTCGTATATTCTGCTTCCGCGTGCGTGCGAAAGATAGTAGGGGAAATGGCCCGGCACGAGAAAGCCGGGGCTCTTGGACCCGTAGATACCGCCGGGAATCACCCTGGCGGCGCGCTCGAAGTATGCCATCGAGGCTGTAAACCGCGAGCCCGTAGTGTCGGCGCTCCGACCACTGAATGATGGACTGCCCGCAGCACCCGATGTTTCATCAGTCATCTCGTTCATACCTCAACTCCCAGATACCACGAAAGCCTGTCCAGCACCGCAAACAGGCCCTGGACCAGGGGCAAGAGTCCTTCTATGTGCACTTCGCCCGAGCCGAGCGCGATGACCGCCTGCCTCTTTCCGGACAATACGTCGATCGCGCTCCGATACCCCGCAAAGGACAGCAGCGCATCGGGGCGCAGCGAACCGATCGCAGCGGCGGGCGGCGCATCTTCGGGTAACACATCTCCGGGTGACGTATCTTCGGGCTGCGCATCTCTCTGGACATGAATTGTCCTGCCCCGTTTAGCGACCCGGAATGCGAGCTCCCCCGCCCGCACGCCGACCACACCGTCGGGGACTATCTGCATCCTGCGTTCCAGGTACGATTCGCCGGCGATGGCTTCCAGTCCGTACAGCGTCGCGGCGAGCAGAAGGCGCGCCCTCGTCGCTTCCGACGTATCCGGGGCGCGCAGAAGCTCCGTCGCGCGGCTTGAAGCTTTCCTGAAAAAATCCAGCGCCCTAAACGCGTTTGCACCCAGCGGAACCGGGATCACCGCGCCCTTTGCTCCTGAGAGGACGCGGACCGCGGCCTCCGTGTTAGGGAAAAAGAGCAGCAACGATGGCCGCCCCGGAGGTGCCGGCAAAATCTGCGATATCTTCGGCATCTGCAGGCCCAGGGCGGGCCCAGCCCCACGAATGCTGAACTTCATCGAAACACCGCCCGAAGGGCATATTTTCTGCAGCCCAGCGTCGGCAGCGCTGGCCTCCTCGACCATATGCAGAGCCAACGAGGCCTTGAGCCTTGCCAATACGCTTTTTTCTTCTGTGGAGAGCTGCACGAACTTCGTTTTCATCGTGTATACCTGCGGTCAAGCATAGTGTGCCATCCTTGTTATTGGTCATTTATTCTCTCCGCTACGATTCCATTCTGAAGCTTTCAATGACTTTCCTTACTATCAAATTGCGAACATGATTGTAAATTAAGCTCTAAAGAACTTACATATAAATTATGTTCTATAATAAATTGAAAAACCTCAAAAGGCAAAGCATACCGTATATCTATTTTAGCTTTTAAGGAAGAACGTATCCATGAGCTTGTCAATTCCATTAGTGGAGCTTCTTCATCAAATACGATTTTTTCAGACACTATTTTGCTTCTTGTCAAGAAACCCCTACGAGGATAAACAATAATGCGAGCATTGTTTAAAATGAACTCATGATTCCTCCATAAATGAAACCGTTGTATATTATCGCTTCCCATGAGAATATAGTATTCATTATCTGAATGATGTTCCAGAAAATACTTTAATGTTATGAAGCTATAATTGGGTTGGGAGAGATTGAATTCTGTATCCATTACTTTGAAAAATGGTGCATTTTTAGTGGCAATCACCAACATCTGATATCGTAATTGTTTATCGGTTAATTGTAAATTTATTTTAAATGGATTCTGAGGAGACGGAATAAACCATATCTGATCTAAAGAATTAAAGGCAAAGAAATAATTTGCAATAAACAGATGTCCAATATGAGGTGGATCAAAGGTACCAAAGAAAAGCCCTATCTTACGCATAAATCTCTCCCAAAAAATTTAAATTCTTCTGTTTTTTCAAATCAACTTGGGATTTCTGAAGAACTCTCTTTCTGTTATTTTAAAATGCGTTAGAACTTATTCAACAAACCAAAATCAAATAATCGAAAGCAATGTTAATATGCAAAAAGAACCGCCACTGAAATAGCATCCAGGGCGGTTCTCATTTTTCAATACAATACTAGCCTATCAGAATGGAGCATCCGGGAAGTAGAAATCTTTTGCGTTTTCCTTAGTAACCAATTCCGACGGCAGAATGATACGCCGCGGAAGCGCTCTAACCTGGTAGACATAAGGATTGAGCTTCTCGCCCTTGACCCCAATTACCGCATAGGAAATCGAAGTCGCAATAACCGATGGCGAATAGGTAACGTCAGCTTTTACGAGCGGATTCGAGTCATCCATGATTTGTTTGACAATTTCCTTCAGACATCCGCCACCGAGGAAGAATTTGATATCCTTGCGACCAGACTCCTTATATGCCTGCATTGCGGCAATCATCATGTCATCGTCAGCGGTGTATACTGCATCGATCTGTTTGTACTTCTGCAAATAATTCTCCATAACCGTCAAAGCTTTCTGGCGGTTCCAATCACCAGGCTGAGCATCAAGGATTTTTATGTTAGGATACTTTGCGCATACTTCTTTGATCGTTTCAGTCCGTATAGTATCAATTGGCGAGGGGACACCGGTGATAAGCAAAAGGTTACCCTTGTAGCCCATCTGCTTTGCCAACCACTCCATTCCCTTGCGAGTATAGGTTTCATCGTCATTCGTGATATAGATATCATAGATACCCTCTTTGGATACTCCGCGATCAAGAACAACGACATAGACGCCTTGGTTGTAGGCTTTTTCCACAACATTGGTGACAGATGTATCGAATGGAAACACAACAATTGCATCAATTTTCTTGACAAGAAGATCTTCAATATCTGCGGTCTGCTGCTGAGCATTGCCGGCGAATTTTAGCTCGATCTTGACATTCTTGTCTCTGGCCTCCCAATCTGTCTTAGCCTTGTTGGCCCACCAGTTCGCATTTGCCATCCAACCATGGGTAGCGCTTGGCATGGATACACCAATCCTATAGGTCTTTTCTTGAGCGAACCCTATACTCGCGACCACGGTCACAATGAGGAGCCCTATTAGTAGCTTCTTCATCATGTACCTCCTTAAAATCCATCGATATTTCCCCTTTTGGGGCTAACCCTCAACGAGGGTCTATAAAACCATATTCACTCACTGTCTCTGTTTCTGAATATATACAGAGGCAATAATCACTATTCCTTTAACAACTCCCTGAAAATAGGGTGATAATCCTGCCATGTTAAGCATGTTCTGGATGATTTGCAGAATTAATATACCGACAACCGTGCCCCATACGGAGCCTCGCCCTCCTGACATCGCGGTACCACCAATAATGACTGCTGCTATTGCATCAAGCTCAAATCCCAACCCAAAATTCGGCGTAGAAACTGTATTAAAGCGTGCCGCGAGCAGGGCTGCGGAAATACCCACCATTAATCCTAGGATAACATATGCCCAGAAGCGCACACGATCGACATGAATAGCCGAATACTGCGCAACGCGTGAATTAGAACCCACAGCACTAAGATGTCGACCAAACTTCGTATTATTCAGCATGAATGAGAGAATCGCTGCCAGTATCAGCAGAATCAGAACAGGAGTAGATAGAGAAAATGTTGAATTGCCAATATTAAATGAAAAGATTTTGGACATCCCAAATGAACCGAATGCTTGACTGTGGGAAGCAAATTCTCCTGCATTTGCCATCAGAAGCGAAAGGTATCGGAATATGGACATGGTTCCAAGCGTAACGATAAAAGGCACAATTTTCCCCTTAGTGATCAAAAGACCATTGAAGGCTCCGGCAAGGCCACCCAAAAGCACCATAACAAAAACTCCGCCGACAATCGCCATAGTCTCGTTTCCGCCATTTCTTGACAATAAATAATTCATGAAAAGAACGCCACAAGAAGCCACAAAAGCCGCCATAGCTCCAACCGAAAGATCGATACCTCCTGATATAATGACAAAGGTCATGCCAAGGGCAATAATTCCAGTATACGAAGCTTGTCTCATTACATTTGTAAGATTCTCAACCTGAATGAAATAAGGCCAGCCAATAATAGTAGCCAATATGAATAACGCCCCCAAAGCCAGAAGAGAACCGTATTTTTCCAGATTCAATCTCGATGCCCGCGTCGTCTGACTCATGAAGCAACCTCCTCCTTTGCACCCGTTGCATGAATCATAATTTCTTCTTCATTTATTGCAGATTCTTCAAGAATTGCTGCTATTCTGCCTTCATGCATTACTACAACCCTGTTGCACATGCCAACTATCTCCTCAAGCTCCGAGGAAATGAACAAACAAGATATACCGCCTTTTACCAGTTCATGTATAAAATGATATATCTCATGTTTGGCTGCCACATCGACGCCTCTTGTCGGTTCATCCACAATAAGAATTTTAGGATTTGTATCAATTGATTTGACAAGCGATACCTTTTGCTGATTGCCGCCAGAAAGATTTTCAAGCAGGGTGTCAAGGGATTCGGTCTTAATGCGAAAGGATCTGACGTATTCCTGAACTTTTTTGCGCTCTAATTCTTTGTCTATAAGGCGAACAAAAGAATTGCAATAGTTGTTCAAAGAAATGAGTGTTACATTCTTCAGAACCGAAAAGCTTGTCAGAATCCCTGCACCTTGCCTGTCTTCTGACAGATAAGATATGCCCGCAGCTATTGCTTCTGCAGGCTCGTTGAATCTTATTTGTTTCCCATTAACAATAAAATGACCTTTGGTCATCTTGCGCAATCCCAGAACTGTTTCAGCAACTTCAGTACGACCAGCACCTACAAGACCTGCTAAACCAAGGATCTCGCCTTTTCGCAATGAGAAGGTTAAATTTTCCAGAACTCCTGGCACTGATACATCTTTTGCCTCAAAAACAATCTCATTTGCAGGGAGTGTCTTGGGAGGAAAGACTGATTCAAGTTCACGGCCAACCATCCTTTGAGCCATCTCCAATACTGAAACCGATTCTGTTGGAGATTCAAACACCAAAACTCCATCTCTCAGAACAATAGTTCGATCACAAAGCTTCTTTATCTCTTTTAGCTTATGAGAGATATAGATTATAGTCATCCCTTGATCACGGAGAGCCTTTACAAGCTTAAACAAAATGTCGATTTCAAATGTTGTAAGCATTGTTGTAGGCTCATCTAGAATGAGAATATCGGCATGAAACGCAAGGGCTTTGCATATTTCAACCATTTGTTTATCAGCTACACTTATTTTATCAATGCGGGCATCTGGATCAATGTCCACACTGAGCTTTGAGAGAAGCTCTCTTGTCTTTTCTTTCATTGAAATTTTATCCAAAACCCCGGGTTTCTTTAGTATTTCTGCCCCAAGAAAAATATTCTCGTATACTGGCAGATCCGGTATGAGATTGAATTCTTGTGGAACCAGACTTATGCCCAATTGCCGGGCCTTGATTGCAGATTCGATCTTTACCGGTTCACCATTTAGATATATTAGCCCCGAACTTGGCTGATAGATTCCACTCAATATTTTCATCAATGTACTCTTTCCTGCTCCATTTTCACCAATAACGCCAAGGATTTCTTGTCTATGGACATCGAGAGTAATATCCTTGAGAACAGGAACACCACCAAAATCCTTATTTATCCCCTCCATGTGAAGAATAATATCATTTTTGTCTTTTATCATGATGCTCCTCATTTCTTCATAGATGCATCAAATGCGATTTGAGATCGTGGAAAGTCAATCTTACGGACATACTGCAAAGATTCCTGGGCACCATAATCTCGATCCATGCCAGAATCTTCCCATTCGACTGAAAGTGGCCCTGAATATCCAATTGCATTCAGTTCCCGCATAACAGCTTCGAAGTCCACATCGCCATGGCCTATAGAACGGAAATTCCATCCTCTTCTCAGATCGCCGAATGGCAAATGAGAGCCGAGTATTCCTGCTCGACCATCTTGGTTCAATGCTACATCTTTCATGTGCACATGAAAGATGCGATCGTTGAAGTCCCGAACAAAGAGCTCCGGCTTAATGCCTTGCCATAGCAAATGAGAAGGATCAAAGTTGAATCCTAGAGTCTTCCGCCATTTAAATTCTTCGAGCAATCTGACAGCGCTGTAATAATCGAACGCAATCTCTGTGGGATGGACCTCTAAAGCAAATCGTATCCCATGTTCATCGAAAACATCAAAAATGGGTGTCCATCGCTTCACTATCTCGGCATAACCCTGACTAATCATTTCTTCAGAAGTAGGTGGGAAAGAATACCAATATCGCCAAATCGGCGAACCCATAAAACAAGTCACGATCGAACATCCCATTGCTTTGGCAGCAAGCGCCACCTGCTTCATTTCCTCAATTGCCCACTCGACAATTGCATCCGGTTTTCCTTTAATATTGGATGGCACAAAATTGTCGATTCGAGGATCCCATGGGTCGCCTATGCATTGACCAACTAAATGAGCAGCAATTGCCCATGTCTTTAGGCCATAACGATTGAGCGTTGCTTTCTTAGCATCGACATATGATGAATCATTGGCCGCAGCGCGGAGATCAAAATGATCTCCTAAGCATGCAAGCTCGATGCCGTCGAATCCATATTGCGAGGCTTTTGCACAAAGCGTCTCAAAGGGAAGGTCTGCCCATTGGGCTGAGACTAGTGTAATCGGACGAAACATCTTGTGCCTCCTTATTTATTTTAAAATTAAATTAAGTTAAGCATAGTAAAATCCCGAAGTCAAGTTTCAAATATGAATGAGCCGTGCTTTGTTTGATTTTCATATGATCTCATTCCTTCTCAAGGATTCTCAAGAGAGCAACAAGCCATGAACGGTTATCAGCACTTGTATAGGTCATTTTCCCTCCCATGCGACTGAAAGTCTTATTGAAGCGCAAATAATATGCAGGATTATCTTGAGGTGGCTCTCCGTCTGATTTCCAGTCCCAATTCGATTGCGCTAGATCGATCACGTGAATGGAGAAATTTTCTATGGTCAATCCACGAGAATGTGCGACATTTCGGGCCATTGAGAGAGATTTTTCAAAAATCATCGGCGACATGACTGCTGAACCAACAGAGAGATATACACCTCCCTCAAGATGAGAAACTGAATTGACAAAGGACAAAAAATCTACTTCTGCCGTTCTACCAATAACTGCGCCACGATTCATAGGATGAGTATATATGATGTCATGTCCAAACATCGGATGACACGTAAAAGGAATATTGTTTACATAAGCTTTGTATGGAAGACTAAATTTCTTATAGGGGTGTTCAATAGCCAATTTCCCAGACTTAAGGTTGAAATGATGTATCAAAGCACGTAAATCAGCAGCAGCGGCAGCCTTCTCAAGTTCTTCTTCCATTACTCTCTTGCCTTGTCCTTTATGAATCGCTGCCGATAATTCCGAATCTTCTGGAACAAGCAAACCATCTTCTGCAATAAGAGCACCTATTGATTCGCCATAACCCATGCCTTTCCATGCCCCAATTGCCAGTGCAAAATTGATATAAAAGCCAGTTTCTTCCCAAATTCCAAACTGACCCTCAGCTACATATCGTCTAACATCTTCTGCAGATTTTCCTTGATAGGCAAATTCCCAATCATGAATAACCCCAGCACCATTTGTTGCAAAATGATTAATCCATCCCCCTTCCATCAAGCGTATAAGAACAGGTGCCAGCCCATTCTTAATCGTATGGGCACCAAATGCTAGTATAACTGGACTGCCTCTTGATCTGGCAGTGCGAATTTCATCTGCTGCAGAGCTTACATCTGCTTCGGCCTGTAGAGAAAGGACTGGTCTATATTGAAAAGGGTCTATGGCATCACGCTCAATTTCAAGTTTGTTTTTGCGCTGGGAAAGTGGACGTTCATGTATGCTGTCCCGATCAAATTTTTCTTTCATATATTTTGCTTCCTCCAAAGAAATAAAGCATTCCTCAAGTCTTCCGGATGGGCCACTCCCGTTGTTGCCAGTTGCCGAACTGTGACCGATGCAGCTAAATTCCCTACCAGAGCTGCTTCAGTTGGCGTAGCACCCGCTGCAAGAGAAAGAGCTGCGCCAGCTGTAAAAGAATCACCAGCTCCAGTAGAATCGATCGGTCCTTCAACCCGTACTGCGGGCACATATTCCGGCATACCACCCCCCACCCATACGCCTCGTTCAGCTGCTGTAACAAATACTCTTCCATTCGTAAGGTTTTCGATTACAGGAAGCGCAGCGACAATCTGTTCGGCAGGAATGCTTGTGTTAGGAATCGGATCATGCTTTTCTACTAATTCAAATTGATTCATTTTCAAAGTAATATTATGAAATTTCTTTATCATTCGCCTGGAATCAGCCCAGATAATAAGGTTTGAATATCGGAGCGCACAATTCCCAACGAATTCTCGAATTTCTCCAGTGACAGCCCCCGAATTTTCTATATCTACCTGATCTACAATGATCAATACATCCAATTTATGTAAAAGGCTTTTCAATGAATCTATCAAGCGATTTTCAAGCCAAGACTCAGTACTCCTTCTATTTTTTATATCGTAGCGATTATGCTCTCCATCGAGACCTGAAATATAAACATCTCGAGGCTTTATATACGTTGGAGTATAGCGATAAGGGTCTATATGAAGATGTCTTGTATCGCATCCGACAGCACTGAGATCAGCTTTGAGTTCGAATCCATTTCCATCATCACCAATAAAACCCACAGCAGTGATGTTTTTTACTCCAAGAGCCGCAACATTGTTCACTACGGTTCCAGCTGCCCCCGCACTATGCCGAACATTGACAACCTGATGAGCAATTTTGCCGGTTTCCAGAGAAATTTCGCTGAGATCTGGATCTACTTCGAGGTATTTGTCAAGGAAAAAATCACCGAGTACTGCAACTTTTATGGATTCAAAACGATGGAGGATACTGTCAAGTTTCTTCAAATCAAAATCATGCAATAATTTGGTCATATTCCGCCTTTCCGGATCAGTTTTTTTCTGCTGAACTCCAAATATATTCCAAAAGTTGTTCTGTTTCCCGAAAGTCAGGAATAATTATATCTGCTCCCGCCCCAATAAGACGCCGTCTCTTCCATTCATCGGCTTTTCCCGAACGATTTTTTTCATCGCTTGCTACACCAACTGCAATCCCCCCAGCTACTTTGCAATCCGCTACCTCCACATAACCATCACCGAATGCAATCAGCTTGCTTCCGTCTACAGAATTTTCTTCAAGTATTCTCTTGATCACCATCTCTTTCGAAAAATTCAAATAATCCTTTTTCGCGCCATATATTCTTCCCTCAGCGTACTCGTCTATTCCTAATAGATGAGCTTCCTCAAGCACATATTCCTCATCTGTTCCTGAAGCGACATATATCTCAACTCCACGATTCCTCAATTCGGATAGAATTTTGGTGGCGCCAGGCACGAGCATATCCTTGGCATTCAGCACTCCATGCGAGAGTCCTTCTCGGCGATTAGCAATGCGGGCCAATAATTTGCTGTGATATTCCTCTTTATATTCAAGCGGATCGAGAGGAACGCCTCCGCGTGCCTTAATCTCATCTGCAAGCCTAATCATCTGATAGATTGTCTGTTTCCCCGTGAGACTATAAACGAACTCTCTTACGTGTGCTTCGATTTCTTTTTCTGTTGCATTCAGCTTAGCGAAGGGCATTAGCTTTTCTACCATCATGGGGACCATGATTTCTACCCAGCCCTCACGGATAAGACTCAAAGTACCATCAAAATCAAAAAGAGCATAACGTGGCGGTCCCTCTATCGAGATTGTGCGTATTATCTCAATAGAAGTATTGGACAAAAAGTTTGTCGATTCAGGCAATGGAAAAATTGGCTTATAATCCATTTCAAGCATATGTTTACTCTGCTTTTTAGCTATGTTCTTCTGATAGCACTTGTTGCAAAATCGAATATGCAAGATGGTCAAAAACCATATGGAGGTCTTCAGTAATCTGCATGTCATTCATTGGTACAATCACATAATATTTAGCTATTTTTCTGAGTTTCCCACCGTCGTATCCTGTAATGCCAACCGTACACGCACCCGTCTCATTTGCATATTCGACTGCTTTCAATACATTCAGAGAATTCCCTGACCCAGATATTGCAATCACAACATCCTCTTTCTCCAGAAAATTGCGCAATTGCTCGACAAAAATATCTTCATAAGCGACATCATTCGCATATGCCGTAAGCGTTGGAACATTGTCATTAAGGCAAATCATGCGAAAACGCCGAGCCTTGCCGTACGAAAGCCCCTTATTGAAATCAGCAGCAAAATGCGAAGCTGTGGCTGCCGACCCTCCATTCCCCATTATGTAGATTGAAGCTTTCCTTTCCAACGCATCCAGCAAGATATTCAGAAATTTGCTGAGCTCAGAGCGAGAAATATGATCTATGGCTGATTTTAGAACCGAAAAATACTGGTTAATTTCATATGAAAAATCCTTTTCCATTATGAGCCTCCCTAAACTGCTAACATAGTTTCTTTAATTTTAAAATAAGTAAAGCATTGTATTTCCATTCTGTCAAGAGTAAAACTATACAATAGAAATTTTAGGATTGTGAAAAGAACTGGAACATGTATTAAGCAAGAACGTTTGACAATTGTATGGAGAAAGCAGTCATGGCATAAATTTCGAATCGAGAAGCTTCTCGAGCACCAACGCTGCCGCGCCAATACAGGCGCTATCTTCTCCTAATTCGGATCGTACAAATCTTGGCAGAACTCTAGAATATGTAAAAGCTCGTTCCGCAACTGTTTTCTGTATTTCAGCAAGGAAAAAATCTCCAGCAGAAGCCAATCCACCACTTAAGACAATGCACTCCGGAGCAAACAGATTGACTATCGCTGCCAGGCCTATGCCGATATATTCAGCTGCTTGCTTCATGAGCTGCATAGCTAAATCATCGCCTCGAAGCGCTGCTGCATTGACTTCTTCTGCTGTAATATTTCTTAAGTTTTCTTTTGCTGCCTCTCCCAGTATTGATGGCACACCAGAATTGATAGCACGTATTGCTGAAGCCGCAATTGCAGGGCCGCTGGCCATAACCTCAAGACAGCCCCTATTGCCGCAGCTACACACCGGACCTGATGGATTTACAGTAACATGACCGATTTCGCCGGAAATGGAGAAAGTACCGCGATACAACTCTCCGTCGACAATAAAGCCTCCACCAATGCCACGTCCTAAATACATAGCAAATATATTCTTGGCGTCTCTTCCGGCGCCAAATCTGGCTTCACCCAAAGCCATAGCTTTTGCATCATTTTCTAATGCAGAATACAATTCAAACTCTTTATTAAATATTTCGACAAGCGGCGTATTTTCCCAGCCTGGGAGATTTGGGGCTTGTATAGCAACTCCTTTGTCTGTGTCCACAACGCCAGGAAAGCTTATTCCTATGCCATATATCTTTTTTTTATTGTCTCCCAATTTGCCAAACACTCTATGAACCGCAGATAAAATTTCATGAAGTTCCTCTTCTTTTCCTCTCCCGGCATCAAGAACTAACCGCTCTTTGGAAACCACCTTCCCGTGAAGATCCATGATAAGAACGATTGCTTTCGTAACACCTATATCGATTCCTGCAAGAAAAAATGCATCTGGTAGAAATTCAACGAGAAGAGGTCTGCGACCTCCAGTTGATTCTCCGTTGCCAACAATACGAACAATACTTGCATTTTCAAGCCGGTTTACAATTCGTGATACGGTCGCAGGTGTAAGTCCAGTAATACGGGCAATACTTGCTCTTGAAATACAATGCTTTTGTCTAAGAACATTCAATACCGCGAGAGTATTTTTCTCGGAAAACAGCCTTTGTTGATAGCTGATCATGCAAGCCCCTTGTCAATATGGGAAAAAGGCCAATGATGCAGCACCGACAAGCGCTGCATCATATCCAAGAGCACTACCCCTAATTTCTGTCCTGCGATCTGAAAAAGCTAAAATAAGAGCAGGAAGTTTCTTGTTGATAATTGGCAGAAGAAGATCTAAGGACTTTGCAATTCCTCCTCCAATTATGATAACCTGCGGATCAAGAATATTCTGAATTGCTGCTATGCCGTAGGATAACATGTTTGCGATGTGCTCCACGACCAGCAAACTGACTGGATCATGAGATCGAGCAGCCTGAGCGACTGCCGCAGCATCAAGAGTTTCAGGGTTAATTTGCGTAAGTAATGAAGACCGATCATATTCAAGGAATTGCAGCGCTACACGGCGCCAAGCAGGTCCTGCGGCTTCTGCTTCAAGGCATCCACGATTCCCGCAGCTGCAGAGCGCACCTCCTGGATTGACAATCAAGTGGCCTATTTCACCTGCCATGGAGTTGGCTCCCTCAACGATCTTCCCGTTAATGAGAAGAGCGCCGCCTATTCCTGTGCTAATTGTCATCCAAAAAAGAGATCCATATTTCAATCCAGCCCCAGCACCAAAATGGTATTCACCCCAGGCGCACGCGTTCACATCATTCTCAGCAAATACTGGAAGCCTGAGGGCATTATAAATGATCTCTGCAAAAGGAACATTTTCCCAGCCTGAAGATGGAGAGCGAACAAGAATCCCTTTCCGCCGATCCACAATGCCAGGAAGGGCCAATCCGATAGCATCTGCTTGGCCAGCTTCATTCAGCACCTCTGATGCAAGAGAAAGAATGCAAGATTTCGTGGCAGCAATATCACCAAGAGGAGTCGATGAAATCCTCTTTGTAAGCACATTCCCATTCGCATCAATGATCCCAACTGCTATCTTCGTGCCGCCCAGATCGATTGCTAAGACCTTATTCATTGGTTTTCTCGAAATAACACTGTATGAACTTCCAACCAAAGCTACTCTAATTGCGCTCCAATGAATTGTCAAGTTTTTGGAAATTTCTGTTATTCAAGAATCAAAAGTGCACTGAATTTGGGGATTTAAAATTCAAAAGTGCATTCGCACCCTGGTGATCAGAGTGAGATAATTTTCCCCTAACTAAGGTCTGCTGATTAACCGCCATTTTTTCGCCCATCACCCAAAACAGCGTCTTCCAGTGAAAGTCCACCCCCAGAGGAGCTTTGCCAATCTGTCTCTTGCATTAAAATATAGCAGCACAAAAAATATAAGGACCATGGGCAAAATGGCTCTGTACGCCTCGTTGAGGTTGGCCACGATGATGGCAATCATTATCCAGGCTTCGCTTGTCTCTATCAATCGGGCTTTTATCAGGTCCCAGGTAAACCGTCTCTTCTGTATGCCAATTCTTCCTTCGACTTCAACCCTGTCAATTTCATCCTGCCGTTGCAATTTATTCTGAATGCGAGATTGCGGACTTCCTTCCGAGTACGGACGGCCGAGCTTGGGCCCGGCCAGGTGTATTCCACGCTCACTGCAGTAACGGGCATTCTCTCTCGTCCGGTATATCTTGTCTGCCAGCACTGACTGGGGGTACTTTCCGGTACGTCGTTTGTATGCTTCCACCTGTGCCGGCAGATCTCCGCCTTCATTGTAGACATCGAAAGAGATACGATCCACATATACAAAATGATTGATCACACGTATCGAAACCTTGGCCCCGAATTCGATGTCCGCCCTGGCTTTCCCCCTGACAATCGGTCTGATATGCGACTGCTGGATGTTTACTATCCTGTCTGCGATCTGATGTGTGCTGGTATCGTACATTTCTTTCTGCTGTCGATACAGTTCGTTGATGACCAGTACATTGCAATACTGTTCCTTTGAAAGAGCCTGCAATGGGGTATCAGCGGAACATACCCCGGAAGAGCCGGCTACAACCATTTCATGTATGGACACGAGATTGCGCTTGAGATACCGCAACTGTTTCCCGATTGCTTTCCTGATTACCCTGGCCGACTTTTTCCGCTTCCTGGCAACGGACAGAAAAGCCTTTCTTGCGTTTATTCGATAGGTCCTCGGTTTCTTTGACCTATTCCCGCTTTTTTCATACAGAATGTCGATTATCTTTTCACTCTCCTGTCTTGCTTCGTCAAGCAGACTCACATCAAGCGGATAGCGAATGTCGGCAGGCGTACACGTCGCATCAATCTTGAGCGTTCCCTCATTCGTGTCTTTCGCATCTTTGACTTCAGGTTGATCTCCGGATCCAGCTACCGAAGATGGTTCTCCGTCGCCAGGCTTATGCCGCTCCCGGACCGCTTCCGCCTTGTTCACAAGCGCATCATTTATCGCTGCCAAGCCTTGCCACTTCAATCGTTTACGGAAATATACCAGCGTCGAACCATCAAACGGCACCTCTGTCTGATATGAGGTGAATCCGATGAAGTATTGCAGGTACGGATTCTCCTGAATCTGCAAGACCGTTTCATCGTCCGATATTCCAAGTTCCTCTTTGATGATCAAGGCCCCAAGAGCAACACGGAAGGGCAATGCCGGGCAACCTTCTTCGGACGGAAACAGCTTTGCGTATTCGGGCTCGAATGTATCCCATGGGATAAGCGACGCCTTGACAACCCCGCGGTTGTCTTTTCTCAGTCGTCCGTTGAAACCCAAATCAAACGGCGCAAACTCATGCTGGGCACTCAAATTTCTCTTGTACATGGCTCCCCTGGTGCACGGTTTTTGACTGATCCGCTCCATTCCCGTGCACTTTCTAGAAAGCTATTCTACACAATTCCTTTTATGAAAACAAGATGCTGGTTATTCAGAAGGCTTTATTTGGATGAGTATTTCCGTAGCGCCGATCACCTTGCTGATGACGGTGATCTTTTCTCCTGTTGGCGCTAATTGATGCAGTTCGCGATAGTGGGCATTCGGAATGAAGGAGCCGTCGGATCCTTTCTTGCCAATACAGACCTGCTTATTGAACGACTGTTTCTTTTCTTTGTTATAGGTCGAAACGCATTCGTAAACATACCGGACGCCGTGAACGACATGAACTGTTTGATACCCTGGTTTCTTCGAATTCTTTGTCTTCATGGTTATACATTGTCACCATATATTGTCTGTTTGTCAACGAGAAAATGCACTCTTTATTGTTTATTTACAAAGAATTACTAAATTCCATGGTTACAATTTTTTGGGAAATTAGGATACCTCATTCCATAACAGCTTTAGATACCAGACGGAATGGGAAGCATCCGCCAAAAAGTCAGCGTATGCCGTTGCCTCGACACTCAGCAGGCGGCTGTAGTCGCTTTTTTTCAGCGCCGAAAGGTACGGTTTGTAATCAAACCCATCCCCCTCCCTTGGGAAATAGCGTTGCGGTCCGAGCGGATAATCGATGTGTGCATGTACGATAAGCTCCCTATGCTCAGCGATCGCTTGATAGGAATCTCCCGACGAGAGCATATGCCGCAGATCGCACATAATACGGCAGTTCGGCAGCCCGATCTCTTTGGCGAATTCCTCCGTTTCCCCGATCTTTTGCAGGAAGTTGGAATTTGATGGCCCCAGCGGTTCAATAGCCAGTAGGATGCCGTATTCGTTGAGTATTTCGGCAATACCGCCGAAAAACTCCGCCACCCGCGCCTTCGCCGCGGGAACGTCAGTACAATCGTCCGGTATGCTCCGGCATTTGCCCGCCCCCATCGACCAGAGAATTGCGCCCAGTTCTCGCGTGCGCTCTGCGCACAGGCGGGTGTGCGCAAACCACGGCTCAAACCGGAACCCAGGGGCATGAATCCGTTCCGTCAGCGGCATAAACCCGGAAAACGCGTCGAAGATCAGCCCGGTATGCATTGCACGCTTTTTGAAGGCGCCGAACGCATCCGGCGCCATCCGCGAGATTTCCATTAAGTCCAGTTCAGCACTGTGAAACCCTGCTTCGGCGATCATATCGATATCGGCCGCGTCTCCAAAACAGCCAAAGCGCATCACTCCTCCTTTCTCGTCCGTATGAAGTCAATATAATAATTTTATAATGTGATCGTCTATAATTGTTATATAAGGTCTGCTGATTAACCGCCATTTTTTCGCCCATCACCCAAAAAAGCGTCTTCCAGTGAAATTCCACCCCCAGAGGAGCTTTGCCAATCTGTCTCTTGCATTAAAATATAGCAGCACAAAAAATATAAGGACCATGGGCAAAATGGCTCCATACTTCCGCAGCATTTTTAGACAATATGAAGTGACCCCCAGTTTGCAAATCGTGGATTCACCGTGCATACTGGGAAAAGCAAACTAAACGTATGCGGCTACCGCATGCAAATGGAGGTCACTAAATGAATACTGTAATCCACATTGGAATCGATGTCCACAAAGATACTTACTCTCTGTGTTCATTCAACTTCTC
>Ga0067045_1002586_pt1 | contig 68926 bp, 65 predicted proteins | sample TerdegcTABiofilm_FD_59184 | JGI IMG/M metagenome (GOLD analysis project Ga0067045, IMG submission 59184) | Combined Assembly of (Gp0054472, Gp0054536) Wastewater bioreactor microbial communities from Singapore -Terephthalate degrading...
TCCTACCGGCATGGCGAGGCTTCGCTGCTGGAGCTGCTGTCCGCCCAGCGCTCGGCCGACGAGGCCTACCTGGGATCGCTGGAGGCCGAGACCGAGCTGGCCAAGGCCACGGTGGAGCTGCAGCTGAGCGTGGGCCGCCGGCCAGTGTTGTGAACCCCCTGAGCCGCTGCGCGGCTTCCCCCTCTCTCGCTGCGCGGGAGGGGGACGACACCTTCGGTGCGGGGCGTCCCTTCCTCGGTGTCCCTTGTTTTGGGTCGCGCCAGTATCGTACGGTTCGGGTATAGCTTGCATTCAGGTGCAGCGGCTTCTTGAATGAGAATTGGCAGCTGACAGTCCATTCCTTTTCCCTGCACGCCATGACCACCGCTCTGCGCCGCTTTCCCCATTGGCCCCGGGCCCTGATCCTGGCGGCCATGGGCGTCGCCATGGCCGCGATCTTCGCGCTGGACACGCTGACCGACTACGCCGTGGCGGCCGCCGTGTTCCACACCGCCATCATCCTGGTGGCGGTGCGCTGGTTCAGCCCGCGCGTGGTCATCGGCCTCACGGCGCTGTGCATCGTGCTGACCCTGGCCAGCTTTGCGCTCACGCCTGCCGGTGCCTATCGCACCGGACTGATCAACATGGTGATCAGCATCCTGGCCATTGCCATCACGGCCTATCTGGGCCTGAAGATGGTGGCGGCCCAGAACGCGGCCCATGCGGCGCGCACCCAGCTGCTGCGCATCACCCAGACCACCAGCCTGGGGCAGTTGACGGCCTCCATCGCCCATGAGGTCAACCAGCCGCTGGCGGCCATCGTCACCAGCGGCAACGCCTGCCAGCGCTGGCTGGCCCAGGAGCCGCCCAACCTCGCCAAGGCCGGCCAGGCGCTGGAGCGCATCCTGGGCGATGCGCAGCGCGCCAGCGATGTCATCGCACGCATCCGCAGCATGGCACGCGGAGACGCACCCAGCCGGCAGTCCTTCGACCTCAACGAGGCCGTGCGCGAAATGGCCCGCCTGTCCGTCGCAGAGCTGGACCGGCGCGGCGTGGCCCTGGACCTGCAGCTGGCGACCGCGCTGCAGCCGGCCTGGGCCGACCGCGTGCAGATCCAGCAGGTGCTGGCCAACCTGCTGCTCAATGCCATGGACGCCATGCAGCACACACCGGCCGCGCAGCGGCGCATCGCCATCGCCACGCAGGCCCTGGGCCAGCAACTGGTGCTGACCGTGGCCGATGCGGGCGAAGGCCTGTCGCCGCTGGCCCGCACCCACCTGTTCGATGCCTTCTGGACCACCAAGCCCGACGGCATGGGCCTGGGCCTGAACATCTGCCGCCACATGGCCGAGGCCAACGGCGGCCGCATCTGGGCCACGGACCGCGAGGACGGGCGCGGGGGCACGGCTTTTCACGTCACCATCGCCTGCGCCCCGGCCACGGGCGACAGGCCTTCCACGGGATTGCGCCATGGCTGAACCCTCCACCGCCGAAGCCGAGGCACTGGTCTACATCGTCGATGACGACCCCTCGGTGCGCGCAGCCATCGAGGACCTGCTGGCCTCGGTGGGCCTGTGCGTGCGCGCCTTCGGCGCCACGCGCGAGTTTCTGGACCACTGGCAGCGGCAGCCGCCGCAGGGACCGGCCTGCCTGGTGCTGGACATCCGCATGCCTGGGCAAAGCGGCATGGACTTCCGGCGCCAGATGCTGGAGCTGGGCCTGAAGCTGCCCACCATCTTCATCACCGGCCATGGCGACATTCCCATGAGCGTGGAGGCCATGAAGACCGGCGCCATCGAGTTCCTGACCAAGCCCTTCCGCGACCAGGACCTGCTCGACGCCATCCAGCAGGGCATTGCCCTGGACCGCCAGCGCCGCGCGCTGGACGCCAGCGAACAGGCGCTGCGCGCCTGCTGGCAGTCGCTGTCGCCCGGCGAGCAGGAAGTGGTCGTGGGCGTGGTGCGCGGCCTGCTGAACAAGCAGATCGCGGCAGACCTGGGCGTGAGCGAAATCACGGTCAAGGTGCGCCGCAGCCAGGCCATGCGCAAGATGCAGGTGCGCACGCTGGCCGACCTGGTGCGTGCGCTGGAGCGGCTGGATATCCGCTGAGGTGTCCTGGCAGGCCGGGCGCAGGCCAGGGCAGGCCTGCCGCAACGCTTCAGTGGGCGTGGCCGTGCGCCGGTGCCTGCGCAGGCCCGCTGGCGGCACTGGCAGCACTGGCGGCACCCAGCGCCAGGAAGTGGTGGACCACGGGCCGCTCGGGGCCCATGTGAAAGCGCAGCGCCTGGGCCTGCAGATCGGCATCGGCCCTGGACACGCGCTGGTGCTGGCGCAGATGCTCGGCCCAGGACTCCACCAGGAACCACTCGATCACCCGGCCCGGCTCGCCCGTGTGCTCGGCAATGCCCCAGGCATAGGCGCCATCGCGCCGCCGCTCGCGCGCCACATGCTGCATGGCCTCGATGAAGGCTGGCAGGTCGTCGCGGCGCACCTGGTACTCCACCTGGATCATCACCGGGCCNCGGTCATGGGCCACGGGNTCGGCCAGCAGCGGCTCGGGCCAGTGGTTGGAGGCCTGCAGGTCCGCCTCNCCCGTGGGCAGCTTGATGCGGTGGAACACCAGCGAGATNGCCACCAGGCCCGCCGCGCCGATCAGCAGCGCCNTGGGAATGCCCACGCCCTGNGCNAACAGCCCCCAGGCCAGGCTGCCGCCCGCCATGGCNCCGTTGAACACCATCAGGTAGATGGCCAGCCCGCGGCCGCGCACCCAGTTGGGCAGCACCGCCTGGGCCACGCCGTTGAGCGTGGTCAGCGCAATGATCCAGCCCAGGCCCAGCACCAGCATCAGCAGCACGGCGGCCCATTGCGGCGGCGCCGTGGACAGCGCGGCCATCACGGCGGCGCTGAGCACGGAGGACAGGAGCACCAGGCCATCGGCATCCAGCCTTTTGCGCAGGCGCGGCAGCACCAGCGCGCCCAGGATGGCGCCTGCGCCCACGGCGCCCAGCATCACGCCGTAAAAGCCTGCCGAGCCGCCCAGCATGCGCCGCGCCACCAGCGGCAGCAGGGCCCAGACCGAGCTGGCGAACAGGAAGAACACGGCGGCGCGCAGCAGCACCACATGCAGCTCGCGGCTGGAGCGGGCATAGCGCAGGCCAGCGCGAAAGGCGCCGAAGAACTGCTCGTTCAGGGCCGATGCCTCGGCCTTGGGGCGCTTCCACCAGACCAGCGCGGCGATCACGAACACGTAGCTGACCACGTCCGCACCGTAGGCCGCCGCCGCGCCGAAGCTGGCCAGCAGCAGGCCGCCGGCCGCAGGGCCCAGGGCGCGTGCGATGTTGATGCCCAGCGAGTTCAGCGCCACCGCGTTCTTGAGGTCGCTGCGCGGCACCAGCTCGGGCACGATGGACTGCCAGGTCGGCCCCATCAGCGCCGCGCCTATGCCGCCCACGAAGGTCAGCGCCACCAGGTACTCCACGGTCAGCGTGTTGGTGCGTGCCAGCAGCAGCAGGCTGGCGCTGACGGCGGCCAGCAGGATCTGGATGCCGATCAGGAAGCGTCGGCGGTCCAGGATGTCCGACAGCACGCCTGCCGGAATCGCCAGCAGGAAGATGGGCAGCGTGGCCGCCGTCTGGATCAGGGCCACGGCGGCCGGGCTGGCCGACAGCTCGGTCACCATCCAGGAGCTGGCCACATCGCGCATGAAGCTGCCGATGTTGCCCAGCACCGTGGCGGCCCACAGCACGGCGAACACAGGCTGGCGCAGCGGCGCGAAGCTGCCGGAGGAACTGCCGGCAACAGCTGGGGCAGACGGCTTGGAATCGATGGACATGGCCTTGCTCCTCAGGCCATCCAGCAGGAGCAGCCCAGCGCGCCGAAGAAGCTTCGGGGGTCCGAGGTCGGCACGTTCGATGCCCAGGCGTCGGCATGGCTGTGGCCGTGCATGCCGCAGCTGGTGCCGCAGCCGCAGGCCGCGGCCAGGCTGCGGTAGCGCGCGGGGTTGAGCGAGTTCCTGCCAGCGCCCTCGGGCTCGCCCCAGGCGCCGTAGCCGCCAAAGCGCCGCACGGGCGACCAGTCGGGCATGGCCGGCGGCAGCGGGTTGTCGTCATGCTGCTGGAAGGGGCCTGCGCCATAGACCACGCGGCCGCCCACCACGGTGAGGTCGGATGTGAGGAAGGAGATCTCGTCCTCGGGCACGGCGAAATAGTCCTTGCTGGGCACGATCATGTCGGCCAGCTGGCCCACCTGGATGCGGCCGCGCAGGCCTTCCTCGTTGGAGAACCAGGCCACGTTCTCGGTCCACATGCGCAACGCGGTCTCGCGGTCCAGCAGGTTGCGCTGGGGGTACATCTGCAGGCCGCCCACGGTCTTGCCCGTCACCATCCACGACAGCGACACCCAGGGGTTGTAGGACGCCACGCGCGTGGCGTCCGTGCCGGCCGAGGTCTTCACGCCGCGCTCCAGGATCTTCTTGACGGGCGGCGTGGCCTCGGTGGCGCGTGCGCCGTAGCGTTCGGTGAAATACTCGCCCTGGTAGGCCATGCGGTGCTGCACGGCCACGCCGCCGCCCAGGGCCGCAATGCGGTCGATGGACTTGTCCGAAATGGTCTCGGCATGGTCGAAGAACCAGTTCAGGCCGTCGATGGGCGTGTCGCGGTGCACCTTCTCGAACACATCGAGCGCGCGCGAGATGGTCTCGTCATAGGTGGCATGCAGGCGCCACGGCCATTGGTTCTGCACCAGCACGCGCACCACTTCCTCCAGGTCGCCCTCCATGCTGGGGGGCATGTCGGGGCGCGGCTGGCGGAAGTCTTCGAAGTCGGCGGCCGAGTACACCAGCATCTCGCCCGCGCCGTTGTGGCGGAAATAGTCGTTGCCCTGCTTGTATTTCACGCTCTGCGTCCAGTTGAGGAAGTCGGCCTTCTCCTCCTTGGGCTTTTGCGTGAACAGGTTGTAGGCCAGGCGCACGGTGATCTGGTTGGCCTCGCTGAGCTTCTGGATCACCTCGTAGTCGTCGGGGTAGTTCTGAAAGCCCCCGCCCGCATCGATGACGCCGGTCACGCCCAGGCGGTTGAGTTCGCGCATGAAGTGGCGCGTGGAGTTGACCTGGTAGTCCAGCGGCAGCTTGGGACCCTTGGCCAGCGTGGCATAGAGGATGGTGGCGTTGGGCTTGGCCAGCAGCAGGCCCGTGGGGTTGCCGTTGGCATCGCGCGTGATCTCGCCGCCGGCGGGCTCGGGCGTGTCGCGGGTGTAGCCCACGGCGCGCAGGGCGGCCGCGTTGAGCAGGGCGCGGTCATACAGGTGCAGCAGGAACACCGGCGTGTCGGGCGCGATGGCGTTGATCTCCTCGATGGTGGGCAGGCGCTTTTCCACGAACTGGTGTTCGGTGAAACCGCCGACCACGCGCACCCACTGCGGCGCGGGCGTGTTGGCCACCTGGCGCTTGAGCATGTCCAGCGCGTCGGCCAGCGAGCGCACGCCGTCCCAGCGCAGCTCCAGGTTGAAGTTCAGGCCGCCACGGATCACGTGCGTGTGGTTGTCGAACAGGCCGGGCAGCACGCTGCGGCGCTGCAGATCGATGCGGCGCGTGCCGCTGCCGGCCAGGGCCAGCACCTCGGCGTCCGTGCCCACGGCGATGAACCGGCCGTCCTTCACGGCCACGGCGGTGGCCGTGGGCTGGGCCTTGTTCAGGGTGGTGAAGCGGCCGTTGTGGAAGACGACTTCGGGCGTGGAATCGGACATGGAGGCTCCTTGGCGAGCGTTGGTGGTGCAACCCAGCAGTCCACCCATGGCAAGGGTGGCTGCGGAGCCCAGGACTTTTCTGCGCGTGGTCATGGTGCAGTTTTCTTGAAGGTTTGGGGAGAGGTCAGCCGTGCTGCCGATCGGCATCGGTGCTCTTGCGACCGGGCAACTCGCCCAGCACATGCTCGGTGGCCTGCGTCTTGCTGCAGGCGCTGCGCAGGTCCATGCCCTGCAGCAGGTGCCGGCCCACGGGCACGATCTGCTCGCCGGCCAGGATGCCCAGCAGGCCGACCAGGGCTACCAGCGGCGGTGCGGGCGAGCGCACCTGCAGCAGGCTGTAGACCACGCCGACCAGCAGGCCGGCCCCAAGGGAAAGTGCATAGAGCTTCATGGCGAGACTCCTTTGGCGGGCCGGCGGCGGTGCTGGTGCTCAGGCCTTGGCGGGGTTCGGGCCCACGGTCTCGCCATGCTGCACGCGCTCGGCGGCCTTGTGCACCATGGTGTAGGCATAGTCCACGCCCATGCCGTAGGCGCCGGAATGCTCGCGCACGATGTCCATCACCGCGTCATAGGTCTCGCGGCGGGCCCAGTCGCGCTGCCATTCCAGCAGCACCTGCTGCCAGGTCACGGGCACCACGCCGGCCTGCACCATGCGGTCCATGGCGTAGTTGTGGGCGTCCAGCGACGTGCCGCCCGAGGCGTCGGCCACCATGTAGATCTCGTAGTCCGTGTCATGCAGGGCCGACAGGGCGAAGGTGGTGTTGCACACCTCGGTCCACAGGCCGGAGACCACGATCTTCTTGCGGCCCTGGGCGGCGTTGGCGGCCAGCGCATCCCGCACGTTCTGGTCGTCCCAGGAATTCATGGAGCTGCGCTCCAGCAGCCTGTGCTCGGGGAACACGGCCAGCAGTTCGGGATAGGTGTGGCCGGAGAAGCTGCCCGTCTCCACCGTGGTGATGGTGGCGGGAATGTCGAAGGCCTTGGCCGCCTTGGCCAGGCCCACCACATTGTTCTTGAGCACCTGGCGGTCGATGGACTGCACGCCGAAGGCCATCTGGGGCTGCTGGTCGATGAAGATGATCTGGCTGTTGGCGGGGGTCAGGACTTCGAGGTACTTGCGGTCGGTCATGGTGATCTCCTGTGAGGCAGTGGGTTGGGTGAAGGAAGGGACAGCGGAAATTCGGAAAGACAGTTGGGGCAGGTGGGCCCCGGCCGGAGCCGGGGCGGCAAGGGCGCTTCAGCGCGCCGTGTCGACGAGCACCAGCTCGGCGTCGGTCAGGGCCGTGACGCGCAGGGTCTCGACGTCGCTGATGGCGGCGCCGTCGCGCTCCTGGAGCGTCACGCCGTCGATCTGCACCGAGCCGCTGGCCGGCACCAGGTAGCCCAGGCGGTCGCGGCCGATGCGGTACTCCGTGCTCTCGCCGGCCTTGAGCGTGGCGCCCAGCACCCGGGCGGCGGTGCGGATGGGCAGGGCGTCCTCGTCACCGGGCAGGCCGCTTGCCAGGGCCACGAAGCTGCCCGAGCGCTCGCCCTTGGGGAAGGGCTTGGCACCCCAGGACGGGGGCTGCTGGCCGCGCTCGTCGGGCATGATCCAGATCTGGAAGATCCGCGTCGTGCCCTTTTCCTGGTTGTATTCCGAGTGGCGGATGCCGGTGCCCGCGCTCATTACCTGCACATCGCCCGCTTCGGTGCGGCCCTTGTTGCCCAGGCTGTCCTGGTGGGTGATGGCGCCTTCACGGACATAGGTGATGATTTCCATGTTGGCGTGGGCATGGGGCGGGAAGCCCGTGCCGGCGGCGATGGTGTCGTCGTTCCACACCCGCAGCGCGCCCCAGCCCATGCGGGCCGGATCGTGGTAGCCGGCGAAGGAAAAGTGGTGCTTGGCATCGAGCCAGCCGTGGTTGGCACCGCCAAGGGCTTGGAAGGGACGGCGTTCGATCATGGTGTTCTCCTGCTGCGTTGTGTGTTGCGATGGATGAACTTTATGTTTTGCCGACCAAGAAGAGAATAGAAAATATGCAAAGACATCTATTCCAAAACTTTCATGCCAAGACTTCCTGACCTCGAAGCCTGGGCCGTCTTCGCCAAGGTGGCCGAGACGGGCTCCTTCGCCAAGGCCGCCGCCGAGCTGGGCGTCTCCCAGCCCACCATCTCCAAGGCCATCACGAGGCTGGAGACGCGGCTCAGGACCAGCCTGTTGCACCGCACCTCGCGGCGCATGTCGCTGACGGCCGGCGGCCAGGCCTCTCTGGAGCGGGCCGCGCGTATCCTGGCCGAGGGCGAGGCCGTGGAGGCCGAGATCAGCGAGCAGTCCAAGAGCCTGCGCGGCCCCATCCGCATTGCGGCGCCCATGTCGTTCGGCATCTCGCACCTGGCGCCGGCCGTGCCCGCCTTCATGGCCGAGCACCCGGAAGTCACTCTGGACCTGCACTTTAGCGACGAGCTGATCGACGTCGTGGCCCAGGGCTTCGACATCGCGCTGCGCATCTCCTCGCTGCCCGACTCCAGCCTGCTGGCGCGGCGCCTGTGCACGGTGCGCCTGCTGCTGGTGGGATCACCCGAATACTTCGAGCGCCACGGCCGCCCCACCCATCCGCGCGAGCTGGCGCAGCACCGGGCGCTGCGCTATGTGCACAGCCGCCTGGGCGAGGCCTGGCGCTTCGTGCATGCGCGCCGCGGCGAGTTCGCCCAGGTCGTGCCCACGGCCATGCGCGTGAACAATGCCGAGGGCCTGGCGCCGGCCCTGCGCGCCGGGCTGGGCCTGGCCCTGCAACCCGAATTCCTGGCCTGGGAAGATTTGCAATCGGGTGCGCTGCAGACCTGCATGGACGACTGGCAGGTGCCCTCCATCGCCCTGCACATCGTCACGCCGCCCGGGCGCGCCCGGCCGGCGCGCGTGCAGGCGCTCATTGATTTCCTGGCTGCGCACTTCGCGCTGGCGCCCTGGGCGCGTGAGCCGCAGGCGTAGATCGCAAAAAGGGGAGAGCTTCGGTGGGGGGCTTCGGCCTCAGCTGGCCCAGGAGGCCGGCAGCAGCTGCAGCAGCACCACCGTCATCACCACATAGCGCAGGAACTTGCCGATGGCCATGTAGAACACGCAGGGCCAGAACGGCAGGCGCAGCCAGCCGGCCACGGCGCACAGCGGATCGCCCACCACGGGCAGCCAGCTCAGCAGGCAGGCCTTGGCGCCCAGGCGGCGCAGCCAGACGCGGGCGCGGCGCTCGTGGCGTGACAGATTGCGCGGCGGCTTGGCCCGTTCAGGCGGCAGCCCGGCCAGCCGCCGCTCGCGTGCCGCGCGCCAGGCCTTGTGCGCGCCCAGGCCCATCCACCAGCTGATGGCCCCGCCCAGCGTATTGCCGGCCGTGGCCACGAAAACCGTCTGCCAGAACAGGTCGGGATTGAGCTGGAGCAGGCCGACCACCGCAGGCTCCGAGCCCAGCGGCAGCAGCGTGGCCGAGATCAGGGCCACGATGAACACGGTGCTGAGGCCGAACTGCGGCAGCGCCAGCCAGCCCAGCAATTGATGCATCCAGACTTCCATAGGTGCTGCCAAGTGTAGGTCTGCGCTGGCTGACGCCTTGTCGGCCTGAAGCTATCGTGGGGTCTGGTCCGGAACCACAAGCACAGGGGGCGTCATGCAGACAGGGCGGATTGCAGGATGGGCGGGATGGGCGGCATTGGGAATGGCGGCAGCCGGCCTGGCCGGCTGCGCCGCGTTGCAGCCATCGCCAGGCAAGGACACCACCGTGGTGGCACAGGCCGCTGCCCAGGCGCCGCCGACCCAGGAGGCCGCACCGACCTCGGCCTGGGGCAAGGCGCTGCAGGCCAAGGGCTGCACCCTGCCGGACCCGGCCGTGGCCGACAGGCTGGAGCAGCTGCAGCGCGAGCTGGAGCCTCTGGGCCTGGAGCCGCGTCTGCAAGGCTGCGTGAGCCTGGCCGGTCCCGAGCCCCGCCCGGCCCTGGTGCTGGACGCCTGGGTGACCGACGGGCGCAAGGCCATGGCCGTGGTGCGCGGCCCGCTGGCCGACGGCGAGGCGCTGGACCTGGGGCTTGAGGCTGGGCAGCAGAAAGCCGGGCTGCAAAAGGTCGGCCTGCGTCCCATGCCCGACGACCAGGTCTCTCCTGACGTGCAATTCAACCGCCGCTGGTGGCAGGGCCGGCTCGGCGCCTACGGGCTGCAGGCCGTTCAGGGCCAGGTGCGCACCTTCGTTCCCACACCATGAAACCGCTGCGCTGTCTTGTTTTCGCCGCTTGGCCGCCTTGACGGCCCGGTTTTAGCCCTGCTGAAAATTTGGGCAGGTACAATCTTGGTCCTTTGTTGCCGCCCGTTTTGTGATCGGCGCGCGCGTTTTCTCCGGCTTTCCCGATGTCCTCCCTTCCCCTGTCCATAGGCCCCCATGCCCTGGCCAACCGCCTGTTCGTCGCCCCCATGGCGGGGGTGACGGATCGGCCGTTCCGCCAGCTGTGCAAGGCCCTGGGCGCGGGCTATGCGGTCAGCGAGATGGTGACTTCGCGCAAGGACCTGTGGAACAGCCTCAAGACCTCGCGCCGCGCCAACCATGAGGGCGAGCCCGGGCCCATCGCGGTGCAGATCGCGGGCACGGACGCCGAGATGATGGCCGAGGCCGCGCGCTACAACCTGGACCGTGGCGCCCAGATCATCGACATCAACATGGGCTGCCCGGCCAAGAAGGTCTGCAACAAATGGGCCGGCTCGGCCCTGATGCAGAACGAGGCCCTGGCCGTGGAGATTGCCCAGGCTGTGGTAGAGGCCTGCGCCCCGCACGGCGTGCCCGTCACGCTGAAGATGCGCACCGGCTGGTGCGACGCGCACAGGAACGCCGTGGTGCTGGCCCGCCGCTTCGAGGAGGTGGGCATACAGATGCTCACCGTGCACGGTCGCACGCGCGAGCAGGGTTACAAGGGCTTTGCCGAGTACGACACCATCGCTGCCGTCAAGGCGGCGGTGCGCGTGCCCGTGGTGGCCAATGGCGACATCACCGGCCCCGAGAAGGCGCGCGACGTGCTCGCCTACACGGGCGCCGATGCCGTGATGATCGGCCGCGCCGCCCAGGGCCGGCCGTGGATCTTCCGCGAGATCGCGCACTTCCTGGCCACGGGCGAGCACATGGCCCCGCCCCTGGTGGCCGAGCTGCGCCGGCTGCTGCTGGAGCATCTGCAGGACCACTACAGCCTGTACGGCGAAGGCACCGGCGTGCGCAGTGCGCGCAAGCACATCGCCTGGTACCTGCGCAGCCTGCCGGGCGGCGAGGCATTCAGACAACACATCAACACCATCGAGGACTGCGCGGTGCAATGGCAGGCCGTGGCCGACTATCTGGACGCCCTGGGCGCGCAGATGGACCGGATACCAGCCGCCATCGATGCCGGCGCCACAAGCGCCGAATTCGCAGAGCCCGCAGGAATGACAGTATGAGCAACCAGAACATCGAACAATGCGTGCGTGAAAGCCTGGAGGGGTACTTCCGCGATCTCGACGGCGAAAAGCCCAATGGCATGTACGACATGCTGATCCACCTGGTCGAAAAGCCGCTGCTGGAAGTGGTGATGAGCCAGGCCGACAACAACCAGTCCCGCGCCGCCGACTGGCTGGGCCTGAACCGCAACACGCTGCGCAAGAAGCTGCTTGAGCACGACATGCTCTGAGCGGCACGAATTCCCCTTTTTTCAAACTCCCTGCACCGACGCCCATGAACGCCCTGCTCTCCGTCTCTGACAAGACCGGTATTGTCGAATTCGCCCAAGGCCTGCACGCCCTGGGCATCAAGCTGCTGTCCACCGGCGGCACCGCCAAGCTGCTGGCCGAGGCCGGCCTGCCCGTGACAGAGGTGGCCGAAGTCACCCAGTTCCCCGAGATGCTGGACGGCCGCGTCAAGACCCTGCACCCCAAGGTCCACGGCGGCCTGCTGGCGCGCCGCGAGCTGCCCGCCCACATGGCGGCCCTCAAGGAGCACGGCATCGACACCATCGACCTGCTGGTGGTGAACCTCTACCCCTTCGAGGCCACCGTGGCCAAGGCCGGCTGCACGCTGGCCGACGCCATCGAGAACATCGACATCGGCGGCCCGGCCATGGTGCGCTCTGCCGCCAAGAACTGGGCCGACGTGGGCGTGATCACCGATGCCGGCCAGTACGAGGCCGTGCTGGCCGAACTCAAGGCCAATGGAAAGCTGTCCGACAAGCTGCGCTTTGCGCTGTCCGTGGCCGCCTTCAACCGCATTGCCCAGTACGACGGCGCCATCAGCGACTACCTGTCCAGCGTGAAGTTCGAGGACGACAAGCTCTCCGAAACCTACGTGCCAGAGCGCAGCGCCTTCCCCGGCCAGAGCAACGGCCACTTCACCAAGGTGCAGGACCTGCGCTACGGCGAAAACAGCCACCAGCAGGCCGCCCTGTACCGCGACCTGTATCCGGCCCCCGGCTCCCTGGTCACGGGCGAGCAGCTGCAGGGCAAGGAGCTGTCGTACAACAACATCGCCGACGCCGATGCCGCCTGGGAATGCGTCAAGAGCTTCGAGCAGCCTGCCTGCGTGATCGTCAAGCACGCCAACCCCTGCGGCGTGGCCTTGGGCAAGGACGCGCACGAAGCCTATGCCAAGGCCTTCCAGACCGACCCCACCAGCGCCTTCGGCGGCATCATCGCCTTCAACCGCACGGTGGACAAGGCGGCGGCCGAGGCCGTGGTCAAGCAATTCGTCGAGGTGCTGATGGCCCCCGACTTCACGGCCGAGGCGCTGGAAATCTTCAAGCCCAAGGTCAATGTGCGCCTCATGAAGATCGCCCTGCCGGCCGGCGGCGAGCGCGCCTGGGACCAGGGCCGCAACGCCGTGGACGCCAAGCGCGTCGGCTCGGGCCTGCTGCTGCAGACCGCCGACAACCATGAGCTGGCCCTGGCCGACCTCAAGGTCGTCACCGTCAAGCAGCCTACGCCCGAAGAACTGCAGGACCTGCTGTTCGCCTGGAAGGTCGCCAAGTACGTCAAGAGCAATGCCATCGTGTTCTGCAAGAACGGCATGACCATGGGCGTGGGCGCAGGCCAGATGAGCCGCCTGGACTCGGCGCGCATCGCCTCCATCAAGGCCGAGGCCGCCAAGCTGAGCCTGCAGGGCACGGTCGTGGCCAGCGATGCCTTCTTCCCCTTCCGCGACGGCCTGGACGTGGTCGTTGACGCAGGCGCCACCTGCGTGGCCCAGCCCGGCGGCTCCATGCGCGACCAGGAAGTCATTGACGCCGCCAACGAGCGCGGCGTGGCCATGGTCTTCACCGGCGTGCGCCACTTCCGCCACTGATGGCCGGCCAACTGCCTCCTGGCGCAGACGACGAGGGCGACGACGCCCCCCAGCGGCCCCGCTGGCTGGGCTGGGCGCTCGTGGTCTTCATGCTGCTGGTGGCGCTGGGTGTCTTCAACATCGGCTGGCGCATCATGCGCGGGCCGGCTGTCGGGGCCACCACGGCGGCGGCCGCAGCTGCCGTGACAGCCGACGCGCAGCTGGCCGCCGGCAAGGCCCTGGTGGAAGGCAATGACTGCCTGCGCTGTCACGGCCTGGTGCGCCACTACGTGGGCCCGTCCTTCCAGCAGATCGCCGGCCGCTACCGTGGCCGCGAAGATGCCGCCGACTACCTGGCGCGCAAGATCCGCGAGGGCGGGGCCGGCGAATGGGGCCGCGCCATCATGCCGCGCCACCCGCACATCGATACGGCGCAATCCCTGCAGATGGCGGCCTGGCTGCTGTCCCTCCCTTCTCCCGAACCCGGGAAATCCTGACCATGTCCCGCCTGTTCACCGCCCCTGACGGCCGGCCGCGCTGCCACTGGTGCGCGGCCACGGACGGCTACCTGGCCTACCACGACCGTGAATGGGGCTTTCCCGTCACCGACGACCGGCGCCTGTTCGAGAAGCTCAGCCTCGAAGGCTTCCAGTCCGGCCTGAGCTGGCTGACCATCCTCAACAAGCGCGAGAACTTCCGCGCGGCCTTTGCCGGCTTCGACTTCCACCAGGTCGCGCGCTTCACCGAGGACGACGTGCTGCGGCTGCTGGGCGATGCGGGCATCGTGCGGCATCGCGGCAAGATCGAGGCCGTGATCAACAACGCGCAGCGGGCGCTGGAGATGGTGGAGGCGCAAGGCTCGCTGTCGGCCTTCTTCTGGCGCCATGCGCCGGAGCCCGTGACCGGTGGCGGGCCCGTGTCCGAGACGGCCGAGTCCCGGGCGCTGTCCAAGGAGCTGAAGAAGCTCGGTTGGAAGTTCGTGGGGCCTACGACTGTCTACTCGTTCATGCAGGCCATGGGCCTGGTCAACGACCATGCGCAGGGCTGTGCCGTGCGCGATGAGGTCGAACAGGCGCGCCAGGCTTTTCTTCGGCCCTGACGTGAAAAGAGCCCGCAAGGGCGGGCTCGATCGGCAGGTACGGGCCAGCGTCAGAGCGTCTTGAACACTTCGCGCGCGGCTTCGATGGTCTTGTCGATGTCCTCGTCCGTGTGCGCGGCGCTCACGAAGCCGGCCTCGTACAGGGCGGGTGCGAAGTAGTGGCCGCGCTCCAGCATGCCGTGGAAGAAGCGGTTGAAGCGTGCGCCATCGGTCTTCATGACCTCGGTCCAGGTGCTGGGCAGCTCGGGCAGCAGGTAGAAGCCGAACAGGCCGCCCTGGTGGTCCACGCTGAAGGGCACGCCGGCGGCGTCGGCCTCGGCCTTGAAGCCGGCCATCAGGCGGCCGGTCTTCGCGTGCAGGGCGTCGTGGAAGCCCGGCTCGCTGATCAGCTCCAGCGTCTTGAGTCCGCAGGCCGTGGCAATGGGGTTGCCCGACAGGGTGCCTGCCTGGTAGACCGGGCCCAGGGGCGAGAGCTTTTCCATGATCTCGCGGCGCGCGCCGAAGGCCGCCATGGGCATGCCGCCGCCGATGACCTTGCCCAGCACGGTGATGTCGGGCGCAAAGCCTTCGATCTGCTGGGCGTACAGGCTCTGGGCGCTGCCCAGGGCCACGCGAAATCCGGTCATCACCTCGTCGTAGACCATCAGCGCGCCATGCTCGCGCGTGAGTTCGCGGATGCGGCGCGTGAAGGGCACGCTGGCGCGCACGAAGTTCATGTTGCCGGCAATGGGCTCCATGATCACGCAGGCGATCTGATCGCCGAACTGGGCGAAGGCCTCCTCGAGCTGGCCCACGTCGTTGTATTCCAGCACCACGGTGTCCTTGACCACGTCCTGCGGCACGCCGGCCGAGGAGGAGGCGCCGAACGTCGCCAGGCCCGAGCCGGCCTTGACCAGCAGGGCGTCGGCATGGCCGTGGTAGCAGCCGTTGAACTTGATGATCTTGTTGCGGCCCGTGAAGCCGCGCGCCAGGCGCAGCGCGCTCATGCCGGCCTCGGTGCCCGAGCTGACCATGCGCACCATGTCCATGGAGGGCATGAGCGAGAGGATCTTCTCGGCCAGCACGACCTCGCGCTCCGTGGGGGCGCCGAAGGAGAAGCCTTCCAGCGCGGCGGCCTGCACGGCGGCCATCACCTCGGGGTGGCCGTGGCCCAGGATCATCGGACCCCAGGAGCCGATGTAGTCGGTGAACTGCTGGGCGTTCTCGTCCCAGAAATGCGCGCCCTGGGCACGGCGCACGAAGCGCGGCGTGCCGCCCACGGCGTTGAAGGCGCGCACGGGTGAATTCACGCCGCCGGGGATCACGGCCTTGGCGCGTTCGAACAGGGGAATATTCAGGTCAGTGGTCATAGTGCAGGAGTCTGCCATGTGCGGGGGACAAGCCAGAGGTGCCAAGCCAAGGGCCTGTGCCGGCCGCGCAGCCGCTCAGGCGGTGGCCTGCCTCAATGCTTGGTGTCATGAGGGGGCATCACGAAGCCTTCGATGGCCTGGGTGTCGGGGTCCAGTTCGGCGAGGGGCTCGGCGGCGGCCTCGGCATCTTCATCCTCGGGCTCGGGCTGGGCCCAGAACATGCGGTCCGGGATGTAGTGGCCCATGCCGGGGCGAAAGCCGCTGTCCAGGCTGCGGTCCAGGTACTCCAGCGCCTCCTGCGTGGCCAGCCCCAGGTCGTTGCCGCTGGCCACCAGGGCCGTCAGCGCGGCCGACAGGGTGTCGCCCGAGCCGGTGAAGGTGGCGTCGAACATCTCGTACTTGCTGTTGCCCAGCACCGACTGCGCCGTGGCCAGCACGTTGTCCACGAACTGGTCGGGCAGGGGAATGCCGGTGACCAGCACGTAGGGCACTTCCAGGGCCTCGGCCGCCATGGCGATGTCGCGCGCCGTGGGGCTGCGGCTGTTGGTCCAGTCGGGCAGCAGCCAGCGCGACAGCGTACTGTGGCTTCCAACCAACACAGACGTTTGCGGAAGAACAAGTTCCTTGAGGGCGTCCATGTACTGGTCGAGCGGGTCTTCCTCCCACCACGACAGGTCGGGCATGTAACAGACGATGGGGATGTCGGGGTAGTCGGAGGCGATCTCGGCAATCGCTGCCAGGTTGCCCGGGCTGCCCACGAAACCGACCTTGATGGCGGACACGGGAATGTCCTCCAGCACGGCGCGCGCCTGCTCGGCCACGGCCTCGTCGTCAAAGGGAAAATGCTCGAAGATCTTGGCCGAATCGCGTGCGTAGGCACCCGTGACCACGGGCAACGGATGGCCGCCGACCGAGGCGATGGTGGCGATATCGGCCGACAGGCCGCCCGCCCCGCTGGGGTCGCTGGCGTTGAAGACCAGCACGCAGACGGGCGCGGTTTCGTCCATCGGCTCGGTGTCGGGACTGGGGGAGTTGGAGGGGTTCAATGCCATGGCTCAGCCCAGTGTGCGCCCCGCCAGCGAAGGCCGTGGCGGGTGGTTGTGACTAGATACAATCGTTGCATTCTATGTGAAGGCCCTTTAAGCTGTGACCGACCCCAAAACTTGGATGTGCTTGATCTGCGGGTGGATCTATGACGAGGCGCAAGGCTGCCCCGAGCATGGCATCGCACCCCAGACGCGTTGGGAAGACGTGCCCATGAACTGGACCTGTCCCGAGTGCGGAGCACGTAAAGAAGACTTTGAGATGGTCGAAATCTGAGCGCGGGACCACCCGCGCCGACTCATACATTTCCGGGAGGTTTCTCAGTGACGACATCGGGCGCACCCTTGCGCGTACTCGTGGTGGATGACAGCAATACCATCCGCCGCAGCGCAGAAATCTTCCTCAAGCAGGGCGGGCACGAAGTGCTCCTGGCCGACGACGGCTTCGACGCACTGTCCAAGGTCAACGACTACCAGCCCCAGCTGATCTTCTGCGACATCCTCATGCCCAAGCTGGACGGCTACCAGACCTGCGCCATCATCAAGCGCAACGCGCGCTTTGCTGACACGCCTGTGGTCATGCTCTCGTCCAAGGACGGCGTATTCGACAAGGCGCGCGGGCGCATGGTGGGCTGCCAGGACTACCTCACGAAACCCTTCACCAAAGACCAGCTGCTGCAGGCCGTGGAGCAGTTCGGCAAGCAAACCATAGGAGCACTTTGATGCCCATCCGCAAAGTCCTGGTCGTGGACGACTCCAAGACCGAACTGATGTTTCTGTCCGACATGCTGCAAAAGCAGGGCCTGCAGGTACGCACGGCCGAGAATGGCGAAGAGGCCATGCGCAGCCTGGCCGAAGACCGTCCCGACCTGATCCTGATGGACGTGGTCATGCCCGGCCAGAACGGCTTTCAACTGACGCGTGCCATCACGCGCGACCCGCTGTACGCCGACCTGCCCATCATCATGTGCACCAGCAAGAACCAGGAGACCGACCGGGTCTGGGGCATGCGCCAGGGTGCGCGGGACTACATCACCAAGCCTGTGGATGCAGACGAGCTGCAGGCCAAGATCGCGGCGCTGAACTGATCTGGTGCGCTGCCCATGGCGAACCGTGAAGCACTGCGCGATCTGCAGTCCCGTCTGGCTGGCCGCCTTCAGGCCGCACGCAGCGAAGGCGTCAAGGTGGCGGCCTGGCTGGCCGTCCAGGCCGGCGGGCGCAACTACCTGATGCCGCTGGGCCAGTCCGGCGAGATCTTTCCCTGGGCCGGCGTGCAGCCTGTGCCCTATACAAAGCCCTGGTTCCTGGGCATTGCCAACCTGCGCGGCACCCTGGCCGGCGTGATCGACCTGGCCAGCCTGCTGGGCCACGGCGTGACACGCAGCGAACCGGCGCTGGCCGAGTCCAGCCTGCTGGCGTTCAATGCCGCGCTGGAAGTGAATGCGGCCCTGCTCGTGGACCGCCTGCAGGGCCTGCGCAGCGCCGACGCATTCGTGCGCACCGAGCCTGCGCCCGAGCACTCTCCCGCCTTTTTCGGCCCCGTGCATATCGATGAAGCGGGCCACCGCTGGCAGGAGCTGCAACTGCAGCGCCTGTCCCAAACCTCCGAGTTTCTGAGCATTCGCGCCTGAGTTTCTGAAGGTCGTCCCATGTCATTCTTGCAACGTCTTGCAAATCGCTTCCAACGCAAGCCGGCCGACGCCGGCTCCGGTGCGGACAACAGCATGCTCGGAGACACCGTCTCCCAGGATATGTACGCACTCGATGCGTCACTGACCGTGCAGGGCGCCCCCGACGCCATGCCGGGCCGCGACGGCGGCGCAGCCGTTGACCACGACATGGTGGCCCTGCCGCTGCTGGGCCGCGCGCCTGCCGCGCGCCACCAGCGCACGCTGTCCACCTTGCTGGGTGTGTCGGTGCTGGCCCTGGTGCTGGCGGCGGCCTGGGCCCTGCGCCAGGCCGACGGCTCGGCGCAGCAGCTGGCCGCCACCGGCCAGGCGCTGATGCAGTCGCAGCGTCTGGCCAAGTCGGTCTCGCAGGCGCTGACGGGCGCGGCATCCTCCTTTGTGGACGTGCAGGACAGCTCCGGCGTGCTGGCGCGCAACGTGCGCGCCATTGCCTCGGGCGACGACTCCATGGGCGTGCGCCCGCTGGGCGGCGCCTATGCCGACGAACTGGCCCAGATCACGCCGCTGATGGAGCGCGCCGAGCAAAGCGCCAAGGTGGTGATGGACCAAAAGCAGATCCTGACCCAGGTCGGCGACGCGCTGCGCACCATCAACCGGCAGTCCTCGGACCTGCTGGAGATCGCCGAAACCATCTCCTCGCTGAAGCTGCAGCAGGGCGCCAGCCCGGCGGAAATCTCCGCTGCCGGCCAGCTCGTGATGCTGACCCAGCGTATCGGCAAGTCGGCCAACGAATTCCAGACCGCCGAAGGCGTGAGCCCCGAGGCCGTGTTCCTGCTGGGCAAGGACTTGAACTCGTTCAAGGAAATCTCCGAAAGCCTGCTGAGCGGCAGCAGCGAGCTGCGCCTGCCTCCCACGCGCGACGCCCAGACCCGCGAGCAGATCGAGGCGCTGATCAAGCTCTACGAAGAGACCCGCAGCGAGGCCAGTGCCATTTTGGGCAACCTGCAGGGCCTGGTGTCCGCCCGCGAAGCCCAGACCGCCATCAACGCCGACAGCGAACCGCTGCGCCGCCATCTGGAAGACCTGCAGAACAAGCTGCAAAGCGGCGCCGGCATCGGCTCGCTGCCCATGGGCCTGCTGGCGCTGGCCACCGTGCTGGTGCTGCTGTGCGGCGTGGGCCTGTCCCGCGTGCAGCTGCTCGACAGCCGTCTGCGCCAGGAAGCGGCCGAACGCCGCCAGGAAGAGTCCCGCGTGCAGGAGCATGAAGCCAAGCGCATCAACGATGCCAACCAGGCCGCGATTTTGCGCTTGATGAACGAACTGCAATCGGTGGCCGAAGGCGATCTGACGCAGGAAGCGACCGTGACCGAGGACATCACCGGCGCCATCGCCGACTCGGTGAACTACACGGTGGAAGAGCTGCGCGCCCTGGTGGGCAGCGTGCAGAACACGGCAACGCGCGTGGCACAGACCACGGCCGAGGTGGATGCCAACTCCACCGAACTGCTGGCCGCGTCGACCGAACAGCTGCGCGAGATCCGCGAAACCGGCCGCTCCGTGCTGGACATGGCAGGCCGCATCAACGAGGTCTCGACCCAGGCGCAGGAATCTGCCCAGGTGGCGCGCCAGTCGCTGGAAGCTGCGGACCTGGGCCTGAAGGCCGTGCAGAACGCCATCGGCGGCATGAACTCCATCCGCGACCAGATCCAGGAAACCTCCAAGCGCATCAAGCGGCTGGGCGAATCCTCGCAGGAGATCGGTGAAATCACCGAGCTGATTTCCGACATTACCGAGCAGACCAACGTGCTGGCGCTGAACGCCGCCATCCAGGCCGCATCGGCCGGTGAAGCCGGTCGCGGCTTCTCGGTGGTGGCCGAAGAAGTGCAGCGCCTGGCTGAGCGCTCGGCAGATGCGACGCGCCAGATCGCGGCGCTGGTGAAGGCGATTCAGACCGACACCCAGGATGCCGTGGCCGCCATGGAGCGTTCCACCCAGGGTGTGGTCGAGGGGGCGCGACTGTCCGACTCCGCAGGTACCGCGCTGACCGAGATCGATACCGTGTCGCGCCACCTGGCCGAGCTGATCGAGCTGATCTCCTCGTCCACCTCGCGCGAGGCCGTCCTGGCCAACGACGTGGCCGAGAACATCCAGCACATTTTCGCGGTGACGGAGCAGACGGGCGAAGGCACACGCACCACGGCGCAGCAGGTGCGCGAACTCTCGCACATGGCCGAGGAACTGCGCCAGTCGGTGGCGCGTTTCAAGATTGCCTGACCCGGTCCAACATAGCTATGCACAGGCCCTAGGGGCTTGGGGAACTGTCCATGTCAGTGGTTGACGAATCGCAAACGGGCGCGGCGCAGGCCGCGCACACCGAACAGGACCTGGGCCCGCTGGCCTGGGTGCTCGATGAGCTGCGCAAGTCGCTGGAAGGCGCGAGCAAGGCCGTGGCGCGTTTCGTGCGCGATGCCGATGCGGCGCGCGCCTCGGACCTTGAGGAGCTTGACACCTCGGCCCTGCGCATCGCCCGCCAGCAGCTGCACCAGGCCTGCGGCGCCCTCGAAATGGTGGGCCTGGGCTCTCCGGCCCTGGTGCTGCGCGGCATGGAAAGCGCCGTGCAGCGCTTCGTGCAGCGCCCCGAGCTGTGCACCGACCAGGCCGCCGCCACGCTGGAGCGCGCCAGCTTTGCCCTGATCGAATACCTGGAAACCGTGCTGGCCGGCAAGACCGTCTCGGCCGTGGCCCTGTTTCCCCAATACCGCGACACCCAGGCGCTGGCCGGCAACGACAAGGTGCATCCGGCCGACCTGTGGCCTGCCGAGCGCCGCGCGCGCGAGCCCGAATGGGCGCGCCAGGCCGAGCCGCTGGCCTACGGGCCCGATGCCCGGGCCCTGCTCGACGGCGTGGTGCTGCGCATGGTCAAGAGCGACGACCGCGAGGCCGCCGCCCAGATGCGTGACCTGTGCCTGCGCTTTGCCGTGGCCCAGACCGAGGATGTCACCGCACGCAGCTTCTGGAAGGTGGCCGCTGGCTTCTTCGACGCGCAGTCGCGCGGCCTGATCGTTGTCGACCTCTATGTGAAACGCATGGCCTCGCGCGTGCTGCTGCAGTACGCTGCCATGGCCAAGGGCGACCGCACGCCGCCTGCGCGCCTGCTGCAGGACCTGCTGTTCTTCTGCGCCCAGGCGCGCCCGGCCGAGCAGGCCGGCGCTGCCCTGCAGGCCGTGCGCCAGGCCTACGGCATGCAGGCCCAGCCGCAGGTGGACTACCAGCAGACCCGCTTTGGCCGCTACGACCCGGCCGTGCTGGTGCAGGCGCGCAAGCGCATCACCACGGCGGCGGAGACCTGGTCCGCCCTGGCAGGCGGCGACCGTGCGCGCACCAAGATCGTGGTGGACCAGTTCGCCCAGGTGGCCGAATCCCTGGTCAAGCTGCACCCGGCCAGCCATGGCCTGGCGCGCATGCTGATCAAGGTGGCCGAAACCGTGGCCCGCATCGGCGAGCCGCCGCCGGCGGAACTGGCCATGGAAGTGGCCACCTCCGTGCTCTATCTGCAGGCGGCCTTTGCCACCATGGACATGGGCGACGAGGAACTGGCCGAGCAATCCGCCAACCTGGTACAGCGCCTGGAGGAATCCCTGCAGGGCGCGCCCGCCCGGCCGCTGGAGCCGTGGATGGAGGAGCTGTACCGCCAGGCCAGCGACCACCAGACCATGGGCTCGGTCGTGGGCGAATTGCGTGCCACGCTGGCCGAGGCCGAGCGGCACCTGGACCAGTATTTCCGCAACCCCGCCGATGCCACCGTGCTGGCGCCGGTGTCTGGCCAGATGGCGCAGATGCGCGGCGTGCTGTCCGTGCTGGGCCTGGACCAGGCCACCCAGGCCATGCAGCGCATGCGCGAAACCGTGGAGCGGCTGGTATTGGGCGAGATCGCCGAGTCAGAACGTGCCCAGGTCTTCGACAAGCTGGGCAACAGCCTGGGCGCCATGGGTTTCCTGATCGACATGCTGAGCTACCAGCGCAGCATGGCGCGCAAGCTCTTTGTCTATGACGAGGCCGAAGGCGGCCTGCGCATCCTGATGGGCCGCCGTGGCCACCGCGCCGACGACGCGGGCAAGGCGCCCGAGCAGCTGCCGGCCCTGGACACCGCCGCCGTGCCGCCGCAGCGCGAAGCCGTTGCCGTGGCCCAGCCGCTGCCCGTGCCCCAGATCCAGCCCGCCGAGACTGCACACGACCTGCCTGCCGAACCCACTGCGGCAGCACCGTCGGTGCCGGCGCCGCCGCCACCCTCCGTGGACCTTGTGCCCGAGCCCCTGCCGCAGGCGACTGTCGCCGGGCAGCAAGCGCTGGCCGACGATGCCGAACTGGCGCAATTCGCCAAGGCGCTCGAGATACCCGCCGAAGCGGCTCAAGCAGCTGACGTGGCTGAAGCGGCCGAACCGGTGCCCGGCCCTGCTGCCGCTGCCGCCACGGCTCAGCCCGAACCCCTGCCTGAACCCGTTCCCCCGCTGGCCGGTCTGACCGTCTCGGAAGATGATTCCGACGACGAAATCCTGAGCATCTTCCTGGAAGAGGCCCGCGAGGTCGTGGACAACGGCCTGCAGGCGCTGCGCACCCTGGCCGATGAGCCCGGCAACCTCAGCGAGCAGACCACGCTGCGCCGCGCCTTCCATACGCTCAAGGGCAGCTCGCGCATGGTCGGCCTGGATGAATTCGGCGAAGCCGGCTGGGCCATGGAGCAAATGCTCAATGCCTGGCTGGCCGAGCAAAAGCCCATGCCCCAGCCCATGCAGGAGCTGGCCAGCGACGCGCTGCGCGCCTTTGGCGCCTGGGCGTCGGCCATCGAGCGCCAGCAGGCCGATGCCTGGCTGGCCACGCCCTTCCGCGCCGCAGCCGATGCCATGCGCCTGGAAGGCGTGCGCGCCGACGTGGCCCTGGTGCCGCGCGCCGACCGCCGCACGCAGGCCGAGCCTGCCGCGGTCGAGGCGCCGGTGGAGCCCTTCGCCGCAGTGGAGCAGCAGCTGCAGGCCGAGCAGCGGGAAGCCCCCGAGCCGGCCGTGCCCGCCGAGACCACCGGGACCGCCGGTGACCTGGACATTGCGCTGGACGTCGGTCTGCTGGACCTGGACCCCCAGCCTGCGGCGGCCGTGCCCGAACAGTCGCAGGGTTCAACGCAGCCGGAGACCGCCGAGGCACCCGCCGCGCTGGCCACCGACGCGGTGGAGGAGCTGGACTTCGCCGCCTTCGAGGCGGCCATGCGCGACAGCGAGCAGGAAGCCCTGGCCGTTGTCTCGGGCGACCAGCCCGCGCTGCCCGGCACAGAGACTGTGCCCGAGGCACATGCCGACGCGCTGCCCGAGCTGCAAGCAGAAGCTGTAGCCGAAGCCGAAGCCGAAGCCGAAGAGCAGGCTCCGCACGCCGCCGTGCCGCTGGCGCCTTTCGAGGGGCTGGATCTGGACCTGACTCCGGCAGCCGCACCTGCCGAGGCCATCGAAGCCGTAGAAGCTTCCGAGGCGGAAACCCCGCAGGAGCTGCATGCCGAATCCGTGGCCGATGAGGCGCCTGCGGTGGCTGAGGAGTCCGGCGCACAGGAGCCGTCCGGCGTCGATGCCGATGGCTTCAAGGTCGTGGACGGCCTGCGCATCAGCGCGCCGCTGTACAACGTCTATCTCAACGAGGCCGACGAATGGTCGCGCCGCCTGGACCTGTCGCTGCAGCAATGGGCGACCGAGCCCGGCGAGCCCGTGCCCGATGACGCCATCGCCTTCGCGCATTCGCTGGCCGGCAGCTCGGCCACCGTGGGCTTCAAGGCCTTGTCGGACCTGGCGCGCCTGCTGGAGCATGCGCTGGCCCATCTGCAGCCGCAGCGCTGCGGCACGCCTGAGCAGGTCGCCGCCTGCATTGCGGCTTCCGACGAGGTGCAGCGCCTGCTGCACCAGTTCGCGGCCGGCTTCCTCAAGACACCCCAGCCGGGCGTGGAAGAAGCCCTGCAGGCACTGCTGGCGCTGGATATCGAAGTCGCGGACGCTCCGGACAGCCGGCTCGATGCGCTGCTGCCGCAGCCTGGCACGGATGCCGTGCTCGACGCCGGCGCCCATGCGCAGGCCCAGGCACAGGACGTGGCGCCGCTGGCCTATTCCATGCGCCCCCTGGTCAACGACGCACGCCAGGAAGCCGAGCTGCAGCGCCGCATCGATGAGGCCATCGCCCATGCGGTGGCCGTGGGCAACGACCTGGACGACGACATCGACGCCCTGGACGAGGTGGACCCCGACCTATTCCCCATCTTCGAGGAAGAGGCCATCGAGCTGCTGCCCCGCCTGGGCGCTGCACTGCGTCGCTGGCATGGCCGGCCTTCCCTGGACGAGGCGCGCCACGAAACGCTGCGCGCCCTGCACACCCTCAAGGGCAGTGCCCGGCTGGCTGGCGCCATGCGCCTGGGCGAAATGGCCCACCGGCTGGAATCCGCCGTCGAGCGGGTCGACAGCGAATCTCCCACGGCCGAGCAGATCGAGCCCTTGCTGGGCAACTTCGACGCATTGCAGGCCGGCTTCGACGTGCTGCGCGTTGCGGGCGAACAGGTGCAGGATGGGCCGCTGGGCCTGGCCGATGGGCCGGACCAGGCCGAGCCTGCCGCCTCTGCGGTGTCTTCTGACGCCACGGCCTCCGACGCCTCGGGCGCTGGCGCATCCCCGGCGCCGGCCGACGCACAGCCGGCTCCTGTCACCGCGCCGCTGCGTGCGGGCGCCCACCAGACGGTGCGCGTGCGCGCCCAGTTGCTGGACCGCCTGATCAGCCAGGCCGGCGAGGTGCTGATTGCGCGCTCGCGTGTCGATGCGCGCCTGGCCCAGGCCCGTGGCTCGCTGGACGAGCTGGCCGGCAACCTGGAGCGCCTGCGCATGCAACTGCGCGACATCGAGGTCCAGGCCGAGAGCCAGATGCAGTCGCGCCTGGCCCTGTCCAAGGACTCGGCGGCCGGCTTCGACCCGCTGGAGTTCGACCGCTTCACGCGGGTGCAGGAACTCACGCGCATGATGGCCGAGTCGGTCAACGACGTGGCCACCGTGCAGCGCAACCTGCAGCGCGACATGGCGGGCGCCGAGGACGACCTGGTCGCCCAGGGCCGCCAGGCGCGCGAGCTGCAGCGCGACCTGCTGCGCACGCGCATGGTGGAGTTCGACTCCCTGGCCGAGCGCCTGTATGCCGTGGTCCGCCAGACCTCAAAGGAAATGGGCAAGCAGGTGCGGCTGAACATCCTCGGCGGCACCATTGAAATGGACCGGGGCATGCTGGACCGCATGATGCCGGCCTTCGAGCACCTGCTGCGCAACTGCGTGGCCCACGGCATCGAGCCGCCCGAGCAGCGCACCGCTGCCGGCAAGCCGGCCATGGGCACCATCGAAATCATCCTGAGCCAGGAGCGCAACGACGTGGCGCTGTCGGTGGAGGACGATGGCGCCGGCCTGAACCTGCAGCGCATCCGCGACAAGGCCGTGGCCCAGGGCCTGTGGCCCGAGGACCAGACGCTGACCGAGCAGGACGCCGGCCGCCTGATCTTCGAGCCCGGCTTCACCACCGCCACCGAGGTGACCGGCGTGGCCGGCCGGGGCATCGGCATGGACGTGGTGCGCTCCGAGGTCAACGCGCTGGGCGGCCGCATCGAGACCCACAGCGAAGCGGGCCGGGGCAGTGCCTTCCGCCTCGTGCTGCCGCTGACCACGGCCGTCACCCAGGTGGTCATGCTGCGCGCGGGCCGGCTGCTGGTCGGCGTGCCGGCCAGCCTGGTGGAAATCGTGCGCCGTGCGCCCTTGGATCTGCTGCAGCAGGCCTATGCCAGCCACGGCTTTGAAGATGGCGGCGAGACCCTGCCTTTCTACTGGGCGGGCGCGCTGTGGCAGTCCTCCCTGCGCAGCGAGGAAACCGTGGGCCGCACCCGGCCCGTGGTCATCCTGCGCAGCGCGTCGCAGCGCATTGCGCTGCACGTGGACGAAGTGCTGGGCAACCAGGAAGTGGTGATCAAGAACCTCGGCCCCCAGCTGGCCCGCCTGCCCGGCCTGACCGGCATGTCGGTGCTGGCCTCGGGCGCCGTGGTCCAGATCTACAACCCTGTGGCGCTGGCCAACGTCTATGGCGACGAGGTGCGCGCCCGGACCGAAGAGGCCGAGCGTGCCGCCGGCCAGGGCGACGGCGAAGCCGTGCCGGCCAGCGCGGGACCGGTCTCGGTGCCGCTGGTGCTGGTGGTGGACGACTCCATCACCGTGCGCCGCGTCACCCAGCGCCTGCTGCAGCGCGAAGGCTACCGCGTGGCCCTGGCGGCCGACGGCCTGCAGGCCATGGAACGCCTGGCCGAGGAGCGCCCGACCCTGGTGCTGTCCGACATCGAGATGCCGCGCATGGACGGCTTCGACCTGCTGCGCAACATCCGCGCCGACGAGGCCCTGCGCGACCTGCCCGTGGTCATGATCACCTCGCGCATCGCCCAGAAGCACCGCGAGATGGCGCGCCAGCTGGGCGCCAACCACTACCTGGGCAAGCCCTACTCGGACGAGGAGCTGCTGGGCCTGATCCAGCACTATTCCCTGCAAGGGAACAGCACCCAGCCTGCGCCGCTGTCACTGCAGACGGAGACGCAGGTGCTGGGCGAAGAGGCCTGAGCCTCGGCGGCCAGCCCTCGCCCCGCAAAAAAGGAGCAGCCAGCGCTGCTCCTTTTTTCTTGGCTCCGGTGTCTTTGCACCGGCTTCCTTCAGCCCGCCTGCTTGACCACGCTGTAGCGGGCCAGCGTGCGCTCGCGCGCGGCTGCGTGGTCCACCACGGGATGGGGATAGTCCGTGCCCAGCACCACGCCGGCCTCGGCCAGCTCCAGCGGCCGGGCCTGCCAGGGCGCGTGGCGCAGCGCGGCGGGCAGGCGGGCCAGTTCGGGCACGTAGCGCTCGATGAAGCGCGCGTCGGCATCGAACTTCTGGCTTTGCGTGATGGGGTTGAAGATGCGGAACCAGGGCTGGGCGTCGCAGCCCGTGGAGGCCGCCCACTGCCAGCCGCCGTTGTTGGCCGCCAGGTCGAAGTCGTTGAGCTGGCGCGCAAACCAGGCTTCGCCCCGGCGCCAGTCTATGCCCAGATCCTTGACCAGGAAGCTGGCCGCCACCATGCGCAGCCGGTTGTGCATGTAGCCCGTGGTGTTGAGCTGGCGCATGGCGGCATCGACCAGCGGATAGCCGGTGCGGCCCTCGCACCAGGCGGCGTACAGCGCATCGGCCTCGGGGCCGGTATCCCACACGATGGCGTCGTAGGCGGGCTTGAAGCTGGCGTGCACCACGTGCGGATGGTGGGCCAGGATCTGGAAATAGAAGTCGCGCCAGACCAGCTCGGACAGCCAGGTGGCGGCGCCCTCGGCATCATGGGGCTGGCTCTGCGTCTGCTCCCAGGCCAGCCTTGCCAGGCGGCGGATGGAGACCGTGCCGAAGCGCAGGTGCACGCTCAGGTAGCTGGGGCCCTTGACGGCGGGAAAGTCGCGCGCCTGCCTGTAGCGCGGCAGGCGCGGCAGGAAGTCGGCCAGCAGTTCCTCGGCGCCGGCGCAACCCGTGGGCAGGCGCAGGCCGTCCAGCGTGCCGGCCTCAAAGCCCAGGTCGGCTGCGGTGGGCACGGGGCGGCGCTCGCCTTCGGGGCGTGGCGCCAGGCGCTCGGGCAGGTCGCGCTCGCAGGGATAGGCGGACAGGAAGAACGGCGTGACCTGGCGCAGCCAGGCGTTCTTGTACGGGGTGAACACCGAGAACGGCGCGCCGGCCTGGGTCAGCACCTCGTCGCGCGCAAAGACCATGTGGTCCTTGAAGCTGTGCAGGGCCACGCCCTCGGCGGCGAGGGACTGGCGCACGCGGGCATCGCGGGCCAGTGCGTCGGGCTCGTCGTCCCAGTTGCAGAACACGGCCTGGGCGCCGAGCTGCCGGGCCAGGGCCGGGATCTGCTCAGCGGGCCGGCCGCGGCGCACGATGAGGCCGGTGTCGGCGCGGCCCGAGGCCTCGCGCAGCGCCTCGTCCAGGCCCGCCAGGCTCTGGCAGATGAACTCCACGCGCCGGTCGGCACGGGGCAGGGGGGCGAGGATGTCGTCGTCGAAGATGAACACGCAATGCACCTGCCGGCACTGGCGCAGCGCATGGTAGAGGGCGGCATGGTCGGACAGGCGCAGGTCGCGCCGCAGCCAGACCAAGCCCACAGGGTAAGAAGGTGGCATGGATCGCCGGTAAAATCCGTCGTTATGTCTGCTGAAACTGCGCCTATCAATCTGACGCACCACTTCCTGATTGCCATGCCTGGCCTGGAAGACGAAGCGTTCTCGCGCAGTGTGATCTACCTGTGCGAACACAGCGAGCGCGGTGCGCTCGGTCTGATTATCAACAAGCCCTCGCAGCTTACGCTGGAAGGCCTGCTGGAAAAGGTGGATCTGGCCCTGGGCCGCGAGGACCTTCGCGGCAACCGCGTCTTCAACGGCGGGCCCGTACAGACCGATCGCGGCTTCGTGCTGCACGATCCCATGGTGATCGAAGGCGCGCCCGACGACGAGTCCGCCTACGCCTCGACCATGACCATTCCCGGCGGCCTGGAGATGACCACCTCCAAGGACGTGCTCGAAGCCCTGTCCGACGGCGCAGGCCCCAAGCGCCTGCTGGTCACCCTGGGCTATGCCTCCTGGGGCGAGGGCCAGCTGGAGTCGGAGCTGGCCGAAAACGCCTGGCTCACGGTGGGCGCCGACGCCAACGTCATCTTCGATACCCCGGTCGACGACCGCTATGACCGCGCCCTGGGCCTGCTGGGCCTGCAGCGCTGGATGATCTCGCCCGAAGCGGGGCGCGCATGAGCCTGCCCGCTCCCGAGTCCCAGGCAGCAGCGGCAGCCGGCACGGCCGTGCCGCCCACCGTTCCCTCCCATTTCCAGAGTTTCGTGGCCTTCGATTTCGGGGCCAAGCGCACGGGCTGCGCCGTGGGCACGCGCATGCTGCGCTCGGCCAACCCGCTGCCCACCATCCGCGCCGAGGCCGGCGAGGCCCGCCTGGCCCAGGCCGGCGAGCGCATCAAGGAGTGGCAGCCCGATGCGCTGGTCATCGGCGTGCCCTACCACCCCGACGGCAACGCGCACGAGAACACGGCGCGGGCGAAGAAATTCGGCCGCCAGCTCAAGAGCCGCTTCGGCCTGCCTGTCTACGAGGTGGACGAGCGCTACAGCACCACCGAGGCCCTGGCCGGTGGCGCAAGGGATGCCGATGCGGCCTCGGCCTGCATCATTCTTGAACAGTTTTTGAGGAGTCTTCCATGAGTGAATCCATTGCGGGAGCCGGCAGCCTGGTGCTGGACGCCGAGGCCCTGTACCGCGAACTGCTGCGCGGCGTGCGCAGCCTCATGGGGCCTGAAACCCGCCTGGCCGGCATCACCTCGGGCGGCGCCTGGCTGGTGGAGCGGCTGCACAAGGACCTGAACCTGCCCGGCAACCCCAGCGTGCTGTCCTCGGCCCTGCACCGCGACGACTTCGCGCAGCGCGGCATGGCCACCAGCGCCCAGACGCAGATCGACTTTGACGTCAACGGCGCCGACATCCTGGTGCTGGACGACGTGCTCTACACCGGCCGCACCGTGCGCGCCGTGCTCAACGAACTCTATGACTACGGCCGCCCGGCCTGCGTGCGCCTGGCGGTGCTGGTGGACCGGGGCGGGCGCGAGCTGCCCTTCCAGGCCGACTTCGCCGCCGCGCGCATCGCGCTGCCGGCCGACCGCCTGCTGTCGCTGGCGCGCGATGACGCCGGCGTCTTCCAATTCCGCATCCAAGAGGCCTGACCGTGCTGTACAAGCGCAATCCCCAGCTCAACAAGAACGGCGAACTGATCCACCTGCTGTCCACCGAAGGACTGTCCAAGGACATCCTGACCCACATCCTGGACACGGCGGCCAACTTCGTCAGCGTCAATGACCGCGAGGTCAAGAAGGTGCCGCTGCTGCGCGGCAAGAGCGTGTTCAACCTGTTCTTCGAGAACAGCACGCGCACGCGCACCACGTTCGAGATCGCGGCCAAGCGCCTGTCGGCCGACGTGTTCAACCTGGACATCGCGCGCAGCTCGGCCAGCAAGGGCGAGTCGCTGCTGGACACCATCGCCAACCTCTCGGCCATGGCCGCCGACATCTTCGTCGTGCGCCACAGCGAGTCGGGTGCGCCCTACCTCATCGCCCAGCATGTGGCGCCCCATGTCCACGTGGTCAATGCCGGCGACGGCCGCCACGCCCACCCCACGCAGGGGCTGCTGGACATGTACACCATCCGCCACTACAAGAAGGACTTCGCCAACCTGCGCGTGGCCATCGTGGGCGATGTGCTGCACTCGCGGGTGGCCCGTTCCGACATCCATGCGCTGACCACGCTGGGCGCGGCCGAAGTGCGCGTCGTCGGCCCGCGCACGCTGGTGCCGCCGGACCTGGCGCAGATGGGCGTGCGCGTCTTCCACACGCTGGAAGAGGGCATCCGGGACTGCGACGTGATCATCATGCTGCGCCTGCAGAACGAGCGCATGAGCGGCGCCCTGCTGCCGTCCAGCCAGGAATACTTCAAGAGCTTCGGCCTCACGGCCGAGAAGCTGCGCCTGGCCAAGCCGGACGCCATCGTCATGCACCCGGGACCCATCAACCGCGGCGTGGAGATCGACTCCGAAGTGGTCGATGGCCCGCAGGCCGTGATCCTGTCGCAGGTGTCCTTCGGCATCGCCGTGCGCATGGCCGTCATGTCGATAGTGGCCGGCAACGAGGCTTGAAATGAAGCACCCCCTGAGCGACTGCGTCGCTTCCCCCTCTCTCGCTACGCGGGAGGGGGGCGTACGGGCAGCCGGCGACGCCCTCGCTGCAGGGCGGCCTTTGCTCGGCGTCCCTGAGATGGGCCATGCTTTTTCCATGCCCGGTGTCCTGGACTGAGTCCAGGCGCTTTTTGTGAATGCAAATGTTTTTGATCGCCGCAGGCCGCAGCCCATGCGCCGCCTGCGGTCTACGGGGTAGCAAACCATGAAGATACTCATCCGCAACGGCCGAGTGATGGACCCGGCACGGGGCCTGGACCAGCAGGCCGACGTGGCCATCGATGGCGGCAAGGTGCTGGCCATCGGCAAGGCGCCCGAGGGATTTGCCGCAGAACGCGAGATCGATGCGGCCGGCTGCTGGGTGCTGCCGGGCCTGGTCGATCTGGCCGTGCGCCTGCGCGAGCCCGGCCACGAGCACGAAGGCATGCTGCAGTCCGAGATGGCCGCCTCGGTGGCCGGTGGCGTGACCAGCCTGGTCTGCCCGCCTGATACCGATCCCGTGCTCGACGAGCAGGGCCTGGTGGAGATGCTCAAGTTCCGCGCCGAGAAGCTGCACCAGTCGCGCCTGTTCCCGCTGGGCGCGCTGACGCTGGGCCTCAAGGGCGAGGTGCTGACCGAAATGGCCGAGCTGACCGAGTCCGGCTGCATCGGCTTCGGCCAGGCCGAGGTGCCCATGACCAGCACCCAGACCCTGCAGCGTGCCCTGGCGTATGCGGCCACCTACGGCTACACCGTGTGGCTGCGCCCGCAGGAGCTGTACCTGGGCAAGGGCGTGGCCGCCAGCGGCCCGCTGGCCACGCGCATGGGCCTGTCCGGCGTGCCCGTGGCGGCCGAGACGATTGCCCTGCACACCATCTTCGAGCTGATGCGCGGCACCCAGGCGCGCGTGCACCTGTGCCGCCTGTCCAGCGCCGCAGGCGTGGAACTGGTGCGCCGTGCCAAGGCCGAAGGCCTGCAGGTCACGGCCGACGTGTCCATCAACTCGCTGCACCTGACCGATACCGATATCGGCTACTTCGACAGCAGCGCCCGCGTCACGCCGCCGCTGCGCCAGCAACGCGACCGCGATGCGCTGTCTGCCGCGCTGGCCGATGGCACCATCGACGCCCTGGTCTCCGACCACACGCCCGTCGATGAGGATGCCAAGGTCCTGCCCTTTGCCGAGGCCGAGCCCGGCGCCACGGGCGTGGAGCTGCTGCTGTCGCTGGCCGTCAAGTGGTCGCAGGACGGTGGCGTGCCTTTGAACCGTGCCCTGGCCGCCATCACGGCATCGCCCGTGCAGGTGCTGGGCTCGTCTCTGGGCGAGCTGCAGGGGCAGCTGGGCCGGCTGGCCGAGGGCGGCGTGGCCGACCTGTGCATCGTCGATCCGCAGGCGGCCTGGACGGTCAAGCCCCAGGAGCTGGCCAGCCAGGGCAAGAGCACGCCCTTCGGCGGCTACGAACTGCCGGCCCGCGTGCGCTGCACGCTGGTCGACGGCCATATCGCTTACGAACGCCGCTGAACATGAGCCGTCTGCGCAGGGGAGGGCGCGCCACGCTGCGCGCAGCGCGCCTGTTCGGCCATGTGTGCAAGGGGCTGTGGATCGTGGCCCTGCGCTTTCCGCAGCTGCCCGAGGAGCGCCAGCACGCCCATGTGCAGGCCTGGGCCCTGCAGTTGCTGGCCCATGCGGGCGTGCGCCTGGAGATCCAGGGCGGGCCGCCGAGCCAGGGCCCCATGCTCATGGTCAGCAACCATATTTCCTGGCTCGACATTCCCGTGCTGCATGCGGCGCGGCATTGCCGCTTCATCTCCAAGTCCGACGTCAAGGGCTGGCCGCTGATCGGCACGCTGGCCACGGCGGCGGGCACGCTGTACATCGAGCGCACCTCGCGCCGCGATGCGCGGCGCATGGTGCAGAGCATGGAGGAATCCCTGCAGCGCCGCGAGATCCTGGCCATCTTCCCGGAAGGCACGACGGGCGATGGCCGCAAGCTGCTGCCCTTCCATGCCAATTTGCTGCAGGCGGCCGTGCAGATCGGTGCGCCCGTGCTGCCCGTGGGCCTGCGCTTCATCGACGGCGCCACCGGGCAGATCAGCCACGCGCCCAGCTACGAGGGCGATGAAACCCTGCTGGGCTCCATCTGGCGCACGCTGTGTGCCGACGATCTGGTCGCCGCCGTCCACTATGGCCAGCCGCAGACGGCCGATGGCCGCGACCGCCGCGTCTGGGCCCAGGACCTGCATGCCGAGGTGGACCGGCTGCGCCAGGCCTGAACCTTGCCAGCGACATGACAGACACCTTCTCGCTTCGGCCCTCGCGGCCCGATGACCTTCCGGCCCTGAACGCCGTGCTCTGGGCCACCTACGACAGCACCTGGAAGCCGCAACTGACGGCGGACAAGGATGCGCGGTTCCGCGCCTCGGGCCGCACCGCGCAGTACGTGCAGTCGCGCGGCCACCTGTTCTGGGTGGCCGAGTGCGATGGCGTGGTGGTAGGCTTCGTGGACCGCGTGGATGACTTCATCGGCGCCCTGCATGTGCTGCCGGCCTGGCAGGGGCGCGGCGTGGGCCGTGCGCTGCTGGCCCACGCGGAGCAGGCCATGCGCGCCGACGGCCACGCCCAGGTGCGCCTGGAGACCGACAGCTTCAACACCCAGGCCCTGGGCTTTTACACGGCGCAGGGATATGCCACGCTGGACACCTATCCCGACGAGGAATGGGACTGCGGCCTGACCACGGTGCTCATGGGCAAGCCGCTGGCCTGAAGGCCAGGGCGGAGCAGGCCTGCCCTCAGTTGCTGTAGGGCTGTCGCTCCAGCACCAGGTTGGCGAAGTCCTCCACCAGGTCGGCGCCCAGTTCCTCGATGGCGTCGTCCTCCTCGTCAAAGGCCCAGACCACGCGGATGTCCGTGCCCTTTTGCCCGGCCTGGTCCAGCAGCGCGAACAGCGAGCGCAGGCCCATGGTGGAGGCGCTGTTGATGTACTGCAGCTTCATCTCGGCCACGAAGCGAGGAGGCTGGCTGGCCTCGAAATACCGGCCCAGCATGGACAGGATGGGGTTGAAGAAGGGCAGGGGGTTTTCTGGATAGCACTCGCCTTCGATGCGCAGAAGCTGCTCGGCCGGCGAGAAGACCACTTCGGGCGTGACGGAGGTGCGTTCGGATTTCAATGCTTGCATGGCGGCAGGTCGGTTCGTTGAAGGACGCCCGGCGTTCAGATCAGCGCCTTGACGTGGAATACGGCATGGGGCGCGGTCTCGGCGGCGTCCTCTCCCGTGGCGATGTGGTACTGCAGCGGTGCCGAGGCATCGCGCGCAATGGTCAGCCAGCCCAGGCCCGCGCCCCGGCTGATGTCGTCGCTGGTGCCGTGGTCCGTGTTGTGCAGCTGGGCCTTGTAGGCGGCCTTGATCTCGGGGTGGCTCATGGCGCGCACGGCGTCCAGCTTGGCGGCCAGGCGCGGCACATGCTCGCTGCGCACGGCGTTGCTGCAGGCGATCCAGAAGCGGGCAGGCGCCTGATCGGGCCCTGCCTCTTGGGCACAGGTCTGCGCATCGATACGGCCCACGCCGATGGCGCCCTGTGGCACGGGCGCGCTGAGCGCCTGGCGGGGGCCGGTGTCGGCCGCAGGCAGGGGCGCTGCGTAGTGCAGCACGTTCTGCGCCATCTCGATGAAGGTGGAAAACAGCTTGCGCTTGGCGCTGCTCGATCCGTCCTCGCTGGCCAGGCGGCTCTTGAGCGTGTCGGCCGCCGCCTGGATCACATTGGGGTTGAAGGTGCCCGCGTAGTACAGCAGCAGGCCGTTGTGCTCGGCCTGGGCGCGCAGCTGAGCGAATTCGGCCGGGCTCATGGCTGGCCTTGCACGCAGGTGGCGGGCTGCAGGGCCTGGTTGCGCCAGACCAGCAGAGACACATCGTCGCGCCGGCGCTGCGTGCCCTGCCACTGGGCGAAGGCCTGCCGGAACTCGGCGCAGGCCTGGGCGGCGGGGCGGTCCTGCTGCTCGTGCAGGAAGCGCGCCAGGCGCTTTCTGCCGTGGGCGATCTGGCGCGGCCCACCCAACTGGTCGATGACGCCATCGGTGGCCACCATCAGCAGCGAGCCGGGCGCGACCTCCAGCACCTGCGTGCTCCAGGCTGCGTCGTCGGGCGTGGTCGCATAGCCTATGCCCAGCTTGTCGCCGGCATGGATCTGCACCTGGGCCGCCTCCTGTACGCCGGGCGGCGCCACCAGCAGGTCCAGCCGGGCCGATGCAAAGCGCAGTTGCGTGCCGCAGGGCGACTGCAGGAACAGCGCGGCGTCCAGGCCATCGCTGGAGGTCTTCTCCGCAGGCAGGCCGTCGGCGGGGGCCGCTGGTGCGCCCCAGGCCGGCTGGGCGTCGCGGCTGCGCTGCTGCAGCACGCGCTTGATGTAGCGGTTCATCTGGCCCAGCAGGGCGCCGGGGTCGATGGCGGCGCCGGTGCCGGTACTGGTGCCGATACCTGCAGGCGCCACGGCCTGTTCGAGGAAGGACAGCGCAATCAGCGTCATGAAGGCGCCCGGCACGCCGTGGCCCGTGCAGTCGAACATGCAGCCCAGCAGGCCCTGCGGTGTGGCACGGAAGAAATACGCATCGCCGCCCACCACGTCGCGCGGCTCCCACAGCAGGCCGTGGTCGGCCAGCTGGCTGGCCAGCACGCGGTCGGACTCGACCAGGTGCGAGCGCTGGATCAGGCTGGCGTAGTCGATGCTGGCCATGAGCTGGCGCGTCTTGTCGGCCTCGATGTCTGACATGGCGGCCATCAGCGCGTGGCCCGTGCCTATGCCTGCATAGCGGCCTTCCTCGACGGTGATGAAGCCGTCCTTGAGCACACGGCTGCCGCTGGCCAGCGCCTGCTGCACCAGCTGGTCGATGGGCAGGCCGGCCGCCACCACCATGGGCGCGGTGTCGGTGAATACCAGGCAGCTGCGGCGGCCGAACACGTCGCGCGCAAAGGGCCGCGCGTACTGCTCCATGAAGCGCTGGCGGTTGATCAGGCCCAGCGGCCGGTCGTCGGCCACCACGGCCAGGGTTTCGAGCAGGGGCTGCTCGCTGAACAGCCGATGCACGTCCTCGTTGCTGGTGTCGGGGGGAATCGGCGCCGTGGGCTGGCTGAGCTGGCCTGCGCGGGCCAGCAGGCGTGGCGCGGCGGGCGCAGGGGCAAGCGCCGGAACCGGTGTCGGAGCAGATGCAGCGTGCTGCGTGGAGGAGGGGTCCAGAGCAAACATGGGTGGCCTTGAATTGTCACAAGATGTGACAGATTCTGGGTTTCACCCATGACCGTCGGATGACAAAGGCCTGGACGGCGCGGCGGCGGCCGCCTGCTCAGGCCGCTGCGGTCTGCGCAGTGCCCTGTCTCTCTCGCGGGAAGGCGACCACGTGATTCATGTCCAGCCGTATGCCCACCCACTCGCCCACCGCATGGTCGTGGTGGCTGGGCACATGGGCCAGCACGCTGTGGCCGCTGGCCAGCTCCAGCGTGTAGAGGAACTCCGAGCCGCGAAACGCCTTGCGCAGGATGCGCGCCTGCACGGGCGAGGCATCGTCGTGCACCACATCGTCGGCGCGCAGCAGCACATCGCATTCGCCGCCCGGGAACTGCGCAGGCAGCGGGCAGGTGGCCGGATCGACCAGATCGCCCAGCGCCGTGCGCGCCACCACGCCGCCGGCACCGCTGGGCGCCAGCGTGGCCGGCACGAAGACGCCGTGGCCGATGAAGTCCGCCACGAAGCGCGTGGCCGGACGGTGGTACAGCGAATAGGCGTCGTCCCACTGCTGCAGCTGCCCCTGGTGGACCACGCCGATCATGTCGCCGATGGCAAATGCCTCCAGCTGGTCGTGCGTGACGAACAGGGCCGTGGCGCCTGCGGCCTTGAGGATGCCGCGCACCTCATGCGCCAGGCGCTCGCGCAGGTCCACGTCGAGGTTGGAAAACGGCTCGTCCAGCAGCATCAGCTGCGGGCTGGGCGCCAGCGCGCGGGCCAGCGCCACGCGCTGCTGCTGGCCGCCTGACAGCTCGTGCGGAAACCTTCCTGCACTGCCGGCCAGGCCCACCAGCTCCAGCACCTCGGCCACGCGCTCGGCCTGGCGCGCCTTGGGCAGATGGTGGATGCCGAAGGCCACGTTGCGTCCCACGTTCAGATGGGGGAACAGCGCATAGTCCTGGAACACCATGCCGATGCGCCGCTGCTCGGGTGGGAGCGAGAAATCCGCGCTGCCCACGAGCTGGCCGTCGATGCGGATCTCGCCGCCGCTCACGGGCTCCAGGCCCGCCACGGCACGCAGCAGCGTGGTCTTGCCGCAGCCCGAGGGGCCGATGAGCACGCCGATGTCGCCAGCGGCCAGATTCAGCGTGACGCCCTGCACGGCAGGCCTGTCGCGGCCCGGGTAGCGCACCTCGAGTTGGGAGACGGTCAAAAACATGCGGCGATTGTAGAACCGCGCAAATGAATAGAATTCGCATTTGCATTGGCGGGCCAGGGGCATGCCCGGAGCCCGCCGACTCCAGCAGCCCGCAGGCACGTCCGGTCTCGGCGGCACCTCGGCCCACAGGCCGGTGGCTGCCGCGGATCCCGGCCCGTTCCATAGCCCGGCAGCCAGATCCTCCCCCTCATCCTCTAGCCGAGACCTCCGCTTTGCGCCGTCTGTCGTCCGTACTCCGCTCCCTTCCCCTGCTCCTGCTGGCCCTGGTGCTGATGCTGCCCGTGCTGGCCGTGCTCGGCTCCTGGCTGCCTCTGGGGCAGGGCGATGCCCTGGCCGGCTCCATCCTGCGCGAGATGGCGGCCACCGTGCTGCCCGGCTACCTGTGGACCACGGTCTGGCTGGGCCTGCTGGTGGCGCTGGGCGCGGCCATCGTGGGCACGGGCACGGCGGCGGCCGTGACGCTGTTCGACTTCCGCGGCCGGCGCCAGCTCGAATGGCTGCTGCTGCTGCCGCTGGCCATGCCGGCCTATGTCACGGCCTATGCCTATACCGACTTCCTGCAGTTCAGCGGCCCGCTGCAGACCTGGATGCGCGACACCTATGGCCTGGAAGGCCGGCTCCTGCCCGAGGTGCGCAGCCTCGGCGGCGCGGTCTGGGTCTTCATCTTCTCGCTCTACCCGTATGTCTACCTGCTGGCGCGCACCGCGCTGGGCGAACGCGCCGCGCACCTGATGGAGGCCGCGCGCCTGATGGGTGCGCCGCTGTCGCGGCGCATCTGGTCGGTGGCGCTGCCGCTGGCGCGCCCGGCCGTGGCCGCTGGCGTGGCCCTGGTGGTGATGGAGACGCTGGCCGACTTCGGCGTGGTCAGCTATTTCGGCATACAGACCTTCACCACGGGCATCTACAAGGCCTGGCTGTCCATGGACAACCGCATTGCCGCCGCGCAGCTGGCCACCTTCCTGCTGGTGCTGGTGGTGCTGCTGCTGCAGCTGGAGCTGCGCGCGCAGCGGCGCATGCGCTTCGTCACCGGCGGCGCGGGCCGTGCCGGCTCGGCCGAGGCGCAGCCGCTGCGCCTGCGCGGCTGGCGCTGCGCGCTGGCCTGGCTGGTGTGCCTGCTGCCTGTGCTCATGGGCTTTGTGGCGCCCGTGTTCTTCATGCTGCGCCCGCTGGCGGCCGACTGGTCGGTGCTGCCCTGGGACCGCTTCCTCGACTGGGCGCTCAACAGCGTGCGCCTGGGCGCCATCACCTCGGTGCTGGCCGTCATCATCGCCGTGGCCCTGGCGTTTGCCGTGCGCCGCCACAAGGAGTCGGCCGTCACGCGCGGCGTGGTGCAACTGGCCAGCCTGGGCTATGCGGTGCCGGGCGCCGTGGTCGTCGTCGGCCTGCTGCTGCCCGTGGGCTGGGTGCAGCAGGTGCGGCCCGAATGGGGTTTTGCCGGCCTGGTCACGGCCACCGCCGTGGGCATTGTCTGGGCCTACCTGGTGCGCTTTTGCGCCGTGGCCCTGCAGTCCATGCAAAGCGGCTATGCGCGCATCGCGCCCAGCCTGGACGACTCGGCCCGCATGCTGGGCACGGGCGCCTGGGGCGTGCTGTCGCGCGTGCACTGGCCGCTGCTCAGGCGCTCCACGGCAGCGGCGGCGCTGCTGGTCTTCGTCGATGTGATGAAGGAGCTGCCCGCCACCATGGTGCTGCGCCCCTTCAACAGCGACACCCTGGCCGTCGTGGCCTACCAGCTCGCGCGCGACGAACGCCTGGGCGAGGCCGCCCTGCCGTCGCTGGCCCTGGTGCTGGTGGGCCTGATCCCCGTGATCATGCTCAGCCGCACGCTGCGCGCCGAGCGCCCGGGCACGGCCCGCTGAGCCTGCGCCGCCGGGCGCTGCAAAGCGCGGCCCGGCAAACCCCGCTACGCTCGCGCCATGCACGCCAGAGTCCTGCGCTATCTCGACGAAGTAGTCCGCCGCGGTTCCATCCGCAAGGCGGCCGAACATCTGCACGTGGCCCCCACGGCCGTCAACCGCCAGATCCTCGACCTGGAGGCCGAGCTGGGCACGCCCCTGTTCGAGCGCATTCACAAGCGTCTGCGCCTTACCCCGACGGGCGAGATGGTGCTGGCCCATGTGCGCGCCACGCTGCGCGAGCATGCGGCGCTGCGCGAGCGCATTGCCGAACTGCAGGGCGCGCGCAGCGGCGAGATCACCGTGGCCGCGACCACGGGGCTGGCCGGCTCGCTGCTGCCCTCGCTGGTGCATGAATTCCGCCAGCGCCACCCGGGCATCGTGGTGCGCATCATCGACCTGCCCCTGAGCGACATCGCGGCCGCCGTGGAAGGCGGCGACGCCGACCTGGGCCTGGCCTACGACCTGTCCGAACGCCCCGCGCTGCGCGCGCTGGCCATCAGCGAATGGCAGATCGGCGCCATCGTGCCGCCCCGGCATGCGCTGGCGCGCCAATCGTCCGTGCTGCTCAGCGAGTGCATAGGCCATCCGCTCATCCTGCCCGCGCCGCCGCTGTCCATCCGCAGCCTGCTGGACGAAGCCTTTGCGCGCAACGCCATCGAGGTCACGCCCGTGGCCGAGTCCACCTCCATGGCGCTGATCCAGCGCCTGGTCATGCTGGGCGAGGGCATTGCCCTGCTCAATCCGCTGGACGTGATGGAGGAGCGCAGCCGCAATGCCCTGGTCTTCGTGCCTTTGCGCGATGCGCATCTGCGGCGGCAGACGCTGGTGCTGACCGGCCGGGCCAGGGGGCAGTTGAGCGCGGCGGGCGAGCTGATGGCCCAGTCCATCGGCCAGGCGCTGGCAAGGCTGTTTGCCGGGGGGCGGTGAGTCTTAGGCGCTTGTCCACTTTTTGTGGACACATCGGGCGAAATTCAGCGCTATCGGCAATGGCTTGTCCTTCCTAGACTGGCGGCTTTTCCATTTCGAAGAAGAGAACGCCATGACCTTGATCGCACTGAACGCCGATGTACTCGTCACCATGGATGCGCAGCGCCGCGAGATCCGCGACGGCGCCCTGGTGGCCGACGGCCCGGCCGTGCAATGGGTGGGCGCCACGGCCGATCTGCCGCCGCAGTACCGCCGCATGGTGGACGACGGCACGGCCCAGGTGCTGGACATGCGCGGCCGCGTGGTGATGCCGGGCCTGGTCAACACGCACCACCACATGTACCAGAGCCTCACGCGCGCCGTGCCGGCCGCGCAGGATGCGGAGCTGTTCTCGTGGCTCACCAACCTGTACATGCTGTGGTCGCACCTCACGCCGGAGATGATCCACGTCTCCACCCAGACCGCCATGGCCGAGCTGATGCTGTCGGGCTGCACCACCACCAGCGACCACCTGTACCTGTATCCGAATGGCGCTCGGCTGGACGACTCCATCGCCGCGGCGCAGCAGATGGGCATGCGCTTTCATGCGGCGCGCGGCTCCATGAGCCTGGGCCGCAGCAAGGGCGGCCTGCCGCCCGACGCGGTGGTGGAGGAAGAGGAAGCCATCCTGCGCGACAGCCTGCGCCTGATCCAGCAGTACCACGACAGCGCACGCCACTCCATGCTGCGCGTGGTGCTGGCGCCATGCTCGCCGTTCTCGGTGACGCGCGAGCTGATGCGCGAGTCCGCCGTGCTGGCGCGTGCGCATGGCGTGTCGCTGCACACCCACCTGGCCGAGAACGACAACGACGTCGCCTTCTCTCGCGAGAAATTCGGCCTCACCCCCGCGCAGTACGCCGAAAGCCTGGGCTGGGTCGGCCCCGATGTCTGGCATGCCCACTGCGTCAAGCTCGATGCCGAGGGCATTGCGCTGTTCGCGCGCACGGGCACGGGCGTGGCGCATTGCCCGTGCTCCAACATGCGCCTGGCCTCGGGCATCGCACCCGTGCGCACCATGCGCGATGCGGGCGTGCCCGTGGGCCTGGGCGTGGACGGCAGCGCCTCCAACGACGGCGCCCACATGCTGGGCGAGGCGCGCCAGGCCCTGCTGCTGCAGCGCGTGGGCCACGGCCCTGCCGCCATGGGCGCGCGCGAGGCGCTGGAGATCGCCACGCTGGGCGGCGCGCGCGTGCTGGGGCGCGACGACATCGGCGCGCTGGCGCCGGGCATGTCGGCCGACTTCGTGGCCTTCGACATGGCGGGCGTGGGCTACGCGGGCGCAGGCCATGACCCCGTGGCCGCGCTGGTGTTCTGCACGCCCACCGACGTGTCCACCAGCGTCATCAACGGCCGTGTCGTGGTCCGCGACGGGCTGCTGCTCACCGCCGACCTGCCGCGCGTGCTGACCCGCCACCGCGAGCTGGCCCGCACGCTGTTCGAGCGCGCAGCAGGCCGCTAATTTCTCCCTGCAGCGCGGCAGGCCAGCACCCAGGCCATCGCGGGTGCCGACCTGCCGCGCTGCGCCATTCCCCCGAAGCATCTCCAGGAGGCTCGAAGACCCGGACAGCACTTTCAGGACCCCCACCCTTTTCCGGCACCACTGCCCCGACATACATACAAGCGCCTCTGAAGAGGCCAACGGCCAGGACACAAGGAGACAAGACAATGGAACAACTGCTTTACAAGGTGGAAGACCGACCGCCAATGCTCATCACCACGGTCCTTCTGTCGCTGCAGCACCTGCTGGCGGCGCTGGGCGGCATCATCGCCGTGCCCCTGGTCTTCGGCGGGGCGCTCAAGCTGCCGGCCGACCAGATCGTGGCGCTGGTGAATGCAGCGCTGCTGGGCTCGGGCGTGGTCACCATCGTCCAGTGCAGAGGGGTGGGGCCCGTGGGCATACGGCTGCCCTGCGTCATGGGCACCAGCTTCGCCTTCGTGGGCGCGGGCATCAGCGTGGGGCTGGAGCATGGTGTGGCCGGCATCCTGGGCTCCTCGCTGGTAGGGTCGCTGGTGATGATCGTGGGCAGCTACTTCATGCCCGTGATCCGCCGCTTCTTTCCGCACACCGTGACCAGCGTGGTCGTGACCATGATCGGCCTGTCGCTGACCCCCGTCGCGGTGGACTGGGCTGCGGGCGGCGTGGGTCGCAGCGACTACGGCGCGATCGGCCATCTGGCCATCGCCGGCTTCGTGCTGGTGCTGGTGATCGGCTTCGTGCAGTGGGGCAGGGGCATCGTCTCTGCCTCGGCCGTGGTGCTGGGCATCGCCTGCGGCTATGTGCTGTGCCTGGCGCTGGGCCTGATCGACTTCACCCAGGTGAGCGAGGCTGCGGTCTTCGCCATCCCGCAGCCGCTGACCTTCGGCATGACGTTCCCGGTGGCCGGCATCGTCGCCATGTCCATCGCCTTTCTGGTGACCATCGTCGAGACCACGGGCACCTTCATGGCCCTGGGCGCAGCCACGCAGACGCGCATCGACGGCAAGCGCCTGTCCAGCGGCATGCTGTGCGACGGCGTGGGCTCGGCCTTTGCCGCCGTGATGTCCAGCCCTCCGCTGTCCACCTTCGCCCAGAACGTGGGCGTGGTCTCGCTGACCGGCGTGGCCAGCCGCCATGTGGTCATGCTGACGGGCGTCATGCTGCTGCTGGCCGGCCTCTTTCCTGTGCTGGGCGCACTGGTGGTGACGATTCCGCAGCCCGTGCTCGGCGGCGCGGGGCTGATGATGTTTGCCATGATCATTTCTGCCGGCATCCGCATGCTCAGCGGCGCCGAGCACTCGCGGCGCGCCAGCCTGATCATCGCGGTCTCGCTGGGCTGCGGCCTGGCGGTCACGGTGCGCCCGGACCTGCTGGCCCGCATGCCTGCCTTCGTGCGCGAAGTCTTCGGCTCGGGCATTACCGTCGGCGCCCTGGTCGCGGTGGGGCTGAACCTGCTGCTGCCCGGCCGCGAGGTCGATGCCCATCCCGAGGAAGCCGTGGCCTGAGACGCATTTTCATGGGCCTACACTGCGGCCCATGAACACCACCGCCCCCCGCACCGACATCACCATCTACCACAACAACCGCTGCAGCAACTCGCGCGGCGCGCTGGCCCTGCTGCGCGACAACGGCATAGAGCCGACCATCGTCGACTACATCGCCCAGCCCCTGGACGCTGAGCAACTGCAGGCGCTGGTCCGGCAGCTGGGCATGCCCGTGCGCGAGCTGCTGCGCAGCAAGGAAGCCGTCTTCGCCGAGCTGGGCCTGGGCGATGCATTGGCCAGCGATGCGCAGTTGCTCGCCGCCGTGGCCGAGCACCCGGTGCTGCTCAACCGCCCCATCGTCGTCACGCCCAAGGGCGCGGCGCTGTGCCGCCCGCCGGAGAAGGTGCTGGCGCTGATCTGAGATGCACGGCGAGGCCTCTAAGCCTCGCCTAAGTCTGCCCCTTCAGACTTCTCCCCAACGCAGCAAGGAACGCTGCTTTTGAGGAAAGGTCTGCCATGAACAAGATTCTGTCGACTCCCCGCCGTCTGGTGCTGGCCCTGGTGGCCGCAGGTGCCATCGGCGCCCTGGGCGCCACGGGCGCCGGTCTGGTTGGTGTGGTGCATGGCGATGCGCGTGCCGCCACGTCGCTGTTTGCGCCTGCGGCACAGCCTGCTTCTGCCGCTTCTCCTGCTTCTCCCGCCGGCGCCGTGGCGGCGCCCAACTTTGCCGACATCACGGCGCGCAATGGCGCGGCCGTGGTCAACATCAGCGTGGTCGGCAGCTCGCGTGCCATGGGCGAGGACGGCGACGAGGCCGCAGCGCGCCAGGGGCAGCAGGGCGTGCCGGGCATGGACCCCAACGATCCGTTCTTTGAATTCTTCCGCCGCTTCGGCGTGCCCGGCATGCCGGGCATGGGCCAGGGCCAGCCCCAGCGCGATGTGCCCACGCGCGGCGAAGGCTCGGGCTTCATCGTCTCCAGCGACGGCCTGATCCTGACCAACGCCCACGTGGTGCGCGGCGCCAAGGAAGTGACCGTCAAGCTGACCGACCGGCGCGAGTTCAGCGCCAAGGTGCTGGGCGCCGATCCCAAGACCGACGTGGCCGTGCTGCGCATCGAGGCGAAGAACCTGCCCACGGTGTCGCTGGGCAAGACGGCCGATCTGCGCGTGGGCGACTGGGTGCTGGCCATCGGCTCGCCCTTCGGCTTCGAGAGCAGCGTGACGGCCGGCGTGGTCAGCGCCAAGGGCCGCACCCTGCCGGACGACAGCTTCGTGCCTTTCCTGCAGACCGACGTGGCCATCAACCCCGGCAACTCGGGCGGCCCGCTGTTCAATGCGCGCGGCGAGGTGGTGGGCATCAACAGCCAGATCTACTCGCGTTCGGGCGGCTACCAGGGCGTGTCCTTCGCCATTCCCATCGAGGTGGCCACGCGCGTGCAGCAGCAGATCGTGGCCACGGGCAAGGTGCAGCATGCGCGGCTGGGCGTGGCCGTGCAGGAGGTGAACCAGGCCTTTGCCGATTCCTTCAAGCTCGACCGTCCCGAAGGCGCCCTGGTGTCCAGCGTGGACAAGAACGGCCCTGCCGCCAAGGCGGGACTGGAGCCCGGCGACGTGGTGCGCAAGATCGATGGCCAGCCCATCGTGGGCTCGGGTGATCTGCCGGCCTTTGTGGGCCAGGCGCTGCCGGGCCAGAAGGTCACGCTGGAGATATGGCGCAACGGCGAGGCCCGCACGCTCAGCGCCGTGCTGGGCGATGCCAGCGACAAGGCCGCCAAGGTGGCCAAGGACAAGCCCGACGCCGGCAAGGGCAAGCTGGGCCTGGCCCTGCGCCCGCTGCAGCCCGAGGAAAAGCAGCAGATCGGCGTGAAGGACGGCCTGGTCGTTGCCGACGCCGCAGGCCCGGCGGCCGAGGCCGGCATCACGCAGGGCGATGTGCTGCTGTCCATCAACGGCTCGCCTGCCGGTGATATCGAGGCCGTGCGCGCCGCCATGGCCAAGGCCGGCAAGACCGTGGCCGTGCTGATTTGGCGCGATGGCAACAGGATATTTGTTCCCGTACGTCTCGGGTAAGCGAAAGGAGGTAAGGGACTGAAAAGCACCTGCACACTGAATTGATCGCACAGCCCCGGCACGAATGTGCCGGGGCTTATTGCATGGGGAATTCAACCGGCCAGTGGCTGGCTATTCCTGCATTCGTGCGGCAATGTGATGGTTGTATTCTGTGAATTCGCGTCCTTTTGCGTTAGCGGTGTTTCAAATTGTGACGATTTGAGATAGAGCGAATACGCTTAGACTGCCGGCCCATCCAGGCGGGCGTGCACCGTTCTGGTTTCAGGAAGAAGCGCCCGCAAGGGCCCATGGCAAAACAGGAAGGGCATGCTTTGAAGCAGGACTACAGCTTGCAGGCGGCGGGTTTGGGCGCATCGTTCGGCGCGCGCGTCATCCTGGCTGAGGTGGACTTCACGCTGCCCACCCACGGCATCACGGCCCTGCTGGGCCCCAGCGGCTCGGGCAAGTCCACGCTGCTGCGCACGCTGGCCGATCTCAATGCCGCCAATCCGCGCTTTCGCCGCTGGGGCAGCGTGCGCTACGCGGGCCAGGAGTGGACCGGCGCCATGCAGGCGCCGCGCCTGGTGCAGCAGCAGGCCCGGCTGATGATGGCCAGCACCTTCGACGCCATCGTCGAGCTGGCCCGGCCCCGCCTCAAGCTCGTGCCGCATGCGCTGCGCGACTGGTGCCGCGCGCAGGTGCAGGCCTTCGGCTTTCCCGAGCTTGCGCTGATGTTCGACCAGCCGGCGCTGCAGCTGTCCCCCGTGCAGCAGCGTGCCGTGGCCATCCTGCGCGAGGCGCTGGCCGAGCCGGCCCTGCTGATGGTGGACGAGCCCACGGCAGAGCTTGAGGGCTACGAGGCCTTCGTGCTGCTGGAGCTGCTGCGCCAGGTGGCCCAGCGCACGGCCGTGCTGATGAGCACGCACCACCAGCAGCACGCACAGGCCGTGGCGCAGGACATGCTGCTGCTGGCCGGCGGCCGCATTGCCGAGGCGCAATCCATGGAAGCCTTCCAGCGTGCGCCGCTGTCGCTGGCGGGCCAGCAGTTCCTGCGCACCGGCAGCTGTGCCGTGGCCTCTCCCGATGCGCGGGCCGAAGACCTGGAGGAGGGCGTGCCCCTGCCTCCTCCGCTGCCTGCAGCGGCCGTGGCCGCGATCTCCGAATTCCTGTCGGATGCAGTGGCCGCCGAGCCTGCATCCGAACCCATGCCTGTACCTGCATCTGCGCCCGCGCCTGCACCCGTGCCTGCACCCGTGCCTGCGCCGGTACCAGCACCCGCGCCCGCACCGGCACCCGCTGCCGCGGCCCGGCCGCGCGCCGTCAATCCCTCCGTGCTGGTGGACTGGCAGCCGCTGGTGGCCGACCCGCAGGCCGTGCCGGCCAGCCGTGGCCCCAGCGGCTTTGCCTGGCTGGTGCCGGGCCGGCTGGCGGGCGCGCCGCAACCGGGCGTGGTGCAGTCCATGGACTTCGACCTGAAGGCCCTGCGCGGCTGCGGCGTCACCGTGCTGATCACGCTGACCGAAAACGACCTGCCGCAGGAGCCGCTGCAGCGCCATGGCCTGCGCAACCTGCACCTGCCGGTGCGGGACCACGAATCACCGTCGGTGGCCCAGATCCAGATGCTGCTGGCGCGCATGTCGGCCATGCTGCGCGCGGGCGAGGTGCTGGCCGTGCACTGCCTGGCCGGTCTGGGCCGCACGGGCACGGTGCTGGCCGCATGGCTGGTGCGCGAGGGCCTCACCGCCGACGAGGCGCTGCGCCGCGTGCGCCTCATCGATGCCCAGTACGTGCAGTCCCAGGCCCAGGAGGACCTGCTGTATGCGTACGAAGTGGCACTGCTGCTGAAGATGGGCTGACCGATCACATCCATTCACAAAAAAGGAAAGCTGCAATGAGCCTGGATAACGTTTTGAGCGAGGTGGCCGGTTCGGTGCCCGAATGTCTGGCCATCGGCTATGTGGATGCCGCCTCCGGCATGCTGCTGGCCATCCGCACGGTGGACTCGCATCCGCGCGAAGTCATCGATCTCGTGGCCGCTGCCACGGCCGACCTGTTCAACGGCCCCAACGTCTCGATGATCGAGAGCCTGTTCAAGAAGTCGCGCGGCCTCAAGGACGACGGCCACCACTACTTCCAGGAACTCATCGTCAACAGCGACAACCTCATCCACGTCTTCCTGCGCGGCAAGCTCATGCCCGACTACGTGGCCGTCTTCGTCTGCCGGCGCACGGCCAACCTGGGCATGGCGCTGACCAAGGCCCGCATGGCCATGCCGAAGATTGAAGCGGCGGTGTGACCGCCGCTCACCCCCTGAGTCGCTGCGCGCCTTCCCCCTCTCTAATCGCTTCGCGAAGGAGGGGGACGACAGCCTCGCGGCGGGGCGGCGCGGCCGGCTTAGGCCCTTGCTCGCTGTCCCCGACGTTTGAGCGCGCCAGTTTCGGGCGGCATGTGCCTCAGAACTGAGCCAGCCGTCCAGGGAGCTATTCTTCTGCCATGCGCTTACTGCTTGTCGAAGATGACGCCATGATCGGCGAGGCCGTGCAGACCCTGCTGCGCGGCGAGGGCCATGCGGTGGACTGGGTCCGTGACGGCCTGCAGGCCGATGCGGCCCTGTGCCCCGGCCCGGGTGGCGGCCATGGCTATGACATGGTGCTGCTGGATCTGGGCCTGCCGGGGCAGGACGGTTTGCAGGTGCTGCGCCGCCTGCGCGGGCGCCGCGACCGCACGCCGGTGCTGGTGGCCACGGCGCGCGATGCCGTGCGCGACCGCATTGCCGGGCTGGATGCGGGGGCCGACGACTACGTGGTCAAACCCTATGACCTGGACGAGCTGCTCGCGCGGCTGCGTGCGCTGGCGCGCCGGGCGTCGGGCGCAATGGATCCGCTGTACGAGCGCGAAGGCGTGCGGCTCAATCCCGCCACGCGCGAGGCCAGTGTTGAGGGGCGCGACGTGGTGCTCTCGGGCCGCGAATGGGCGGTGCTGGAGACGCTGCTGGCGCGCCCGGGCAGCACGCTGTCGCGCCAGCAGATCGAGGACAAGCTCTACGGCTGGGGCGACGAGGTTAGCAGCAACGCCATCGAGGTCTACATCCACGGCCTGCGCAAGAAGCTGGGCGCGGGGCTGATCCTCAATGTGCGCGGCGTGGGCTACATGGTGCCCAAGCCATGACGGCGCCGGCTTCCTCTGTCATCGCCCGGCTGCGCGGCCGCCTGCCCGGCGCACTGGGCACGCGGCTGCTCCTGTTCCTGGGGGCGGCCATCGTGCTCACGGCGCTGCTGCAGGGCCTGCTGGCCTACCGCAACGCGCTGCTGCAGACCGACACCCTGTTCGACTACCAGATGCAGCAGACCGCCTTTGCGCTGCGCGCCGGCCTGCCGGTGGATGCGCGCGGCAGGCCCCAGGGCACGCCGCCCGAGGATGAGAACCACGAATTCATCGTCCAGGTCTGGACCAACGAGGGCCTGCGCATTTTCGAGTCCGCGCTGGGTGCGGCATTGCCGCAGATGGCCGTGCTGGGCTTTGCCGATGTGCCCGCGCGCGGCACCGTCTACCGCGTGTTCTCGCTGCAGACGCGCTCGCAGGTGATCCAGGTGGCGCAGGACATGCGCGTGCGCCGCACGCTGGCGCGCGATGCCGCCTGGCAAAGCCTGCTGCCCATCGCCTTGCTGGCGCCCGTGCTGGCGCTGGCCGTGTGGTGGGTGGTGCGCAGTTCGCTGGCGCCCGTGCAGCGCGTGCGCCGCGAGTTGGCCGCGCGCCGCCCGCAGGACCTGGCCCCCGTGCCGGCCGAGGGCCTGCCCGACGAGGTGCGGCCCCTGGTGGCCGAGCTCAACGCGCTGCTGCAGCGCGTGGGCCAGGCCTTCGAGGCGCAGCAGCACTTCGTGGCCGACGCCGCGCACGAGCTGCGCTCGCCGCTGGCCGCGCTCAAGCTGCAACTGGTGGCCTTGCAGCGCGCGCCCGATGCGGCCGCGCATGACGAGGCCGTGCAGCGTCTTTCGGCCGGCATAGACCGGGCCACACGGCTCGTCGAACAATTGTTGACATTGGCGCGGCAGGAAGCCCAAGGCACGGTACAAGGCACGGCCCCAGGCCCGCAAGGCATGCAGGGGCAGCACGGCGCTGCCACGGCCGCACCTGCCGACGTGGACCTGCGCGAGGTGGTGGAGCAGGCCCTGGCGGACCAGGCCGTGGCGGCCCAGCAGCACGGCCTGGACATGGGCCTGAGCGAGTCCCCGCATCTGCGGCAGTCCTTTGCCGTGGCGGGCGACGCACAGGCCTTGCAGATGCTGGTGCGCAACCTGCTGGACAACGCCATCAAGTACGTGCCGCAAGGCGGCCGCGTCGATGTGGGCTGGCGCAGCGATGCCCAGGGCCGCGCGCTGGTGGTCGAGGACTCGGGCCCCGGCATTGCCGAAAGCGAGCGCGAACTGGTGCTGCGGCGCTTTGTGCGCGGGCCTTCAGCGGCTTCTGCGGGCCAGCAGGCGCAGGGCAGCGGACTGGGCCTGGCCATCGTGCAGACCATTGCCCAGCGGCATGGAGCACGCCTGCTGCTCGACCGCTCGCCCACGCTGGGCGGCCTGCGCGTGCAGGTGATATGGCCGCCTGTGTCGGCCTGCTGACAGCGGCGCGTGGCGCGCAGGCTTGTCGGCCTGCAGCGCGGCCGGGATGCTTCCCGCCTGCGTCTGGCCGGGTCACAATCCCCAAATTGGTGCCGGCCCGCCTGCCTTCCCATTCCCTCATCAGGCGCGAGGGCAGTCTGCTTCCGTCGTCATTTCGAGAGGTATTTCATGGAGTCCCTTGTCCAGCGCCTGTCCCAGTCCGTGACCCAGGCGCATTCTCTGGAAGAGTTGACGCGGCCCCTGCTGCAAATGCTCGAAGAGAGTACGCATCTGGAGTCCACCTATCTCACCACCATCAACGAAGAACAGGGCCAGCAGCGCGTGCTGTACGCGCGCAACGCGAGCGAGATGCAGATTCCCGAAGGCCTGGTCGTCCCCTGGGGCGACACGCTGTGCAAGCGCGCCCTGGACGAAGGCCGCATGTACACGCCCGATGTCGGTGCCTGCTGGGGCGACTCCGAGGCCGCGCGTGAACTGGGCATTCGCACCTACGCCAGCGCCCCGGTACGCTTTTCCGACGGCCAGCTCTACGGCACGCTGTGCGCGGCCAGCAAGACCTCCCAGGCGTTGAGCACCGAGGCCCAGGGCCTGCTGCGCCTGTTCGCCAACCTCATCGCCGAGCGCGTGGAGCGCGAGCAGCTCATCACCAGCTTGAGCAAGGCCAACCAGGAGCTGGCGGCACTGGCCTTGCTGGACCCGCTGACCGGCCTGCCCAACCGGCGCTGCCTCACCGACGAGCTGGGCCGGCTGATTGCGCGCTGCGCACGCAGCCAGGAATGCGTGGTGGTGGGCTTCATCGACCTGGACCGCTTCAAGAACGTGAACGACGAGCACGGCCACGAGGCCGGCGACGCACTGCTGCGCGCCATGGGAGAGCGCCTGTCCTCCCATCTGCGCAGCGCCGACATGCTGGCGCGCTTCGGCGGTGACGAGTTCGTCTTCATCGGCGTGGGCCCGCTGTTCGGCAGCGAGGCCGACGCCGTATCGCGCGACCTGCAGCAGCGCCTGTCGGAGGCCTCGGTCATGAAGGTCGAGCTGCCCGATGGCAAGACGCTGGACTACGGCGGCGCCAGCGTGGGCGTGGTCTGCCTGCGGCCGGACTCCATTGACGCCGACGACGCGCTGCAAAAGGCCGATGCGGCCATGTACCGCGTCAAGATGGCGCGCAGCCGCGGCGCCAGGGGCACCGCGCTGCATTGAGCCAGCCGCAGGCACTGGCCCGGCGGCCAGGGCCTGTTGCTGCCTTGCTCTGGCCTGTCTGGCGGCTTCTCGCGCGCGCTCTTTCTTGTTTCTTTCCGTCTCAGCCTGCTGCCAGCATGGGCTGCCTGCGCTGCAGCTCCACGGCGGCATGCTGATGGCCGCTTGCCGCCTCCAGCTTGAAGGCGCCCACCGTGCGAACCAGGTCGCCGGCCTGGCCGCGCAGGCTGGAGGCCGCGGCGGCCATCTCCTCCACCAGCGCCGAGTTCTGCTGGGTGGCCTGGTCCATCTGCGTGACCGCCTGGCCGATCTGGGCCACGCCCGAGCTTTGCTCGGAACTGGCGGCGCTGATCTCGCCCATCAGATCCGTCACGCGGCGTATGGCGTCCACCACCTCGGCCATGGTCGTGCCGGCCTGGTCGGCCAGCGCGCTGCCGTTGTGCACGCGGCTGGTGCTGTCGGTGATGAGCTGCTTGATCTGCTTGGCGGCCTCGGCACTGCGGCTGGCCAGGCCGCGCACCTCGGTGGCCACCACGGCAAAGCCCCGGCCCTGTTCGCCGGCGCGTGCCGCTTCCACGGCCGCGTTCAGCGCCAGGATGTTGGTCTGGAAGGCAATGCCATCGATCACGTTGATGATGTCGGCGATCTGCCGGCTCGATTCGCTGATGCCGCGCATGGTATCGACCACCTGCCGCACGACTTCGCCGCCCTGCTCGGCCACGGTGGAGGCGCCCAGGGCCAGCTGGTTGGCCATCTGTGCGTTGTCGGCGTTCTGGCGCACGGTGGAGCTGAGCTGCTCCATGGAGGCTGCCGTCTGCTGCAGCGCGCTGGCCTGGCTTTCGGTGCGCGAGGACAGGTCCTGGTTGGCCTGCGCGATCTGCCCGCTGGCCGCCGCCACGCTGACCGATCCCTGGTGCACCTGGCGCACCACGCCGCGCAGCCCCTCCTGCATGGTCTGCAGCGCGCGCAGCAGCATGGACACCTCGTCCTTGCCGCGCACATCGATGTGCCGTGTCAAATCGCCTGCCGCCACGGCATCGGCCGTATGGATGGCCTGTCGCAGCGACCGCGCCATGTTGCGGATGATGGACCAGCCCAGCAGCACTCCCAGCAGCACGCCCCCGATGATGGAGCCCACGGCCACCGCAAAAATCACCTGGTACAGCGATTGCGCGGCCTCGTATTCCTCCTTGGCGACGCGGGTCTGCAGCGCGGTCAGCTGCACGATCACATCACGCAGCGGCGCGTACAGCGCCTCGTCCTTGTCGATCAGCAGCTGCCGGGCCAGCTCCAGGTCACCGGACAGCAGCGCCTGCTGGGCCGGCTTCAGAAAGCCTTGCAGGAACAGCGCGCGCACGGCCTCGAAGCGGTCGGCCAGCTGCGCCTCTTCCTCTGTCATCCGGGTCTGGCGGAACGAGGCCCAGGCCTTGTTCACGTCGTTGATGTTGGTCTGTATCTCCTGCTGCTTTTGCTGCGTGTATTCGGGCAGGTGCACGGCAATGGCGCCCGAGACCGCATTGCGGTTGCGCAGCAGCAGGCGCTGCACTTCCAGCAGATCGCCCAGTGCGACCAGGCGCTCTTCATAGACCACCTTGAATCGGCGGTTGGACTCGCTGATTCCATAAAGCCCGAAAGCGCCGATCACGATCATGAGCAGTGAGAGAAAACCAATCAAGGCGGTCAGGCGAGTCGATAACTTGAAATTATTCATACTGCGTCCTTTGCATGCATTGCGGATGGTTGGTGGGTACTCGCGTTGTCAGGCCGCCCCGTGATGGCTCACATCTCTCGCAAAAAGAACTCGGTCGTGAAAATGAGATTTCATTCACGGTAAATGCCCGGTCTGCACAAAGGCTCACAGGCATCCGGAAACGGCGATGCTGGCTTGCCGATGGCCTGCGTGGCCAATGGCGATCCATGTTGTATTGGTTTGTAAACTATTTGTTACAAACTATAGTATGAATCGGATGGAGCAGGCAATACCAGCTTTTCAGGTATTCGCCCTGGCCTGATAGGGGTTCTCTGCCCATTGCTGCGGCAGGAAGAGACGGCCTGTGCCCGAGGCCGTCCCTGGCCGGCGCCGCGCGCCGGACGGGCCCGCCTAGAATCCGCGTTTGCGCGTGGCCGCTGGCACGCTTTCACGAAAGAGATCCATGAAACCCAAAACACTGGCCGGTGCGCTGGCCGCCCTCTGCGTGGCTGCGGCCGGCCTGCTCTATGCATCGCCCTATATCGTCCTGCACCAGATCGGCAAGGCCGTGGAGCGTCGCGACGCCCAGGCCCTGTCCGGCTACGTGGACTTCCCTGCGCTGCGCGAAAGCATCAAGGGCCAGATGATGGCCAGGCTGCAATCCCAGATGGGCGGCTCGGGCGACAGCGCCTCCAACCCCCTGGCCGGCTTTGGCCAGCAACTGGCCCAGGGCCTGGTCAGCCAGTTCACCGAGGCGCTGGTCTCGCCCGACGGCGTCATGCTCATGCTGGAAAAAGGCAAGCCCGGCAAACCCACGGACGTGGCCGCCGCAGGCGTGGGCGTGGACACCCAGGGCGGGCCGCCGCGCAAGGACTACTCCGTGGAGTACCAGGGCTGGTCCAAGGTCTTCGTGCACCCGCGCGGCGAGCCGGGCGGCTTCGTCTTCAGGCGCGAAGGCCTGATGGGATGGAAGCTGGTGGCCGTGAAAATGGATTGACAGGGGCGGGCCTGCGGCCTTCGCCCCGGCGCTTTATCCCTGGTGCAGTACCTTCATCACATGGCGCTTGCCCAGCCGCAGTGCGCGGACATCGGCCTCCTGCCGCGTGTCGCAGCCCTGGTCTTCGGTGACTGCTCCCAGGGCCTTGCCGCTGGCCACCTCCAGCAGCGTGGCGCGCGGCAGCCAGGCGCCGGGCGTGACATCGCTGGGCAGTGATGCTGGCGTGATCCGCACGCCCATGTAGAGAAGACTGTCCATGGCCTGCCAATATCCCGGGGGGCTCAGCCTGCCAGCGGCGGGCGGGGCAGGGCCAGCCACTGCTGGACGGCGGGGTGCTGCCACTGCCGGCGCGCATAGGCGGCCAGCAGCGCAGGCACGGCGTCGCCGTTGAGCACCAGGCGGTTGAGCATCAGCGCCAGATCCACATCGGCAATCGACCACGGGCCGGCGATGTGGTCGCCCTCCGAGCGGATGAAGGCTCCGGCCACCGAAAACAGCTTGCGCGCCGCCGCCTGGCCCGCATCCGACAGCGGCGTGGGCGTGGGGCGGTAGAACACCACCTCGGTGCTGCGCTCCGAGCGCAAGGCCATCAGATCGCTGCGCAGCCAGGCCTGGACCTGGCGCACACGGGCGCGCGCCTGCGCATCCTCGGGATAGAGCCGGGCGCCGCCAAAGCGCTCTTGCAGATACTCGGAAATCGCCGACGACTCCGACAGGCTGAAATCGCCATCCACCAGCGTAGGCACCCGTGCCGTCAGTGACGCGGCCACATAGTCCGCCCCGGTGTTCTGTCCCGCCGAAAGGTCCAGCGTGCGCAGCTCGAAGTCAATCCCCTTGACCTTCAGCGACACGAACACGGACAGGGCATAGGGAGAGGCGAATTGCGAATCGGCGTACAGCAGCATGAGGGCCTTCCAGGGGGACTGCATCGGTGATTGGGGCACTGATGGTAGCTGAGCACTCGGGGCCTATGGCCCGAGTAGGCAGTCTGCCTCACCTTGTGACTCCGATTGTCCAAGTCAGCCTCGCCGACTGGCCCACGCCATGAACTTTGCCAACCGGTGGGCACTGTACATGGATCGGCAGCATCGGTCAGAAGGTTAAGGGTCCTCTGCACAGATCAAAAACGATCTGCTACGCACCATTCATCACAACACTGTCCAGACAGCCAGTCGCCTGTAAGTCGTTGCGATTGCAACGATAGATAGTTCATGCCTGAAGTTGGCTGTCACAGAAAAAGTCGATTTTTGCAGAGGATTCCTAAGAAAATTCTTAAACTATCGATAGCCTGTTTGCACGCATTTATTGCATCTATAGAATTTCCCTATAGCATTGGGCCAGCCCCTAAAAATAAGTAGCCGTACGCTGACTCCAGCTGCGCCGGTCCGCTCTTGGCGGATGGTCACGCCAGAACAATGCCGCCCACCTTTGGAGTTGGGTTTTTGGTGCTTTTGATTATCCAGTTCTCAGCTTTTCCCAAGCTGGAGTTTTAGGATTCAATTGATTGGACCATGTTCCCTCTCGAAGGCTGCTTGGCGCAAGTTGAGCAACTCGCCTGTATTAAATCAATAGGCGATATTTCTATGGTTCTTAATCTTTCTGGGGGAGAATTATGAAAAGTTTACTTGTTTTTTTCTTTGTAATATTGAGTGCGATTTTTCCTGATACCGTCCTGGCGAATGAAGAGGTCGTGCAGGTAAAAATATCCACTCATTTCAAGGGTGAGGTGGTTAAAAGGAGTGCCGTCGTGGGTTTGGGTGATTCAATAAAGCTCACATCCAGTCAAGAAGGAATGATTGTTGCTATAGAATATGTGATAAAAAATATTCAAGTGAATAATTTGAAGAAATATAGCTTATCTGCGTCTTTATACTCTGGTGTAGAGGGTGGTGAAACTTGGTTGTCCAAGCGCGATATTTTTGCAGTTGTGGAAAAATCAGTTCCTGCCTTTTTCAGACTGGACGAAGCATCTGACGAGATGCAGGTGGAGGTAACCATAGCTGACATCCAGGACGAAGAGGGATACTTGAAAAATATGCCTAGAAAAACCTGCGATTTGAGCTTGGAAAGTCCTATTGTCCTGAAATCTCAGAGTGCATCAGGAACGTATGGCTGCTGCGATATTCGTTGCCAATCTCTTAATGGAACCTGTTGTGGCGCAATTATGTGCTGTCTCAGGGATCCCGATAGCTATCCAGTTTGGCAAAATGATATTGCGCATGATTGCTGCTGTTATCCACCTCAATATTAAGCAAAGATAGCATAAGGAACTCATTTACCGTCCAGCACGAGCGCCCCGAACCCACCCTCGCGGCCCGCCTGCAGCAGGAGCGCCAGCGCCTGAACCTCAGCGAAGCCGAACTCGCCCGCAAGGCCGGCCAAGCCAAACAGGTCCTGCAGCAATTCGAGTCCGGCGCCCTCGTCCCCGACGCCACGGCGCTGCAGCAACTGCACCTTGCCGGCGTCGATATCGGCTACGTGCTGCTGTCCCTGCGCTCCCATGCGCCCGACGCCGATGTACAGGCACTGCTGGCGCATTACGGCAAGGCGACGGACGCTGGGCGCGCGCTGGTGCGAGGGGTGGCGGAGCTGGCCGGGCGGGGGTGAGGCTCACCCTCCACAGGGTTCAGTGTCTTGTCGCCCGGCCCAGCGACGTGCGCGGCTTGCCGTGCAGAAGGCGCCGCAGGACATAGGGCAGGCGCCAGGCGGGCCGCAGCGATGGGCCTGTGCGCTCCACAAAGAGTAAAACGGCAGCAACAGCCATGGCCGGCAGGTGCCAGGCCGCGGGAAAGGCGAAGGGCGCCAGCATCCACGGCCAGCATGCCGTGGCGCATGCCACGCCGGTTCGCAGTCCGTGCTGCAGGCTGTCCCGGTTGGCCGTGGGGCCGCTGGCGGCCACGGGGTACAGCCTGTGGCAGGCATTGTGGGCGCGCGTTCCTGCGGGCGATGAACTCCACAGGACCGCCACGGCAATGCAGGCAAGAATGAGCGCGGGATGCGCGGCTGCGTGCAAGAGGGCGGCAAGCGGCACCATGACCAGACCGGCCGCCATCCACACCAGCGCATAGCCCGCAAGCAGCAGGCCCGCCGCCAGCAGGCGCCGGCGGGCCACGCTCGATCGCATGGCGTGGCGCACCTGCCGCAGTGCCAGCAGCGGCATCATGGCCAGAACCATGGCCAGCCATGCCACACCGAGGATGCCGAGCGTGTGCCCGTCCAGCACCAGCGGCGATAGGTCGGCCAGCGTGACCGAGGACAGCGAGCCGCACAGCGACAGGCCGGGCGTGGCAGGCGGGCTGATGGCCAGGCTGATGAAGCCTGCCCCCGACACGGCCATCAGTGCTGGCGCGGGAGCGGTCCGCAGGTCTCTCAGCAGCGCGTCCATACGCGGGCCTTAGCGGGTGGCGTCCTGTGCGACCACGCTCACGCGGTCCACGGTGATTTCGCGCCCGGGGTCGGCTTCGGGCTGTTCGATGGCCACGTTCAACTGGTCCAGACTGCCGCCTGCGTCCAGGATGGCCTGCGTGGCATCGGTGATGTCGATGGTGGCGCCCAGTCCGTTGCCTCCATGCGGTCCGTCGCTGGCCGAGGCCTTGGCCAATCCGAACAGGGCGACGGTGTCTGCATGCCGCGCTGCCGCCCCGGGCGAGCCGATGGAGACCGTCAGCACGCCGCTGGGCGCATTGCCGCGAATGCCTTCCAGGTGAAGAAAGTAGCGCTGTGGCCGCGGCAGCGCGGCGCCTGCCTGCAGCAACTCGACCTTTGCGGCACCGGGGTCCGCGATCGATACGGTGGTCAGCCGCGGCGTGCGGCCCACGATGACCCGCTCCGCATTGGAGCCCAGTACACGCGGCGCGGGCGGCGGGACCGTCGAGAATTCTGCGGGCATGTCGATCTCCTGCGGTGTAAGGCCTGCCGTGCTGGCCGTGAGCGTGGTGGCGCCCGTGCCGCTGGTCAGATTGTCATAGTCAGGGGCCAGCGCACCGCCAGGCAGGGTTTCACCCGGATCATAGGAGGCCAGCTTTCCTTCGGTGTCCGGCATGACGAAGCCGCGGCCGGCAGGTCCGTTGCTCCAGGCGGCGCTGTTGTCCTGGATGTTGCCGGGCTGGGTCAGCCAGGCGGCCCAAAGCCGGTCCACATTGCAATGGTGCACCCAGAAAATCGGGTCCAGGGCGGCATAGTCGGGGTCTGACATGAATCCATAGGGCTCCTGCAGTCCGCCGACCATGATGTGAACCAGATTGTGCGGATTGGATTCAATGGCGCCAGTGTCGCTGCCGTCATGGGAAAAGGCGGTGATGCCACCGCCGTATTCCAAGGTGCCGGGAGCGCTGGTGAAGCGGTGGTAGTCCTGGCAACCCAGCGTGATATCACGGGGAATGTCAGGCGTTGGTCCCAGGCGCTTTGACCCATTGCGCCTGGCCTTGGCCAGGAAATTGGGAGAACCATCCGGCAATTTCTCTTCCAGGAAAGCCTGGGGTATGTTGCGTGCGGCCTGATTGCTGGAATTCAGGTAGTTCCAATAGGGAAGCGCCCAGTCCGCAGGACCGCCAAGCTCCTTGACGGTCTTCGCCACAATGGCTTCGAATGCGGCGAGATAGCCGCGATGCCAGGGAAGAAAGTACCAGGTGCCATGCTGGCATTGGTCCCACATCTCCTCGGTTTCGGATGTGGGTGGCAAAGGGTCCTTGGCCGAAAGCACGCCGGCACTGATCCAGCCGCTCTTGTTGATGCCATGAATGGCGGCAAGATATCTCCAGCTGGTCCTGTCCGTAATGGGAAGAGAGTAAAGGTGCCCCACGGCCTTGGAATACCAGATCAGCGTTTCATTCCAGACAGTTCCACCTTGATTGACATCGCGACGAATTCCAGTCATTGCGTTCTCCTCCATGAAAGTTGGAGACTGGAGTGTATGAAGGCGGATTTTATTTTGCAAGGAATTGTTTTTTATTGTGTCGGGTAGGGCATTTCAATTGATATTGAGATCGCATTCACATTGCGATCATCCCAATGGGATTGAATTGAGGATTTCCAGTATTGACCCATGGTAGGCATTGAGTCAGCTGACGGTGACGATTTTTTGTGTTGGAGCCGGGTTCTGGGTTCTTGCCATGGCGCTATCAAGGAAATGCATTGAGGGACGGCAGAGAGCGGTAAGCCCGGTTGCTCGTTTCGCGGCCGGTGAAATGAAAAAAGCCACCCGAAGGTGGCTTTTGTTTTCAGCCCTGGCGGCGGCGCATTCTTGCGATGCCGAACATGGCCAGAAGGGACGACAGCGCGATGATGCCCCATTCAGACAGGGTGGGAATCGCCGCAGTGCTGGCGGGTGCTGCCAGCAGTGCAAAGCCTCCCGGATCCTGGATGGATTGGTTGGCTATGCCGTCGTTGTCGCCGAGCCCGCCGTCGGTCAGCGTCAAGGTGGCGCTCAGCCGGTCCGATGCCAGCACAGCACGGTTGGCAGGCAGTTGGTACCAGTGTGGTTGAGCACATGCTGCGCCTTGGCAGTTGAAACCATCAGGGCTGGGGCCGTACTTCATGTATACCGCGCCTGCAGGCACCGGTGTGCTGAAGTTCAGGGTGACGGTTGCATCGCTGCCCAGGTTGCCGCTGCTGAGATTCAGCGAGAGCAGTCCAGAGGGGAAAGTCACGCCTTGCGGAGCGGTCGCGGGTGGCGTGGTGCTGAAGCTGGCGTTGCTCACCTGCCAACCGTTGGCTGTCTGCAGTGCGACCATTGCCTTGCTGCCTCCAGCGGTGGACCAGGGGGCTTCGCAGCTGTTGGCGCTGCCGCCGTTCAAGCCCTGGCACTGCCAGGTGTATTTGCCACTGGCGCTGGAGATCGCCGTAGCCGTGCCCGCGCTGCACAGGCCCGCTGCAGGGGCCAGTGCCGTGGCTTGGCCCGCCGCCGTGCCACAAGTGCCAGCGACTGGCACCTGTACATCAACGTTGTGCACGGTTCCTGTCGCGAAGCCCCCTGCAATGGGCTTGGCTGCTGCGGTGCTCTCGATGCCGGTGCCGCTGCTGTTGAGGTCCAGGCGCAGGCTGCCCGTGCCGCTGATGGCAGTGACGGGTACAGTCCATGTGATGCCGTTGTCGGTACTGGATGGCGTGCCCATCGTGCCGGTGGCGGTGCCTGTAGTGGTCAGCGCGAAATCGGTGCCATCCACTCCGTTGACCGCTTCGCTGAAGGTCACTGCGAAATTGATGCTTGTGGCGCTGGCTGATGGTGTGCCCTGCGGGGCAATCGATGCCACCGAGGGTCCACCCGGCGTGGCACTGGCGACGACGTTGCCGAGGAAGTCACCCCAGATCCATAAAGAAGAGGCGCCGGCTGCGGCAGATATCGTCTTGGTTTCCGTATCGGTGGCGACATCAATGACATGGACTGTGCCATTCGCTGTTACAGCATACAGCGCCGCATCGTTTGCCGAGATACCAAGGCCCGTGATACCTGAGACCTCACCGCTCAGTGTGAGCGTTTTCTGTGTTGAAGTGTTGGCAGTGTCAACGACGTGCAGTACATTGTTGTTTCCGCCAACATATAGTTTGCTGCCATTCTTTCGAACTGCTACTGCCTTGGCGGTGCCATTAATGCCGCTTATTGTGATCTGAGTAACCGTGTTGTCTGCCAAATCGATGAGGCCAACCGTGTTGCCAGCATTGCTCGACGTATATAGTTTTCCGGCTCCTGTCGGGTCATAAGCCAAGCCAAATCCCGAATTTGAGACGTTTTCCAGTGTGGATAACGTGTTGGTGGCAGTATCCAGTTTTTTGATCTCACCAGTGTCTCCACACCGCACATAAAGTGAGGCACCGTCTTGGCTTAGTGCAGAGGAGATTGTCCAGCATCCCGTATTTAAGCTGGCAGTGATTTGTTTGGAGTTGGCGTCTATAATATGCAGCTTACTATTGACGTAATCACTGACGTAGGCGATGGCACCATCTGCAGAAAAGGTGATGGAGACAGATGATCCAGTGTTGTCGATAACTGCTTTTAGGGAGTTGTTTGTTGTGTCAATAACTCCCAGTTTGTTGTTGGATCTGTATTGCCCGAACCACGACTCATTGTTGGCGCCTGGTCGCAATGCAAGAGTGTAGATGTTATCATTTAACCTTGCGTCCATGCTTGCTGGACTTAATGTGGTGGCGAGTTCTCCAGTCGCGGTATTGATGACCGAAATTGTTCTGCTGTTTGAATTGGGAATATAGGCGTAATCGGCGGCGCTTACGGCACAGGCAATGAGTGAGAGCGAAGCGGCGGCGAGGACGTGCTGCAAAGAACGGCGCTGAATCATGTGTGGACACCTTTGAGGAAAACCCCTGAAAGCTTGCAATGCACGCCTTGAGGATTGGGGAGGCTGGAAAGAAGACTTGCTTAGACCGGAGGTTTGGGCCTTGGTCTCATAGTGAGACTTTTGCTACAAATTAGAACAAAAAGAAACATTATGAATCTGAGCAAGTCTGAGCAGATCGCGTTACCAGGCGCGTCATCAGAGGGTGCTGGGGTAGGAGAGAGTCCCCCAGTTGTTGTGTTTTTGCTGCAGGTGCAGGGTCCTGCGGCCATTGAGTCTCCATGCTGCGGCAGTCGGGCAAAGGCTCCATCCAATTCATGCCAAACCGCAAGCGACTCAGTCCGCGTGCTTGATGGGTGCGCCGAGGCTGCAGCAGCTCGTCAGCCTGTGCTATCGGTTCCGTACATAGGACTGGCTCTGGACGATCGCCCCGAACGGGAGCGGGGCGAATCGCGATCTATGACGGTGTGCGATGCAAAAAAGCCCCTCAACACCCTATCCGGTGTCGAGGGGCTCTTGTCGTTTCTGCACTGTTCATGTCCCCGGTATGTCACCAGACCATTTACAGTGCGCGCAAATGATTAATGCAAAAACCATCTGATGGTCCCTCCGACAGGAATCGAACCTGATGATGGTAGAAATAGGCCGAAAAAAACTGATTATCTATACAGTTTTCGACCACAAAACCACATCTAAATCAGCCTAAATCAGTCTTCATGTCCCCGGCTTCGGCGGATATGTAACCGTCCAATTTCCGGCGCTCGGCCCCCTTGTCGGCGTGGTCGATCCACCGGCTGTAGACCCGATAGAACATCTCCACCGAATGACCCATCTGGCGGGCTGCCCATGCCGGCTTAATGCCTGCCATGAGGCAAACGGTGGCGAACGTGTGGCGCGTCTGCCTGGCGTCGCGGTGCCGGATGCCAGACACCTTCATCGCCGGCTTCCACCAGGTGCGCAGCGGTTCGTCTGTGGACTTGAAAGCCTCGCCAGTTTCCCCCACGAACACCACCCCTCCAGCCAACTGCGTTACCTTGCGCTGGCGCTCCAGCACCCGCAGTGCTCGGCTGGTCAGCTCCAGCTCGCGCGCAGCCGAGGTCTTCGTGCCCTTCACCTTGCCACGGGTCAGCGCAGCATCCACGAGCACCGAGCCAGAGCGCAGATCGACGTTCGGCCATTTCAGGGCCAGCATCTCAGAAGGGCGCAGGCCGGTGAAGAATGCGAACTCGTAGTAGTCCCGCGCCCTGTCGCTGCGAAACTTGGACAGCAGGTGCTCGACCTCGTCCAGGGTGAACGGGTCCGGGCCGGGCTTCTGGTGCTTGCGCATCGTCACCTGCAGGTGCAGCGGCTCGGCGATGAACTTGGCGTTGTGCCCGTACTCCAGAGCCATGCTGAAGACGCTCGCCACATTGTTGAACGTCTTCGGGTTGTCCGGCAGGACCGCCATCAGCAGCTTGAGCTCACGGAACGTGAACTCGGCGGCCGGCGTTTTGCGCACCGTGTCAAAGTGGTAGCTGTCGAGGGTCTGTTGGTAGTGGTGCGAGGTGCTGTGCTGCACCTCGGGCCGCTTCACCTTCAGCCATTCCTCAAACACATCGCCCAGCGTTGGGCCTGCCAAGCTCTCTGGCTCTTGCTCAGGCGCTTTTTCGGCGCGCGGGCTTGTCGGGAAGTATTCAGCCACCACGAACGTGCCACGCTCGATCTTCCCCAGGATCTCCGCGCGCAGCCGCTCGGCATACCGAACGTTGACGGGCGTGGGCGACAGTGCAAGAGGCTCCTTGCCGTACCCTTGTGCCCGAAGATCGATCTGGATGGCGTTCTTGCGGATGATCACGCCGGGCATGCATGCACCGCCTTCTTCCGTCCGCGCGTGCTGGGCGCGCATTCCGCCTGGTCAATGAACGTGTCGAGGGCTTCGCTGTCGATCAGCTTTCGGCCTTCGAACCACTTCCATACCTGCCCCTCGGGCCAGCGGCCAGACCTTCCCGTCCTTTCGTCAAAAAACGTTGTCGGCAGTCCGGTCAGCTCCGATGCCTTCTGTAGCGTTACCCACCTGGTCATGCTGCTGGCCCTCCTGCCGGTTGTTGCTCAGCCTGCAGGCGCTGCAGCACCGAGCGCTCGATGAGCGTCGCGAAGGCCTGCAGGCGCTGCAGGGCAGTCTCCTTTTTGGCGCCGGACAGCGGCACCCAGAGGCCGGCCTGCCGAGCCATGCGCTCCAGGCTGCCTGGTGCTCCGGCCTCCTGGCGCCGAGGCTTGGTGGTGGCGCTGGCTGCCTTGCGCTTCGGCGCGGGCTTGGGCGGTTCCGGTGCGGCTTGCTCGTCCAGGGCCTTCACCAGCAGCGAGGCCTGCTCGTCGTCCGCCGTCTTCTCGAAGGCGGATGGCACGTCCACCGGCCCCTTGCAGTAGCTGTCCTGCTCGGGGTCGTAGATCAGCATGTCGTGATCGCACGCGATCATGAGCTGGGTGTGGATGTTGCGCCCGTCCTCGGGCTCCACGAACTTGGCGGCCACTTCGGCCAGGGTCAGGCTGGCGCCGGCACGCAGCGCGAGGTAGCCAAGCACACGGGCGGCCAGGCTCTCGGGGTTGGGGCGGTAGGTCATGGTGCGTCCCCGCTCTTGATTGCCGCTTGGGCTGCGCGAACCTGCTGCAGGGCGTCCTCAACCTTGTAGCGCGCCGAATCGCCGATCGTGCTCTCGCCCATGCCGATTTCGACCGCGTCCATCTCCACCGCCTCAAGCGCTTTGATCAAGGCCTTGTTCTCTGCGTCCAGGCGGCGCAGCTCGGCAGCGGCTTCATCAATCGGGCTCCCGTTGCCAGCGGGTAGCCATCGCCCCTGCTCCAGCAAGACCGCTAGGCGCAGCGCCTCGGTCTGTTTCTCGGTATTGGTCATGGTGTTCCTATCGGGCGCGCAGCAGTGCTGGGCGCGTGGGGGTGTTGGGGATGTGTCCGACGACCACAGGGAAGGGCCAGCAGACTGAGGCGCGCACGCGCTGGGCATCGATGGCCTCCAGGCGCTCGGGGCTGAGGACCAGCCGGACCTCGATCTGCAGGCACTCGGCGCAACGCTTGGCCACGATGTACTTGCGGCCAGCGCTGGCGCTGCGCGAACAGCCTCGGTGCACCTTGCTGCCGTCGGCGTCGTAGGTGCACATGCCTCGGCCGTTGCCGGCCTGGCCTGGCAGCTGCTGCCGCGTGACCAGGCCGGCAGCGATCAGGGCCTGGGCCTGGCCCACGTAGACGGCCATGCGGTACTCCACATGGCGCAGCACGCCGGGGAAGACTTCGGTTTGCTCAGGCGTCACCATCTCGCGAGGCCTCCAGCAGCTCCCCGCCGGCGATGTGCATCGCGCGCTCAAGGAGATAGGCGGCGGAATGCAGCATGATGTCGTCGTCATTGACTTTGTAGACAACCTCAAGTGCGGCGCCAATTCGCACACCCATAGCAGGCAGTGGACCAGTGATCAGGTCGCCTCTTGTGCCTGGCCCCATCTCATAGCCTTCCGCTTCGGATTTTTGGTAGTACATGGCTACCAAATCGCTGATGCCGAGCACCAAGTCGCTATCTGAATGCTTGGCATAGAACTCCAGGACGGCCTTTGCACATCCCATCCAGCACATCGCATCGAAGTGCGTGTCTTCGATTTCCTTTTCTGTCGGTTCGAAGGGGTGCTTCCCCCGCTTCTGGGGCCGCTTTACGTCAGTGAATACGATCTGCTCAGGCGCATCCCCCGTCACCTGGCTAAGTGCGGCGGCAGCTGTCGCTATGAACGCCGTGCGCGCTGCTGATTCCGTGTCGCCCGGGACGAGACGCGCGGCATTGATGCACGCCGCAACGTCATAGGCTGCAGACTCGTGCTCCTCCTTGTTCGCCGTCGATGCCTGCAGCGCTATGCCAGATCCAATCCGGAGCAGGCGGTCTGATTCGCCGCTGAATCCATGGGGCTCATCGGTCCTGCTCGCTTCATGCAGGGCTTGGGAGGCCATCCGGAACAGCGCGCAGCTTTCCTCGAAGGTGGGCGCGGACGCATGGACTGCAGGCGTTGCTGTGGGCGATGATGCGACCGCGCCGGCCTGGCGGCGGGCCTTAGGCTTTTCGGCAACGGCGTTCATGCTTGGGCTCCCAGGTCGTGGAAGTTGGGGCCACCGTGCCAGCGGCCAATGTCTCCGATCACAGAGTCGCCCACGGCATGATCTGCCACGCTGCCGACGCTTGTGGTGATGGACTGAGCTGCACTGATCAGGTTGCTCCGCTCCCACTCGCCATCGCTCGTCAAGGCCATTGCAAGGATGCTGCCCAGCGTGGCCATATTTCCCGCGACGACTTCCAGCACAGCAGCCAGCTGCGCGCGCGAGAACGTGACCCCCACCTCCTGCACCGCTTCTGGCGCCCTGCGGATAGGCGGGATTGGGCGGGTCTGGTACGGCCTGGCGCCCGCGTAGGTCGTCATGGCCCGCAACTCGCCGAGGTCTTGCTTGCGGTTTGCGTAGGCCACGCAAAGCCGTCCGGAAAAGTCCTCTGCGTGGTCGATCAGCAGCGAGACATAGACAGCTTCGCCAGCCGAGGCGCAGGCTTCTGGGTTGAACTGCTCCCGGGCGAGCTCCAGATTGTTGTTGATGTGGCTGAGCATGTCCGCCATGCTGCTGGCGTCCAGGCCCTTTACGTCGTCCACTTCATATACGTCTGGCTCCTCCAGGTGCCCCAGGAGCACACCGGCACGGTCCATATGTGGGCACCGATAGCGCTCGACAGAGCCGCAGTGCGTGGTGTTCAGCACCATGTAGAACAGCGATGCAGCAGCCTTTTTGGCCAGGGCATCGGCCTCAGTAGCGGCAACATCCGAGTGGCGTGCTGGCGCAGGCTTCTGAGCCGCTCGCGGGGTTGCGGTTTTGCGAGCGGGCGCTAACGTGGCATCATTCGACATGATTCGTTTCCTTGTGAGAAGGGTTTCGGGTCACGAGGTTTGCTCGGTTGGCGCTGAGCTTCCTCACTAGAGGCCGGACAGGTTGGCGCTTGTCCGGCTTCGCCTTTTTGTGGGGCCACTTTGCCCCGCTCAGGTGGGCGGTAATAAATGGCGCGCACCACTGATTGAAGTGCGTTCTTCACAGCAGCACCGGCTGATGGGAAGAGGGCGCATGTTGCGGGTTTCGCTGCTGGCGCTGACCACTGAGCGACAGCACTGCGGCGGACAGATCGGCGACGGATGCGGCCATCACCTGCACGCTGTCAATTGCCTGGAGCAGCGCCTTGTCTGTGGCCGACGGGGCGACCAGGGCGGGAGCGCTGTACTCTGCAATATGCCGGCCAGCGATGGCCAGGGCTTCGGTGAATTCGTTGCGAGGGATCTCGCGGTAACCGACCTTGAAGTGGGCCTTGAGCTTGCTCCAGCCTCTCTGCATAAAGGTGCCCCGGCTGTCCTTGGGGAGTGTGTCAGCTGCATTGGTCAGCATGTCGCGGAGCTGTGCTTGCTCGTCGGCAGTCAACGAGTCGGACTTACCCACCGCATACGCGATCTTGGGCAGAGCTGCGAATTTCTTTTCGAGCTCATCAAGGCGGTCTACAACGCGCTTGCGCAGTTTCACGTCATAGCCCGAGACAAGAGTCATTGTGTGGCTTTTGTCGAAGGAGATTCGAGACAGGTATCCGCGCGAGTCACGCTTCCACGTAAACCCTTGATATTCTTGATGATTCAGTTCTGAATCATCTTCGAAGAGGGCTCGGAAGATCGCGTCCGCGTTTGCCTGGATGTAGCTGTTGCGGCCGCCCGCATAGTTCGGTGGCATATGCTGTTTGAGGTACTCATCCCCATAGAGATCGATGAGCATCACGCGCATGTCTCGCAGCACGTTGCCGTGCTCCTTGTTGGCCAGGGTCGCGATTTCCTTGCTATCCATGCTGACCGGGGTGGCATTGACCTTCACGATGTTGCTCATGCTGCTTTCTCCATGATTCGACGGACTGCTGCTTCGGCGCTGGCGCCGGCTTTCAGCTCTTTCTGGGCTCGCTTGCAAGCTCGTTCCAGGCTGCGGCGCGCGGACTCCAAGTCCAGCTGCGCGCAGCAGAGAACCGAGTGCTCTCTCTTCGTGGCGACCATCATCAAGGCGTAGCGGTCGCTGGTCTTGTCGAAGTACGCGCCGTTGCCGTAGCGGCTTCGGTATGCCGAGTACGCATCGCGCAAGGCCAAGCGCGCGGACCGACGCTTGTCGATCGCTTCCTGCAGGCGCAAGGCCTTGATGCCGATCTCGGCGAGGGTGGCGAGGCTCATGCTGCTGCTCCGTCGGTGATCGTGGGGATGCCGGCCATCTCGATGAGCACCTTGAGGGCGCCATAGATGCCGGACGCCTGGGCGGTGCCGCCCTCCGTCGCGCCCATCGCCATCAGTTCGGAGGTCAGGCCCTTGGCCGCATCCTCCACGCTCACGCCGTTGGCTCTGCTCATCCAGCTGTCCACGGCGATCTCGTGGCCAGACTGCTGCGCGTCTTCGTCAAGGAAGAACGTCGCGTTCATGTTGAGGATGTCGTTCACTGCTGGTTTCCTTTCGCTTGCTGTTGCTGTTTGCGGCTCTCTTCGAGCCTGAGAACGACCTCGGCCGTCAGGCTTCGGCGCGCGCTTTCCGCTTGCTCTTGCAGCCAACTTTTCAGCTCCACGGGGAGCCGAAGGTTGGTCTGGACTTCGCTGGGTGCCATCGTGTTTCCTTTCATGTAGCACTCTGCTTGGTTTGCAATGTAGCAGTCTGCTTGGTTGCGTGCAAGCACTTTGCTTGGATAATCGACGCATGGCCTCCGAAGACGTACAAACCAACCTCCGCCTCCCTGCTGATCTCAAGGACCGCTTGGTGGCATCCGCTGCCGAAAACAATCGATCGTTGAGCGCTGAGGTCGCATTCCGTTTGCAAGAGAGCTACGAGGTCGATCCGAAGGCCCTTGTGTCCGCCCTTAAAGGCCAGGCGGCGATCGCGCAGACGATGGCCCAATTCGTCATCAGCGCGGTTAACATCGCGGGCCCGCAGGCAACGCTGACAGCGGAAGTCATGAAGCTGATGAAAGAGGCAGCGACTCAGGTCAAAACCGGTGGGAAGCTGACGAATGAAGGGCCGTTGGACGACCTTATGGCTCTTCTCGTAGCTTTGGCCGATGCGTCTGAAGGCCAGGACCCTGTCGAGTACGCGAAGACGGTGTTGGCAAAACGTCGTAAAGACAAACCCAAGTCCTGAATCTTCTTTTGAGAATTCAGTTCTGAGCAACACCCGTGCTGGCGTGGCGCTCATGCCCATCCCCCAGCGATCAGGTTGCGAATGATTGCCGGGCCTTCGGTGCGGCCTGTGGCATCGTGTTCCTCTAGGTACTCAAACACCGCCAGGGCCTCGGCCATGTTGCGCGGCGCGATCCGCGCGAGCTGACGAAAGCAGAAATCGACGTGTTCCTGGAACTCGGGCCAGTGGTCGCCGGCCATGTCCACGCTGGCTTGGCGAAGCCAGTACAGGGACCGCTCGTATTCGTTGGCGTGGAGACAATCGGCGAGCGTTGACGGCACCAGTTCTGGGTGCTTCATGAATCGCGCATCTGCTTTCGCGTGGTCGTAGCCCCAGAGTGCCTCCTTGTCCTTGCGCAGGCCCTTCAGGGCGGCCTTGCACGCGGTTTCCGCAGGCGTCATGGCGAACAGGCCATCAATGGAGCCGAAGCGGGACAGGGCTTCATCCTTGCGTGCCTGTCGCTCCATCGTGGACTTGGCCAGCGACTCCAAATTGGCAAAGCCGAAGGTCATCAGCACGGCAGCGAAGTGGCCATTGGAGACGCGGGCCACATATTTGCTGTACCTGTCTTCGAGGTCCTTGGCAGGGGTCTTGATCTGCTTGAAGGCCTCCAGCGCTTTGTCTATCAGCGCAGGATGAGCGGTCTTG
>Ga0067045_1000019_pt1 | contig 68861 bp, 72 predicted proteins | sample TerdegcTABiofilm_FD_59184 | JGI IMG/M metagenome (GOLD analysis project Ga0067045, IMG submission 59184) | Combined Assembly of (Gp0054472, Gp0054536) Wastewater bioreactor microbial communities from Singapore -Terephthalate degrading...
TTCCCCCTCCGGGGGAGTGAACTGGGAGAAGAGAGTTCCAATCTGGTAACTCGCACTTCCCTTCTCAGACGCTCTCGGGGCTGACGCCCCGCCGCTGTGGCACCCCCGGTGGGCGATGGGGGCAGTGCGGNAGTNCACTCCATGACAGAGTGCAATCGGTATACCCCCTACCCGCTCCCATCCTCACTCTGGAGATGATCCGGAGGGGGATTTCCCCCTCCGGCGGAATGAACTTGGAATTACCGCACTCCTCCTCTCAGACGCTCTCGGGGCTGACGCCCCGTCGCTGTGGCACCCCCGGTGGGCGATAGGGGCAGTGCGGAAGTGCACTCCATGACACAGTGCATTCGGTAAACCCTGCCCGCTCCCCATCCTCACTCGGGGGGGTGGTCCGGAGGGGGGTTCCCCCCTCCGGTCAATAAAAAGCCCGACTCGTAAACGAAGGAAAAAGCCAGCACAAAAAGCAATACGAGAAATTCGGAGAAAAAATCCAAAAAAGTGAGAGTCCTAGTACCGGGGCTTCCTGTGCTTGGGCAGGCACTCCCGGCAGTATACCGGCCTTCCTTCGGTAGGGGTGAACGGTACTTCGCATTCCTTTCCACAGTCCGCACAAACGGTCTTCGTCATTGTCCGGGGCCGGTTGAACCCTCCCCTGAAACCTCTGTCATCCATTTCCATTACCTGTGCAGTGTTTATCCTGCGGATCAGCATGGGAGGGGAACGTATATATAGGTGTGGATGGGGGGAAGGGGAGAACAGAATAGGATGAGATTCGCAAATCAATTAGTGTAAGTGCATATATTCTCCATGAATTCTATTACCCGAGCACGATTGAAAAAGTGAGGAGTAAATTTGCATAAATACTCCCACGAGAAGGGGACTTAAGAGGTAATCTGTTTTGGTTTCTTTGAATAATCCTTCAAATGGGCTTTAATGCACAGTTATGTCTTAAAAGGATAATAAAAAAAGTTAGGATTAGAACTGCTTGTCAAAGATTACCTGGGTTGCTCCATCCTGGAACTTCGCTGTAATAATTAATCTGTGCCCACTGATATCCCGGTCTGTAATATTAACTTGACCAACAGTTACTGAAGTTCCAGATACGACTTGAGTTCCATTTTCAATTTTTCCTTCCCAGGAAGCTATTTTGTCAATATCGGTTCCACCCTGCCAGGTTATGCTAGCATAGCCTGAAGAATTTATCGTGGCTGTCAATCCCACATTCTTCGTCGTCTGAGTCGTCCCCGCCAGTCCGAACACGAAAGCCGCAATAACCGCCGCAAGGATGACCGTGATGGCCACCATCAGGATCACACCGATGACGGGTGATACTGCCTCATCATTCTTCATGATCTTCATAATGCACCTCGATTCGTTCATGCACATTGCCCGCAGAACGCGGGCAAGACACTGTACGGATTATGTCAAACCAGAAGGTATTTAAATATATTCCATCGGCACCAGACTCCCCCTTCCACAACCATGATGTCCCCCGTCGATAACAGGTAAGGGTAATGGATTTCTCCTCCGATCGGCGCATCGCCCCCGTCCTCTCCCTCGTCCTCCTCCTCGTGCCGCTTTCCGTCTACGTCATCGGCGACTGGCTCGGCACCGGCGTGCAGTGGGCCCTGTTCCGGTACCAGGAGACGTTCTACGGGCCGTCCCTGATCACGGTCGCATCCGATGCAGGCTACGTGGGCTCGGGGCTGATCACCGGGAAGACAGCGGTCTCGTTCGTCCTGTGGGATGCAGGGGCGCTCGTGATTGTGGCTGCCTGTGCGATCGTCCTCTTCGCCGTGGCGGAAGGGAGGGAGAGGTGGATCCGGTACGCAGGGNGGGGGATCGCTTTCTCCGGCGTCCTCTTCCTTGCCTCCTGCATCGTCCAGTACGGTCCGCTCTTCTCCGCCCCGTCGGGGATCTCCGTCCCCTTCGGTCTGCCGCTCGTGTTTGCGGTCGGATGGCTCCTCTTATCCGGGGACTGGACGGCGGAAGCGGAGGAGGATGAGAGAGAGGGTGCTGAGAAGGGTGCTGATGACGATGTGGAGGATGATGAAGAGAGCGAAGGAGAAGGGGAGAGCATCCGCGACAGGACTCCGGAGAAAAGGGAGTGAGACGGAGCAGAACAACGAGACGGGAGGAGGCAGGCTGGAACCTGTGGCAGGCTCAGGGCAGGTCTCCCGGGTATCCGTTCTCCGGTTCCTGAACCGGGAACAGGGATACGCTCTCGGAAAAACTTCTCCTTCCTCCCCGGGAGTGTTTCCCGGCATGCAACAGGTTGTTTCCTGACAGGAAACCCTCATCCACGTCAGCATCCTCCGGTGGCGCGATCCCTTCGGGAACCCTGCATCCCTGTTGCCAGAGCTTTAGTCTTATCCCTGACGGGGAAGAGGTCATGCCCTTCTTTTCCGGAACGCACTGATTCATGGGAGGGTGAGGGAAACCCGGTTGGAAAAGGACACGCAACCATCATCGATCAACGGTATTCCTGCTGCTGGATACTGCCGGATGCTGCTGGATGGCTGCTGCTGGATGTTGCTATATGCTGCGGGATGCTGCGGAATGCTGCCGGATGCTGCCGGATGCTGCTGGATGGCTGCAAATGTTCAGGCACGTCAAGGTTTGTATAGGTTGAGGGACAACCATCCGGTATCTCCGCGGCACCTGCCGCCCGGAAAAGCCGTTCCCGTGAGTCCCATGGAGATCCACCCGCTCGTCCTCCTGTTCATCGCCATCGTCTCCGAGGTGATTGCAACGAGCGCTCTCCGGGCAACGGAGGGGTTCACACGCTTCCTGCCGACCCTTTTCGTCGTGTCCGGGTACGTCTCCGCGTTCTACCTGCTGGGCCTCGTGCTGAAGGAGATCCCGGTCGGCATCGCGTATGCTATCTGGTCGGGTGCCGGGATCGTCCTCGTCACGCTCGTGGCGTACCTCGTGTACCGCCAGGCCCTCGACCTCCCGGCGATCACAGGCATCAGCCTGATCATCGCAGGCGTCCTCGTCATCAACCTCCTCTCAAAGAGCGTTGCCCGGTGACGAAGACTCGATGGAGGACGGGAGAAAGACTCCTTTTTCCCCTCTGCCGGGAGGAGCCCTCTTTTCCCCGCGGGCCACCCCGGTGGCTGTCCGGTCAGAGAACCGTCGGGCAGGTAATGTCCCGGCGGGAAACGCCCCCCTTTCCCGTCCGTCACCCGCCCTGCCGGAGAGCCCGCTCGAACCGTATCGCCGCCTCGCTCCCCTTCATGCAGAAGTCTTTGCCCGAGAGACCGAGCTCCCCGTACAGGGGACAGGAGGGGCACGTGCAGTGCCTGTCCTCGCGGATGCAGCTGTTGCTCATCCCGAGGATGCAGTACAGGAGCTCGGAGTTCTCCCGTGCGCAGGCGTTGTAACTGGGGCAATCGGGGCAGGTGCAGGAAGCCTTCCACCGGTCGTAGACCGTCCACCTCTCCTCCTTCCTCCGCGGGACGAGGTCGCTGAGGGTGCGGCAAAATGCATCGTCTTCCATGGAGGGGGTGTGGGATGCCGGGATGATGAACTGTTCGGAAAAGACATTCCCCGGAGGAGGGAAGGTTTGGGGCAGGGTTTTTTTCGCCTGCTCCACGGGGACTGGCCCTGTTTTTTTGGAGAATAGGAGCAGGGAGAGTGCGGGTTTGCGTCCGCGTGCACTCCGGAGAGGATTGGATACCCCACGGCAGGAGGATCGTGGCTCCTCCCCCCGTGCTTTTCCCGTGCCGGGGAGTCCACCCCGGAAAGAGGGGGAGACGGGCATCAGGAGGTGGTGGATACCGCCAGCAGACCACCGTCCCGGACAGGGGAGAGGGGACCCCGTGGGATCTTTTCTCCCGCGGCGCGAGGTTTATCTCCGATCATCCCTGACACTTCCCCGATGGACCGCAACCAGCAGCGTCTCCTCGCGTACGTGGTCGTCCTTGCCGTCGTCCTCGCCGCCGGGGTCGCAGGGTTCTCCGCGCTCGAGGACTTTTCACCCTTCGATTCCCTGTACCTGACCATCGTGACGATCGCAACCGTGGGATACGGGGATCTCCACCCGGTCACGCCTGCCGGCAGAGCTCTTGCAATCGCAGTCATCATCGGGGGCGTGGGCTGCTTCGTGGGGCTCGTGGCAAACGCCGTCGAGCACATCGCCTCCCGGAAGGAGCGCGAGCGGCGGCGGAAGAAGACCCACCAGCTCGTCGGGATCTTCTTTGCGCAGCTCGGGGCAGACCTCCTCTCCACGCTTGCACGGACCGACCCGGCACAAAAAGACCTCTCCCGCCTCCTCTCCGACCCGGAAAATTTCTCGGGAGAGAGGCTCCGCCGTCTCGTCTCCGAACTCGACAGGAGGCCCTTTGCGCTTGACGCCCGGGCGTGCGATCTTTCCCTCCTCCGGGACATGCTCGGGGAGAGGGTGGACACCCTCTCAGGGCTCCTCCAGAACCCGGACCTCGACGAGCACTCGCGGTTCTCCGACCTCCTGCAGGCACTCCTCCACCTCTGGCAGGAACTTCTCTTCCGCGGTGATCTCTGCGGACTCCCGGAGACAGATTATGCTCACCTCTCCGGGGACATCAACCGGGTCTACGGCCTCCTCGTCCTCGAGTGGACGCTGTACATGGGCCACCTTGCGCTCCACTACCCGTACCTCTACTCCCTTGCCCTCCGGACAAACCCCTTCGATGAGAGAGCTTCGGTCATCGTCAGGGGATGAGGCCTCCGCCGGAGAAGACCCGTGCGGGAGGGTGCCGGGTGGGAAGTGACATACACTATGCCTGCCAATAGAAGAGCAGGAAAGTCTCCATGAAGACACTCTCATTTACCGACCTTGACGTGCCTGAACCCATCCTCCGCGCCATCCGGGACCTCGGGTTCGAGGAGCCGACGCCCATCCAGTCGCTTGCGATCCCTGCCATCCGGGACGGGCGGGATGTCGTCGGCCAGGCACACACCGGGACAGGCAAGACGGCGGCGTTCGGGATCCCCCTCCTCGAGATGCTCGACCCGGGTCGCTCCACCGTCCAGGCCCTCGTCCTCTGCCCGACACGCGAGCTCGCCATCCAGGTCTCGGAAGAGCTCCGGAAACTCTCCCGGTACATGCGAGGGATCTCCGTCCTCCCGGTTTACGGCGGACAGCCCATCGAACGGCAGATCTCTGCCCTCAGAAAGGGCGTTCACGTCGTGATCGCAACGCCGGGAAGGCTCCTCGACCACATCAGCAGGCGCACGGTCGACCTCTCCTCCGTCCGGGTAACGGTCCTTGACGAGGCAGACGAGATGCTCGACATGGGGTTTGCCGAGGACATCGGAAAGATCTTCTCCCGCCTGCCGGAAAAGAGGCAGAACGTGCTCTTCTCCGCGACGATGTCAGAGGAGATCCTCGCACTCGCCCGCAAGTTCCTCAGGGACCCCCGCATGGTCAGGGTGGTCCATGGCCACCTTGCCGTCCCCGTCATCGAGCAGAGGTACTTCGAGGTCCGCGAGTCCGAGAAGGTCGAAGTCCTCTCCCGCCTGCTCGACTATTACAACCCGGATCTCTCCCTCGTCTTCTGCAACACCAAGCGGCGGGTAGAGGAGGTCGTCTCCCAGCTCCAGGCCCGCGGGTACCTTGCGGAAGCCCTCCACGGTGACATGGACCAAAAAGAGCGTGAACGCGTGATGTCCCGGTTCCGGTCGCGGTCAACCGATATCCTGGTCGCAACCGACGTTGCTGCCCGGGGAATCGACGTCGAGGAGATCGGGATCGTCTTCAACTTCGATGTCCCGCAGGACCCCGAGTATTACATCCACAGGATAGGCAGGACGGGCAGGGCAGGGAAATCAGGCAGGGCGTTTTCCTTCGTCTCCGGGAAGGAGATGTGGAAACTCCGGGAGATCCAGAAGTATGCAAAGATCCGGATCGCCCGCCACGCCGTGCCGGCAGAGGCTGACCTTGCGGAGCAGAGATTCGTCCACATCGGGCAGAGAATCCGGGACGTGATCGCGGCCGGAGGGCTCGAGCCGTTCATTGCCCGCATTGAGCAGGTGATGGGAGAAGACCACACCTCCCTCGAGGTTGCAGCAGCCCTCCTCAAGCTGCAGTCCGGGGGAGGAGAGAGGCAGGGTCAGCCAAAACCAGGGAAAAAGTGAGACTCGAGGGGAAAATCACGACGGATAATCCGTGCGATCGGGATTTTACACCGGTAATTTTTAAATTCTCCCGGAACCAACCAGTTCCTGAACATTCAACGAAAGGGGTATTGACTCCCCAGTCTCTGCGGGACCATGATCTCTGTCCTCCTCGTGCATGACAATTCAGACATCATCGAGAGCACCCGGGCTTTCCTCGAGCGGCGGGGCGATATCCGGGTCGATGTCGTGCACTCAACGAAACAGGCCCTCGAGAAGGCACGGAGACGGAAGTACGATATCATCGTCTCGTATTACCGCATCCCCGACATCGACGGGATCGAGTTCCTGGCCGACATGACGGGTATCGAGCTCCAGAGGGAGCTCAAGGCCCACCTCCCTGCCGTTCCCTTCATCCTCTACGTGCGGGAGGGGCGGGACAATCTCATCCTCGGCGACATCAACCTCGGGTCACAGGTCCCCGTCCCGAGGGACCCGTCTCCCCCGCCCGTCACCGAGATGCGGGACATGATCTACCAGGCCATCCTCCGCAAGAAGGCAGAGCGGGACCAGGTTCTCAGGGCTGACCTCCTCTCCTCTATTCTCTCGGTCACCCCCCTCTGGCTCTGCCAGGTCGTCGGCGGGAAGGTGGAATGGGTCAACTCCACGATGGCNAGAGGACTCGGCATGGATCCGGCGNCCCTCAGGGGCAGGGATGTCTCCGTGCTCTTTTCCGGCAGGGAGGAGTGTGACAGGGCNTTCCGCGAGGCTGCCTTCCGGGTCGACGACCAGGGGTGGGGCCATGCCGGTGCCGAGCTGAGGNCAAAGGATGGCACNCCCGTCCCGGTGCACCTGCGGGTCAGGTCCATGGACCCCCAGGACCCATCGCGGGGGCAGATCCTCGTCGTTGAGGACCAGACCGAGAGAGTGAGACTCGAGACAACCATCAGGGAACACGAGATCCGGTACCGGGAGTTCCTGTCCCACGCAAACAGCCTGATCGTCAAGCTCGACCCGGAAGGTGCCGTCACCTTCTTCAACGCCCATGCACAGGCATTTTTCGGATACTCGGAGGCCGAGATCGTCGGCAAAAGGCTGCAGGACACCCTCATTCCCGCAGGGACACGGAAAGATGCACCCGATTTTGCGAGGGACACGCGCCTCGTCCACGAGGGGCGCGGCCTCTCCATCACCGAGATGGTGCTCCGGTCCGGCGAGCCTGTCTGGGTCGCATGGACGCTCTCTCCCATCCGGGATGCAAACGGGAGGCTTGCCGAGGTNGTCTGCATCGGGCACGATATCACCGACCACGCGCACCGCGACCGGCACCGGATCAGCACGGCAGCCTGGCGCGACACGGTGATCTCCGGAACGGACGTGGAAGACCAGGTTTTTGACTCCGTCCTCCANATCTGCATGGAGATCGCGCGGGANGGGCGCGAGGGAAAGAAACTCGGGACGGCATTTGTCATCGGGGACGCAGATGCCGTGCTGGAGAGGTCACGCCAGCTGATCCTCAACCCGCTCGAGGGCCACCCGCCGGAGGAGCGGATGGTCACAAACCCAGAGATCAAGGAGATGATCAAGGAACTTGCCCAGCTCGATGGCGCATTTGTTGTCCGTGGTGACGGGCGGATCGAGGCTGCGGCACGGTACATCACGGTCGACACGAGCAGGGCCGGAGTTCCCAAGGGACTGGGGACGCGTCACTCCTCCATTGCGGCAATCACCCTCGAGACTGCGGCAGTCGGCATCGTCCTCTCCCAGAGCGGGGGCAGGATCTCGATCTTCCGGAACGGGAGGATCGTCCAGGAGATCAGCTGACCCAATTCCCCTGCCTCTTTTTCAAGATCAGGAGATCCCCGCCCGTCCTGATCCCGTGTCTCCCGGCAGAGAGGAAAAGGTCTTCCAGCGGTTCCCGGGAAGCCTCAACGCACCCGTCCGCGCGGTGCACCATCCCGACCGGAGAGCGTTTCTCCTCCGACGGAATTCCGGGGGTATCCTACGCCGGAGGCGTGGGGGTGTCCTTCTTCCTCCTCCACAGGCCTGCCGGCATGCGGATCTCGAAGCGGGCACCCTTCCCCTTCTCCCCGCACTCGCGGATGGTTCCCCCGCAGATCGAGACGATCTCGCGTGCGAGCCAGAGACTGTAGCCTGCCTGCCGCCCGTGCCCCCTCTCGAAGAGCACCTTCTTCTCTTCCTCCGGGATACCGGGACCGTCGTCTTCCACGGCAATGACAAGATCGTCTCCGTCTTCCCGTGCAGTCACCGTGATCCGGGAGAGTCCGGTCGCATGGTCAAGGGCGTTTCCGATCAGCGTGGAGAAGACTGTTGCAAGCAGCGGACTCGAGAAGACCTCGAACGGACCGCAGTCGATCGTGATCGCAACATCCCGCGGCAGGCAGTGCACATCTTCAGGGGTGACGACCGAGGAGAGATCCATCCATGCAGGCTCGTGAGTCGCAAGGTCCTGGAACTTCCGCGTGAACTCGATCAGCGACTGGATAACCTTGCCAGCATTCTCCTCCCGCGCAATGAACTCCCGGATCTGGGCGTCCTCGATTAACTCCTCGGAGTACTGGAGAAACCCGATGAGGATGGTGAGCTGGTTGAGGATGTCATGCCGGATTACTGAGAGGAGTTCCCGGAGTTTCATCCGGGATATCTCCCGCACGAGGGTCTCGAGGAGGGGATCGGCGTCGCCGGTGACAGGAGCAGTCAGGAGGACTCCCCGGGGTTTTTCGTCCGGGGATGCGGAGAGGGGGACTGCCTCGCAGGGGATCCGGACTTCCCGGCCATCCCTTGCGGGAAGGGACACCATCCTCCGGGAAGGAATCCCGGTCTTCAAGGTCTCCCCGGCAGCATCGAGTGCACCGGCAGGAATTTTTTCTCCCGCGGTGCCGGACAAGAAGACACGGGCAGCTGCCCGGTTTGAAAAAATGACCCGTCCGCCGGCATCCACGATACACGCAGGGAACGGGAGTGCATCGAGTGCCTGCCAGAAGAGGTCGTCTCTCTCCGGCACCGCTTCCGTTGTTCCGGGGTTACTTCCCTTATCCCTGTCATCCATGGGTGTTAATTGCATTTTGCGAACAAGAAGATACCGGCAGGTCCCGGTCCCGGTTCCCTCATCTCTCCCGCCGCAGCCAGTCGGAAGGGGAGAGGACGTGCATCCCGGAGGGGGCCTGCACTGCATTTCCAACGAGGAAATCCATGAATTCCTTTGCCTTCGCAAAGGAGTCAACGACTGACAGGCCCTGTGCGAGAAATGCACAGAGTGCGGCTGAGAAACAGCACCCTGCACCGTGGACCGCAGAGGGATACCGGGGCGTGGAGATGCACCACTCCCCTGATCCGCTCATGAGGATGTCGGTTGCATGCTCGCCGGGGAGGTGCCCGCCCTTGAGAACGACGTATTCCGGCCCGAGATCCAGTATCTTTCTGCCGGCACGCAGGGCATCGGCCCGCTGCCTGATGGGTGAGATGCCCGAGAGCACCTCTGCCTCGTCCGTGTTGGGAGTCACCACNGTNGCCCGCGGGAGAAGCTCCGAGACGAGGGTCTTTCGGGCGCTCGAGGGAAGGAGGGTATCCCTGCTCGTCGAGATCATGACAGGGTCAAGGACGAGGGGGACGTCNCCNGGGATCTTTCGTGCAAGGACACGGATGGTCCCGCTGTCGCCGAGCATACCTGTCTTTATCGCACGGATATCGAACTCGTCAAGGAGCGTCTCCAGCTGGAGAGAGACCATGGCTGGCGGGATGACGTGGATTGCGGTCACGCTCCTTGTGTTCTGGGCTGTGATTGCAGTCACGACAGAGAGCCCAAAAACACCCAGTGCGGCAAAGACGCCAAGGTCTGCCTGGATACCCGCTCCGCCTCCCGGATCTGACCCGGCAAACGTGCAGGCACAGGGGGGGATTGGTCGTCCCATGGGATGGAAATGGGAACTCTTCCGGCAATATACCTTTTCCCGGGAGTTTCAAACCCCCGATGTCTTCCCCCCTCCTGGAGATACATTTTTCGATACAGTGCATTTATCGAATGGCGCGAGAACACTTCTGGATCGGGAGCAGAACAGTTCCCCACGGATCATGGCAGACGCAGGAGCGCCGGGCAGGAACGGTGACGGGGGGGCAGTATCCCCAAGGGTCCCTGCCGGGGAGGAGACCCGGGAAAAGAGCGTGCCAGAACTGACACGCAAAGCAATCAATGCCTCGCGGAAGGGGAGGCACGAAGAGGCCCTCGCTCTCCTTGCGGGGGCACTGGAGGCTGACCCGACATTCGTTCCCGCGTGGGTCGCCTCAGGGTTTGCCCTCGGGAAACTGGGCAGGTTCCGTGAGGAGATCAAGGCCTGCGACCAGGCCCTCGCGCTCGACCCGGAAAACGTCGAGGCGTGGCTCAACAGGGGTTTTGCCATGGGAAAACTCCTGCGGTTCTCCGAGAAACTCCTCTGCTGCGAGAAGGCCATCGAGCTTGACCCTTCCAGTGCCCGGGCATGGAACGAGAGGGGCCACGCGCTCGGGGAGCTCGGCCGGTTCGAGGAGGAACTGACCTGCACGGCCATTGCAACGTCGCTTCGCCCCCGGTANGTGGGCGCGTGGGTGAACCGNGGGTATGCCCTCCTCAAGCTGAAACGGAGGGAGGAGGCCCTCTCCTGCCTCTCGAAGGCACTTGCCNTTTACCCCGGTTTCTCGGCTGCATGGGTACTCCGGGGAATCGCATNCTGCGAGNTNGGGAAATTTAGGGAAGCCCTCTCCTGCTTTGCACGTGCCGAAGAATCCCGCCCGCTGACCGGCTCCCGGAACCTCTACTGGAAGGGACTTGCCCTCTCCCGGGCAGGGATGCGCAGGGAGGCCATCCGCATCCTCGAGAGAGTCGTCCGCGATACCCCGCGTCACGTGGATGCCTGGATCGAGCTCTCCAACTGTTACTTCCTCTCGGGCGAGATCGAGGAGTCCGTCCGCTGTTTCATGGTCGCGTACGACCTCGACAGGGAGTCCATCCGGGACTGCCTCTCGCGTGCGGTCAGACTCCTCCGCGAGGGGAAGAAGGAGGAGGGACTCCGTTCCCTCTCCGAGGTCTTTGGCATCCTTGTCCGGTAGAGGCCAAAGGAAAATAAAAATGACCCGGGACAGCCCCCGGCAAACCGGGTCATCCACCCCCGGATTCCTCCGGAAATCATTCCTGTGCCTTGAGAAAAACCCTGAACGCATGGTTTAAGTGATGGAGGTACAAATAGGAAAGGCAGTTGCCCTGGAGAGGGACTCAGGGAGCCCGGGNTTTCCCGGGAATACTCCCTTTCATCCCCTCAAGGCGTGCGGTGATTAGACATGGTACCGTTATGCGGGCCAATCTCACTACAGCACGAATGTACTGCGAGAANCCTGTTCTCTCCCCCCAGCGGACCAGAGACATACCACTGATATCATGACATACAGGACCCATGCTGCCCATACAACCTGTCCGGGATGCCAGGAAGAGGTCTACCTCGATGAGCTCGTCAAGGGGCGCTGCCCCCTCTGCGGCTGCACCCTCGAGGATCTCGAGGGACTCGAGAATGACGTCGAGGACCTGGTGGACAGGGCGGACTTCTCCTGGCTCGTCTTCAACTACTTCCTCTTCAAGACGTTCACCGACATGGGTGCAAGTCCGCTCAAGGTGATGCAGCTTGTCTCCCTGTACGAGAACGCGTGCCTCCGGGAGGAAGGTTCACAGACCGATACCCGCTTCGAGCTCGACCTGCCTGTGGGACGGTTCGACTCCATCATCCCGCGACGCTGCGACAGGTGCGGGAGGATATTCGTCGGAGGCGGGAGGAAGATCATCACCGGTGACCTCTCGGTCCCCGGTTACCGGATCGTGCACCGGTGCAGATCGTGCCGGTGATACCGGAGACGGGTTCTTCCAGCGTAACCACGATCACTGAGTGTCGCAAAGGTGCCTGCCGGCAAAAGAGGTGCCCGGGATCCCCTGTGAACCCGGTATCCCTTATCCGGACTTTCTTGAAAAAGATACCTTTTTAAAAAATATTTCAGTACGACCGGCCGACGAGTGCCGTGCTCCCCGGGCGGCCGCACACGATGCAGGGGCCCAAGACAGGTTCGCAGAACTCCGACCGGACCTCTGTCCCGAGGACGCTTGCGCGGGTCATCTCCTCGAGGGCATCTGCACACTCCCGGTTCCCGCACCAGGAGACGAGTGTCACTCCCGATGAGACGGCCTCCGTGACCTCCCCGGGGGTTTTCGATACACGGATCTTTTTCCGGATGTTCTCCGACGCCCTCTCCTTCAGCTCGTGTGCATGGGATTCGAGCAGGTTCTTTAGGCCTTCCACGAGGGAGTCTGCCGGGATCGGCACCTTCCTTCCCAGGCGCGTGACCGCCGTGACCTGCCGGGAGTCAAGGTCCCGCGGCCCTATCTCGAGCCTCACGGGCACCCCTCTCATCTCCCAGTAATAGTACTTGGCGCCGGGACGGAGATCGCGGGTATCGACCCTGGTGCGGAACGCTGCCGAGGCAAGGAGATCTCTCGCCCTTTCTGCAGCAGCAATCACCTCCTCCTTCCGTTTCCCGGTGATGATGGGGACGATCACGACCTGGACGGGTGCTGCGACCGGCGGAAGGACGAGCCCCCTGTCGTCGCCGTGCAGGGAGACAAGTGCCGCGATGCACCGCTCGGAGATGCCATAGCACGTCTGGAACGCGAACCTCTGCTCCCCGGAAGGATCCTCGAAACGGATCTGGAATGTGCGGGAGAAGTGATCCCCCAGGTGGTGGACTGTCCCGACCTGGAGCGTCCTCCCGTCCGGCATCACCGTGTCGACCGCGATGGTGTAGTCTGCACCCGGGAACTTGTCCCAGTCGGGCCGGCGGGAGATGATCACGGGGATACCGAGGGTCTCGTAGAACTCCCTGTAGAGGGCGACTGCTGCCTCCACCTGAAAACGGGCATCCTCCCAGCTGCCGTGGACGGTGTGGGCCTCCTGGAACGACGTGATCTCGCGGAGGCGGATGAGCGGCCGGGTGTGTTTCGTCTCGTACCGGAACGTGTTCACTATCTGGTACACCTTCAGGGGGAGATCGGCATGCGAGCGTATCCAGAGCGCATACATGGGATAGATCGCGCACTCGCTCGTCGGCCGCAGGGCAAGCCGGACATCGAGGGGGCTTGTGCCACCGTGTGTCACCCAGTAGACCTCCTCCTCGAAGCCCTTGATATGTTGAGCCTCCCTTGCAAGTTCCGTCTCGGGGATGAGGAGAGGGAAGAGGGCCTCCTCGTGATCGCGGTCAAGCAGGCTCCTCATCAGGGAGTAGACATTCTTCCTCAGGGCAAAACCGAACGGGTACCACACGTACAGTCCTTTCACCGGGTAGCGGACGTCCATCAATTCCGCGCGCCACAGGAGCTCGTTGTACCACGCGGAGAAATCTTCCTTGGGGGGCAGGGTGCCCTCTTCTGCCTCTGCCAAAAAATGCACCTCAAATGAGGAGATATAGGATTTGTGGCGTAATAAATGCCTCCACGAGCGCGGCGACCGCGACGAGCGGAACGACCCGGGCAAAAAACGTCCTGCCGAGCGCTGCTGTCTCTGCTGCTGCATCGCCCCCTGACATCCACTCGTTCCAGAGAGCGCGGGCAAGCAGGAACCCCAGTGCCGCGGAGAGGATGAATGCCGGGATCTCGAAGATACCGTGGGGGATGATTGCAGCTGCCACGAACACGGCGCTGTGCTGCTGCCGCACGAGTTCGAGAACGGATCCTATCACGAACCCGTTCACGGTGATGATAAAAACGGTCAGGACGCCGAGGGATGCCCCGCCGAGGAACATCATGAGGCATGCCTGCAGGTTGTTGAAGAAGAGTTTCCCGGCAAGGAGGAGCCCTCCATGCTCTTCCACGTCACCGAGGATCGTATCCCGGAGGAGGGAGATGATCTTCTCGCCGGTGGAGGGCTCTTCCATCGTCGTCAGGATACCCATCCCGATCGAGACAGCAAGGATGACAACTGCTGCAAGAGCCATGCGCCGGAGATCAGACATAGAGCACCATCCGCACCATGTCCCTGATTCCCGGTGCAAGGCCGACCGTGATCATGGCAAGAAGGATGAGGTGCCAGAGTTCTCCGGGGCCCTCGGCCCGGAATCTCTGGAGGAGGTAGATACCGGGGAAGAGAACGGCGAGCTTGAGGGCAAACATCGAGAATGCAGTCCCTGTCCACTCGATGAGGTGGGAGCCGACGACGTGCACCTCGACGTAATGGAGGGGATGGATGTCGATTCCGTAACTCGTGGCGCTCGCATCGAGGAGCTGCCCGAAGAGGAGGGCGATATACAGCGGATCCCTCACGTACTCCCACGAGAGGAGGTAGCGCATCACGAGGTAAACAGTGCCGGTCGTGGTCACGGCAAGTGCAAGGATGAGAAAGAGGACATCCAGTGCGATGATTCCGTTCCCGGTTCCAAAGGAGACGAGCACGAGGGCTGTCGCCAGAGCACCGGCTAAACCTGCACCCGCGTAGGGGACGTGGTAATCCCTGGCATACCCCCGTGCCTGCAGGCCAGCAGAGACAAAGAGGGCACCTGCCGTGTAGAGGAACATGACAAAGAAGATGAGCGGGGTGATCAGGAGATAGTTCCACCCCTGCGGGACGATTCCCGTATCCTCGACCACCCGGAGCAGTCCCCCCATCACCACGTAGGGGAGGGTGACGAGCACGAAGTCCCTGTCGATGCGGATCGCGGGGGACCGCGAGAGCCAGCGATAAATGATATATAGGGAGAGGATCAGTACCAGAGCGTAGGTCGTTGTGTCCACCACGTTGTAGGGCTGCCCGTAACGGATCGGATCGATGTAATATTTCTCTATGAAGTCCCCAATCACTTCCGGATACATATGAGCGCAGACCCCATAAAATTACTCAAAACGAAGGGTTTTGACAAATCACGGTGGATGCAGCTCCCCCGGGACGTTGTCATCGGACACGACGTCCTCTCCCAGATCCCCGCAGTCTGCGCCGATCTCTGCCTCGAGGAGAGAGCAATGGTCTTTTTCGGGGAGAACACCCGGAAGTTTGCCGGCGAGAGGGTCGTCTCCCTCCTGGAGGAAAGGTACCCTGTCTCCACGTTCACCGTCCGGAAGATGGGCATGGAGACGATCGCAGAGGCCGAGGAGGCTGCCCGGGGTGCCGGTTTCCTCGTGGGCGTCGGGGGTGGCAGGGTCATCGACTGTGCAAAGATTGTCTCGTACAACCTTGACCGCCCCTTCCTCTCCGTCCCGACAGCAGCCTCCCACGACGGTATCGCATCGGCAAGGGCGTCAGTGCCGGTCGGGGACGGAAACGCGTCCCTCGAGGCCCATCCCCCGATGGGGATCGTCGCCGACACTGCGCTTATCGCTGAAGCGCCGCACAGGCTCCTTGCCGCAGGCTGCGCAGACGTCATCTCCAACTCGACGGCCGTGCTCGACTGGGAGCTTGCGCACCGGCTCAGGCACGAGGTGATCAGCGAGTACGCAATCGCCCTCTCCCGGATGACCGCAGAGCTCCTGATGAAGAATGCACACAGCATCAAGCCGCACAGCGAGGAGTCGGCGTGGATGGTCACAAAGGCACTCGTCTCCTCGGGTGTCGCGATGAGCATTGCCGGGTCTTCCCGGCCCGCCTCGGGCGGGGAACACAAGTTCGGGCATGCCCTCGAGAGGCTTGCCGGGGGGAAGGNTCTGCACGGGGAGGCGTGCGGGATCGGGNCGATCATGGTGATGTACCTGCACGGCGGTGACTGGCGGAGGATCCGGGCAGCGCTCCGCACCATCGGTGCGCCCACCACCCCGCGGGAACTCGGTATCGATGATGATGTCGCCGTCGAAGCACTCCTCGTGGCACCGACCATCCGGCCGGAGAGGTTCACGATCCTCGACACGGGCCTGTCGCGGGAATCGGCCACGAAACTGGTGAAGATGCTCTATGAAGAGTGAAAAGACAGCAGAACCAAAACCGAGGGTCACGCTCATCGGGTGCGAGATTGCACGGGTGGATCTCGAGTTCATCTACGAGGGGCCTCTCCCCGAGTGCGAGGGGTGTTCTGTCAGGAAAGCCTGTCACAACCTCCACCCGGGGAGGAAGTACCGCATCGTGGGTGTCCGAAAGACCCGCCACCCCTGCAGCGTCCACCACAACGAGGCCTGTGCCGTCGAGGTCGTGGAGTCTCCCGTCCGTGCCCTCATCGGTGCCGACATGGCGATCAGGAACACCCGGATCGTCTTTGACGGTTCCTGCACGCGGAAGGGCTGCGAGAACTTCTGCCTCTGCAATCCCGATGGGGCCATTCCGGGCGAGAGATACGTGGTCGCCGATGTCATCGGGAATGCACCGGCTCCCTGCGAGAAGGGCCGCATCCTCCAGCTCGTGGACCTCCGGGGCGTATGATCTTCCCCTCATTCCTTCCGCGCCGACCAGAGGGCACGGGCGGCGGCAAGCACTCTCTCCCGTGCCGAAAGGGACGAAAGCCACCCTGCAGGAATCCCAAAAAGGCCGTAGCGTGCCCCGGCAAGGGCACCCGCGATGGCAGCCACAGTGTCCGTATCGCCCCCGAGACCGATCGCTGCGCTGATGCAGGAAGAGTAATTCTCTGTCTGCATGAAGACGGTGAGGGCCGCATGGGTCGCTTCCAGGGCATCGAGTCCGGCAACGGGGATATACCGGCCAAAGGAGCCGAGAACGCGGTATACGTCCCTGTTCCGGCACCGTGCACATGCCCGGGCATAGGCTTTCTCCCGCGGGATACCCCTGCACATGTCGCTTGCCATCCGGTTCACGAACGCCGAGCATGCACCCGGCACGGGGTCTGCGTGGGTCAGGGCAGAACATGCATACGAGACCGCCTCCACATCCGGGCCGGCATAGAAGACCCCGATCGGTGCACCCCGCATCACGCTCCCGTTGCTCCTGCTCCATCCACGGGCTGCATGGACACGGGCAGCGGCTTCGTGGATGCTGATGCCCTCCCNGACGANCTCNAAGACCGCAGCAGACGTCGGGCCATAGAACTCCCGGTGCCGGATGTACTCCCGGGCAAGGCGGGCCATGAGGTCCGCCGGGTCAAACCCGTGGCATGCAGCAAGCGACTCCGCAACGGCGAGGGCCTGGAACGTATCATCCGTGCATTCACCCGCCCTCCGCGGGTTTCTTCCCCCGGCGTAGAACGAGCGGATCGGCACTCCCGGAGGCGGCCTGCCCTCAAAGGGCGCACCCATTGCGTCACCAATTGCAAGCCCTGCAAGGACGCCTGCAGCACGCGAAGAGCCCGATATAAATGTCACCAATAAACTATATCTGGTCAGGAAAAAAGTAGTGATTTGAAGAAGGTGATAGTGTGCAAAAAGAAGAGCTCCTCCATCTCCACATGCTGATGATACACATCAAGAAATACTACGAAACCATCACCAACGAAGAAATTCCGACAAAACGCTACAATTCCCTTGAGATCTCTCCTGTACATATCCACAAGAACAAGAAGTGCCACAAGGATGCTATTTTGGCCCTCGGTGAAGAGATCGTCACCCACCTCCGGAACAGCCAGATGCTGAGGGTTGGGTATTCTTCGAAGGCAGCATCTGAACAGGTCGCTGCGGAACACTAAAAATTTCCCCTTATGCANGAGCCCGATATCTCCCGCGAGATACTCGAGGCCCTCCTCTCCCGCCANTCTGTCACTCCGGGGGACGTCACCCGGATCAAGGTCGAGGTCTGCCGGAAGTACGGTGCACCGGCAGTCCCCCGGAACAGTGCTCTCCTTTCAGCTGCAACACCGGAAGAGAGGGGCATCCTCCGCAGGCTCCTCCTCGTGAAGCCGACGAGGACGCTCTCGGGTGTCGCACCGGTTGCGGTGATGACCTCTCCGTTCCCCTGCCCCCACGGAAAGTGCCTGCCCTGCCCCGGCGGTCCCGATCACCCGTACCGGTCACCCCAGAGTTACACGGGGGAGGAGCCGGCTGCCCTCCGGGCACGCGAGCACGGGTACGACCCCTGGGCGCAGGTGCGGGCGCGCCTCGAGCAGTTCGAACTCCTCGGCCACCATGTCGACAAGGTGGAACTCATCGTGATGGGCGGGACGATGACGTCGCGGCCCCCGGACTACCAGGAGTGGTTCGTCCGCGAGTGCGTCCGGGCCATGAACGAGTACAGGGGGGCACCCTCCGTTCATCCGGCGGACACGGCACGGGTTTTCAGGGATAACGAACTCTCCTCCGTCCGGTGTGTTGCCCTCACCTTCGAGACCCGCCCCGACTGGTCCAGGAGGGAGCATATCGACCGGATGCTCGATCTCGGGGTGACCAAGGTGGAACTGGGAGTCCAGCACCTCGACGATGCAATCCTCTCCTTCAACCGGCGGGGCTGCACTGTCGCCGATACGGTTGAAGCGACGTCCAGCCTGAGGAACGCGGGGATCAAGGTCGGGTACCACATCATGCCCAACCTCCCGGGAAGCGATATCGGGCATGACCGCTGGATGTTCCGCGAGCTCTTCGAGAACCCGTCGTTCCGCCCGGATTTCCTGAAGATATACCCGACGCTCGTCACACCCGGCTCCGGGATAGAGGAACTCTGGAGGAAGGGGGAGTATACACCCTACCCCGAGGAGACTCTCATCGACCTCATTGCCCATGCAAAATCCCTCCTGCCCCGCTACGTCCGGCTGCAGCGCATCCAGCGGGACATTCCCGCACGACTGATCGTCGCAGGATCCCGCCACAGCAACTTCCGCCAGCTCTGCCAGCAGCGGCTCGCGGAGATGGGAGGATCCTGCCGGTGCATCAGGTGCCGCGAGGCCGGCCGATCGAAGGGGGGTGGCACGGAGGAACTCTCGATACTCTCCTATGATGCTTCCGGGGGGCGCGAACACTTCATCTCTGTCGAATCCGGAGACTCGCTGATCGGGTTTGCCCGGCTCCGGACCGGCGGGGAGAGGTGGCGGCAGGAGACAGAGGGCATGGCTCTCCTCAGGGAACTCCATGTCTACGGCAGCGTCGTTCCACTCGGCAGTTCGCCGTCCGCAGAACAGAGGCAGCACCGCAGGTTCGGAAAGATGCTCCTCTCTGCTGCCGAGGAGACGGCATCAGCAGAAGGTTATTCCGGGATCGTTGTCATGAGCGGGATAGGGGTCCGTCCCTACTACCGGCGTCACGGCTATGAGCGGAGGGGCCCATACATGCACAGGAAACTTGCATGAAGGCTGCCACCTTTGAGTTCCTGCGCCAGCGATTCTCTTCCTATTACGAGAAAGCCCTCCTCCTCTCGCCACCATCGGTTCCCCAGCGGGAGTGGGCATTCGTCTTCTTCGACCCGGCCTCTCCCGATACCCACATGCGCAGGCACCTCGGGTTCCAGACCCGCGAGGAAGTCTTCTCCTACATACGGAGCATGGTCCCTTCCCATGCCTACTACTCGACAGCCTACTACAGCAGGCCGGGTGCACCGACGATGCAGGAGAAGGGCTGGCTTGGTGCCGATCTCATCTTCGACCTCGACGCCGACCACCTCATGTGCGGCCCCTACGACAGGATGCTCGACCGCGTCCGGGCCGAGACAGAAAAACTCCTCGCGATGCTCACCGGGGAACTCGGCTTCTCCGAGAAGGACATGGAAGTCGTCTTCTCGGGGGGCCGCGGCTACCACGTGCATGTGAGGGACCCGGCGGTCCGGGACTTTGGCAGCAGCGAGAGGAGGGAGATCATTGACTATGTCTGCGGCATCGGCCTGGACCCGGGACGGGTCCTCTCCCACCGCACACATTCACCCCGCGGATGGCATCACCGCTATATAGATGCACTCGCGGAGTACCTGCTATGGCTGGAGAGCCTCGAGGAGAAGGAGAAGATCGCCACGCTGACAGCCCTCGAGGGGGTGGGAAAGACGACCGCTGAGGGGTTCATCCGACGGATCCCGGACATCCTCTCGATTCTGGAGAGAGATCCTGCCCGGATCTCGCTCCGGGATCCGGTCATCTCCCGGGTGCTCCGGGGGCTGCCGGCAGACCGGGAGGGGCGATTTACTGCGCTCCTCCGCGAAAGGGCAGCTCTTGCTGACGAACCGGTGACAACCGACACGAAGAGACTGATCCGCATGCCCTCGTCACTCCATGGCGGGAGCGGTTTCCGGGTGACACCGCTTGCACCCCGGGAACTCCCCGGCTTCGACCCGCTCGTGGATGCAGTCGTCTTTTCTGACCGCGAGGTCCCGGTGGAGCTGAACTTTCCTGTCACGATGCCCATCCTCGGGTCTGTCTTCCGGCTGGAGAAGGGGTTTGCACGCGTCCCCGAGGCCCTCGCCATCTTCCTCTGCTGCCGGGGTGCGGCAGAAATTGCAGGGGGGACGCGGACATGAACCTCGACGAGCTCAGGATCATCCTCCTCTCCGAGCGGGAATCCGGGCGGCTCGTCCAGATACCCCAGGACCTCTTTTCCTCCGCAAAAAAGAACCTCGACGAGCTGTATACCGAACTCCATGACCACAGCGATCCCTTCTCTGACGAGGCCCAGGTTCTCATCCAGCGCATCACGGCGATCCGCGAGACCCTCCTTGACATATTCCACATCCGGGCAGAGAAGATCCTCTCGCTCGCACGGACCCGGGAAGACGGCCACCACATCGACCGCGATGAATTCAAAAGGCTCCTCCCCGAAGAGAAGGAGATGTGCGATCTCGTCGTGCAGGCACTCGGGCAGGCCCGGTGCCGGCTCGTGGAGGGAATTACTCCGCCAACCCACGCACCGCCCTCTTCCGGCGAAAAGGCACCATGCGCCCCGGTCACGGGATCCAACGGGGTTCCTCCTGCTTCTCACTTTGTCGTCAGCCGAGTCCTGCAGGACGTGGAACCCTTCCTCGGCGTGGACGGAAGGATTTACGACCTCCGCCGGGAGGATATCGTCACACTGCCCGGGAGAAACGCCGATGTCCTGTGTGAACGCAACATAGTCTTAAATATCAATCCGGGTAAATAATACTGGTATTCGATATCCGGAATACGAGGCCGATTCCATGAAAATGCCACAAAAATTCAGGACTTACTGTCCTTTCTGTCGTGTCCACCAGGCACACGAGGTCGAGAAGGTCAAGAAGAGCAAGACCTCGGGTCTGCACTGGATCGACCGGCAGAAGGGACGGAGGAGCACTGTCGGGAACATGGGAAAGTTCTCCAAGGTTCCCGGCGGTGACAAGCCGACGAAGAGAATAAACGTCCGGTACCGGTGCAGTGTCTGCGGCAAAGCGCACCTGCGAGCCGGGTTCCGGGCAGGCAAGTTCGAGCTGAAGGAGTAAACAGCATGGTCCAGCAGATTCGCGAGAATCGCAGCAGGTTCTTCAGGGTGAAGTGCCCGGACTGCGAGAACGAGCAGGTCATCTTCGAGAAGGCGAGTACCCGGGTGGACTGCATCGTCTGTGGCAGGGTCCTTGCCCTGCCTGCCGGTGGAAAGGCAAAACTCCAGGCAGAGATCCTGGCAACGCTCGAGTGATGTGTCCCCAATGAGCGAGAGAGACTGGCCGGAGAACGGGGAACTGGTCGTCTGCACGGTCAAGGAGGNCAGGGACTTTGCAGCGTTCGTCAGCCTCGACGAGTACCCCGGGCGGATCGGCCTCATTCCCATCTCGGAGGTGGCCACCGGCTGGATCAAGTACATCAGGGACCACATCCGCGAGGGGCAGAAGGTCGTCTGCAAGGTTCTCCACATCGACCCGTCACGCGGCCACATCGACCTCTCGCTCAAGGACGTCAACGAGCACCAGCGGCGCGAGAAGATACGGGAATGGAAGAACGCGTCGAAGGCACGGAAATGGATCGGCTTTGCCGCGACAGCATCCGGCGTGAAGGCAGAAGAGATCGAGGCGGCCATATATTCCCGTTACGGTGACCTGTATTCATTTTTTGAAGATATCGCGACCGGCGAGGACGTAGGAAGTTCTCTCTCCCTCCCCCCCGCTGCAATCGCTGCGCTCGAACAGGTTGCACGGGAGAATGTCAAGGTACCGCGGGTGACAGTGAACGGGACTCTCGTCCTCTCCTCGAGCAAGCCTGATGGCGTCAACATTATCCGGAGGGCACTCCGGTCTGCCGAAACCAAAATCCCGGGAGTGGACATCGAGATCTCCTACCTTGGTGCACCCAACTACCGGATCAAGGTGACCGCGGGCAACTACAAGGCAGCCGAAAAGGCCATCGAAAAAGCGGCCTCGTCAGCCATCGGGGTTATAGAACGGGCCGGTGGCGAAGGCAAATTCGTCAGAAAACCAAAGTCCGGGAAGGTCGCATGAGCGGCCGGCTGAGGCGCTGTCCAGAGGACCGGACGTATACGCTAAAAAGCCTCTGTCCCGTGTGCGGGCGACCCACCGTGCCCGCGCACCCTGCCCGGTTCTCCCCTTCGGATCAGATGGGCCGGTTCAGGAGGATCGCACGAGGATGGACGACATAACCATTCGTTTTTCCGATCAGGAATCATCCGCAATTCGTGCACCGGTCCTCATCGAGGGTCTTCCCGGGATCGGGCACGTGGGAAAACTCGTTGCGGAACACATGATCCATGAGCTCTCGGCCCGGAAAGTGGCAGAGATCGAGTCCATCTACTTCCCCCCGCAGGTCATCATCAGGGAAGACGGGACCATTCGGCTGGCCAACAACGAGATCTATTATTCCGATAGAGCGGGAACGGGGCTCCTCTTCCTCGTCGGCGACTTCCAGAGCACCTCTGCCGAGGGGCATTACCTTCTCGCCGATGCCTGCGTCTCCCTCGCACGGGAGATGGGCGTAAAGAGGATCTACACGCTCGGGGGATACGGTATCGGACACCTCGTGGACGTCCCCCGCGTGCTCGGTGCAGTCAACCGGATCGAGCTCCGCGGGGAAGTCGAGGCGGCCGGTGCAGTCATCAGGCCCGACGAGCCCGGAGGAGGGATCATCGGGGCAGCCGGTCTCCTGCTTGGCCTCGGCACCGCTTGCGGGATGGAGGGCATCTGCCTGATGGGCGAGACAAGCGGGTACCTGGTGGACCCGAAGAGCGCAGCACGGGTGTTGAGCGTGCTCTGCACGCTCCTCGGGATCGAGGTCGATGCCACGACCCTCGAGGAGAGGGGGCGTGAGATGGAGCGCATGATAGAGAGACTCGTCGATACAGAGCGCACCATGCGCGACGACGAACTCCGCTACATCGTCTGACCGGGGCATGGATCTCTCCTGCGACCTTCACATTCATTCCTGCTTCTCGATTGCCACGTCCCGGAGGATGACACCTGCTGCAATCCTTGCATCATGCAGGACGAAGGGTCTCGATGTGATCGGGAGCGGTGATGCATTCCACGCCGGATGGCGCGCGATGTGGGGGGAGGCCCTCCCGTGCTGTGATGGTTCCGCAACATGTGTCGTTCCCTCTGCGGAAGTCGAGGACAGGAACCGCGTCCACCACCTCGTCGTCATGGATGACTTCACCTCTTTTGAGGATCTGGCAGGAGACCTCGCACCCTGCGCGCCAGCACTGGAGTGCACGGGCCGCCCGCGCATCCCGCTCTCCGGCGGGGAGATCGCCCGTGCGGTCCACCGGAGGGGGGGACTGATAGGCCCTGCCCATGCATTCACGCCCTGGACCTCGCTCTATGCATCCCACGACAGCATCGGTGACTGTTACGGGAACGAGACCCCGGACTTCCTGGAACTCGGCCTCTCTGCCGACAGCTCCTACGGCGCCGCGATCCCCCACCTCTCGGGTATCCCCTTCATCTCGAGTTCCGATGCCCACGGTCCGGAGACATGGCGGCTGGGACGGGAGTTCGTCGTCCTCTCGGCACGGGAAAGAACCCCTGCCGGGGTTCTCGATGCAATCGGGCGGGGTGCAGTTGTCCGGAACGTCGGGTTATTCCCCGAGGAGGGAAAGTACAACCGGACGGCCTGCTGCCGGTGTTACCGGCAGTACGAAAACAGGGAAGCAATCGCACTCTCATGGCGGTGCCCGTCCTGCGGGGGCCGGATAAAGAAAGGAGTCCGTGACCGGGCACTCGAGCTCTCGGCGGGAAAGCCCGAACCCCGGCCCCCCTATGTACACATGATCCCCCTCGCCGAGATTCTGGCACGGGTCCTCTCCGTTGCGTCGCCCCGCACCCGGTCCGTCTCCACCCTCTATGACCGGTTCATCTCTGCATTCGGTAACGAAATTGCCGTTCTTACAGCAGTCCCGGTCTCTTCGCTTGCCCGTATACACCCGGAGACTGCAGCTGCTGTTGATGCCCTCCGGTCCGGCAGGGTACACCTCTCCCCGGGTGGCGGGGGCAGATATGGATCGTTTTCCTTCTCCTGACCGAAAAGATCACCATCCTGGCCGGTAAATCTCCAAAAATCCCCAATCATGCAAAGATTTTAGGGACCGGGACTCCAATATTTCCGGGATGTTGCACGTTCTCCGAGAAGTGTGCGGGTATTGCGGGTGCTGCGTCTCGGTCTGCCCCCAGGGCGCGCTCGAGCTGATTGACGCCTATCTCGAGGTCAGCAAGAGCTGCACGGGATGCGGCATCTGTGCAAAGGTGTGCCCCCTCGGGGCCCTGGAGGTGAGGGATGAAACCCCGGTATGACATCCTCGTGNTCGGGGGGGGACCGGGCGGGGCTGTTGCNGCAGAGACTGCTGCACGGGCAGGCCTCTCCGTCTGCCTNGTGGANAAACGCCCGGCCATCGGGGCCCCTGTCAGGTGCGCTGAAGGGATCGGCAGGGAAGCGCTCGCCGAGTTCATTGACCCTGATCCCTGTTTCATCTCGGCAGAACTGAGCGGTGCAGAGATCGTTGCACCGGACGGGTCCACGCTCAGGCTCAGTTCCGAGAGGGCGGGCAACAAGGTCGGCTACATCCTCGACCGCAAGGTATTCGACCGCGAGCTCGTCTGGAGGGCAGCAGAATCGGGTGCGGATGTTGCCGTCAAGACACGGGCATCTGCGCCCATCATCGAGGACGGTGCCGTGAAGGGAGCCGTCCTCCAGCACTGCGGCCAGACCCGGCAGATCAGGGCAGACATCGTGATCGCTGCAGACGGTGTCGAGTCGAAGTTCTCCCGCTGGTGCGGTATCGATACGACCGTTCCTGTCCGGGAGATCATGACCTCTGCCCAGTACCTGATGACGGACATCGATATCGACCCCGGTGTCACCGTCTTTTACGTCGGGAACACCGTCGCCCCCCAGGGATACCTCTGGATCTTCCCGAAAGGGNACCGATCCGCAAACGTGGGGATAGGGATCAGCGGTGCAAAGAGCGGTCCCGGGCACCGGGCACGCGATTACCTCGACCGGTTCGTCGCCTCGAAGTTCCCCTCAGGAAAGACCATCGAGCACATCGTGGGCGGTGTCTCGGTGTGCCAGCCTCTTGCCTGCACGGTTGCCGACGGCCTCATGATCGTTGGTGACGCGGCACGGGTCGTCGACCCCCTGACCGGGGGCGGGATATATAACGCCATGTTCACGGGAAAACTTGCAGCTGAGACTGCAGTCCAGGCTGTCTCGAAGGGAACATGCACAAAAGACGTTCTCATGGCCTATGACAGGGGCTGGCGCGAGTCCCCGATGGGAAAGACCATTGCACGGAACTGGCACCTCAAGGAGTACTTCGTCAGGATGTCGGACGAGAAGCTGAATGCTCTCATCAGCTCCGCATCGACGATGAACCTCGAGGAGTTCTCGACCCTGAACCTGATCAGGGAACTGATAAAGAGGAACCCGCGTCTCCTCGGGGACCTTGCAAAGCTCTCGTTCTCACTTTGGTGAGCTCTTGAGCTGCTTGTTCAGGATGGCAAGACACTCCTCTTCTGCCTCCTTTTTCGTAAANACCGTGATGGTATCGCCGGGCCGGATCTTCACCGTCCCGCTCGGGATGATCAGCTCGCCNCCTGCCCTCCGGATCGCGATAAACACGAAATCCTTCACCTTCAGTTCCCTGATCTCGTGGTCCACGATCGGTGCACCCTTCTCTGCCACGATCTCGAAGATCGTCCCGCCCGGGATAGAGGCNAGCTGCTGCATCTGCGGGTTCTCCGCCCAGTANTACAGCCTCTGGGCGACGAGCTCATCGGGGTTCTCGGATATCTTGACACCCACCTCGGCAAAGAGGTCCGAGTGCTCCTTCTGGTTCACGATGGAGACGACATTGGGGACCTTGAACCGCTTTGCAAGCCAGCAGGTCATCAGGTTCACCGAGTCGTCGCTCGTNGTTGCAACGAGAGCGTCCGCCCGATCGATACCGGCGTCCTCGAGGATGGATTTATCCGTTGCATTCCCTGTGACAGCAAGCACATCGTAGTGCTCCAGNATCTCGCTGCAGCGCTGCTCGTCGCGGTCGATGATCACAACGTTGTTGCCATGCTCCACTGCGAGCTGGGTGAGACTCCGCCCGATTCCACCGAGCCCCACGATGATGATGTACATGCGTACGGGTTACCATCATGGCCCTTCAAATATTTTGCGGGCAGCACCTGTACGTAATGCTCTGCGGGGTCGACGAGGCGGGAAAGGGTGCGGTGCTGGGACCACTCGTGGTTGCTGCTGTCGGGTGTGAAAGGGGAGAAGACCTCGCCGCGCTCGGGGTGAAAGATTCAAAGCAGCTCTCCCCGCGCCGGCGCGAGGTCCTCGCAGGCGAGATCCGCGGGTCTTTCCCTGTTGCCGTCCTCTCGCTCTCGCCCGCCGAGATCGACTGCCGCGGGACGGGCATGAACACGCTGATGGCAAAAAGCCACGCACGGGTCATCTCCATGCTTGCACCCTCCCTTGCCGTTGTCGATGCCTGCGACGTCAACGCATCCCGGTACGGCGAGATTGTCACCGGGTTCCTCGGGATCCCCTGCAGGGTGGTTGCCTGCCACCACGCAGACCGGCGACACCCGGCCGTCTCGGCTGCAAGTATCGTTGCCAAGGTCGAGAGAGATGCCATGATACAGCGCCTCCACGAGGATTGGGGAGATTTCGGGAGCGGTTACCCTTCCGACCCGGTAACCATCCGGTTCCTTGCAGGGTATATCGAAGAGAAGGGAGAAGTCCCGCCCATTGCGCGAAAAAGCTGGGAGACGACAAGGGCACTCCTTGCAGGGTCGGAGCAGAGAGATCTCTTTCTGTTTTTCAGGTGATGTTGCGGGCAGTCCCCCAAATGAACGGGTTTTCCCGTGCTGCGCTGTTCCACACTTTTATGTAGATTTCTCACGTAGTACAAGAGAATGCACTGGCTCTTCTGGGTCATTCTCGCTCTCTTCATCTATACCGGTATCGCCGCATACATCTACCTGCGCAAGGCGGCGTACGAGAGGGAGAAGGCAGACCGGCTTGCCTTCCCTGGTGCGAAAGAGGAGCCCCGCGATCGCGCAGTGTGGGACTCAATCGTCTTCTACGGTCCGATAATCGCCATAAAAACGGAAAGAGTGGGGTTTTTTGACCGGTACATCAAATACGCCCCGATCCTTCGTCTCTATGCAACCCTCGGCGTTGTGATGGTTGCCATAATATCAGCGGGAATCGCTGCAATCCTCTTCCTCTCGGTCAGGCTTACGTTTCTCTTCCGCCCGGAGCCGACGGGGATCTATGCGCCCCAGAACATCTTCCTGATCCCCGGGATCAACGAATATGTCCCCTCGACGCTTGCGGTCTGGTCCGCGTTCGTCCTGACCATCGCCATCCACGAATGGGGCCATGGGATCCTCTGCCGCGTTGAGAAGATCACGGTGCGGAGCATGGGGGCCCTGGTGGCAATCATCCCGATCGGGTTCTTTGTCGAACCGGACGAAAAAGAACTCGAAAATACGAAGGGAATGCCAAAAATCCGCATGTTCGGGGCCGGTATTACGAACAACATCGTTGCCGGCACGATCTGCTTTGTCGCACTCATCCTCCTCTTTGGCATGGTCGTCCCGACAGGAAACCCGGTGATCGCGGGAGTCTACAAGAACTACTCCGCGTGGGAAGCAGGGGTCCCTGCTCCTGCCGTCATCGTGGCAGTCAACAGCATCCCGGTCATGGACCGTGACGATGTCTCCCGGATCCTGGATGCGACGCGGCCCGGGGATGCCGTGACACTCACACTCGATTCAGGGGGAGAAATGCAGGACTATACGCTCGTCCTCTCGGAATGGCCGGCTGAACTGGGACCGCGCGACTCCGGCTTCATGGGGATCTCGTACTACGACGGGGAGATCGTCAAGGAGAGTGTCAGGCAGAGCCTCTCTCTCCCCGGCCTCTTCCGGTTCCTCACCATCCCCTTCGATCCCACGGCCGCAGGACAGGCCTTCCGTGTGCTGGCATTCGAAACGCCTGAGACGCAGTTCTACGAGGAACCGTTCCCGGGATTCTGGGGGCTCGTGCACGTCCTCTTCTGGTGCGCATGGATCAACATCAACGTCGGCATATTCAACGCCATCCCGATGGTCCCGCTGGACGGGGGATACATCCTCAAGGAAGGCGTCGAGAGGCTCTTTGAACGCTGGGGCCTCTCCCGTTACGCACTTCCCGTCGTCTCCCTCGTCTCCTCTGTCATGGTGGTGATGCTCATTGCGCTGGTAACCCTCCCCTACCTTCTCCACATCTGATTGCCCCCTATCCCTCCCGATGGTCTCCTCTCGTTGCCGCAGGATGCATCGCCTGTACCAAAGGAATACATAAGTGCCTCGCTTCCCACATGTACTCCAGAGAGTCCACCAAGAGGAGCATCCGCAAGACAATGATTCTCCGATCCTGCAGGAAGTCCTACGACAAAGAGACCCAGAGAACGACATCGCCCGAGGAGACCCTCGCCCGCGNGGAAAAGGCCCTTCCCGCTGCAGGGATCACCCGGGTTGCCGATATCACGAACCTCGACCGGCTGGGCATTCCTGTCTTCTCCAGTATCCGCCCCACAGCCGGCAGGGGCGCCATCTCGGTCTACAACGGGAAGGGTGCCACCCCGACGGAGGCCCGGGTCTCGGCTATCATGGAGGGGATCGAGAGGTATTCTGCGGAGGTGCCTCCGGGAACGGATCTGGCCGTCGGCCGGTACCCGGATATCGCCCGGGACACCCCGGCCCTCGATCCTGCCGAACTCATCCTCCCCCGTGGCAGGGACCCCTCGATGAGTATCCCGTGGGTCAGAGGATACGATATCGCAAGTGACGAGGAGATACTCGTTCCGGCAAGCGCCGTCTTTCACCCCCTGCCAGAGACATACCCTCAGCTCTTCCGGACGTCGACAAACGGCCTTGCATCCGGGAACACGCTCGAAGAGGCGGTCTTCCACGCCCTCATGGAGGTCATCGAGCGGGATGCCTGGTCCCTCGTCGAGGCAAGCCGGGACACGGGTCCCCGCGTCACATCGATCGGTGATGCTCTCTCCTCCGATCTCCTCTCCCGGTTCGTTTCCGCCAACGTTGAGGTCTCCATCAAGGACATCACGAGCGACCTTGGGATCCCCACCTTTGCAGCCGTCTCCGACGACCTGCAGCTCCGTGATCCCGCGCTCCTCACCATCGGGATGGGTACCCACACGAGTGCACGGATAGCCCTCTTGAGGGCCCTGACCGAGGTTGCCCAGAGCCGCCTGACCCAGATCCATGGGGCTCGGGAGGATACCGACACTGCCGATCTCCGGCGGAGGGCAGGGTACGAGAGAGTCCGGAGGATGAATGCATACTGGTTCGACGGGAGATTCGAGGAGCCTTTTGAGAGCATTCCATCCCTCGATACCGATGACTTCCTCTCCGATATCACCATCGCGGTCGACCGCATCCGGAACGCAGGCATGGAGAGGGTCATCGTCGTCGACCTGACACGGCCCGAGATCGGGGTTCCCGTGGTTAGGGTCATCGTCCCGGGCCTCGAGGTCTTTGCCATGGATCCGGAAAGGTCAGGGAGAAGGTGCCGTGACGCACGAAATCGTCGTCTTTCTCGGACCAAGCTGTGAAAGATCCGTTGCAAGGGAGGTCCTTCCGGCAGTGTATCTCCCTCCTGCAGCCAGGGGAGACCTGACCTCGGCGGCCTCGTGCGGGGCCCGCATCATCACGCTCATTGACGGAGTCTTCTTCCAGGAGAGCGCGGTGGGACACCGCGAGATACTCTCCGCTCTCTCGCAGGGTATCCGCGTCATCGGCGCCTCGAGCATGGGTGCACTCCGGGCTGCCGAACTCGACACCCTCGGCATGGAGGGTGTCGGCCTCATCTACAGGCTTTACCGGGACGGAATCCTCGTCTCCGACGATGAAGTCGCACTTATCTACGACCCGGAGACTTTTTTTCCCCTGTCCGAACCGCTCATCAACATCCGGTGCACGCTTAAGAAGGCCCGGGAATCCGGGATCATCACGGACGAGGAGGAAACGGTTCTCCTCGCCACTGCACGGTCACTCTACTTCCCGGAGAGGACGTATTCCCTCATCTGCCAGAACGCCGGGAGGAGTCTCTCGGGGGATACCTGCAGGAGGTTTCTGGAGTTCGCAGGGGCTCATGCCGTCGACCAGAAGAGGGAGGATGCACTCGCTGCACTCCGGCGGACCCGTGAATGTGCCGTTGAGATCGGAATACTTGAAAAATAGCCTGTTTATCATTCACCCGGAGAACAATCACTATTTCCGGGATTTTTGCGCTCCACAGTAACTGCCTGCACCGTCACGCAGGAGCTGGTCTGTTCATGAACTTTTTCCGGAGGGTGTCCAGCTGCTCCTCCTGGAACCTGACGTTCATAGCCATGTTCCGGATTGCCATGAAGACATCCTCGTCTTTTGTTTCCCCGGTCTCACTGGTGCGGTAGGTATTCTCGAGTATTTTAAGGAGGCGCCTGTTTATGTCAATACTCCTGTAAAGGCGCTGGTAGTTCTGGATATCGGCCTCATCTGCTCCTGCCTCCCGTGCCATCCGGAGATCCTGCTCTATCATCCTCCGGCGGTTGAGCTGGGCCTCGATTGCGTCGTAGAGTTCCCTGTGGGTGATAGGCTTCATGATATAATCCTCGATATAGATCCCGAACTCCTGCGCCTCGTTTGGTGTAAGCTGTTTGGCCGTCAGCATCATGACAGGAATATCCTTCAGTTTATGGTTGTTCTTGATGCGCATCAGGGTCTCCCATCCGTCCATGGGCTCCATCATGATGTCGAGGAGGATGAGGTCAGGTTTAACCGTCTGGAGAAGGTCAAGGGCCTCCTGTCCCCCGTAGGCTGCAACCGTCTGGTATCCGCCCCTCTGGAGCATTGTGACGAAGATATCGACGATGAAAGGACTGTCATCGATGACCATGATGGTATACATGATCAGAACGACCCCCCTATCTGCGTGGCAAGGATTTCAAGCTCCCGGGCTCCCTGCGTATGCTCAAACCCCCTTTCTCCCACGACGACAACGAGGATCTTCTCCCCGGCACCCAGTACCACGAGGGATGATGCCCCTCCATGGACACAGACGTCTTCCGGCGGGGCAATTTTCAGAATGCTTGATGCTGACTCTGCAGATGCAAAGAGGGTGGCACACATCGCTGCAAGCCAGGGTTCATTGAAATCCTTCTCCATCGACTGGCCAAGCATGATCCCGTCGCGGGAGATGAGGGCACACCCCTTGACTCCTTCGATTGCCCGTATCTTCTCAATATATGACTTTACCTTCTCCTTCACCATACGTACCTCTCCGCCTTGGCGATCCTGACCGCACCGCATTACAAGGGTCTTCTCATGTCTATTCATTCTTTATGTTGATATTCCTGATCACAGGGCACTCTGCCGGTGCGCACTCTTCCGGTAAACCGGTCCTGCCCCTCTTTTCCCGGGCCTGCCCGTTCTTTTAACTGGCCCCGGAATTGCCCTGTGTTGTATCAATGAGAGATTTCAATGGGATAGTTTATTAGATATCCCTTCCATAATTTATATACCCCAAAATAGTCATATTTTGGGTTTTGAACGGCAATATATCAGCTTTTGAGCTGATTTATGCACGTTTCCTCCACCATACCGGGGCCATAGGGTAGCCTGGCCATCCTAGGAGACTGGGGGTCTTCTGACCTGCGTTCAAATCGCGGTGGCCCCATGAACGATAATTTTTGATGCGATTATGAGATGGGATCCGCGCTGCCAACCCTGCCTCCTCTCGCGTGTATTGCTCGAGTGTAAACTCTGCAACGCAGACCCGGCACAAACCAGCAGGATCCGCAAGGAATGCGAAGAGATGCTGGAAGACCTCAAAAAGAGACCTCTCCTGCACCCCGAACTTGCAAGCATTCTCCACCGGCACGTTTACAGGAGACTTGGCACCCGCGATCCTTTTGCCGCCTTAAAAGAGGAGAGCACGAGAAAGGCGCTGGAGGTCTGCAGGTCGGTCCGGCCACGTCTGCGGACGTTCCGGGACCTTGTGACTGCGAGCGTGATTGGCAACACCTTTGATTTCGCTGTCCTGTCCCATACGGTGGAACCGGATTTCAGTCGTTATTTTGAGGAGGAATATGCACAGGGTCTCTTCATCGATGACACCGACCGCATCCTGCAACGTGCGGATCGGGTGGTCTATCTTACCGACAACTGCGGGGAGATCGTCTTTGACCGCCTCCTCGTCGAGTTCCTCTTCCGGAGGGGGTCACGGATCACGGTTGCGGTCCGCGAGGAGCCGATCCTCAACGATGCAACCCTCGAGGATGCGCTCGCTCTTCACATGGACAGGTATGCCGATCGCATCACGACGACAGGATGCGGCTGCGAGATCGGAGTCCGTCTCGAATGCGTGCCCGACGACCTCGCAGAGGCACTGGAAGATTGCACCCTCATCATCTCCAAGGGGATGGCAAACTACGAGTCGCTCTCGGAGTATACCGGTCTGCCGCCTGTTGCATACCTCATGGCAGTCAAGTGCGACCCCATTGCCGATGCAATGGGAGTCCCCCGGGGCAGAAAGGTTGCAGTCCTCTGTGATGAGGGGACAGGGGGTAACCGGAAGATCGCGAGAAAAATGTGACGGGGGATGCCCTTTCAGAGAGTCATCTGCATACTCGACACAACGGCAAGCAGGAAGGCTCCCATCGTGACGAGGGCAACCGCGGCTGCAATGATGATTGCAAGGATCATTGCAATGGCAGATTTCGTGTCCGATAGGCCGTGGAGTTCGCGTATCCCGATGATCCCGAGGATGAGTGACCAGATACCTCCCACGACAAATCCGATGAGGGGGATCCACCCGAGGACAAACATCGGCGTCAGGGAGTAGAAGACGGACTTTTCTGTCTGCCACACGCCCTTCCTCCCACCGACAATGTACACAAAGACATGGAGGAAGAGACCGAAGATCACTGCGAGGATGAGCGTGAATACCAGGATGACGACTATCCAGGTGATGATCAGGAGAGGTTCGGCGGGCCCCGGTGTGATATTCGAGAGCTGTGCAAACGGGTGGAGGAAGATCTCGAGCACCATCAGGAGAGTGCTCATGAGGGAATAGAAGACAGCAAGGGCAATCAGGTATGTGATGGTCTCCCCCGCCTGCTCATCTCTGGTTCTCCGAAAGGAGATGGTCGGGCTGAAGAGAAAACCACGTATCTTGTTTGGAATATTTTCGCTCATAGCATGCATCTTTTCAACCGGTAAAAATTTTAATTTACCGGAACTGTTCAGCAACCCGTCTGCCGGGTGGAGGTTTATCGCTCATCCGGCTCCCGGCGCAGAACAGATCCTCCGGGAATGTGGAGGTATTTTCATCCCGGCAGCCAATACACTCTCATGGTCGAGATAGTGGGCCTCTCGTTTGGCTGGATCCTGATCATCCTCGGGACGATCTTCCTTGTGGTCGAGGCATCGAACCCGGGGTTCTTCATCGCCGTGCCGGGAACGGTGATGATCATCCTCGGAGCGATGATCCTGCTTGGGTTCGATATATTTTCCGGGCCCCTCGGACTCGTTGCGGGTGTCATCTCCGCGGTCGCCGTCTCGCTCATCACCATCTGGTTCTACCGCCGGATCAACCCGGGAGAGAGCGTCCCTGTGACGATCAGCCGCGATTCCCTCGTGGGCCGGGAGGGTCGGGTCATCCGCAGGGTCGTCCCTGGCGAGCTCTCCGGAAAGGTCCTTGTATCAGGCCAGGAATGGAGTGCCCGGAGTATGACAGGCGAGATTCCCGAGGGGAGAACCATCAGGATAATTGCGTCCGAGGGAGNTCATGTCATCGTGGAAGAGGTGAAGTAGAGAAATGGCAGTTATCGAGACACTTGTCACGTTTTTTCTGATCATCGCAATAGTGATCATTTTTGCCCGGGGGGTTGTCATCATCCAGCCCTACGAGCAGGGTCTTGCCATCAGACTCGGCCGGTACCGGGGCCGCATGAACCCCGGGTTCCGGTGGGTTTTTCCCCTGATCACCAACATCGTGAAGATGGACCTGCGCACCCAGGTCATGGATGTTCCATCCCAGGAGGTCATAACGAAGGACAATTCACCGACCAACGTGGATGCTATCGTCTATATCAGGGTTATCGACCCGGAGAAAGCCTTCTTCGAAGTCGCGAATTACCGGATGGCGACTGTAGCACTCGCCCAGACGAGCCTTCGTGGCATCATCGGGGACATGGAACTGGACGAGATACTCTACAACCGGGACATCATCAACACGAAGCTCCGTGACATCCTTGACCGGGAAACGGACCAGTGGGGGGTCAAGGTCGAGCGCGTGGAGATCAAGGAGGTGGATCCTGTCGGTGCCGTCAAGCAGGCCATGACCGAACAGACAGCTGCCGAGAGGGCACGGCGTGCAGCCATCCTCCGGGCAGACGGCGAGAAGAGATCGGCCATCCTGAAGGCCGAGGGGACAAAGAGGAGCATGATCCTCGAGGCCGAGGGTGACCGGCAGAGCAAGGTTCTCCGGGCAGAGGGGGAGAGAATATCGCGTATCCTCCAGGCTCAGGGAGAGGCCCAGTCGCTGCGGATTCTCTCGGTCGGGGCACAGCCCCTCGATCGCCGGGCGATCACGGTCCTCTCGCTCGATGCGCTCAAGAAGATGGCTGACGGCCAGGCCACGAAGATAATCTTCCCGTTCGAGGTCACATCCCTCATGAAACAGGCAGCACGATTCCTTGGAGAGCCCGGGGAAGAGGGAGGCGAGGGCCCGGCGCCCGGGAGGATCCCTGATGCTGATATCCTCGGGACGATCCCGTCTGCAGACGAGGTAAAGGAGATACTCAGGGAGATGGATGCCTCCGTCAAGACAGAGATATCGGTTGAAGATCTCAAGGATGTCAGCAGGACGAGGAGAAAAACGGGATCTGAACTCGTCGAGGAGATCGAGAAGGACTCCTCCACCGGGGAATGATTCCTTCTCTTTCTTTTGACCAGTCCTCTCCGGAAACTGAGCCTCCAGGTTGGGCTCCGGGTCATTTCGCCGGGTTTTTCAGGAGAGAATTCTCGGCCGGAACAGGTGGGTGCCTTCTCCGGGAAAAACCCCATCAGATCTTTTCGACTGTTATCCTTACCCGATCCCCGGCCCTGACACCATGCCCTTTCGGCACATCGATGTTGAACCAGAGGGTTTCCGGGTTGTCCTGCGTCTTGTCCTGGGACATGAGGCAGTCCTTCTCTTCATTGATGGTGGCCACGAATTCAATGACCGATTCAAATTCGACAACTTTTTTCATGGAAAAACCAGTCCGGGGTGCTGATCACCCCGCCTGTGCCGATCGGGACGTTACCATCCACGTCGTGCTGTTCGAGTAGCTCCACTTGATGATTGCCAGTTCCTGGCAGATCTCGGAGAGAATGGCCATGTTGGTCCCCACCTCCTTGGGTGAGAGTCCCAGTTCCCGTGCTATGTATTTTGATTTGAAGTAGATTTTTCCCTTCTCGAGACCTCCCTTGAGGTACTGGATAATCCTGGCCTGGGTCTCATTATAACACTGCCGTATATTGCGTGAAGTGTTCACGTCCATTCACCTCAGCCGTGGTAGTCTGGTACACTTTACATCTATAAATAAATACCCATCAGGTACGGTTCGAACAAAGGATTAATTATGGCGATACCAGAAATTCGGCGTTTAATAATGGTATTCTCGACACTCACCTGAGGGTAAGGACAGGGATCCGAAAAAACAGAAGTACCTGGAATAATCATGCGGGCATTCCAGCCCTGACACGGGAGATCTTGGCGATGAGACCATTCAGGACTTCCTCCCTCATTCCCTCCACGAACTTGATGCTCCCGACGACGAGGTGGCCCCCACCCGAGATGCCTCCCCCGGGTATCTCGTCTCTTAATTCACGGACCATCTGCGGTATATTCATCATCACGCCCCTCGACCGGAGGACTGCAAAATCAGGTCCGAACCCGATCGTGACGACGGGAGACCCTGCATGCTGCTGGCAGAGGCGGTCATGCACCTCGCCGGATGTCTTTCCCGGTGGCGGGAACGTGAACTTGTGGGCATGAATCTCCACGTCGATCAGGAAGAGTTCCGCCCCGTTGGGCAGCGTCTGGTGACGGACATGCGGCATGCATGCACTCATCTGGTCCATAATAGCACGGTTTGCTTCCTCGACGAGATGCACAACGAGTTTTTTATGCCGCTCCGTGTTGCCCGCAAGGTTGAGTACGTCCTTGATGATCTCACGGCCGTCATTGAACCGGAGCCAGAACTGCTGGTAGTCGAGCGCAAGGGCAATGTCCCTGCAATCCTCCTCGGTGTAGGTATCCTGCACGAGGGCAAGGTACCTCGCACGTTCAGGAGCCTCGCTCCTGTCTCCGACACCTGCAACCGCTGGCAGGTGCCTGATGTTCTGCTCGACAGCCGGATTGACGAGGCGGGCAACCTCGGTCCCGAGCATTCCGGCAGTGATCCCGAAGTCTCCCCCGACGTGGTAAGGGTTGATGTGCCCGACGAGGAACTGGTCGACNACTTCATCNGGGTGATGGTGATCGATCACGACCATGGGGAGGTCATAGACCTGTGCCATCTTCATNGAGGGCAGGTCTTCTTCGGTTGACCCGTTGTCCATCAGGATCACGAGCGGCATCTTCTGCCCGTACCGGATGTTATCTTTCGTCGCAAAGTCAAGGTCNCGGATGATATCCTCGATCTCGTAGAATGGTGCCTTCGAGGGGGCCCGCTTGAAGAGGAAGTAATCCGCGTCGAANTCTGCGCCCGACTCCCTCATGAGTGCAATCACTGCCTGCTCGATGGCAACNCCAGCGCATATCCCGTCCGCGTCCGCGTGGTGCCGGAGGACGATCGGCTGGGATGTAAAGACCGCCCTGCGGATGATCTTTGCAACCTTCCTCATCGCCGGCCGGAGCTTTTCGAGAACGGGAGACTCTATCAGGNGAGGGATTTCNGGAGGCTCGGAACGGAGATCCAGTGCCCTGTCGATCCTCTCCCTGACCGCCTCGGCATCCTCNCCTGCAAGGATGGTCAGGCTCTCGACCTCGATCTGGAGCTGGTTCTGGCGCATCATCACCTCGCCGACGATCCTGACCATGTCCCCGCACTCCGCCTCGGGNTANGCCCGNACGCCCGCCTCGACGAACGCTGCGGCGTTCTCNGTCCCGGATTCGTCCACGATGGTAAAGATCGTCGGGCCGCTCGTCTGCTTGATCTGGGCAATCTCGCCCTCTATGCGGACGATCTTTCCCACCTTTCCCGAGAGCTCCGCCAGCCTGACGGCGGTCGACTTCTTCTCCACCATCTCGACCGTGTACACCGGNATGGTGACCTCCTCGAGGTCGATATTCCCGTTGCTCCGGATGTTGAGCACNCGAACGAGGATGCTGTCACGTTCCCTGTGGTGCGTGCGCACGTTGCTCTTGTGCACAAGACCCTTTACCCTGTCATTCAGCTGGACGAATGTTCCGAAGTTTGCAAATCCCTGGACCCGCCCGATATAGGTCTTTCCCACTTCCACATCGCCAAGATCGCACGCCGGGCTCATGCGATATACCGTGATATTCGCCTCTTTCATATCGACCAGCGGGCGGGCATCGGGGGTGTTCCCCGGAAGATTCCGCCCGGACTCCTATGGTTCTTACTGTACGTGCGGAACTCTTATGTATCTATGGAATGGTAACAGGGTCTCTTTCTCATTTCCCGTTCTCCCGGTAGGGGATCTCGATCATCTCGAGGTCGGAGGGCACAAAGACCCTCCCTGAAAAACGCGCCTGGGCATCCCTCAGGTGACCGGCGACCGTGGTGTACCGGGAGCTGATGTGGACAAGGGCAAGGGTTCCGGCATCGAGGAATGCTGCTGCTTCACCCGCTTCCCCTGCAGTGGAATGGAGGACTTCCCCCGCCCGGTCACGCGCCGCATCGTCGTATGTCGCATCATGAATGAGGAGATCGGCACCGCTCGCGATATCTGCAATTTTTGCGTGAACGGGGCGTGTATCCCCGGTGTAGACGATCTTCCTCCCCGGCCGGGGGGGTCCCATCACGTCACCGGGGTGCACTTCGACCGTCCCGGTATCCCTGGCGATGCGGACAGGTTCTCCCCTCTGCAGCCTCCCGAAGAGGGGTCCGGGCGGGACGCCGAGGTCGATTGCCTTCTGCCGGTTGAAACGGCCCGGTCGGGCGTCCTCGGCGAGCACGTACCCGAGTCCTGCCATCCCGTGATCTGTTCCGAAAGCCCTGACAGTGTACCCTTCGAACCTCACGACAGAGCCGGGCCGGAGTTCGACAGGGATCACCGGGAATTTGATGTTGTACCGTGCAAGGTTCCTGACTGCCTGCGCAACCTCGGCCACCCACTCCGGCCCGTAAATCGTCAAAGGCTCCGTCCTCCCCATGAACGAGAGTGTCTGCGCAAGCCCGAAGATCCCAAGGAAGTGGTCTGCGTGCCAGTGGGTGACAAAGATCCCGTCGACGAGGAACCCTGTCCGTGCCCTCATCATCTGCTGCTGCGTCCCCTCCCCGCAGTCGAAGAGGAGAGTGTCGTGTCCCCTCCTGACCATGATGCAGGAAGGGTTGCGGGATGGCGTGGGGAGCGCTGCGGCTGTCCCGAGGAAAAACACGTGGAGGGTCTCGCCACTCATGCCTGCCACCCCCGGGCGGCGGCAAGACTCCTCTTTCCCTCTGTGACATCACGCCCCTCGATAACAAGGATGCCAGAGTACTCCCGTGCGATGACTCTTCCGACGGATGCCCAGTCAACAGTCCCGTCCCCGATGGGAAGGTGCTCGTCGTTCTTGCCATGGTTGTCGTGAACGTGCATGTGCGATGCCTTCGGCACGAGCGGCAGAAACGCGTGGACGAGCCCCACGGTGTGGGCATGGCCAATGTCAATGGNCATCCCGACACCCTCGATGTCTCCGGTCATGCCGAGGAGTTCGCNCGGGTCGCGGCAGAGAAATTCCCGCATACCGATCATGTTCTCGAGGCATGCCAGAACACCATGATCCCGTGCGACCTTTCCTATCTCCCGGAGGGCCGTCTTCTGGTGTTCCCAGACGCGGTCGGGCATGATCTTTCCCACCGGCGAGACGTAGCCGGGGTGGAGCGTCACGCGGTCTGTCCATTCCGAGGCCTGCTCGATGCAGCAGCATACCTGCCGGATGGACTCTCTCCATATGGGATGGTTCAGCGTTGCCAGATTGAGGTCTGCATAGGGCGCATGCACTGTTATTCCCAGGTGCGTCGAGGCTATCGTCTCGTCTATCCGGCGGACGTTCTGCTCGCAATCGAGCCTGTAACTGCCATCTGCAACGATCTCCCATCCCTCAAATCCCGCTTCCTCGATGCCAAAGATCCACGAGATATCCTCCCATACCTTCGAGGACGAGGAGAAATAGATGCGCGACCTCATGGATCCTCCGAGATCCTCTGCAGGAGCGCTTTGCTTTCCCGGGCAAACTCCTCTAAAGTCCCGGCATTCCCTATGAGGTGATCGGCACCGGAGAGGGCACGGTCAAGGCCCCATGCAGCCTCGCGGAGGTCGCGCTCTGCGAGGGCGCGGGGGTTCTCCCGGTCGTCTTCCCGCCCCCTCTTTGACAGCCTCGCTGCCCGCACGGCAAAGGGCGCCTCTATCCCCACGAGGACAAAACCCGAAAACGTCTCCCGGAAGAGGCGCACCTCGGCGTCCCCGCGTATCCCGTCGACGAGTACCACCGGCGCGTTGATGTTCCGGATCCGGGGGACGCAGCGGCGGGCAATTTCATCCATCCCGCCGTTCTGCCTCAGCTGCTGGGCGACTGCACCGAGGTTCTCGTCGGTCGGGGGAAGGCCCGCGTTCCGCGTCTCCTCGCGGATGACATCTCCCATGACGACGACAGGGATTCCCATCTCCCCTGCTATCCGGGAGAACTCCCCCTTACCACTTGCTGGAAACCCAACGACCCCGATCACCTTCATAGATCACCTCCCCTGTCTCCCGTGTCCGAATCCGGATCGTCCTGCCCACCCTGACCATCCTTGCGGCAAGAGCCGAGAGCTCTTCATATGAGAGGGGAGGCCTTTGCCCCTTCACCTCTTCTGCGGAGAGGTAGGGCTTTCCTTTCACCTCGCGGGAGAGATCCCAGTCCTTCCAGAACCTCTTGTGGACGCCCTGCTGCAGCACTATCGTCCCGCGGGGCAGCTCCTTTTCGATCGCAAGTATCTCCTTCTCGTTCCCCCAGAAGACCGTGAGGACGACCTCGAATGCATCAAGGGTCCCTGCTGTGTGGGCCTCCTGGCAGAGGGCAATGGACTCCCGGACCTTCTTTGTGTAATCCTCCCTGCAAACGTTTCCGTAACCCTCCCACCGCTTGGAAAAACCCTCCCACCGGCTCTTGTAATCGAGCGCGACACGGTCAAGCAGGTTTCTCTCGAGCATCTGCCGGATTGTATCAGGAAAATACCCGTTCGTCTGGATGCCGATAGAGAGCCCCATCTCCCGCGAGGCCTCTGCAAGGGCGATGAGCGGTTCTTTCTGCATCGTCGGTTCGCCGCCCGAGAAGACCACGCCTGACACGAGGGAGCGGACGGCTGCGATCTTCTCCACCACCCATTCGACATCGCGCATGTCGCTGCCTGTCTGGAGGGCGGCATTGTGACAGTACGAGCACCGGAGGGGGCACCCCCTGAGAAAGACAGTGCAGACAGCCCTTCCCGGCCAGTCGATGGTGCTCAGGTCAACGAATCCGCCAAAATTTACCTGCACCCGTGGTGTCACCGTGCTATAGTATTGAACCGGGAAGTTTCATCAATCTATGGCACCCGCACTCCACCCCGGGAGTCCGTACCCCCCTGCCCTGTGTTCTCCCTGCATGCGTTCCTGCAATCACGACACCTCGCACATCTCCCCTCCCGGCATTAGAGGAGATCCCTCCTTTCGAGGAATCCTGCACAGCGCTTTTTTCAATGCAGGTTGATTCAAGGCAAAGCAATTTTAATTGTTATCGAAACAAGCAAGATTTCATCCCTGATTGAAAAAAGAACTTTTTATCTTGTCTTTCTTCCCATGATTAACCATGAGTCTGGTCGATGATGCACGGGCCGGCAGGATCACCGAAGAGATGCGGCTCGTTGCAAAACAGGAGGGAGTGACAGAGGACTTTGTCCGCCGGGGCATAGCCGGGGGACATATCGTCATTCCTGTCTCGCCCTACAGGAAGGTCAGGATCTGCGGCATCGGGGAAGGGTTGCGCACGAAGGTGAACGCCTCCATCGGGACGTCGACAGATATCGTGGATGTCGAGATGGAGGTTGAGAAGGCACGTCAGGCCGAGCGGGCAGGTGCAGATACCTTAATGGAGCTCTCCACCGGAGGGGATTTCGTCGAGATACGGAAACGGGTCGTCGCTGCGACAACGCTCTCGGTCGGGAGCGTTCCCCTCTACCAGGCCTTCATCGAGGCTGCACGCAAAGACGGCGCCGTCGTCCATATGAAGGAAGATGACCTCTTCCGCATCACGGCAGAGCAGGCAAAGCTCGGGACAAACTTCATGGCGATACACACCGGCATCAACTGGGAGACCGTCAAGCGCCTCCGCAACCAGGGGCGGCACGGGGGTCTTGTCTCCCGCGGTGGTGCCTTCATGACGGCCTGGATGCTCCACAACGAGAAGGAGAATCCCCTGTATTCAGAGTTCGATTACCTCCTCGAGATCATGAAGGAACACGAGGTCACGCTCTCGATGGGGAACGGGATGCGTGCCGGAGCTGTCCATGATGCAACAGACCGGGCGCAGATACAGGAACTCCTGATCAACGCGGAGCTTGCGGACAGAGCACACGCCGAGGGTGTCCAGGTCATCATCGAGGGGCCGGGGCACATCCCCATCGACGAGATCCAGGCCAATGTCGTGCTCCAGAAGAGGGTCAGCAACAGGAAACCTTTCTACATGCTCGGGCCCCTCGTGACAGACATCGCACCCGGCTACGATGACCGTGTCGCAGCCATCGGGGCTGCGCTCTCCTCCGCGTACGGCGCAGACTTCATCTGCTACGTCACCCCCTCGGAGCACCTTGCACTCCCGACCCCCGACGAAGTCTTCGAGGGAGTGATAAGCTCGCGCATTGCTGCGCATGTCGGCGACATGATCAAGCTGAAAAAGAGGGAGGCAGACCTCGAGATGGGTCATGCCCGCCGCGATCTCGACTGGGAACGGCAGTTCCAGATAGCTCTGAATCCAAAGAGGGCACGCCAGATCAGGGAGGAACGGATGCCGGCCGATGCCGACGCCTGCACGATGTGCGGGGACTACTGCGCGCTCAAGATTGTCAACAGGCACTTCTGCTTCTGAGAGAATCCTTTTTTTTCGAGGCCCCGGGGGCGCGATTACCGGGGAAATCGCTGAAAAAAACCCTGGTTGTGTGAGATATAAAGACTATTCTCACTTTTCTGCTTCGGTGATTGCCAGCTGGTACATCCAGTCAAGGAGGCGGGGGCACTCCTCCACCCGGCACTCGAGATCGCAGCCGATGCACGGGATCAGTTCCTCACCGGCGAGGAGAAGGCCAGGTTCGACAGGGCACCGCACGGCCTTCAGGACAAATGTCTTTATCCCTTCCTTCCGGAACTCGATCCGCTCGATCAGGCCGTCATCGAGGAGCTTCTTGACGAGGCGGGAACACTTCCGGCTGTCGACATCGAGGATCTTCCAGAGATCGCTCTGCAGGACACCCTCGGGGTGGGACTGGATCACCCTGAGCGCATCTTCGGGGGTCTTGGTCATGGCACAGACCGTCCGGCAGGATACTCTTATGGCTGTGGCTGGATGGAGAGGATGTTGTTTCCGCGGATGACAACAGTCCCAAGGGTCCTCCCCCGCACGTTGTTCACGTACTCGGTCGTATCATCCATGTGGATGTTGAGGTACTCGTCGACGGCCACGAGTCGTCCCTGGAGCTTGCGCTGATCGTCCTTGATCTCCACGATGATTCTCGAATCCACCAGAGAAAAGACCTTTTTGATAGGCAATACGATACCGTTCACCATCTGCCACTTATTGGGGAGTGCCGGTATTTATTGGTTTTCAGCAGTGTTTTTCCACAGGAAAAATAGTGAGGATGCGAGGAGCCTCTCACTCTCGAATCGGAACCCACCGGTCTTTTAATGTCTTCTCGACGGCCGGGAGGGTCGTGTACTCCATCTCGGAAAGCGAGAGGCGATGGGGCTCGAACGGTCCGTGAGCCCGGAGGATATCGGCAAGCTCGTTGCAGCGGGCCCTGACCCGGTCAAATGCAGGGTCGTCGAACATATCCGCCGGACCGATCAGCTTCCCTCCGGAGACCTGGAAACCGAGGCAGATGACCCGCGGAGGACCGTCAAAGCGGGTGCAGTTGGCATCAGGGAGGCCGACCGGCATGAAGGGACCGTGGTGGGACCCCCGCATCCAGCCGGCAACGATGATCGGTATGGCGAAGGGATCGAGGATCTCGCCTACTGCAGGCAGACCGCTCTGCCCGCGGACTATCATGACAGGATCGTCCTTCCCGACGTACTTGCCGGCGATGAGGGAGAGCCTCTGCGTGCTCGTCGATGCCGCGATGACACCGTCCTTTCTCCGCACAGACTTGATGACATACCGCGATGGCGCCCCGATGTAGGCGAGAAGGCTGTAGCTCTCCTCCGGGGTTTTGAACTCGATCTTCCTCTTCTCGATGACGTCATGGACTTCGAATATGAATCCCTCGTGCATCGAGGGGTCAATGACCAGTCCTGCCGTGTTGAACGGATCTGCAAAAATCTTGTAGAGATAGAAGTTCCATGCGCCGGGCTCTGTCTTGTCAGCCATGAAGAGGAGGACGGGATCCGAGCCGCGTTCCTCGAACTCCATCTCTGCCACGCCGGGCCCCATCCCCTTCACGTTCCCCGAGAATGCATCGGAAAGGATGTCCTGTCCCGCCCCATAGAGCTTCATCTCCTTTGCCATCTTTGCGCACTCCTTGAAGACCTTCCAGGACAGGGCATGGATATCCGGGTTGTCCTCGCCACGCGTGTGGGTCATGATCAGCTCGAGGTCGTCTCCGCAGTGCGTGACAAAGGAATCGATCAGGAGTTTTCCTTCCTGTTCCTTGAGCATCTTTGCAGCTTTTTCAAGAATGACCGGGTGTGTGCGGGAATGTCCGGGAAAACTCCCGATATCTGCTTTAATGAGAGAAATGGTGGTCTTTGGCATGAAAATACCCTCAGGTGTTATTCAGAAAGAGTAAGGGGCTGCAGGGTAAAAAATGTGTGTATTTCTAAAAAAGGATGGTTCCCTTCAGGAATCAGGAGAGGTATCGGTTCTACAGGAGTCATCCCCAGACAGCGGCACATAGGAGACCTCCAGCACCCCGTGCCGGAACGAGACCTGCTCCGAGCCTGCGCGGGGTGGGGGGACCCTTGCACTGCTCCTGTACTGCCTCTCCCCGTCCCTGCCCCAGACAAAGACCCTGTCACCCCGGAAGAGAATCCTGATCTTTTCCGGTGGCAGTCCCGGCATCTCCGTGGCGAGCAGGACACGGTCACCGATCCTGTGAACTTCAATCTCCGGCTCTGTCCCTTCTCCACGTGCACGCTGGGGCGGTGTGGGGAACCCTCCCGGCGTGGTGACGACTACGTTCACCCCCACAAAGACCGGCTGGTGCATTCCTCCCGAAGCGGCAGCCATCAGCTGCCTGACCATCTCTTCAAGGGCCCTCCGGGGATCCTTCTGCTTCCCTGTCATAGTCGTTCCTCCCTTCTTATCCTCGTCAGCAGGGCATGGTCTGGACGTTGCCGTTTCCGGCTTAAGCCTGCAGTTCTGCTTCGAGCAGGTGCGTCAGCCTCTTGATCTCGTTCCAGTCTTTTTTCCTCGAAAACGTGGCCCTGCGGAGTGGTTCTGTGTCATAGGTCTTCCCCGTCCTGATCTCCGCCTGCTTGAGCGCGGAGACAGCGTTCTCGAGGATCGTCCTCTGCTCCTGGTTGTAGAGGATCTCCCATGCCTGCCTCTCTGCCATCTCGAGGGACTCGCGGTCCATCGAACCTTTGACCTTCTTCTGGGCCTCCTCGAAGTGTTTCCTCGATATCCGGACGTTGACCACGGCATCGGCGATCTCCTGCTCGCTCTTGCCTGCCATGACACTGATGAACTCCCGCATGGCACTGAGCTTGGCCTCCCGGACGAGNGCCTCGATATCGGCACCGACATACCCCTCTGTCACCGCTACCAGGTCGTCGATCTTCACATCGCTCGTGATGAGCTTGCCCTCGCTCCCGAGGTAGACCTCGAAGATCTTCTTCCTGCTCTCGGCATCCGGCGGGGGAACGTAGATGTGCCGCTCCATCCTCCCGGGCCGAAGCAGTGCCGGATCGAGCATGTCAGGCCGGTTGGTGGCCCCGATCACGGTCACGTTCTTCAGCTCCTCGAGGCCATCGAGCTCGGTCAGTATCTGGCTGACGACACTCTCTGTGACGTGCGAGGAACCTGCATATACCCCCCTCCTGGGAACAAGGGCGTCCACCTCGTCGAAGAATATGATGGCAGGAGAGGCCTGTCGCGCCTTCCGGAAGACCTCCCGCACGCCTTTCTCCGATTCGCCCACCCACTTGGAGAGGAGCTCCGGGCCCTTGACAGAGATGAAGTTGCACTCGCTCTCGTTTGCCACCGCCTTGGCAAGGAGTGTCTTTCCTGTCCCCGGGGGGCCGAAGAGAAGGATTCCCTTCGGGGGTTTCGTGTTGAGTGCCTCAAAGACCCGGGGATAGCGCAGGGGCCATTCCACTGCTTCGCGGAGCTCCTGTTTCACCTCGTCGAGCCCTCCGATCTGCTCCCATGTGACGTCCGGGNCCTCGACGAGCACCTCGCGCATGGCACTCGGCTCCACGTGCTTGCGGGCCTCCTCGAAGTCCTCCTTCGTGACCCGCAGCTGCTCCAGCATGTCGGCAGGTATCTCCTTCTCGAGGTCCAGCTTCGGCAGGACCTTGCGGAGGGCATGCATGGCCGCCTCCTTGACGAGGAGGGCGATGTCGGCACCCACGAACCCATGCGTCGTCTCGGCATAGTCCTCGAGCCGGACGTCGTCGGCGAGGGGCACGCCGCGGGTGTGGACCTGGAAGATCTCGAGCCTCCCTTTCTTGTCGGGTATCCCTATCTCGATCTCCCGGTCGAACCTCCCGCCCCTCCGGAGTGCGGGGTCTATCGCATCAGGAATGTTCGTTGCCGCGATGACGATNACCTGCCCCCGGGCCCGAAGCCCGTCCATCAGNGAGAGGAGCTGGGCCACCACCCTCCTCTCCACCTCTCCCTTCGTCTCTTCTCTCCGGGGNGCGATGGAATCGATCTCGTCGATGAAGATGATGGCCGGTGCGTTCTCCTGTGCCTCCTCGAAGACCTCGCGGAGCCTTCCCTCGCTCTCGCCATAGTACTTGCTCATGATCTCCGGGCCTGATATCGAGACGAAGTGGGCATCAACCTCGTTCGCAACAGCCTTTGCAATGAGGGTCTTTCCCGTTCCCGGAGGCCCGTAGAGGAGGACTCCCTTCGGAGGGTCTATCCCGAGCCGCTCGAAGAGCTCGGGGTGCCGGAGCGGGAGCTCGATCATCTCCCTGACAAGTTCGAGCTCGCGGGCAAGACCTCCGATGTCCTCGTAGTGCACGTCGGTGACCTCGCCTTTCTTTTTCTCCTCCGGCTCGTACGGCTTCTCTTTCAGTTCGATCTGGGTGTCCTCGGTGACAATGGCTATTCCTTTCGGACTGACCTTGGAGATGACAAGGGTGAGCGGGTTCCCGATGACATCGACGCGCACCGTCTGGCCCTCCATGACAGCGCGCCCGCGGAGGATCCGCGAGAGATACTGCTCACCCCCGACGAGCCTGATGGGCTGNGTGGGATTGATGACCACCTTCTTGGCATATCCCACATCCACCTTCCGGATCTTGACGCGCTCGTCGACTCCCGTTCCCGCGTTACTCCGGATCGTGCCGTCGATCCTNATGATAGCCTGACCGGTNTCCTGGGGAAACCCGGGCCAAACGATGGCAGTTGCCTTCTTCTTGCCCTGAATCTCGATGGCATCCCCTGACACGAGGCCGAGTTTCCGCATGGCCTCGATGCTCAGCCGCGCAATACCCCGTCCCGCATCGTCCCTTGCCGCTTCCTTGACGATGACCTCGATAGTGTCTGATTCTGTCATATCCAGAGACTCCTGAATGATAACATTCCAAAGTTTACTAAAAGTTAGTGTAAGACTATATATAAATTTAACCTTTCGGGAAGGGGTTCATTAACGGGAAGGCAACGCCCAACAGCGGCTGGAACCGATTTTCCCCTGCTATCGTGTATTTTTCAAGATCTCCCCCTTGCTCTTCCCGGGGCTGCACCACCCTCCTTCTTTCCGACCCAAAAAGACCATGCCTCCTGCCGTCCAAGAGAAGAGGGAGAACCCCGCCGAGAGCAGGAGAGAGGGATTCCATGCTGGACATAAAGTTCATACGGGAGAACCCGGAGACTGTCAGGGCAGACCTCCGCAAAAGAGGGAGGGATGGTGATGCCTGGCTCGTCGATGACCTTCTGGAGAAAGACAGGCAGGCCAGAGCCCTGAAGGTGGAGATAGACAGGCTCCGGCAGAGGAGAAACAGCATCGCCCGCGAGATCAACGAGGCACGGAAAGCCGGGCGGGATACAAGGGATCTCCTCCACGAAGCTTCTCGCCTGCCCGAAAAGATAAAAGAGATGGAGAAGGTTATTGAAAGCCTCTCCGGCGAGATACATGCAACGCTCATGAACCTGCCAAACATCCTCCACGAAAGCGTTCCTGTCGGGAAGGACGATTCGGAGAACGTCGAGATACGCCGCGTGGGAACTCCACGGGTCTTTCACTTCCCCCTCAGGAACCACGGGGAACTCGCGGCAGAGTCGGGCTGGGCAGATTTCGAGAGGGCCGCCCGGGCGGCAGGTGCGGGCTTCTATTACCTGAAGGGAAGTCTCGTTCTCCTCGATCTTGCCCTCCAGCGGTTTGCCATCGACCTGCTGACGAAAAAAGGCTTCATCCCCGTCATCCCCCCGTACATGATGAACCGGTCATCGTACGAGGGCGTGACAGACCTCGCCGACTTCGAGAACGTGATGTACAAGATCGAGGAGGACGATGCGTACCTGATTGCCACGAGCGAACACCCCCTCTGTGCCATGTACCAGGACGAGATATTCGAGGAGCGTGACCTCCCCCTCCGCCTCTGCGGCGTCTCCCCCTGTTTCCGCAGGGAGATCGGTTCCCATGGGCTGGATACAAAGGGACTCTTCCGCGTGCACCAGTTCCACAAGGTGGAGCAGTTCGTATTCTGCCGCCCGGAAGACTCGTGGGAGATACACGAGGAACTCCTTGCCCATGCCGAGGAGATCTACACGCTCCTTGGCCTTCCCTACCGGGTCGTCTCGATCTGCACGGGAGATATCGGGACAGTTGCAGCAAAGAAATACGATATCGAGGTCTGGATGCCACGGGAAGAGAAGTTCCGCGAGGTCGTGTCCTGTTCCAACTGCACCTCGTACCAGGCAGTCCGCCTCCGGATCCGCGTCCGGGATCCAAGGGAGTTTGAGTCAAAGCGCTACGTGCACACGCTCAACTCGACAGCTGTTGCCACATCCCGGACCATCCGGGCAATCCTTGAGAATTACCAGGAACCGGACGGGAGAGTGGCAGTTCCGGACGTGCTCCGGCCCTACATGAACGGGAGAGAATACCTCTGATCCCTCACTTTTTTACCCGGAGGACATCTTTCTCGGTCACGATTACGTCCATGCAGACGTCCCTCTCATCTGCCGGGATGGAGTCTACCTCCTGGCAGGAGAACGCGATCCCGATCCGGAACATGTGTGCATTCCGGGAGAGGAAGCGATCGTAGTAGCCTGCACCGTACCCGAGGCGGTTACCTTTCCTGTCAAAGGCAATGAGGGGCACGATAGCGACCGGTATTTGCCCGGGGTCGGCAGGGAACTCGTGGCCGATTGGTTCCGGGACAGAGAAGGTGCTGGCCGAGAGGTGCAGGGGATCGCGGAGGTAGGAGAGGCGCAGGGTCCGTGTTTCCTTCTCGATGATGGGAACGACAACGGACCTGTTCCGGGAGAGGAGTGCTGTTATCAGGTGAGAGGTGTCCACTTCCGGTGGCTTCGAAGCATAGACGAGAACCGGGTCTTTCCCGTCGAGCAGTCCGCAGACCCGGTTGCAGATCAAAAGGCTGTATGATCGTCGCGTCTCATCCGGGAGTGCAGCCCGTGCCTCCCTCGCCCGTGTCCGGAGCACCTCCTTCCCGGTGCACATGCACCAGTACATTCATTCCCGGATGAGAATTAAGGATGCGGTCGGGGATGCGAGGGAAAGAGAGCCCGGATCTCCCACGCCGGGCGTGAGGGAACTCCCCGGATTGCCCCCCACGGTTTTTTTCCGATCCCTGAAAGAGAGATCGGGTCCGGCCGTTTCAGGCCGGAACAATGAGAGAGAACGCAGTTACGAAGAGATCCGCNGCAAGAAGGGCAAGGAGTGCCAGGGGAACGAGGGCGNCAGGGACAACTGCCAGTATTGCCCTGGAAAGCAAAAGCTCCCGGAGTGTCCGAATACCCATNCAAGCAAGGATAAAACTCCATGAACCCCCAATCACCGGGCCGATTATGGGTATCCGGCTCACAGGCATTGCAGGCGTGGAGGAGAAGATGAGATCTTTTACCGTCTCGGAATATCCCCTCCTTCCCCGGGCAGCAAGACAAAGATATGCACCCATGCCGCTGCAGGAAAGATAAAAACAAAGAAGATGATGANGGGGACGATTCCGACGGCAACCATTCCCNCTGTCTCTGCGAGGAATATCTCGGCAATCCCCACCTGGCCCGTGACCGGCATAAAACCACAAAAAGCCTGATGTGGGGGTATCGTCACACCCTGAACCATGAATATTGACCGCATCGGGGAGATGAGCAGGGAGGAGATCCTCTCTTACGTGGAATTTCTCCTCTGGCACTACCGGGTTGTCGACGCCTTCTGGTTCATCTATGTTGCAGAGAGATTCGGCCAGCCTGTTGCCGAGCAGATCAACGAGCAGGTCTGGGGCAGGGTCGCCGGGATGGCTGCAAGGGACATAAAGGAGCGTTTTTCCCTGCAGGAAAAGGGGCTCCGCGGGTTTTCAGAGGCACAAAGTCTCTTTCCCTGGGCACTCATCGTCGGATACCAGATCGAGGAAAAAGAGAACGAGATGATCATCAGGGTTCCTCACTGCCCCACCCAGGAGGCCCGTCTCAAAAGAGGCCTTCGCGAGTATTCATGCAGGGAGATGCACAGGGCAGAGTTTTCAGGTTTTGCACGCGAGATCGACCCGCGGATACAGGTTGAGTGCCTCTTTGCCCCGCCGGACCCGCATCCGGAGGATATGTTCTGCACGTGGCGGTTCACNATCAGGGAAGAAGATGGACCCCCTGCAGACGGGCCAGGGGAGGATCATACAACAGGGGATTCCCGGTCAGCAGGTGAAGGGGCCTGAAATGAGTCCTGCGTTTTCATAAAAAATGAACNGGACCCATCCCGCGGGGGGTCACCATCCATGACCTGGTTCTTCTTTGCCCTTGCAGGTGCACTGGCTCAGGCTGTCTATTCTGCCGGAGCAAAGATGCTTCTCCTGCGTGTTTCGCCCGCCCGTCTTGCAGGGTGTAGCTTCCTGGTCACTGCAATAACCCTTGTCATTCTCTCCCTGATCCGGGGAATACCTCCCGTCTGCCCGGGTTTTTTCGAAGCTGTCCTTGTCACTGTGGCCATCAACACCGTGGCAACCTTCCTCTTCTACAGGGCCCTCTCTTCCACCGACCTCTCCCTCTGCCTGCCCCTCCTCTCATTCACGCCGGTCTTTCTGATCTTAACCTCATTCCTCATCCTTGGAGAGACACCAACGATCCCGGGTCTTGCGGGGATCTGCCTCATAACTGGGGGCTCGTACCTGCTTGCCGTGGCCGGGACGTCCGGTTCGGCATGGTCCCCCTGGGCACCTTTAAGAATGCTCTTTTCGAACAGGGGAATCCAGTTCATGCTGATCGTTGCCTTCCTCTACAGCCTGTCGGTCAACTATGACAAGGTCGTCGTGGAGAGATCCGATCCTTTCTTTGGTTCTGCAATTGTCTTTCTCCTCCTCGCCGGGGTATTTCTCTTCCGGACAGGGGTGGAAGAGATCTCCGGGGAGAGGGATTCCCCTGCCAGCCCCGGTCGCAAGAAAATGGAACTGCTGCTCCTGCATGCTCTCGGGCTCGTCCTGGTAATTGAAGCAGTCACGGTAAACATCGCATACACGATGTCCCTTGTCCCGTACGTCATTGCAATAAAGAGGCTCTCGATCTTCTTCGGCGTTCTGATAGGAGGCTATTTCTTTGGAGAGCATGCAATCCTCTGGCGGAGCGCGGGAACTCTCGTAATGGTGACAGGGACCATCCTCATTGCCCTTTACCCCTGAAAATTACCCAAAATTCTCCTTTATTTTTCCCGGAAAGAAATTCTTCTCTCCTTTTCGGGACGAACCAGGAGATGGATACCCCCGACCAGATTCGAACTGGTGTCGCCGGATCCAAAGTCCTGCATGATTGACCGCTACACTACGGGGGTGATGTCTCAATCGGCCACTGCCCTTCTTTTCTTTCATCCTGAAAGAGAAGCTGTGTGGCCTCTCATGGTTAGGCAGTGGTTCTTATTAAAACCAACTTTGACATCCTCCCCGGATAAAACCAGTCGCGAGGAGGCGTTCCTGCAGGATTTTTTTGCAGAGCTTTTATACTCTCTGCAGTAATCCATTTATGAAAGCAAAGAGGAAAATTCATGATGTCATTTCCTGCACGGTTGTCACTTCCCTTTCTGCTCTTCGCAATGGTCATCGTGCTTTGTTCGGGGCAGGTCTCTGCAATGATAGGTGGCGGTACAGGCTACTTCGAGATCACGTCCATTCCCTCCGGGGCAAGCGTGTACTTCGATGATTCCTACAGGGGGACCACACCTGTAACCGTTTCCGTCTCCACGACAGGCAATCCCTCCCATTCTATCCGGATCACGAAGAACGGGTACTTCGAGTGGACAGACACCTACGATGGCAATCCCTTCGAAGGCGAGACGATTCACATCAGCGCGACACTCCAGGCCATGCCCGGCGGCCAGCAGGGGTATTACCGGATATCGTCCAGCCCTTCCGGTGCCTCGGTTTACTTCGACGATACCTACAAGGGAACAACCCCGCTTTCCGTGGCAGTCTCGACCACCGGGACCCCGGGTCATACCATCCGGCTCGTCCTCTCCGGGTACCAGGAGTGGACACAATACCAGCCCGGCAATCCCTCTGAAGGCGAGACCGTCTACGTGACTGCAACCCTCCAGCCTCTCCAGACTTACGGGAGTATTACCGTCACCTCCACGCCATCCGATGCGACAGCGGTCCTCGACGGTGTGCAGAGCCAGAGAACACCCTGCACCTTCCACAGTGTCCTGCCCGGTCTCCACACCCTCCAGGTGACAAAAGCAGGATACCAGACCTGGACCACGACAACCTCTGTCACAGCCGGGTTGAACACGCAGGTCTATGCTTCACTCTCTCAGATTACCCCTGCAACAGGTTCCATTTATGTCACTTCAGTTCCCTCCGGTGCAAGCGTGTATGTTGATGGCACGTACTATGGACCGTCACCCCAGCTTGCGTCCGGTCTCTCACCCGGCTACCACCAGGTCAGGATATCTCTTGCGGGTTTCCAGGACTGGATTGGTAATGTGCTTGTCAATTCCGGAGAGACAACGAGGGTATCACAGACCCTCTCTGTCACACCCACACCAACAGCAGTTACGGGATCCGGTTCTCTCTCTATCCAGTCCAACCCTGCGGGTGCTGATGTGTACGTCGACAACGAATACATGGGGATCACCCCCCTCGTCCTCCCTTCCATTGCTCCCGGGACCCACACTGTCCTCCTGACCCATCAGGGATACGCTGACTGGAGGGCAACGATCCAGGTCCAGAGAGATTCACAGGCCAGGGTCGATGCGACGCTCTCCCCCTCTCCGACAATCGTCCCCACAAAGGCCCCTCTTCCGGCAGTCCTTGCTGCAATCTCCCTTGGTGCCCTCTCCCTGGTAACCGGATTCAGGAGAAGGAGATAAATTTAACTCTTTTTCCCGTCAGGCCTCGCCCCGCTGAATTCTCCGTTCCAGGGAGACCCGGTCTGGATCGGAGAGGTGGTCCGTGTTTGGATTATACACTTCCGTATATCCCCTCGCTGCTTCCTTCCCGGAAGGGCAGACGGGTCCTGAACGGCAGGGATATCAGAAAAAAGGAGTGCAGGGTTACAGGACAGGAAATTTTTCTGCCGCGATGGGAACCAGGGAGTATTCCAGCCACGAAGCCGGCGGAGACCAGTCAATGAATGTCAGGGTCAATCCCCTGTTCTCCGGCCCTGCAAAGACCTGGGGTGCCTTCCACAGGAGGTGCCCGGTTTCAACGGCAAATGACTTGGTATTCTGGTTCCAGTGCTCCCCGGTTGTGATATATACATCATAGATCCCCGGGGGGATGACCTGGTCGAACCGCCGGGAATGTCCCTTTGCCACGAAAACAGCAAGGATTGCTCCCCTCTGTCCCTGCGGGGTCAGAGCGATCACGACATCGGACCTGCCACGCGTGTTATCGACAGCAAGGAACTGTCCGCCAGGGAAGAAATGACCCCTGATGAGGGCATCTCCCGGGAAAGTCCCCCGGCTGTTCCGGACAGCTATCTCGAGGAAATTTTCTACCACTCCTGCAAGAGAGGGGTCATGTTCCACGGCCTTCCTGTAGTCCTCGATTGCCTCCTCGTAGCGGCCCAGTTCCGCGAACGCTTTCCCCCGGTTGAAGTACGCCCGGGCGAAACCGGGATCAATCTCGATCGCGCGGGTGTATGCATCTGCGGCAATATCCCAGCGCAGCTGGCTGGAATACGTGTTACCGAGAGAATTCCAGCCTGCAGCAGTCGTCCCGGCTGCCTGTCCATCCACCCCCTGCATCGTCCCTGCAGTGACAGGCAGGAGGATGGCAGAAAGGAGGAGGAACAGGATTGATGCGGATGAAAACTTCTTCCTGATGGTGGCAGGCATTTTGACATCTCCACTAGAGGGATATGCAGGGTGCGGTAAATACCCTTGTCTTCCGCGTTCAGGGTACCGAATTACCAGCTCTTCAGGGATCAGGATTCGGCATTCAGAAGAGAAACACCTGCGGGGAATTCTCATGATGCAGGTATTTCACGCAGGGGATACGCGGGAGATACGCAAGGGATACGCAGGGGATACGCAGGGGATACGCGGGAGATACGGAGGGTCTTCCTGGAAATCATCAAAAGGGGCAGATCGGGTAAAATTTTTCCCGGTGATGGAACCAGAATCCTGTATGGAGACCTCCGGAAAAGGTATCATGCACATCAGGAGGAGTCTGGTTCTTCTCCTCTTTCTCGTGCCCCTCATCATCCCTGCCGCCCCCCTGACGATTACTGCCCATCCCGAGACCATTGAAAACGGGCATCCTCTCCTGGTCACCGTAACAGGTCTTCCGGACGGAGCCCGTTTCTCTCTCCTCGTGGAGGCATCCTATGCTGTCTCTCCCAATACGGAGTTCCGGTTCCAGATGAGCCAGTTTGAGATGCCATTCTCTCTCAGGAGAGGGACCATTACGGCAACCCTCGAGGGAACCTCAAGTAACCGCCTCGAGGTTAAAAAAGGGGACACGATGGTAACAGTATCCGGAAAATCTCCAGATGGCAGGTTTACGACCACGAAATCCTACGATGTGACGGCAGGAACCTACGATTACTTCCGTCTCTCCGGGACAACGCTTCCCACAGCACGGTCGATCACCACGCAATTCCAGGTAACAGGGATCAAGGAGGGTCCTGCAGACTCCGAGATCGGGTTCGTGATCGATGGTCTGCCAAGCGGAACAATAACTGTTGCAGCCCTTGTCGACGGAACCGAAGTCCTCTATGAGACCATCCCCGTCGGGTCAGAGGGTGTTTTATCCCATCCGGGCACCGGAAACATTTCCGGGCTATCCGGATCGCAGGAACCAGTCGTCCTCTCCTCTGCCGATGGAGCCGTGAAGGCCAGGGTGCCGCAGGGCTGCAGGGCGAGCATCATCTCGCTCCCCCTGACGGGTGCACCATCCGGGATGCGGGTTCTAACAGGTCCCTATGCTGTCGTCCCGTACGAGACCGTTGTGTCTCCGCCGGCAGAGATAATAATCTCCACCGGGGAGAAAAAGCCGGCAGACAATTCCACCGTGGCTTTCTTTTTGGATGATCGGTGGACGCTCCTGCCATCTGCCGTTACCGGGGAGGGTGTCGTTGCACCTCTTGTGAGAGGAGGTGTGTATGCCCTCGTGATTCCAGAAGAAGCACCTCCTGAAAAAAAGGTCATACCGGAAACCCCCGCGACTCCGGCAGCATCCACGGTCCCGGTAACGAAAACCGGGGAGACGGCACCGACCCCTCAGAGGACAGGTCTTTCCCCCGCACCAGCCCTTCTTGCGCTTTGCATTACCCTGGTCGCAACCGCAGCAAAAACCGGACTGCGACCCGGACCTGGTACCTAGGAGAATGGAGGGCAATCTTGCGGTATACTTCCAGGGGAGAACCTGCCCGCAGCTGCCCCTGCAGGGGCTGTCATACCCCCTGCGCAAGTGTATCGGAGAGCCCTGCTTCGAGAGAGAAGGAAGGGGCCCACGCGAGAGAGGCACGGGCCCGCGATATGTCTGCAACGGAGTGTTTCACTTCCCCGGGTCTTCCCCCGGTGTACACCGGCCTGCCAGGAAACCCAAGGAGCGAGATCAGGAGTTTGGCAAGTTCATTGACGCTTGTCGCTTTGCCAGACCCGATGTTGTAGACTCCATCTGCCCCGGTCTCCATTGCCAGTATGTTTGCCCGCACAACGTCTTTTACATAGACAAAGTCCCGTGTCTGGGTTCCGTCCCCATAGATGACAGGAGGGTTTCCTGACCGGAGATTTGCAATGAAACGGGGGATGACAGCAGCATAGTCCGATCGCGGATCCTGCCGTGCCCCGTAGACATTGAAATACCGAAGGGAGACTGTCCGGAGTCCGTAGAGGAGTCCAAATACCCTGCAGTACTGCTCACCTGCATATTTTGCGACGGCGTACGGCGAGAGGGGATCGACAGGCATGTCCTCTCTCTTCGGAACTCCGGGCAGGTTCCCGTACACAGCAGCTGATGAAGCGTGGACCACCTTCTTCACACCCGTGTCCCGTGCAGCCACGAGGACGTTGAGGGTCCCGGTGAGCGTGGTTTCGTGGCTTTGCAGGGGGTTGCTGACGGATCCGGGGACAGAAACATATGCAGCCTGGTGAAAGACGCCGTCCGCTCCCAGGAACTCGTCTTTTAAAAGATCCAGGTCGAGAATCGAACCCTGGACGAACCTGACACCTGAATCTGCCGGTATTCTGCCGATATTTTCGAATCGTCCCGTCGAGAGGTCATCGATGACTATCAGTTCGTGACCTGCGGAGAAGAGCCCCTCGACAAGGTGCGAGCCGATGAACCCCGCCCCACCGGTGACAACGTAGAGCATGGTGTTTCTGCTGCTTATTTATTGTCCCGAACCTTAAATAGCGTGCATATTCCGATGGAGCAGCGCTTCGGGTGCCCTGACCCATCCCTGGCCATGATTCCCGGCAGGCGAGCGTTTTTGAAAAAAGTTAAAGGGATAACCTGACGAGATTCCCCCATGGTCACTCTCGCCGATATCCAGGCTGCATCGGGTCTTCTCGAGGGCAAGGTGATCCGGACNCCCCTTGTCCATTCACCAACAATTTCTGCACTGACGGGTGCAGAAATTTACCTGAAACTCGAATGCATGCAGAAAGCAGGGTCTTTCAAGGTCAGGGGAGCGACGTACCGGATACTATCAAAAAGGGAGGAGATTGGCAGAGGTGGCGTGATTGCCGCATCCGCGGGCAACCATGCACAGGGTGTTGCTGTCGCGGCATCACTGGCCGGCGTTCCGGCAACGATCGTGATGCCCACGTGGGTCTCTCTTGCAAAGCAGGAGGCAACAACGGGTTACGGCGCCCGGATCATTCTTGCCGGGGACAGCCTGGAGGAGAGTATTGAAGTGGCAAAAAGGATGGCGGCCGAACAGGATCTGACCTTTATCCATCCATACGATGACCCCATGATCATTGCNGGTCAGGGGACAATCGGGCTGGAAATACTCTCCGATCTCCCGGATGTCCAGTGCGTGGTGGTGCCGGTCGGGGGAGGAGGGCTGATTGCGGGCATTGCAACAGCAATGACTGCCCTGCGGCCGGGAATACGCGTTGTGGGAGTGCAGGCTGATGCCTGTCCCTCTGCACGAGAGGCCATCCGGGCTGGTCACCCTGTTACCGTCGAAGCCCGCCCGACCATAGCTGACGGAATCAGGGTGAAGAGGACGGGGGAGATCGCCTTTCCAATCATACGTGACCTTGTGCAGGATATCGTTCTCGTGGGTGAAGAAGACATCGTGGATGCAGTCCTGACTCTCCTCGAACGCAAGAAAGTCCTCTCGGAGGGTGCGGGAGCCGCCCCTCTCGCGGCACTCCTCACCGGTGCGGTTCAGGTACGGCCGGGGGAGAAAGTCGCTGCCGTGATCAGTGGTGGAAACATGGATACCTTCCTTCTGGAAAGGGTTCTCAGGAAGGGTCTCTACACCGGCGGGAGAATGATCCAGGTCCGTGTCGTGCTCGAAGAGGAACGGGGATCGCTTCCTGCGCTCCTCTCCATCGTTGCCCGGCAGGGTGCAGTGGTCAGCCAGATCTTCCAGGAGCGGGGTGTTCCCGGCCTCCCCGTCCACCAGATGAAGGTGACACTCGAACTGGAGGTGAGGGGCCTTCCTCACCGGAGAGAGTTGATTGCCGCCATGAGAGAGGCCGGGTACCCTGTTGAAGTCTTCCCGGAGGATTAGAGAGGTCGACCTGGAGCGAACCGACATGGATCGAGGCGACCCTGTGGGCGTCGTGNGGGGGTGCACGGAAGGAAAGGGTCCCTGTGACGAGGTCGAGTCNGTCCACNAGGCCCAGGGCAACGACCATCATCTCCGGNTCGCAGAGCGCAATGAGGAGGTGTCGCCAATCATCCTCGCAGAATGATTCCGGTATCCTGCCATGAATGCCCAGGCCTGCAATAAACCGGGCATGGGGAACCGCACGGGAAAAATACTCNGAAAATCGCTGGAAGCGGTACAGTTTCCTCCAGTCTCTCTTCCTTTCAACGACTTCCATGGGGGTTGTGCATTCAAATATTCTCATCCCTGGATGACGACGGAAGTTGACGAGTATTCCCTCAAGCTCCGGACCCTTCTCGAACCCCACAATGACATCAGGCTGGAGCAGGTCGATCATCCTGACGTGGAACTCCTGGGCAGCAGGCTCGACAACCCAGCCCGGGGAATCTGCAACAAGGTACCTCGCACCTTGCTCCTTTCCTTTCTCTTTCAGCCGGAGAGCACCGACGAGTTCCTGGACCATGTGTCCGCTCGGCGTGACGGCCCCAACGAACCGGAAATAGGTGGCTTGCGGGACCTCCGAACCGCCGGCATAGAGGGCCAGTCCCAGTGTCGCAGGGGGACCAAGGGTCGACTGTCCTATGTCACAGTCGAGAAAACCAGTCATCTCCATCGTGGAAAGTCTGCGGGTCAGCCAGCGGCAGAAGGTTGTCTTTCCCCTGTCCGCGGCACCGACCACGTACACCATCCCGCCCTTGCGCTCCCTCAGGAAGTGAAGGATCTCTTCCCATTCTTCCGGGACGGTGATTCCCTGCTCCACGTGACTTTCTCCCGGCGCACTCCGTTCTGGCTTTCCCCTGGAATAAAGCATCACCACACGATCGTGCAGCCTTGTGTGATTATTCTCGTTCATTGCTTAAGAGGCTAGCGAGGATGATGATGGTTCAGATGAGAAGAAGAGTTATTTCTCTTGGAAAACACCAGTGATTTCTCAATCTTTCAGGCTGAATATCAAGATTATTTTCGAAAAATAAGAATTTTTAAAAGATATTTTATCCTTGAAGTTTCATGAATCCGGTTGTATTTTTCAGTCGGGATTCTTTTTGAAATTCCCTGAAAAGAAGATCGAAGAGTGCCCGAAGAACGAAAAATGGATACAACATATTATATAGCATTATATAGTTTATGAGGTTGAGGAGAACCGGTTTCACGGGAGAGGATTAATGAACCCTGCCGAATTCCGGGACACGGGCGATGAGCAGGAATAGCACCTGTTTCCCGTTGTGAAACCGGCAGTCGGCAACTGTTAGAGAGAGAATGACTCTCCACGATGAGAGTCGGGTTGCCTACCGGCGCCGGCGTGCTCTCCCGGCGAATGCTTTCCTGGCAGACCAGATCTCAGTATTTTTTGTCTTCACCCTTCTCTCTTGCCTTTTCCTTTCTCTCCGCAAGGGGGAAAAATTCCTGGTAGACCTTTTTTCTCTCCTCGAGATCGGTATGCAGGTAGATCTCGGTGGTCTTGATGGAGGTATGGCCAAGGTTCTCCTGGACGACACGAAGGTTCTTGGAGCGCCGGTACAGTTCACTCGCGTAGCTGTGCCGGATCTTATGGGGGGTGATCCCTTCAGGAGCGTATTTCCGGAATATATGCTGGACGGCCCTCGGCGAGATATGGTGCCCCATCTGACCGAGGAACAGGGGACCCTCGATACGCTGACCGATGAACCGATCCATCTCGGCCAGCGTGTCCGGATCGACAAAGACAATCCGGATCTTCCCTCCCTTGCCCCGCACGCGGATGGTCCCGTCCTCGAAATCTATGTCCTCGATGTTCATGCCACAGAGCTCCGAGACCCTGACACCGGTTGCATAGATCGTCCTCACTATCAGGCGGTCCCTTGGATCCTCGATGGATTCTATCAACCGGAGTACCTGGCTGTGCTTCAGATACCGGAGCTCCTGGTCCTTGATCTTCGGGCGCTGCACCCCCATCAGGGGATTTGTCGTGACTGCCCCCTGCGAGTAGAGGAACCGGTAGAAAGAACTGAGCGTCGAGATTATCCGGTGCAGAGTCTTTGGTTTGTATGTCCGCATGGAACTCGTAAAGGAGAGGTAATCCTCGAGGAGCGCGGGTTCCACTTCGACATCGGTCTCTGCCCTTGCCTTCGAAAAATCTTCCCAGTAGACCATGAGTTTCTGGGGGTCAATGTTCCGCCTGAGCCATACGTAATAGGCAAAATGCCTCACAACCTGCTCATAGCTCTGGATTGTCCGCGGGGAATAATTTCGCATTCTCAGGTAGTGACGGTAGCGGGAGAGCCACTCCGAGAAAAATCCCCCTGACATGTTCTATTCTTTTTTTGCTCGAATTATAAACCTTTTGCGCAGAATCTCTCTTCTGCGAAACCCTTCCCTTGGGACATTCTCCCCTTTGCCCCGAAAAAAACCGAAAGTCCCGCCCGGTGGCGAAGACAGAGAGAAACAGGATTACCATCCCTATACCGGAAATATAATGGTGAAAAAAAATGTTTCCTCTCTTGCTGATTCTCTTTTTTATCCGGAGATAACCCGGTTTTTGCCGGGACAACGATACTTTTCCATGAGATACCCTGCAGGGTAACCTTCCCCCGAATCGGGAGGGAGAAGGTCCATTCGGGGCAATCTAAAGGTGCCAGGGAATCAGGAAAGATCTCGAAAAATCAACCCCATTATATTGATAAAAATGCCTTTTTTTCTTCATGGTCATGTAAAATTATTCTAAAGTCAGGATCCGGCCTTTATTGTCCTCCGGACGCACCTTGCAGATCCTTGCAGGAAAGCGTTCGGGAAGGCTTATCAGATCCTTCCTCTATCTGCACTGCAGTCCGATCCCGGATCTACCCCTTGCCGTTTTGGGCAGGAGATTCCCGGAGTTGCTCTCCTCGTCCCTGTTCTGGTCTCTGAAATCTCATTTCCATAACCCCCTTGAGCCCCGGAGGGTTGGAATAATACCTGTCCACCAGAAAATGCAGGCAATTTTTTTCTCTGGTCCTTCAAAAAGAGGAGTCTGAGTGTACGCGGGGGAACCGGTGACAAGGTTGCAGTAAGCAAAGCAATCAGAGATAGCGATTTTTTTCCAAAATTACAACGATATTCCTGCCAGCGACAGAGAGACCCGCAAATGACCGGACACGAGCAGGACCCGGTTCCTGATGAGTCCCGTTCTCCTGTCCTTTGCTTGACGATTTCGAAAAACGTGGTAAAACACAAAACATTCAGGAAGATGCCGCGAATCATAATCCGAAAACCAGGGCCATTACTCTTAATTTCACCAAATCATTTGAATTGGGTGTATTTTTTCATGATTTGTCGATAGTTACCGCTACCAGACACCCCGCCGTTTGAGCGTACTCAACTGGACTCAATTGAACGAAAATGATGAAAACAAGTTTTTGATCTGCACTCTCTCAACAGTCGTGACCAGGACATGCCCTCCATTGAAAGTTCACTTTATAACAGCAAATGTACGTTCAATGTCTCTCCTGGCCCTGCTGATTGCTCGATTTCTGCGGTTTTCCCTGATGGTGAGGGAGCGGTCCCGGACCGCTCGTTTCATGGTTTTGTCGATTGATGCCCGGGGTTTCACTCCGAAATACCCCTTATCCCGATACACTGTCTCACCCGGCATTGAGAGATCCAGCTGGTTAACATGAACCGATGCAGTGGTTGTCCCGGCACGTCGGATCAGATGACTTTCTTTATCAATAAGGGCATGAAGCTTGTATCCAAAATAAGGTGTCTCTCCTCTTTTTGTCCAGGTATCCTCCCTGCATCTCCGGGTTTTCCCTTCTTTTCCTCGTGATGCCTCTGATGAGGTGGGCCCGGGATCTGCAGTGATGATCGTTGCATCCTGGATGACTCCCCGTGTTATCGTGAGGCCTTTGAGATCGAGTTGGGCTTGAAATGTATTCCAGACTCCCTCGTACTTCCCTGATTCAATAAGACGCTCCAAAAAGAGCCAGACTGTTGAAAAATCGGGTATTTCAGCATTGAATCCAATGAATTTACGAAAAGAGATGCGGTCTTTTACCTGGCGCTCCAGTTGTGGATCGGAGAGATTGTAGAGCGCCTGGAGTACCAATAATGTGATCATCACAATGGGATCGACGGCTCGAGTCTGCCTCCGTTGCGGGTTTTGTTATGGTAGAGACCCTCGAATAGGGGACGAAATACATCCCACTCGATCGATTCATGAACATACCTGCCGTGGAATGGATAATATAAACTCTATACTGCTATATTTTTGGGGATGACCCCATCAGCAGTCTTATCCTGCACTGCATCTGCCCGGTGACCTTTTCGCCTGCGAGAGAAACATTGCCGATCTATCCCGGCGGTGCAGGTTTCAGGGCAATAAAAAAAAGGAGAGAGAGCAATTTAAAAAATAAAAAGCACCCAGCCCGTATAAAAATATAAAAAGAATGCATTCTTAAAATTTTTATGGCATGTCCGGCCTGTTTCTTGATCGGTTGCCAGGATGGCATTTTTCCCCATGATAACTGTCCTTTTCGTGGATGATGAGCCAGCTCTCCTGGACGTCTCGAAGCTCTACCTCGAAAAGACTCAGGAGATCAAGGTCGACACCTGTTTTTCCGCGGAGCAAGCACTGGAGATACTGCGGGACCATACGTATGACGTGATCGTCTCGGACTACGAGATGCCGGGGATGGATGGTATCTCCTTCCTGAAGACCACGAGAAAACTCGGGATAGAAACACCGTTCATCATATTTACCGGCAGGGGAAGGGAACATGTCGTTATAGAAGCCCTCAACAGCGGAGCAGATTTTTACCTTCAGAAAGGAGGTGATCCCCGCGCGCAGTTCGTCGAGCTCGTCCACAAGATACGCCTCGCAGTGGAGAGATATCGCAGGGAGAGAATTCTCCAGATAACACNAGATTCTGTCGAGAAGGCAGGCATTCCCATATTCTGGATTGATGTCCATGGGAGAATTGTTTTTGCAAACACGACAGGGTGCGAGGTGCTCGGGTATTCCCCCGGAGAGATCTGCCTTCTCCATATAGGGGATCTCGACCCCTTTTTTTCCCTCGCAGAATGGGCACTCTTCGTGGAAAGGCTCAAATCCCACGGAAAGATGTCACTTCACCTCGTCGTGAGGAGAAAAAACGGGCAGAACCTGCCGCTTCCGGTATCATTTTCATGGGGCGAATTCGGGGGAAAGCCACTTGTGTTTGCTCATTCTTTTGCTTCGAGTGGAAAAGACAGGATCACCATCCGGGAAGAGAGATGCGATGGTGTCCGCCACATGCTCGCCAATGCACTACCAGGTATTTACATTGAGGTTTCACCTGCCGGCGAGGTTCTTTTTCTCAATACATCTGCAAAGACTTATTTTGGAATGATGGATTCCCCCGGAACCGGCAAATGGGGTAACCTCTATGATCTGACCTTGAAAGGGCAGCACGGGTGCCTTNGCGAGATCTTATCCCGGGAACGCCTGGCAGCTGAAGGCGAACTCGTCGAACTCTCCCTCGTCCGCCCGAACCGGCAGGCCTGCNCTTTCCTCTTTTTGGCGGGGGCATGTCCTGGCCCCCGGGGCATTGATGGAATATTCCTCCTCGAGATCCCAAACGATCTACCGGACATGAAATCTCCTTATGCCGGGCGGGATCTTTAAAAATGACTATTTCTTTCCAGGATAAAACGGAAAAAACCGGCCTGATGAAGAGACCTGGCCAGCTTTTGAATAAACCATATAATGCTATATATTTAGAAGACGCATGCTATCTGACATGCCCGGTACAATTCACGAGTCTGATCGATACAGAAGCAGGCAGCATGAGAACACGCATTATCTGGTTCATAAGAACGACGACGAATCTCGATGCTGCAGGCTCTTTCAATGGAACCCGGGATATGTGTTTTTGGTACGAAACCTGTGATTGAGGGAGGGAGAGACAGTATATGCGCACGCGCTACAATCAGGATGACGTAAACAAGTACCGGAAGTTCAAGAAAGTTGACGGGGCGACGTATCACAAGGTGAACCAGTTTCTCCGGAAAAGGACCTACATTACAGCGAGGGAATGGGCTATTGCCCGTCTCTGCACCGACTTTCGTACACGAAGCGGTGCCGAGATGACCTTCATCGGGCAGAACCTCCCCAGACTCGTGCCCTTCATGCGGGAACCCTATACCCCGCAGGCAGTGAACCAGGCCCGCAATTCCTTCAAGAAGAAAGTGTACAAATCTGGTGCAACGTTCTTCTACGGGGCACTGTGTGGCTTTTTTACCAGCGAGGAGCTCGATGATCTCCTCTTTGAATCCAGCGAGGTTGCACGATTTCTCCTCGAGGTGGAGCGGACCACCCTTGAGATCGACGAGGAGATAGAAATTGAGGACCGAATCACGGAAGTGATGAGGAGCGTGGGAAAGGCCGCGGCAAACATTCTCAATTCCCGCCTGCAGGAGGAGAGCCCGGATTTCTCAGGGGGAGAGCCAGGGGAGAGCAAGAATGAAGAGATTCCCGTCCAGCACGTTCCGGGGAGGGGGGAGGAGGGCGGTGCTCCCCGTCTGCCGGGAGATCTCGATGACGATGGGGGGGACGGTCTCGCGTGAAGGTGATTCACATCTGCGGGACATCAGGTTCCGGAAAGACCACCCTCATCCGCAGTCTCATCCCCTTACTCTTGAAAAAGGGCAGGGTCGCTGTCGTCAAGCATCTTGGGCATCNCCTGTTTTTTCTTCCCGAGGGGAAAGATACGACCCTCTTTCTCGAGGCGGGGGCCATGGTTTCCGCAGGAATTGATTCTGAAAAGACCGTTTTTGCCGTGGATACCGTTTCCCTCGGGGAAGTGCTCGATATTTTATGTTTCTCGGGTGTTTCATTTGCCATCGTGGAGGGATTCAAGTCACTACCCCTGCCAAAAGTCGCCATGGGGACGAAAATGTCCGCAGAAAACGTCATCCTTGAAAATCCCGGTGCCGATGAGATCGTAAATCACCTCGACAGGTTCCCTGACTATTTCCCCGCCGGCTGGCTCTCAAAAGATATGGGAAAATCCGGTCTCTCCACCATGACGGGGATCCTGCCGGCAGGCACCTCTCTTTTGTCTCCATCCGAGAGGAGAGAGTTTTATGACCGTTTTTCTCCCATGATTAACGATATGTCAAGGAATGCTGCAGGAGGGGGGGCGGACTCTCTCATCATCCGGATACACCTCCACAGGGGACTCTTTTTTGGAGGGGAGGATAAGGTACTCTTTGCTGTCGGTGGTCCATTACCCGAGGAAGTCCTGTCGGCATTCCTGCGGATTCGCGACGGGATAAGCAGAAGCCTGGAGACGGCCCTATCAGCAGGACGGTAGATACATGTCCCTGAAAAAAATCGAGAAGAAACTTTTTGGGACGAACGGCGTCAGGGGTATCGCCGGGACAGAGATGACACCGCAGCTAGCACTCAAAATTGGTCTGGCCCTCGGAACCATGAGGCAGGGAACAGTTGCCGTGGGGCGGGACACGCGGACTTCCGGTCCTGCACTCGCCAGTGCCCTGAAGGCAGGTCTCCTCTCTGCCGGGTGTGACGTGGTTGACTGTGGTATTCTTCCGACGCCTGCACTCCAGTTCCTTGTAAGATCTCATTTCGATGCAGGAGCCGTGGTGACAGCATCCCACAATCCCCCGGAATACAATGGCATCAAGGTCGTGGAACCAGACGGGACTGAGATGGGCGATGAGGAGAGCATCGCGCTCGAACGTCATATATTCGAAGAAACATCGTCGATTGTCTCCTGGGAGAAGGTGGGACGGGAACGCGCCGCGCCCGCACTCGTGCAGGAGTACGTGGATTCCATCGTCAATGCATTTCCTCCCGGAATCGGCAGAGGCATGACAGTTGTCGCAGACCCGGGCTGCGGTGCTGCATCGATGACAACTCCGGAGATACTCGGCCGGATGGGATGCAGGGTCCTTTCCATCAACTCCCAGATGGACGGGACATTCCCGGGGAGACTTCCTGAACCATCTCCTGATGGGCTGATGCCCCTCTCTGAACTTGTCACGGCCACGGGGGCAGCNTTTGGGGTCGCCCACGACGGAGATGCAGACCGGGCCGNCTTTGTCGACGAGAAAGGCAATTTCATCGAGGAGAACGCAGAGTTCGGCCTCATTGCTGATCATGTCTGCCGCGGGAAGAAAGGAGTCATTGTGACCCCCGTCAGCACTTCCCGGCTGATAGAAGTCATCGCAGAGAGGCATGGGTGCAGGGTCGTTTATACGCCTGTCGGGAGCATTTACGTGGCACGCACCATGATTGCCCTCTCGGCACAAGGTATCCCTGTCATCTTCGGCGGAGAGGGAAACGGCGGACTGATATTCCCCGCTCATCAGCACTGCAGGGATGGGGGGATGACTGCAGCGACCATGGTCAGCCTCCTCGCAGAGACCGGCAGATCGCTCTCCTCTCTAATCAGCGAACTGCCCCATTTCACCCTGATCAAGGATAAATTCAGGGAAAAAGACCCTCATGGTCTCGTTTCCCGTCTCGTGGACTGCTACTCCGGAGAGAACCTGGATCTTACGGATGGAATAAGGATTAACAGGGATGATTCCTGGGCCCTCATCCGCCCCTCCGGTACAGAACCCCTCGTCCGGGTTATGGTGGAGTCTGTTGCAGAAAAGAAAGCGCAGCAGTTCTACGAAGAATTAATGGATCTCGTTCGCAGGTAGAGCGATGTATCCCTCAACCGGAAACCTGTATATTCCAAATATAAACCATATGATGCTATATAATACATGTCGCTGCGGATGGAAATACAGATAACAGATCGCGTGGCAGATACACGAGAGATCTTGCGTGCGGTATCCCGGGAGGAGATGGGCGGAATGAAGACGATAGAGATTCGCCTGACGGGGAGAGTTCAGAGAGTCGGCCTCCGGAACTGTGTCCGTCAAATCGCCGGAAAACTCTGCATCAGGGGAGAAGTGATGAACCTACCGGATGGATCCGTCAGGATCACTGCAAGCGGGGATACATTGACCCTCGACAAGTTTGCATCCATGATCTACGGGTGTCCACGGGCCCACATCAGGGAGATGGAGATCTGCGAGATACCCTTCAGGTCATTCCCGGACTTTTCGGTCGTCCGCCCGGNCGAGTGACGCCGGCTCGGGAANGTGGACGATNAAATCNGNCTTTTTCATCAGGGAGTCCTTCAGGGCAGAAATGTGCATATCGATTGTATCCTGACGGATTGTTTGCGCNAGTCGCCTGATAAGGGTCTGCACCAGTTCGTCCGAGAGGATACACCGATCCTGGCTGCATTCAAACAGGTCTGAAGAGAGCTCCTCTCTTGCAAGTGCACAGACAGGATTATCAACCATCACAGGCCGGAAAGGATCGCAGAGATCATTGACGAGCCCGGCTGCTCCCCGGAAGAGAAAACCGATATCCGGATCGAGGTGTGCCCCGATAATTGCAACACGCACATTTCCAAAGAGGAGCCCGTATCCAAAGGANAGCATGGTGTTGACAACGTCTGTATGGGGTCTCCTNGTCCTNCGGCGGAAGCCGAGGTCCGGAGGTACTGTCCGTGCAAGAATCTCGTAGTACATGTCGGATATGAGCCGGTGCACCCTCCTTATCTCTTCAAGCCGGACGAGGTACTCAAGTTCTGCAAGGCTTTTCTCGAGTATCTCGAGCTCTCCTTCGTAAAAGAGAGGATGGTCCATATTCTCCTGCAACCTGACCAGAGAGAGAATCCGGGCCTGGGAACTCCCCTTCGCTATCGCAAGTGCCGGAGAATGGGGAAAGGTGCGCAGTTGTGCCTCGCGGACAACCTCGTCATAATGAAAGCCGAAGGGCCGGAAGGAACCCAGTGGTTCACCATCGGCCTCGAAGAGGGAGACTGAAGACCCTGCAGCAAGGAGGCGGGAGATTGCCGAGGTATGAATGGTGTGGCCCCCCATGATGAGGAGGTGTTTCATTGAAGAGAGCGGTATCTCCTCGGTGCGGCCATGTTTCTGAACGATCAGAACCCGGGGAGTTGCCTTGATATGGGCCCCGAACCCTGAGACAAGGTACCAGGGAACAGTCATAAGGATACTCTACTCTTTTTTGCCAGACACATTACGAGGCTGCCTATCCTACTCTTTTACCGGTCGTGGATACATCAATGCATCGTTTTTCAGGTTGTGAGGGGTATCTTTAAGGTGCGAGTTCCAGTTCGCTATTGCCATGTCATGACCTGGCAATATTTTGGTTGTGTCACAAGATCGGCTAAGATCTCACCGGCAACAATAGGAATGAGTTATCCCATCTCACAAGCATTTCGGTAATCAGAGAAGAGGACCAGTGGGGCCGCCGCGGGGGCGCCCCGTCGGGGGCG